>Ga0247727_10006056_pt1 | contig 23994 bp, 18 predicted proteins | sample WisWelCaveWW1625_FD_202498 | JGI IMG/M metagenome (GOLD analysis project Ga0247727, IMG submission 202498) | Biofilm microbial communities from Wishing Well Cave, Virginia, United States - WW16-25 | ecosystem: Environmental > Aquatic > Deep subsurface > Groundwater > Cave microbial mat | place... | reverse complement strand
GATCGCGCTCTACAGCCAGGCGGAAGCCTTCGTGTTCCCCTCGTGGATTGAGGGCTTCGGCATGCCGATCCTGGAAGCCATGACCTGCGGCGCGCCCGTCATCGCGTCCACGCGCGGCGCCATCCCTGAAGTGGCGGGCGATGCGGCTTGGTTAATAGATGCAGAAGACGATGAAAAACTTGCCAGTTATCTTTCTCATCTGTTCCCCACCCCTCAGCTCGGCTATGATTTGCGGGAACGCGGCTTCGCGCGAGCGGTGCAGTTCTCGTGGTCTCGCGCAGCCCAGGAAATCCTGGCAAGTTATCAGCTTGCGCTAGCAAACTGACCGGACGTTACACATGACCCCTCGTGTTGCTTTGCTTGTGTTGTCTTACAACGGCGTCGACTTAACATTAAACTGTTTGGCCTCCCTGCGCCAATCGGATTATCCCGATCTTGACTTCATCCTTGTGGATAATGCCTCGCAGGACAATACTGTCGAGGCCGTGCGGGCGGCTTATCCCGAGATATATGTGATTGCCTCGCGTGAGAACCTAGGCTACGCCGCCGGCAATAATGTGGGTGTTCAGGCGGCATTGGAGCGGGGTGCAACGCATGTATTCTTGATCAACAACGACACCACTCTCGAGCCAGATTGTGTCTCCGCCTTAGTCCGGACGGCGCAGGCCAATCCGCTTATCGGCATGTTGGGGCCGATGGTGTACACGTGGGACACAGGTCATATCATCAGCTCTGCAGGCGGCATGGTAGACTGGTCGCACGCCGACGCCAAGAATGTCGGAGCCGGGGAAAACGATCGTGGCCAATATGTCGCCCGGTCAGTGGATTTCATCAATGGTTGTGGGCTGATGGTGACCCGCACGGCGATTGAACGGGCAGGGATGCTCGACGCGAATTTCTTCATGTACTGGGAAGAGACGGATTGGTGCTTGCGTGTGCACGCAGCCGGGTTTGAGGTGTGGTTTGAGCCGGCGGCCCCTATGCGGCACAAGGCCCCGATCCATCACCAAGACCTGGGCCCGACGACGCTCTACTACGTGACGCGCAATCGGCTATTTTTTTTCGCCCGGCACGCGCCCCTTCACCTGAAGGTGATTGCACTGGCTCGCGCGCTCCGTGGGGCTTACACCGGGGCCAGGCGACACGAACGGGAAGGCCGGCCCGAACATGCTCAGGCGACACGCTGGGCAATTATCCACGCCTTCCAGCGGCGCTGGGGCAGGGCAGATGCCAACCTGTGGCGCTCCGACGCCACCGATCGTTCGCTTCACAGCGCGTCGAAGCCTTCCGCGCCCAAGCCGTAGTTCCAATAGGGTCGCTATGCGCGTCCTGTTCCTCTCCCGCTGGTTTCCATATCCGCCGGATAACGGCGCCAAGATTCGGATTTTCAATCTAGTCAAGGGGTTGGCCGCGCAACACGCGGTGCATTTGATCTCGTTTGCGTCCGAGTCGGTGAGTGATGAGCGCATGAACGGGATGCGCCGCTATTGCCAGCTGGTGGAGGCGGTACAATACCGAAGTTTCCGGCCCAGCAGTTGGAAAGCCCTGCAAGGTTTTTTCTCGCCTCGGCCTCGTTCCGTGGAGGACACGTTTAGCTCGGAAATGCAGGCCCGCGTTGATCGGGCCTCCCGCGCAACCCCGTTTGATATCCTGATCGCCTCCGAGATTGACATGGCCGCCTATGCAGTCGGCTTACCGATCTCGGTCAAAATCTTTGAAGAAGTCGAAGTCACCACTATTTACGAGCAGTTCGCCAAAGCGGATAGCTTGGGGCGCAAACTGCGCGGTGGCCTGACGTGGTGGAAGTTATCGCGCTATTTGGCAAACCTTCTGCAAACCTTCGACGGTTGCACGGTCGTGTCCGAGATCGAGGGTAAGCGCCTGCAACAGGTGTCGCCGGGTTACCGGTCAATTGGCGTTGTGCCGAACGGTGTGGATGTTGACGCCCTGCGTTTCGAGGCAGTAACGCCAGAGCTGGACACCCTGATCTACAACGGCTCGCTGACCTACTCCGCGAACTTTGACGCCGTAGAGCATTTCTTGCAGGAGATTTATCCGCGCATCCTGGTGGAACGGTCCAACGTGAAGTTTCTGGTCACGGGCAAGTTGGAGGGCGTGTCGGTGGAGCGCCTGCCGTGTTATCCGGGCGTAACATTTACCGGCTATCTTGACGATGTGCGCCCGACGCTGGCGCGCAGTTGGGCCAGTGTGGCGCCTCTGCGGCTGGGCGGCGGCACGCGCCTGAAAATTCTGGAAGCCATGGCGCTGGGCACGCCCGTCATCGCCACGCGCAAGGGCGCGGAGGGTTTGGAGGTTGTGCCGGATCGTGATCTGCTGATTGCCGATGACCCCGTCGAGTTTGCGGCGCAAACGCTCCGCCTGCTGGGCGACGCGGATTTACGCCAACGCCTGAGCCGCTCCGCTCGCCGCCTGGTCGAGACGCAGTACGATTGGGCGACCATCAGCCAACGGTTCAACGCATTTGTGGAGCAGGTGGCAGAACGAGCGGCCTCCGCTTGAGCATGTTTGGCGCGTTGCGTGCGCCAGACTGCGCGTGAATATACGATGAACAGCAAAATTCAAGACACTCGGCTCTCTTCAGCCCCTCTCATCACTAACCGGCGCTTGATGCTCGCCGCGATCATCCTGGGCGTATTGGGTTTGGCGGGCGTCGTGGGCGCGTTGACCGCGAAGCTCCCGGCGCGGTTTGACCCCCTGCTGATCGTCGTCGCCGCGGCCGTGCCGCTGGCGCTTATCGCGCTGGCGCTGTTGGTGAAATACCGCGAGTGGATGCCGGCCGTGATCCTGATCGCCGCCGCCTTCATCCCCATTAGCCTCCCCACCGGCACGGGGAGCCGGTTGGTGGACAGTTTCCTGGTGACGCTCTTGTTTGCCGTGCTGTGGATCCTGCGGATGATCACGATTGAGCGCCGTTTTTCGCTTGTCCGCCACTGGCTCAATGTTCCGTTGCTCATCTTTATGGTTCTCACGCTCTGGTCTATCGGCTGGAGCACCCTCTTCCGTGATCCGTTGGTGTTTGTGTCGGCCTCGTTTGTGATCGTGCAGGTGGCCTCTGGAGTCACGAACATCATGCTCGGCGCCGCGTTGTTGATGGTCAACAACTTCATCCATAACATTCGCATGTTGAAGGTGTTGGCGGGGATCATGCTGGCGGCGGGCGCATTTGGCCTGCTGTTTCGCTTTGAGTTAGTTCGTACCCCTATCAGCCTGGTTAACGCCGAAGGCTTGTTTACGATGTGGATCATCGCACTGTGCACAGCCCTGGTGATGTATCTGGGGCACTGGAAGTGGTACTGGCGCGTCCTGGTGGGGGCGATGGGCGGTTTGTACGTCTATTGGGGTTTCATCCTGCACATGAGCTGGCTGGCGGGCTGGCTCCCCGGCCTTGCGGCGCTCTCTATCTTGATCTGGCAACACTCTCGCAAAGCAGTCTTCGCCGTGTTGTTAGCGGCGGCGATCTTTGCCGCGCTCAACTACAGCGAGTTTGAAAAAGCATTCGCCGCCGAGAACGAGGAGAGCGGTCATACACGCATGGCCGCTTGGGCCCAGAACTGGCGCATCACTCAAGACCATTTGCTGTTTGGCACCGGCCCAGCCGGCTATGCCGCGTATTACATGTCCTACTTCCCCACGGACGCGATGGCGACGCACAGCAATTACATCGACATTCTGGCGCAGAACGGCCTCGTGGGCTTTGTGCCGATTGTGATTTTCTTCTTCGGACTCGCCTGGACGGGCTGGCGGCTCACCCGGCGGTTGAAGGGGCGCGGTGATTTTCTGGAGGCGCTGGCTAACGCGGCTTTTGCGGGCACGATCGCCTGCATTGTCGCCATGGCCTTTGGGGATTGGCTATTCCCGTTTGCGTACACACAGACCATCGCCGGATTTGATTATTCCGTGTATAGCTGGATCTTCATGGGTACGATCCTGGTGATCGAACGTCTGACCCAGTCCGAGCCGGGAGCAGTAGCCCATGCCTGATGTCTCGGTCGTCGTCGTCAACTGGAACACACGCGAACTGCTGGCGGACTGCCTCCGCACCGCGCAGAAGATGGCCGGCGATGTGTCCATTGAGTTCGTCGTCGTTGATAACGCCTCCACCGATGGCAGTCAGGATATGGTGCGCCAGCAGTTTCCCGAGGCGCGCTTGATCGCCAACACTCAGAATGTCGGTTTTGCGCGGGCGAACAATCAGGGCGTCGCCGCGGCGCAGGGCCGTTACGCGCTTCTCCTCAACAGCGATGCGTTTCTCCTGCCAGGCGCACTGCCCGCAATGGTGGCGCTGGCTGACTCGAACCCGTACATTGGCCTCGTCGGCGCGCATCTGCTCAACGCAGATGGGACGTTTCAGGCCTCGCACACGGCGTTCCCCAACTTGTGGCAGGAGTTTCTGATCCTCTCCGGCCTGGGGCGCTTGCTCTTTGGCCGCTATTATCCCAGCGGCGGCCCCCAGGCGGCGCGCGGTTCGCAAGCGGTGGATTACGTTGAAGGCGCTTGCCTGCTGGCGCGGCGCGAGGCTTATCAAGCCGTCAACGGCATGGATGAGGGCTTCTTCATGTATGCCGAGGAAGTGGACTTGTGCTACGCCCTGATCCGGGCAGGCTGGCAGGTGTGGTACCACCCCGCCGCGCGTGTGACGCACCTCGGCGGAGCGAGTAGCCGCAACCGCAAGCCGCAACGCGAAGGCGATCTCTACCGCAGTCGCGTGCGCTTCTTCCGCAAGCATTACGGCAACGCACAGGCCGATCTGCTCAAAGCCATGATCTTCGCCTTCACCGCTGTCAAGGTCGCCATCCACAGCACCCTGCGCTGGATCAGCGGCGGACGGTTGGGGCGGCCAGTCGTATCGCTTGGCTATCTCTCCACACAACTCAAAGAAGCATAGCGGGCGTGTAGCCCAAAGTTCCCCACAATCCTACCCGACTATCGGCCTATTCCTAACCCTTTCGTTTCCGGGTTTACTTGGAAGCGTGTTCCCCATTGGCATTTGATTGAGAGCCCTTCGCACTATGAACGTCCTGCTCCTCACCCAGGTCCTGCCCTACCCGCCGGACAGCGGGCCGAAAGTCAAAACCTGGAACGTGCTGAAATATCTCGTCCGTCACCACACTGTGACCCTGGCGTCCTTTGTGCGCGGCGATCAGTCCGCTGAAGTTGAGTATTTGAAGAAGTATTGCCGCGCGGTGCACACCGTGCCGATGACGCGCAATCCAGTGGAAGACGGGCTGGCGCTGGCGCGGAGCCTGGCGAGCGGCGAACCGTGGATGATGGTACGCGATGACCGCGCCGCGATGCGGCAGTTGGTGGATCGGCTGGCGGCGGAAAAGCGCTTCGACGTGGCCCACGCGGATCAACTCAACATGGCGCAATATGCGGCGCGGGTACGCGGCGCGCGCAAGGTGCTGGATGCCCACAATGCCCTGTGGCTGTTATACAAGCGCCTATGGCAGACGATGGGGGCGGGGCCGAAGAAGTGGCTGTTGGGGCGTGACTGGCGACTGCTCAAAGCCTACGAAGGCCGCCTGTGCCGCGAGTTCGACGTGGTGCTGGCGGTGAGCGACGAGGACAAATGCGCGCTAATCGAGGCGATGGGCCGGCCGCGTGAGATCGCGGTGATCCCGATTGCGGTGGACACGGACGAAATCCCTGTCGTCAACCGCCGCGCAGACGCCCAGCATCTCCTGCACATCGGTACCATGTACTGGCCGCCAAACATTGACGGGATGCAGTGGTTCATCAGCGAGGTGTATCCGGCGATCCGCGCCCAACGGCCAGATGTGAAACTGAATGTGGTCGGGTCGCGCCCGCCACAAGAATTGATCGATTTGAATGATAAAGGATTAGGGATCAACGTCACCGGCTACGTCAAAGACCCACAGCCGTATCTGGAGCAGGCGGGCGTATTTATCGTGCCGCTCCGCGCGGGCGGGGGGATGCGCGTGAAAATTTTGGAGGCCCTGTCGCGCGGCCTGCCGCTGGTGACGACGACGCTCGGTTGTGAAGGCATCGCGGTGGAGCATGGCAAGCACGTGCTTATCGCCGACACCCCGGAGGAGTTCGCGCAGGCCACACTCCGGCTGTTGGCGGATCGCGCGCTGGCAGACGAGTTGGGCCGCAACGGGGGGCAGTTGATCGAGACCACGTACGATTATCGCGCCGCCTGCCGCCCGCTGGATCAGTTGTATCAACCCAAAGGTAGAGTGGCATGAATAGTGCTTCAATGAACGCTCGCTCTGAACGGCTTACCGCCGCGCTATTGTTCAGCATCTTGCTGATGACCTACGTCTACGTGTTTCCGCGTTGGGCTGACCCCAACCAGGACGCGCGGCTCAAGATGGTGGTGGCCGTTGTTGACGATGGCACATTCCAGATTGACAAATATCTGGGCACAACCGTGGACTACGCCAAAGTTGGCGACCATTATTACAGCGACAAAGCGCCCGGCGTGGCTTTCCTCGGTATCCCGGTTTACGCAACCCTGCGCGGCGTGCTAGACCTGCCCGTGATGGACAGTCTGGTGAACCGGTTAGCTAACAGCGAGTCGTTCAAAGCCACTCTGCGCGCGGATGGTTCCGGTGTGTTGGAGCAAAAGGTGCGTTTCGCCATCACGCAGATTGTGATTGCGGTGGTGGTCGGTGCGATCCCGTCGGCAATTTTGGGCGTCTTGATTTATCTGTGGCTGGCGCAGGTGACGACCAGTGTCTGGCTGCGCCTGATCGTAGCGCTCGGTTACGGCCTGCTCACCCCGGCCTATGCGTACGCGAACACGATGTACGGGCATCAACTGAGCGCGGCCTTGCTCTTCGGCGCGTTTTACTGGGTCTCGACCGCACGCAAGCAACTCTCCATTCCGGCCTTGCTGGGCATCGGCCTCCTGCTGAGCTACGCGTTCGTCACGGAATATCCAGTGGCGTTGGTGGTGAGTATCCTCTACTTCTACACGTTCTACCGCCTATTCAAGCTGGGCCAGTGGAAAGGGGTCATCTGGGTCTCGCTGTCGGCGGCGGTGGTGGCGGCCGCGTGGATGGCGTACAACACGACAGTCTTTGGGGGGCCTCTCACGCTGGGCTACGGCTACTCTGAGTTGTGGTTGGATAAGCACGACACTGGCTTCATGAGCCTGACCCTGCCGCACTTCGACGCGCTGTGGGGCATCACCTTCGGCGTGTTCCGCGGCCTGTTTGTGCTCGCGCCGTGGTTGCTGTGGACTGTGCCCGGCTTCTGGCTGTGGTGGCGCTCTGGCACAATGCGCGCGGAGTTTGGGGTGACGCTGGTGAGCGTGATCGCCATCTTCCTCTTCAACTCCGCCTCAATCATGTGGTGGGGCGGCTTTGCGATTGGGCCACGCTATCTCCTTCCGGCGCTCCCGTTCCTGGCCCTATCCATCGTCTTCGCGCTCCGAGCGTGGGGTGGCACGCTGTGGTTGCGGCTGGCGCTGGCCGTTTTGCTGGCGTGGTCGTTCGTCGCAACGTGGGGGCTGACGCTGGCCGAGCAAGCTTTCCCCTCGGATGCTATTCTGAATCCGCTCGTGGAGTACGCTCTGCCGAACTGGCAGGCGGGCAACATCGCCCGGAACCTGGGGACGATCGCGGGCTTTCGCGGCGCGCTGAGTTTTGCGCCGTTGGTCTTGCTACTGGGGTTGGTGAGTGCGGGTTGGTGGTGGGCTTGGCGTCGAAGTCAGGTGGTACACGTGGAGAGGCAAACGATCACTCCGCCTGCCAGCCCAATGGTGAAAAGCTAATGGCTGTCGCAAGCGTAACTCAACCGGCGGTAGTTCAGCAGGCGCAGGTGGAAGCCCGCGAATGGCGCTTCGTGTGGGCCATGATCGTCACGGTGCTGGCGCTCACGACGATCCCTTACATTTATGCGTATGCGACCACGCCGCCCGATAAGCAATTCATGGGCATCATGGTCAACGTGCCGGATCACGTCCAGTATTTCTCGTGGATGCGCGAACTGACGCATGCCAACCTCTCCGCGAACAAACTGACCCCGGAGCCGAACAAGCCCATTTTTTTCAACCTGCTCTGGTGGATAATGGGGCGGGCGGGCGCATTGCTTGGCCTGGACTACGCCATGATGTTCGAGGTCTTGCGCGTGGTCTCGACGATTGCGTTCCTATTGCTCGTCTATCGCATGTGCGCCTGGTTTTTGGATGACCGGCCCCAGCGTCAGACGGCGTTCTTGTTGGTGGTCCTCGCGGGCGGCTTCGGCTGGATTCTGGTCGTCATCAAATACCTGGCCCGCCTGCCAGATGTGCCTCTGCCGCTCCTGTTGTACATCTTTGAGCCGAACACCTTCCTGAACATCCTCTCCACGCCGCATTTGATTGGCGGAGCGTTGTATATGCTCGCTTTTGATCTGATTCTGCGCGGCGAGGTCAAAGGTCAACTGCGTTATGCGGTGGCGGCGGGGCTGTGGGTTTTCTTTTTGGGCTGGCAACACGCTTACGACCTTTTCCTGGTTTACGGCATCCTGGGCGGCTATGGTCTTCTGCGCGTCTTGCGCGACCGCCGCGTGCCGATGTATTTGGTCAAAGCCGGGCTGGTGCTCGGCGTGCTCTCGGCCTGGCCCGGCGTGTACTCCGCTTTGCTCACGTCGCTTGACCCCATTTGGAAGGAAGTGCTGGCGCAGTTCGATAACGCGGGCGTGTTTACGCCGAACCCGCTCCTCTTGCCGATCCTGATGGGTCCAATGTTCCTGCTGGCGCTGTTCACGTTTGCGGCGGATCAGCGCTGGAGCTTGTCCAGCCAGGATGACAAGACGTTGTTCGTTACTGCCTGGTTTGTGTTCAACTTCGTGCTGATTTACCTGCCCACCAATTATCAGATTAAAATGCTGAACGGTTGGCAGGTGCCGATTGCGATCCTGGCGACGCAGGGGCTGTTCAAGTACGTGTTGCCAGCGGTGAGCCGTTTGTCCGTTCAACGCGGCTGGCAGTGGAAATCAGAGGCCCTCCGGCGCGGGCTGGTGGCGGCCCTGCTGATCATCGTCATCCCGACCAACCTGTACCTGCTGGCCTGGCGCTTTGTGGAATTGCAGCGGCACGATTACTCGTATTATCTCTATAAAGATGAAGTCCAGGCGATGAGTTGGCTATCGCAGAACGCTCAAGGCAGTGACGTCGTGTTGTCGTCTTTGACGACCGGTCAGTATGTCCCCGCGTTGACGGGCGCGCATGCCTTCCTCGCCCATTGGGCGCAGACCGTGGATTACTATGGCAAAGAGCGCATGGTCAACGAGTTCTTTGGGGCGGCGACTGATGACGCGCACCGTCAGGCTATCCTGCAACAGTTCGATGTGGATTACGTGCTCCACGGCCCGGCTGAACGTGAACTGGGTAGTTTCAACCCCTCCGCCGCGCCGTACTTACAGTCGGTGCTGAAGTTACCGCAAGTAGAAGTCTACAAGGTGCTAGCTTCACAGTAGCTCTATCATAGGTCTGCAACAATGACTGAGAAATTTCGCCCCCCCCCTTCTAAACTTGCCTGGTTGCTGTGTTGCGTGGCGATCACACTAGTGGCGGCTACGCCGACTCCAGAGCCCACCCCGTTGCCGGAAGCTCCGGCCTCATCCGTGACTCCGCTGAAGTGGTCAGAGCCACTGCAGTTGTCCACGACCGGGCAATCTTCATGGTTCCCAGATGTCTTTGCAGATGCGGCGGGCACTGTGCATGTGGTGTGGTCAACCGGGGTATCCACCGGCCCGAGAGCGGTGTTTGACGCAGTGCTGTACCGCTCCAGCCAGGATGGCGTCAATTGGACCGAGGCCGTTGACATCGCCGCCATCCCCACTAAAGGCTCCGTCACCCGCGCCTCGATCCTCGTGGACTTGCAAGGGCTGTTCCATTTCACCTACAAGAGTTATACCGTCTACTATTCGCGCGCTCCGGTACTGGCTATCAAGCCTCAGAACATGTTGCCGCCTTACGAGATCAGTTCGCCGGATGTGGGTTACTTCTCGCGCATCGCCGTTGACTCGCAGGGGCGTTTGCACATCATTCATAGCGAGAACGTCTTTGACTCAAACTGTAACCAGTGTTTCCACTTCTTCCATCGCTGGTCGGATGATAACGGCCAAACGTGGTCGGCTCCGATAGATGTTTCCGGCGGGCCGAGCGGCGCGGCCAAGCCCTGGCTCCTCATTGACGCGCAAGACAATTTGCACTTGATCTGGGAAGTGGGGCGGGGCGGCGACCTGGGCCAGGTGCCGGAGCCGGCACGCGTTGCCTACCGGGTTTCCTATGATCGCGGTACGGCGTGGTCGAACGTCGTTGATTTTGTGCCCACGGAAGAGGGCCAGGGTCGCCTTGCCACTATCGGGATGGACGGTCAGGGCACGTTGGTGGCGGCCTGGTTGGCGATCCCGGAGGATCGGGTGTACTTCCGCACATCCAAAGACCTGGGGCAGACTTGGTCAGACCCACAGATCATTCCCGGTGTGTGGGGCCAATGGGATATCTATCAAGCCAAACTGGACACATATTCAATGGCGGCGGATAGCCAGGGCCACCTGCACATGGTGATGGTGGGGCGGACAAACGAGACCCAAAAATCGCTCAGCGTAATGGGCCTAGTGTGGAATGGTGAGGCCTGGTCGCGGCCGGGAATTGTGACCACCATTGAAGGTGACGTGCCTGAGTGGCCCCGTCTCTCTATTGGCAATGGCAATCAGCTTAACCTGGTCTGGTTTCGGCGTAACAAGGCGGGGATCTTCAAATCTGATGAAGGACAATATTCCATTTGGTATGCACGCGCGGAAGCCGAAGCCTCCAACGTGCCCGCGATCATCTTCCCCACTTATACCCCTGATCCAGCCATCACCCCAACGGCTGAAAGCGCACCGTCCGAAACTCAACCAGCGGCGGCGCCGACGCGGCTTGTGATTAATCAGGGTGAGCCAATCAAGGTATACACAGAAGCCAATTACCTGATGATCGCTTTGCAGAGCATGTTGCCAGTGGTGGCCCTGGTCGTGATTGTGGTCATCGCCGCGGTTCGAATGCGCAGCCGCCGTTAGTGCCTCAACGAACGTCTGTAATCCTGAGCGCCAGTGAAGGCGATCTACACGGATCGTCTTCACTTTTGAGTCAGGAGCCAGCCTCCCAAAAGAGCTAGGACTACCGCCCCATTGAGGTACTAGTCTCCGTAGTTTATCGTCAATCCAGCTATGAAAGTCCTGTTCATTGTGCCATATGTGCCCAACCTGATCCGGGTTCGGCCCTATAACCTCATCCGGCATCTCTCCACTCTGGGGCATCAGGTACATGTGCTCACAATCTGGTCAAACGAACAAGAGCGCGAAGATGTGGAACGTCTGCGTCAGCAGTGTGACCATGTACAGGCGGTCTACTTGCCGCGCTGGCGCTCCCTCCTCAATAGCTTGAAGGCTGTGCCCGGGACAGAACCGTTGCAGGCGGCTTACTGCTGGCAGGAGCAACTGCTGGCACTGGCGAAGGACATCCCGGCAGACGTGATCCACGTCGAGCACCTGCGCGGAGCGCGCTACGGCTTACACCTGCAAAACTGGCAGGCGAAACTTAAGGCCTATACGCCGATTGTGTGGGATAGCGTAGATTGTATTAGCCTGTTGTTTCGGCAAGCGGCGGCGCAAAGCAAGCGGTTGGTCAGCCGCTGGATGACCCAGTTCGAAGTGGGACGAACAGAGCGTTATGAAGGCGAACTGGTCAACCAATTTGATCGGGTGCTGGTCACCTCACCGGCCGATAAAAAAGCGCTTCAAGTATTACAACCCAACAGTTCAGCCGTCATCGAAATCCTGCCCAACGGCGTGGACCTGGATTACTTTGAGCTTGATCCCTCTGAAGCGCGTGAACCGGCCACCCTGGTTATCAGCGGCAAGATGAGCTATCACGCCAACGTCACAATGGTCATGAACTTCGTGCATAACATCCTGCCAAGGATCACGGCCCGTTGCCCTGAAGTGAAATTATGGATTGTGGGCAAAGACCCTACCAGCGCCATTCGGGCCTTGGCGGATAACCCGGCGATTACGGTGACGGGCACGGTGACCGATATTCGCCCGTACCTGCGCCGAGCGACCATCGCCGTCGCCCCAATCGCGTACGGGGTGGGCATCCAGAACAAAGTGTTGGAGGCGATGGGATGCGGCACACCCATGGTCTCGACCTCACAAGCCGTGTCGGCGCTGGAAGCCTGGCCGGGTCGCGATGTTCTGGTGGCTGACCACGCCGAAGAGTTCGCCGATAAAGTAGTGGAGTTGTTGGGGGATCCGCAACGACAGCGCCAGCTCGGGCAAGCAGGCCGACGCTACGTTGAAGCACAACATAATTGGGCCAGGATCACGACTCGGTTGGAGGGTATTTATCATGGAGTCACCGTCCGTGTATGATGATTTTCAGAAAGTTGCAGCGATGCGACCTTCTGCTCAACTTAGCCAACTTTCCCCGCGAGGGCGCTGGGCGCTGTTTTTTGCCTGTCTGGTGCTGGTCGATGTGAGCATGATCGGGTCGGCGTTCAGTTTGGCGTATTGGGTGCGATTTGACCTGAACCTGCCTTTCTTTCAGGACTCATCGCCAAGCTTTTTATTTTATGAGGGCCTGGTGCTTTTCTTTGTCATTCCGCTGTGGCTGGCGATCTTTGCGGCCTCCGGGTTGTACGGCAAACAAAACCTGCTGGGCGGCACGCGTGAATATGACCTAGTGTTTCGCGGCGCCACCTTTGGCCTGCTTCCGGTCGTTGTCGCAGGCTTTCTGGAGCCCAAGTTCATCATCGCTCGCGGATGGTTGTTGATTGCGTGGGCTTTGGCGTTTCTTCTGGTGGCGTCGGGCCGTTTCACCGCGCGACGGGTGGTCTATCGCTTGCGCGAGACAGGCCGTTTCCTCTCCCCGGCCGTGATCGTCGGCGCCAATCAGGAAGGGCGCTGGATCGCCGAGCAGTTGCTTCGGTCTACCGCGTCCGGCCTTCATCTGGTTGGTTTCATCGATGAGAAAGTTTCGGCTGGCACTATCATGTTCCATAACTTGCCCTCGCTTGGGACCGTGGATCAAATGGATAAAATCATCAAGCGTTACGGAATTGAGGAAGTCATTCTGGCGACGAGCGCCATCTCCTCGCGTGACCGCATGTTGGAGATCTTCAAGCGCTACGGCGCCTCGGGCGAAATTAATCTGCGCCTGTCCTCCGGCCTGTACGAGATCATTACCACCGGTTTGCAGGTGCAGGAGTTGGGGTACGTGCCGTTGGTCAACGTCAACAAAGTGCGCCTGACTGGCGTGGACAGCATCCTAAAGCTAACATTGGATTACTGCCTCACCCTTCCAGGACTGATCGCGATCCTGCCGCTCATGGGGTTGATTGCCCTGGCGATCAAGCTGGACTCACCCGGCCCGGCCATCTATCGGCGGCGTGTGATGGGGTTGAATGGCCGCCAGTTTGACGCGTTCAAGTTCCGCACCATGCACGTCAACGGGGACGAGATTTTGAATCAACACCTTGAACTCAAAGCGGAACTTGCGCGCAATCACAAGCTCAAGAATGATCCGCGCATCACGCGAGTTGGGCGGCTCCTGCGCAAACTGAGCCTCGATGAACTGCCCCAGTTGTTCAATGTCTTGCTGGCAGAAATGTCACTCGTCGGCCCACGCATGATCTCGCCGGCGGAGATGGCGCAATACCACCAGTGGGGCATCAATCTGCTCACCGTGCGCCCCGGCCTGACGGGCCTCTGGCAGGTGAGTGGCCGCTCGGATGTGGTGTACGAAGACCGCGTCCGGCTCGATATGTACTATATCCGCAACTGGACCATCTGGCTCGATTTCCAGATCATCCTCCAGACTCTTCCCGCCGTGCTCAAAGGCCGCGGCGCGTATTAGCCCCTCCGCGCCATCGCCTGGCTTGGAACCCAGCTACTGCGAGTACATGTGGCTGGGTTTCTTTATTATCCTGGGCTGTGTAGAATCCCAGCTTGAACTGCTTTTCAACAGGAGTTGAACGACCATGAAAGTGTTAGTGACCGGCGGAGCAGGCTTTATCGCCTCCCATGTTGTGGATCTGCTAATCGAGAATGGCTATGAAGTGGTCATCGTGGATGACCTCTCCACGGGCCGCACATCCAATCTCAACCCCCAGGCAAAGTTTTACCAAATGGATATCCGCGACCCGAAGATCGCCGAGGTGTTTGAGAACGAACGCCCCGATTTTGTTGATCATCACGCCGCGCAGATGGACGTGCGCAAGTCCGTGGTTGATCCGCAGTTTGACGCGGACGTGAACGTGCGCGGCTCAATCAACTTGCTGGAATGCGCGCGGCGCTTTGGCGTGAAACGCTTCGTGTATATCTCCACGGGCGGCGCGGTCTATGGTGAGCCGGAGTATTTGCCGTGCGACGAGAAGCATCCCATCAACCCTATCTGTCCGTACGGCGCGAGTAAGCACACGGTGGAGCATTATCTGTACATGTACAAAGTCCTGTACGGCCTGGAGTACGTCGTGATCCGCTATCCGAACGTGTATGGCCCGCGCCAGGATCCGCACGGCGAAGCGGGGGTCGTGGCCATTTTCACGGGCTTGATGCTTCAAGGCAAGCCGGTAACTATAAACGGCGATGGAGAGCAACAGCGCGACTTCACCTACGTGGGCGATTGCGCGCGGGCCAACCTGCTGGCGCTGACGGGTGAGCGGACTAGCGGGATTTACAATGTCGGCGCGGGCAAGCCGACCACCGTCAATGAAATCTTCACGACGCTCAAGGACATCACGGCTTATCCTCACGCCTCCGTTTACGGGCCGGCCAAGCTGGGCGAAACCCGGCGGATTTACCTGGATGCCCGCAAAGCCCAGGAAGACATGGGCTGGGAACCGACTGTCAGCCTGTACGATGGGCTGAAGCAGACGGTGGAGTATTTCAAGATCGCTGAGCGGTAACCATGATCATCGTTCAAGCGCCACTGCGGATTAGTTTTCTTGGCGGCGGCACGGACTTTCCAGACTATTACCGCGAGGAAGGCGGTTGTGTCCTGTCGTCCGCCATTGATAAATACATCTTCGTCACGATCAAGAAGCGTTTTGATCATTTGCTCCGCGTGGGCTACACCCGGACGGAGATGGTGGAGCGGATCGATGACCTCCAGCACGAGTTGATCCGGGAAGCCTTGCGCAAAACCGGTGTGCAACCGGGCGTGGAGATTACCACGATGGGGGACATCCCATCGGCGGGCACCGGCCTCGGCTCCTCCAGCACCGTTGCGGTGGGAGCCTTGCATGCGATGCACACCTATCACAGTGAGTTGGTGACCGCGGAGCAATTAGCCCGCGAGGCGTGCGAGATCGAGATTGACGTGCTGCGTAAACCGATCGGTGTGCAGGATCAGTACATCGCCGCGCATGGCGGTTTGCGCCTCTTCGAGTTTCGACCGGACGGCCAGATTTACAGTGAGCCGGTGCGGTTGAACGTGGCGCTTCGGCAACGTTTAAACGAGAGCCTGTTGTTGTTCTTCACCGGCGTGACGCGCAAAGCGGACACCATCCTCACCGAGCAGAAGCGCAACATCCAGGATCGCCGGACGATCCTGCGCCGGATGAAGGAGATGGCTTACCACGCCCGGACCGAGTTGGAAGCCGGCAATATGGATGCGCTGGGGGAATGGTTGCACGAGGGCTGGGAACTGAAAAAGCAGATGGCTAGCCAAGTCAGCAACAGCGCCATTGATGAAATGTACACCGCCGCGCGGAAAGCGGGCGCGCTAGGCGGGAAGATCACGGGCGCTGGAGGGGGCGGCTTTCTACTTCTCTATTGCCCGGCGGAGAAGCGGCAGGCCGTGCGCTCTGCTTTAACCGACCTGCAAGAGCTACCCTTCCAGTTGGAGCAGGATGGTAGTAAAGTGATCTTCAATTATCGGCGCTAACGGCGAGTGGCTGGCCCACAAAAAACAAGAAGAAGCGGCGAGCTTCTTCTTGTCATTTATAGCGTCTTGGTTGAAGGCGAAGCTTTTTAGGATTAGGACTCTGGGATGGTTCGGCGTGAACCTTGAGGCGCCGTGCGGCGCATGCGGATTGGCTCTTCGTACCACTCCTCCGAGCGATTCACCTGGGCTGAGGCCATGCAAGCAATGATTGTCAAGGCGGCGGAAAGAACTGCCAGAACAGCGCAGCCAGTGATTAAGACGGTACCCATAGCCTCTCCTGTGTGATGCCTAAGCTGTTGGTACTCTTAGGACTATTGTACCCCCCTTTACAGAGTGAGTCCATATATATTGTATTAAGTGATCCTTAGCCCTACCAGGACTCACAAAGAGCGAACGACTTATGGAAATCTTGGAATATCTCCGGCCATTGCGACGCTGGTGGTGGTTAATCATGGCCTCCGTCGCCATCGCCACTGTGTCTGCACTTATTGCCACCCGTGAATTGCCGCCTGTTTACCTCGCTCGAACCACGCTACTCGTAGGGCGCGCTGCACTGACGGATAATCCTGATAACAATGCTTTCGCCCTCAACCAGACGCTCGCTCAACTGTATGCTTCGATGGCATTGAGGGAAAAAGTAGCGAATGAGACTATGGCGGCTATCGGCCTGACAAAGTTGCCGGAGTACAATGCCCAGCCGAGCGCCAATGGGCAATTTCTGGAAATCACTGTCACGGATAGCAGTCCAGAATTGGCCCAGTTAGTAGCGAACGAGCTGGCAACACAGCTCATCAAGCAAACGCCGTCTGAGACCGGGCGCAACTCTGGGCGGGATGAATTCGTCGAGCAACAGCTCAACGATCTGCAAACTAACATTACGAAGACCCAGCAGGAGATTGAGGCGAAAAAAGCCTCGCTGGCGGATTTGGTGAGCGCGGCTCAGATCGCAGCCACACAGGAAGAAATCAGAACTTTGGAGACGCGCCTGACGGGCCTTCAGGCAAACTTTTCTGTCCTGTTTGCCAAGACGGGCGAGGGCGCCACGAATACGTTGACCATCTTTGAGTTAGCGGCTTTGCCCACTCAGGAAGTTGGCCCTAAGACCTACCTGATCGTTCTGCTGGCGGCGTTTAGCGGCTTGCTATTGGCAGTGGGCGCGGCCTATTTGATCGAATTTCTGGATGACACGCTCAAAACCACGGACGAAGTGGCGCGTCTCACCCAACATCCCATCATCGGCTACCTCAGCGAACTGCCGCGCGGCAAGAATGGCTGGTTATCCGTCGCGGACAAACCCCGTTCGGTCGCCGCGGAAGCGTTCCGTTTGCTCCGCACCAATCTGGAATTTGCCAGCGTAGACAAAACCCTCAAGACAATGTTCGTCACCAGCGCCAACCCCGGTGATGGCAAGACCTCCACGGCGACCAATCTGGCGTTGACGATTGCCCAGAGCGGCAAGAAGGTGATTTTGCTGGACGCAGACCTCCGCCGCCCGTCTGTGCACGCGGCCCTGGGCATCCCGAACCGCGACGGCCTCAGCGATTTGTTCCGCGGGCATTTGAAAGTCCAAGATGTGACCCGGGTTTACCGTGATCGTGTGACCGTGATTACCAGCGGCACGCCGCCGCCCAACCCGACTGAACTGCTCGGTTCGCGCCGCATGGATCAAATCCTATTGGAACTCCAGGGCATGGCAGACGTGGTGATTGTGGATGGCCCGCCTTTCTTTGTGTCGGATGCTTGGGTGCTGGCCTCCAAAGTGGATGGGGCGCTCCTGGTCATGCAACCCGGCCACACCCGCCGCAAGGCCGTTCGGGCGATGTTCGCCCAAATGAGCCGCGTGAATGCGCGCGTGGTGGGTATCGTCCTGAATCGTGTGTCGAAGCCGCAGAGCGGTTATGGCCGCTACTCTTATCTCTCCTACTATTACAGCGGCGAGTCGGAGGAAAAGACTGGCGCCCTGGCGCAATTGGAAGGCCCACGCCGTCGTTTGCAATCCATGTTGCGCAATTTGCAAAAGCCCGGCCGGGCGGGCGGCGCAACGGCTGAAGTGATCGAGCCGCCGGTGAATGGCAACGGCCACCGCCTGGAAGTTTTACCGCCCGCGCCTGAGCCTTCGCCGGATAATGAACGTTCGCGCCTCTCGTTGGAACTGCTCTACGCCCTCAGCCGCGAATTGGCCACGCAAATGGACTTGCACGAGTTGTTGCAACGCATTTTGCAGATGACGCTGGATAGCGTCGGGGCGACCAGCGGTAGCATCATCGTGTTGGATAACCTGGGTGAGGCGATGGAAGGGGTGCTCATCTACGACGGCAAGGTGCAAATTCAGACGGCGGAGCAGTTGGAGGATGTGGTCGAGCGCGGCCTAGCGGGCTGGGTGATTGAGAACCGCCGCCCGGTGGTGCTGGACAACACACACGAGGATGATCGCTGGCTGCAACGCAAGCCGGACGCAGACAGCAAGCCCCGTTCGGCAGTCGGCGTGCCGTTGATGTCGAACAACGAGCGAATCGTTGGCGTGCTTACGCTGGTGCATCCTAACGTAGGCCACTTCACGCGGGACGACCTCTCACTGTTGACGGCGATTGCGGTGGGCGTTTCCTTCAACAGCAACGTGTACACGAACTAAATCTTGCTGGCGGTATATTGCAAAACAGCTCCGTTGTCCAGAACAACGGAGCTGTTTTTTTGCGCTCCCCGTAGGCGCTGGTTTAAGCAAAGCAGGGCGCGCTTCAAGGGCGTGCCCTGCTTGGTGGAGCCGTATGGATCGCGGAAGCGGCGTTCGCTTTACAGCCGGTTGACCTCGTATACGATCTTCTCCAGATCGGCCTGGGTGAGCATGGGGTGCACAGGCAGGGAGATCACTTTCTTCGCCAGTTGCTCAGTCACGGGCAGGCTTACGGCCCCGAACATCTCGCGGACGTAACCCTGTTGATGGCAGGGCACGGGATAGAATACGCCAGTGCCGATGCCGTTGTCATTGAGTTGCTTCACCGCTGCGTCGCGATCGCTCCCGCCGTTAACGCGGATGGTGTATTGGTGCCAGACGTGACCGTAGCCTTCTTTCACCTGCGGGGTGATCACGGACTCGATCTTGGCGCTCAGGTAAGCGGCGTTGGCCGTGCGCTTCTCGGTGAAGCCTGCCAGCCGATCCATCTGTACTATGCCGATGGCGGCGTGCAGATCGCTCAAGCGGTAATTGTAGCCGAGCATGTCGTGATAATAGCGGCGCTCCATGCCGTGTGCACGCAGGAGGCGGCAGTGCTTGGCGAGAGCGTCGTCGTTGGTCGTGATCATGCCACCCTCACCCGTCATCACGTTCTTGGTGGCGTATAGGCTGAACGTGCCGGTGCCGAAGCTCCCCGTCACTTTGCCCGTGTACGTCGCGCCGACCGCCTGGCAGGCGTCTTCAATCACCTTTAGGCCGTGCTGGTCGGCGATGGCCTGGATTGCGCCCATGTCACACGGATAGCCGTATAGGTGCACCAGCAGGATGGCTTTGGTGCGCGGGGTGACGGCGGCTTCGATCAGGGCTGGGTTGAGGTTGAATGTCTCAGCCTCCACATCCACGAAGACCGGTTTGGCGCCGGTCATCAGGATGGAACTCACGGTAGCCATGAAGCTGAACGAAACGGTGATGACTTCGTCGCCTTGGCCGACACCGTTCGCGATCAGGGCGAGGTGCAGGGCAGTCGTCCCAGACGAGGTGGCGATGGCGTGCTTGACGCCGCACATCGCCGCGAACTTCGCCTCTAGCTTGGCCACACGCGGCCCTTGCACCAACATGCCGGACTCCATCACTTCCATAACGGCTTTTTTCTCTTCTTCACCAATGTAAGGCTTTGAAACGGGGATCATTGTTGCTCCTTCAATACTTGGGAAAGGGGACACGGAAGAACACGGATGAGCGCGGATTGTTTATCTGCGCAATCCGTGTTCATCTGCGTCCAAAATTACTCTGCCAGTTTGGCATAGTCGGCGGCGGGGATCAAAATCTCCAGGCCGCTCTTTGGGCAGACCATGAGCACGCCCTCGCCGGTCTGAGATTTGAGCGTCATCTTCACGCCATGCGGGCTGACGAAGCCGTGCAAGCGCGCCGGGTTGCCGTAGACCAGGCCGTAATCCGGCACGTCTTTCGTCACCACCGCGCCCGCGCCGATCAGCGCCCACTTGCCGATCGTCGCGCCGCACACGATGACGGCGCCCGCGCCGATGGAGGCGCCGGTCTTCACGCGCGTTTCGCTCAGCACCCAGTCGTCGGCGCTTTTGAGCGAGCCGTTCGGGTTGATGGCGCGCGGCTGGCGGTCATTGGTGAAGACCATGTGCGGGCCGCAGAACACGCCGTCTTCCAGCATGACGCCGTGATAGACTGAGATGCCGTTTTGGATTTTGACGTTGTTGCCGATTTGCACCCCCGAGTCAACGTACACGTCTTTGCTCAGGATGCAGTTCTGGCCGAGGCGGGCGTTCTCGCGCACCTGGCAGTGGTTCCAGATGCGGGTTCCCGGCCCGATTTCGGCCTGGTCGGAGACCTCGGCGGTGGGGTGGATACGGACATTCTCTCGTTCGCGCATAATGGTGGTTCGCTCCTTTCAGCGTTGTGAAACCTGTAACAAGCTGATTATCCGCTAAGGCGCGAGAAAATTCAGTATGACCGGTGTCCTACTTTACTCAAACTCCAACTCCGTCAGCGCCGCCTCATCCTCCGTCCACTCGCCCAGCGAGATCAGTTCGATCTCGCCGAATAGCACTTCCTGCCGCGCTTCGATCTTGTGCCGCTTGATCAGCTCCAGCGTGGCGAGGAAGGTGACGACGATCTCCATCCGGCTGTGCGCGCGCGCAGCGTCCAATAACTTTTGAAAGACCACGCGCCCGCCCTGTGCGCTGAGCGAGCTTGCGATCAACCGGATTTGGTCGCGGATGGTGACTTTGGGCGGGGCGACCACGGTGCTGAGTTCGGGTTTGTCGGGTATCAACGCCAGCGCGCGCCGCACGGCCTCCAACAGGTCAAGCGGGGTGACTCCGCTCAAGTCGAGCGTCTTTTCCACTTTGGGCGGCGAGGCCAGGCGCAGGTAGGTCCGCAGGTTCTCTTCCTCGCGTTCGTGCAAAGCGCCGGCGATTTGCTTGTACTTCTTGTACGCCAACAGTTGCCGGGCCAGTTCGTCGGCGGGGTCTGCCTCACCCGGCGCGCGTTCCACCGGACGGGGCAGGAGCGCTTCACTCTTGATCAAGACCAGCCGCGCCGCGACCACCAGGAAGTCCGCCAAGTCGCCGAGGTTGAGCCGTTCCATCACTTTGATGTAGCCGATGAATTGATCCGTCACCTGCGCCAGCGCGACTTTGGTGATGTCGAGTTCTTCGCGCTCGATCAACTGGAGGAGCAAATCCAGCGGGCCGCTGAAGATGGGGAGTTGGACGGTGTAGGGCGAGGCGGGCATCATGGGTCAACGGATTGAACGGAATGGAGGATGGATTGACCGGATTACCTCATCAACACAAACACCACGATCACCGCCGCCACCGCCAGCACGACGATCACGAGCACGCCGGTCAAAAATATCTGCTGTTCGCGCGCTTTGCGCGCCTGGGCCGCGCGGATCGATTGTTGGCGGCGCTCTTCGATTTGATCCAGGTAAACCCGGCGTTGTTCGCCGGCTTTGGCTTCCTGCTCCTTGGACTTCGCCAGCTCCCGTTGTTGCTTGTGGAAGCGCTCGCCCGCGTCCTGGTGGCGGTCGATCAACGCGCTCAAGGCGTCCAGCGATTGGCCGCACCGCGCGCACTTCTCCGCGCCGCTCCAATTCTTCGTGTCGCAGTTGGGGCAGGTGCGGAACAACGCGCGCCAGCAATCCCCGCAGATGTCCGCGCCCGCCCGGTTCACAAACTCGCAGTGCGGACAGACCGGCCCGGCCATCCGGTTCAGCGCACTGCAATACTGGCAGATCACCTGTCCCTCCGCTTCTAAATCCAGGCCTGCGCCGCCGCAGTTGTAGCAGGTGATCGCCTTCAACTTCTGGTTTAGCGTGCGGGCGATGTCCTGTGGCGCGTCATCTTGCGGCGGCGGCGCGGACACGGGCGGGAGGGTGGGCGCGTTGGCGCCGACCGTGCTGGAAGGCTCAGTGTGTGTGTCGAGCGATTCGTTCGGCTGGGCGGCGGCTGCGGAGGCCGGGATGGGGATTTGCGCGGCGGTGGCCAGGTTGCCCAGCGCGGTGATCATTTCATCGGCGGTCTGGAAGCGCTCGTTCGCGTCGCGCGCCATGCTCTTGAGGATAATGCGCTCCAGGCCCTCCGGCAGATCAGGGCGCAGACCGCGCGCCGAGGGCCTCTGTGCGTGCGCGTGCTTGAGCATCACGGCCAGCGGGGTGTCCGCGTCAAATGGCACTTGCCCGGTGACCAGCTCGTACAGCAGGACGCCGAGCGCATACAGGTCGGTGCGGTGATCGGCGGATTGGCCCAACGCCTGCTCCGGGGACATGTACGCGGGCGTGCCGGTCGTCGTGCCGGTGGCGGTGAGCGTCTGGCTGCTGAACATCTTCGCCACGCCGAAGTCGGTGAGGATCACGCGCCCACCTTTATCCAACATCACGTTCGCGGGCTTGAGGTCGCGATGGACGATGCCTTGCTGGTGCGCGTACGCCAGCGCCTGGCCCATCTCCCTCACAATGCGCACGGATTGCATGAAGGGCAGAGTCTGACGGTGCCGCGCCAGCTTATCCAACAAGGCTTTGAGCGTCTCGCCCTCGATGAACTCCATCACCATGTAGGGCAGGTTGCCCGCCACGTCGTAATCGAAGACCTGCACGATATTGGGATGCCGCAGAGCCGCCACGGCCTTCGCCTCGCGCTCAAAGCGTCTGAGGAAGTCCGGGTCGTCCGTGAACAGCGGGGAGATCACCTTGAAGGCCACGAAGCGGTCGAGCGTGGTCTGGTTGGCCTTGTAGACCTCGGCCATGCCGCCGCGCCCCAGCCGCTGAAGGATTTTGTACTTGCCGATGATGCGGCCGGTCAGATCGCTGGCCGCGCCAAACGGCGCAACGGAGTGGCTTTGCTGAGTATCGTCCATAGTCACGGCCTCGGTTCCAGGATGCGATAGGAGAATCCATTCATCTGAATCTCGGTCTTGGGCTGATAGTTCGCGCCGAGCGCGGCCAGCACGGGCGGCGGATAAAACTGCGCGCGCAAAATCACCAGCCCGAACGCGCGCCGGTTGATCAGCGCGATCTCTTCCGTGGGATCAAACAGCCCGGCCTGGTACATCACCAACTGCACAAACGGGTTGGTCACCACCGGCTTCCCCGCGCGGAACATGAAGGCCGCTTCCTCCGAGAATACCGGCCCCGGGGCGTGGCGGGCCAGTTCCACAATTGTATACCCGGCCTCGTGATCGGCGCGCGTGGGCCGGGGGCCGAGCTGGGTGTAGCCCTGCGAGTCATAAAAGCCGCGCCCGGAGTTATCTGGAAGGCCCAGCGCGCGGGCGAGCGGTCCGTAGATCGGCCCTTCGGTGTACAGCTTGAAGGTCAGGCGCGTCTGGATGAGAGAGAGCGCAGGCAGAGCGAGGGCCAGAAAGATTTCGAACCGCAGAGAGCGCCAAGGACGCAGAGAGAGAAAGGAAAAAATTTCACTTTGCGTCTTTGCGTCTCGGCGCGAGACCCTCTCTGTCACGAGTGACCAGGCCTTAGCCGCCAGGATGCCGCTGAGAATACAAGCCGCCGCCGTGGTCGTGACGAAGTAAGACTCGCCCGCGCCGAACTTGCCGGAGAGCGCGCCGTTGGCGAACGCAAACGCAAACCAGACGGAGTAGATCGACAGGCGGCTGAAGTACGTCTCATAGATCAGCCCGCCAAAAGCCGCCAGCGCCAGCACGGCGTGCAGTTCCAGCCATTCGCGGTAAAAGCCGATAGTCTGATCAAGGCTGTAGTCGTTGAGGTTGGCGCGGATGATGCTGACGTACCACCAGCCCTCCGTCTGCCAGTTGATCCACAGGAAGATCACGCCCGCCGCCAGCGCCAGCCCGATCCCGGTGAGCACGGCTCGCCGCGGCCCGCGCAGAAACAGATAACCGAGCGCCGCCAACACCGTCGCCAGCG
>Ga0247727_10006055_pt1 | contig 23996 bp, 28 predicted proteins | sample WisWelCaveWW1625_FD_202498 | JGI IMG/M metagenome (GOLD analysis project Ga0247727, IMG submission 202498) | Biofilm microbial communities from Wishing Well Cave, Virginia, United States - WW16-25 | ecosystem: Environmental > Aquatic > Deep subsurface > Groundwater > Cave microbial mat | place... | reverse complement strand
CTGGGCAGCATTCATAATCCGACTGACTCGCCCTCCGCAGTCTAATTTGGCGAAGGTATTAAGTACATCACAATTTGGCCTCCTCCCTGCTCACGAGGGATTTGTAATCCCGATTCTTCCCGTCGGGATTACAAATCCCTCGCGAGCGGGAGGCTAGATCTGTGATGTACTGTGTCAGGCCTGGACCTACGCCGCGAAAAATTCATCCAGCGCGTCCTGTTCATCCGTAAAACCCCAACCTTCGACAATCTGATCGTTCGCATCAAAACGCAAAATGTGTCCGCCGCCCGTATCAATCGTTTTTCCTTTGCGCTCGCCGACCAGATGAAATTGCGTGACGACGTAATTACCATTCACCATCACGCGCTCGACCACAAAATCCCAACGTTCCAACGGCGCCATACGCGCAGGCATGATTTCAAAATACTCGCGCCCACGATAATCCCCCGACACAGGATTGTGCCCCGGCACATGCCAAACAATTTCGGGTGAGATAATTTGCAATTCCGCTGCTTCGCCTGTGTATACTTTGCTCGCCAGTTCGATCAGTTTTTTGTCGCGTTCAGTCATGTTCCTCCTCCTTGATGAAATCAGGTTGCAAGCGTAAATCCCAGAACCTCTTCAATTTCTGTGATTGTAATCGCTCCCGCGCGCAATACGCGCGGCGGATCAATTGTACAATCCAAAACCGTTGAAGCCACATTCCCCGCTGTCGCGCCGCCGTCCAAAATCAACGCGATGCGTCCATCCAAATCATGCAGAACATCTTGCGCCGTGCGAGGATTCGCGCCGCCCGAACGATTCGCGCTCGTCGCAGCAATGGGGCGTCCCAACGCGCGCACCAAGTTACGCACAAGCTCCGAATCGGGCAAACGCGCACCGATTGTATTTGTATCTGCGCGCAAATTCGCGGGCAACTCATTTCGCGCGTGAACCACCAACGTTAACCCCCCCGCCCAAAAATCTCGTGCCAGCTTTTGCGCGGTAGGAGAAGCAGACGACGCCACCTTTTCCAAGTCCGCATACTCGCCCAACAGCAGCATGATCGCTTTGTGGGACGGGCGCTCTTTAGCTACAAATAATTTTTCCACCGCCTCCGCGTTAAATCCATCCGCCGCGATGCCGTACACCGTATCCGTTGGAATTGCCACCACCTCACCGCGTTGCAACAATTCCAGCGCGCGTTGAAGCGCGGCAGGATCGTCCGCGCGCAAAATTTCTGTTTTCATGCGAGCTTGTCATTCTGAGCGGAGTGAAGAATCTCTACTTGGCAGACCGAGATTCTTCGCGGAGTTCACCCTGAAGGATGAAGGGCTCAGAATGACAGTACTGTTCAGAATGACATTAACATCCCATCTGTATTTCCACCACCCGATCCAATCCTTCCAAATCGCGATGAATTTCAACACGCGCGCGCGGCAAGATCCCATTCCCCAACGCGCGCGCCGCATCCCCTTGTTCCTCACTGATTTCCAAAAAAATAACACCCGCGCGCGCGAGATGTTGTTCAACCTGTTTCAGCAAACGGCGAATCACACTCAAACCATCTAAACCCGCAATCGTCGCCAGACGCGGCTCAAAGTGTCGAATCTCGCGCGGCAATTGTGCTTCGCGCTCTAACGGAATGTACGGCAAATTCGCGGTCAGCAAATCAATCGGCATCGTAATACCTTCAAGTAAATCCGTATTCCGAAATTCAATGCGGTCTGCCAAATTCAAACGCGCCGCATTTAATTGCGCCACCGCGAGCGCGTCAGGCGAAATGTCCGTCGCCATGATTTTGTTGTGCGATGTATGGTGCGCCAACGCCAACGCAATCGCCCCCGATCCCGTTCCCACATCCACAATCACAGGTTCAGCATAGGGAATTTTTTTCAATGCGCTCAGTGCGAGTTCGACAACGTGCTCCGTTTCAGGACGCGGAATCAACACGCGCCGATCCACAATCAAATCCAAGCCATAAAATTCTTGGTGCCCAACAATATATGCAATCGGTTCGCGCTGCCCGCGCCGCGCCGCCATTCCAGCAAAGTGCGCCGCATCCAATTCCGAAATCGGATCGCCCAATCGCGCGAGTAACATCGCGCGCGATATTTTCAACGTATGCGCCAGCAAAATTTCCGCTTCCAGCCGCGCGCTCGCGTACCCATTCCGCGCGCCCATCGCGCGCACGCCCGAGACCAACACCTCTTGAACAGTCTCTGGAGAAGCAATCAACACATCCTGATACCTCATCCTTCATCCTTCCGCTTTCATCCTTCCACTTCCACTCCCACCGCCCTCAATTTCTCCGTCTGATCCGCCAGCACCAACGCGTCAATAATATCGTCAATCCCGCCGTCGAGAATCCCTGGCAAATTGTGCGCGCTAAAATTGATGCGATGATCGGTGAGCCGATCTTGGGGAAAATTGTACGTCCGAATTTTTTCCGAACGTTCCCCGCTGCCCACTTGCGAACGCCGATCGGCGTGAATTTCGCGCTGCTGTTTTTCTAATTCCATTTCGTACAAACGCGCTTTCAATACCGACATCGCGCGCATTTTGTTTTGCAGTTGCGAACGTTCATCCTGCACTGCCGCAATGATGCCCGACGGCAAATGCGTGATGCGTACCGCCGTCGCCACCTTTTGCACATTTTGTCCGCCGTGTCCCGACGCGTGATAAATATCAATTTTCAAATCTTCAGGACGCACTTCCACTTCAATGTCATCAACCTCTGCCATCGTCGCAACCGTCGCCGTTGAGGTATGAATCCGCCCCGACGATTCCGTAAGCGGCACGCGTTGAACGCGATGCACACCGCTTTCATATTTCAAGCGCGAGAACGCGCCCTTGCCCTTGATTTCAAATACAACTTCGCGGAAACCCTTTAGCCCCGTCCGATTTTCGTCCACCAGCGCGACTCTCCAACCCTGCCGTTCCGCATAGCGCGTGTACATGCGATACAAGTCCGCCGCGAACAACGCTGCTTCTTCGCCGCCCGTCCCCGCGCGAATTTCGAGATAAATATCTTTGTCATCGCGCGGATCGCGCGGTAACAACATCAGGCGCATTTCGCTCAACATTTTTTCCGCGCGCGCCTTCAATTGCTCCGCGTCTTCTTGCGCCAGCGCGCGCATCTCCAAATCGCTTTCCTCACGCGCCATCGTCAGTGTCCGTTCCAACGCTTGACTCACGGTCACGTACTCGCGATATTTTTCCACCTTTGGCTCAATCTCGCTAATCTCGCGCGTAATTTCGCGCAAGCGCGTCGGATTCATCGAGACCTCAGGGTCCTCCATCATTTTGTGTAAATCATCATAGCGTCGTTGATACGCCGCAAATTTTTCTGCAAACACAGACACCTCGTAGATTTTAGATTTTAGATTTTAGATTTTAGATTTTTGATAGCAAGCCCCAATTATTTCTTTGCGCCTTTGCGCCTTTGCGTGAGATTTCTATTTTCGCCGCACCAGCCGCATCGCTAACCCAATTTCATCGCTCCGCAACACCCACATCGTCAAAAAATACGCGCCGCCCCCAATCCCAATGCCCCCGATCAGCAGCAGAAGCAAATTTTGCGCCAACGGCGTCAAACCATACAACGTAATCGCCAACGCCATCACCGCCGCGCCCACAAACATTTTCAGCGCACTCACCGCAATCGTTCGCCCCTCGACGCCGCCCAATCGCGGGCGCAATAAATACAACAGCACGATCATTTCCAACGTCGTCGCAATCGAATTGGCGAGCGCAAGTCCGCCTTGTTTTAGCGGCGCGAGGAATAGCAGCGAAAGAATCACATTCAACGCTACCGACGCAATCGCAATTCGCACGGGCGTAGCTGTGTCGTGCATTGCATAATACGCGCGCGTAATCGTTTCCAAACCCGCGTGCGCGAACAAACCCACCGCGAACAATTCCAATGCCACCAATGTCATCTCGGTAGATTCCGCCGTGAACGCGCCGCGCTGCAACAAAATTTGAATGATCGGACGCGCGAGCAGCATCAAGCCAATCGTCGCGGGCACCGTCAAAAACAACGTCACGCGAAATCCCGTCGAAAACGCGCGGCGCAAGCCATCCAGATCATCCGCCGCAAACATCCGCGAAAAAGATGGGAACAAAACCGTCGCGATAGATTGCGCGATAACACCAATCGGCAGCAAAATCAAAAGAAACGCGTAATTCAACGCGGCAAGCGAGCCCGTCGCCAGCGTGGACGCCAGAATCGTATTGACCAAAAAATTAAACTGCACCGCCGCAATCCCAAGCGTACGCGGGATGACGAGTTGAACCACATGCTGCACGCCCGCGTCATAAATTCCCAAGCTCGCCGTGTACTGAATTTTATTCCGCAGCAGCCACGGCACTTGCACGAGCAAATGCAAAAACGCGCCAAGCACCACTCCAATCGCCAAACCGTACACACCCAACGTTGGCGCAAGCAAAACCGCCCCCGCGATAATGGAAACATTGTACATCACAGGCGCGGCAGCGGGCAGTAAAAATTGGTGATGCGCGTTCAAAATCCCCATCACGATTCCGCTCACCGCAAACACTGCTGGTGTGATCAACATCAAGCGCATCAGATTTGTAGTGAGTTGTTGTTGCTCTGGTGCGAACCCAACGCCCACCGTCACGCGCACCAACGGTTCCGCAAACAGCGCGGCGACGATGCACAACGCGGCAACGATCACAAACACCAAATTAATCACCTGCGTCGCCAACCGCCAACTCCCGCGCGTATCGCCATCGGTCAACAACTTCGAAAACGGTGGAATGAACGCGGAAGCCAACGCGCCGCCCGCCACTAAATTAAACAACAGATCAGGAATCCGAAACGCGGCAACATAGGCGTCGAGCGAAGCCGACGTGCCGAATTGATACCCAATCGCGATTTCGCGCGCCAACCCCAACGCGCGGCTAATGACAAAAAAAAACATCACCAGCCCCGTCGAGGTGACGAGCTGCCGCTTTGTCGTCGCGCGATTCGTTGTAGCCCTCATGCGAACGCCGATTATACACCATCCGCTATCTGCCATTCGCCATTGGCTATCCGCTATCCCCAATTTTGCGCTTTCCCCCGTTTCAAGTAAAATCGCTCGTCGTTATCGAATTGTAGATTCGGAGGAAATCACATTGGCAAATACAGCTGCCGCCCAAAAAGACATTCGCAAAAACGCGCGCCGCCGCCAACGCAACCGCTTGGTCAAAGCCAAGACGCGCACTGTCACACGGCGCGCCGTTGCCGCGATTGAAGACGGTGACGCGAATGCCGCCGAGCAAGTTCGCCTCGCCCAAATCGAACTCGACGCGGCTGCGTCGAAAGGCATCATTCACAAAAATGCCGCCGCCCGCAAAAAATCGCGGCTCGTCAAACGCTTGCGAAAAGCAACCGCATAATAAGCGAAAAAAATGCCACGCATCCTTCAAGGTGCGTGGCATTTTTTTGTGACATTTTTTATTAAAATTTGCGCGCGCCTCTTGACTTGGAACACTTGTTCTATTATAATGCGCCATAGAACGTCGGTTCTAAAAAACACCTCGTTCTGTGTCTTTCACCCAAATTTGTTCGGAACTTCCGTTCCGTGAAAGGAGCATCACCATGACACAGCCAGATGAACACGGCACGCGCATCCTCCAATTTGTCGAGCGGTATCAAAACCAAAATCGCCGCTCCCCAACCTATCGCGAAATCGGCGCTGCCGTCGGACTCGCTTCCAATGATCATGTCGCGCGCGATTTGCGACGCCTCTCTCAAAACGGATATATCTCGTTCAAACCGCGCGTGAGCCGAAGCATCGTGTTACTCAAAGAATCACGCGCCCGCGCGCGTCAAGCCACGCTCCCCCTCCCCTATCTCCGCCGTGCGGATGCAATCCCCGCGCGCGACGACATGACGCAGCTTGCCGCTGATTTGTTTGCGGAGGAAAAAGATACCTTTATGCTCCGCGCGCGCGGCAGCGCAATGCGCGATGCAACGCTTGATGATGGCGATCTCGTCGTCATTAAACGCGCCGAAAAATTTCGCGATGGCGACATGCTCGCGATCTATTTGAAAAATTCACGCCGCACCACATTACGCCACGTCTATCGTGACAATGGATACCTGCGCGTCCAATCCGCCAATCCCGACACCCAGCCGCAATACTACAAACCATCCGAAATCGCAATTCGCGGAACTGTGTTAGCCATTCTCCGCAAGCGCGAGATGTGAAAAAAAGTGACGAGTGACGGGGAAATCTCCGTCACCCGTCACCCGTCACCCTTTCGTGGACGAACTCAAACCCTGCACCTTTCGCCAAGTGGACAATCACGGGCGCATCCTTTGTAACCTCATCAAAGGCGGCGATCGGGAAGTGTCTGTCAATTTGTGCCGCGCCTGTCCCGTCGCGCATATCAATTGTCAACACTTGCGCGCGGGGTTAGAGAAAAAAGTTTCGACGCCGATCACGGTGCGCTTTGCGACAGGGCGCGTCGAAGTGTGGGACGACGCGCCGCCGACGATTGATTTCAAACAAGCCGCGTGCGCGGCAAAAACAATGCCGATTCATTCCCCGCGCGATTGCGCGGGCTGTCTGATTCGCCTACCCAACATCATTCCGCAAACCGCGATCCAAGTCGCGCATCGAACTAAACCCAACGCGCCTGCTGTCGCACAAACCATTGTTGTCGCCCAAACCAATGCGCCACAACGCGCCCAACGCAACCCAACGCACGTCGTGCAACCCATCGCGCAGAACGTCGCACCGCCCATCGTACAAACGCCCGCGCAACCTGTTGCGATTGATGTAGGCGCGGCAAATGATCTGATCGCCCGCGCGCAAGCGACAGCTGCGCGCAAAGCGCAAGAAAAACAAGCGCGTGAATTGGAACGCGTTGCACTTGAGGAAAAAGCAACGTACAACGCGCCACCCGAACCCAAACCAAAAATTATTCAAATGCAAGAATGGCTCGCCGCCCAAGTCAGCAAAAAACAAAACGCGAAAGCAAATAGTCCGTACAAGCCGCAAGCCGTAAGTGCCGACGCCGATGGCGTTTCCGATATTGTCTATTCTCCACTCGGCGCGCAAATGGCAGGCGCATATCAAGAGACGATTGATTACGAACGCTGCGTGGGGTGGACGGACTGATTATGACCACAAGTTTGAATTATGCGCGCCCTCTGGATCGTCCGCCCCTTGCCCTTGCGCGCGTCCAACCGCGTCACGTCAATTTTCTCGCGCTTGTGCATGAAATGTGCAGTGACGCGCAATTGCAAACCGCGCTGCAAGTGTCAGGCACCGCGTTGTTGGGCGTTGCAACGGATGGCGTGCCATTGCTGATTCGTCTCGCTTCGCCCGATGTCACGCATGTTTTGATTTCAGGCACAAAGGCGAGTGGCAAAACAGAAGTTGCGCGAACAATGCTCGCATCGCTCATGTTGTTTCAAAAACCGCGCGAAATTCAATTGCTTGTGATGGATCCCAAAGCAACCGCGTTTCAATTTCTCGCCCACAGCCCGCACCTGCTCGGCGAAATTGCAGCCACGCCCGAACACGCGCTGCAACATTTACGCTGGCTCGAAAGCGAAATGGAACGCCGCGCAAAGGAAAATGTTTCGCGCCCGCGTCTCGTCGTCGTGATTGATGAACTTGCAGAATTTTTCTCGCAAGCGGGGCGCGAATTTCAAGTGCATCTCGCGCGCCTCGCGCAAAATGGACGCCGTGTGGGAATCTCGCTGATCGTTTGTGCGACCAAAGCCAACGGATCGGATTTGAACGCGTCCCTGCGCGCGAACTTTCCTGTGCGCCTCGGCGGCAAAAATGCGAATGGAAATGACGGCGCAGAAAAACTCGCGGGACGCGGCGATTTTATTTTGATGGCAGGCGGTGAACGCGTTCGTTTTCAAGCCGCGTATCTCGCGCCCGAAGATTTGCCCGCGTTTCACGCGCACGTTCTAGAAAATCATTCGCGCAAAAATGAATCCGCCGTAGGTTTTAGTGGTTTCGTCAAACGCTTGCGCCGCGTCAAATAAATTCCCCTCTCCGTCTGGGAAAGGGGCTAGGGGTGAGGGTCTTGCAAGCCGCGTGTGTCATGTCAAACCGAATCCCCCTCTCCCAAATCGCGGCGAAATGAGTTTCGCATCGCTTTTTGGGAGAGGGGCTAGGGGTGAGGCAATATGTCTAAAACAGGAATAATTCTCATCGGCGTTTTCGCCACCGCAGCGCTTGTCTATCAAATTCTCGAACGCGTGCCCACCGACGCGTTAAACATTGCGCTCGGTGTCGCCTGTGGCATCGGCGCGAGTATTCCTGTTTCACTCGGCTTGCTGATCGCCTTGACGCGCCAACGTCAACAAGACGATTGGCAAATCGAATGGCAGGGCGCGAGTACGGAACGCTTGCCACAGCGTTCCCCGCCGCAGCGTTACGCGCCGCAGCAGATTCAAGAAGCCGCGCAACCGCAACCCCAAATCATCGTGATCGCGCCGCCGCAAGGACAATTCGCGCCGGGACAATTTCCGCAAGGATTTCCAATCCCCGCGCAATGGTTGAATCAACAAGCGTATGCGCCGATGCACGAAAACCCAAACACCGTTGACGCGCGCGAATGGCGCATCATCGGCGAGGACTCGTAGGACAAATTTGTAATTTGTCCCAACTGCTCAACGGACAAATTTCAAATTTGTCACACACAATCAAAGGAGACACCCATGTCAGTCAAACCCATTCCCGACGGTTTTCACTCTATCACGCCAGAAATCCGCGCACAAGGCGCAGATCGCTTGATGGAATTTTTCAAGCAAGCATTCGACGCGCAAGAACGTCATCGGATGCTGGATGCGGCGGGCAAAATCGGCAACGCGGAAATGAAAATTGGCGACTCGATCATCATGCTCGCCGAAGCGACAGAAAAATATCTGCCCACCCCCGCCTCGTACTATCTCTACGTTCTCGACACCGACGCGACGTATCAGCGCGCATTGGCAGCAGGCGGCGCGTCGTTGATGGAACCTGCCGATCAATTTTACGGCGATCGCAACGCGGGTATTCAAGACCCCGCAGGCAATCAGTGGTGGATTGCCACGCACATCGAAGATGTTTCACCGGAAGAAATGGAACGCCGCGCCGAGCAATGGCGCGTGTCACAGTAGGACAAATTTGGAATTTGTCCCACCACGATGCAGAGTACAAATTTGAAATTTGTCCTACCTTTTCAAGGAGGCAAAATGTTACGCACCGAAAGTTTTCAATCACTCCCGCGCGTTGGCGCGGGCACTCGTTCCACTCGCAGCGGCGCGTCGGATCCAAGACGTGCGCGTTCCGCGCGCGGCGATGCTGTCGAAATTTTGGAAAAACGGTTTGGCTATTTTCCGCAGCAGTTTCACTGGCGCGGTCACGCGCACCATGTTCAAGCTGTCGAACGGACGTGGACGAAAATGGGACGCGTCGCGCAATTGTGTTTTCGCGTGCGCTGCAAAGAAGGCGTGTTTGATCTGACCCAAAACGCGAAAACGAATATCTGGTCATTAGCGGTGGTGCAATTGAATTCATAACGGAGGATTGTCATGAAATTCACCGTTGACCTCACGATCAACAAGAATCGCAATCAAGTTTGGCACGCGTTTGAGAATCCAAAAAACATGAAACGCTGGATGCCCACGCTCGAAGCGTTCGAGCCGCAAGCAGGAACACCAGGACATATCGGCGCGATTTCCAAATTGACGTACCGCGAAGATGGACGAACGATCACAATGCTGGAAACGATCACGAGCCGCGATGAACCGAGTGAATTTGCGGGAACGTACACCACCGATGGTGTGGTGAATGAATTGCGAAATCGGTTTGACGAAGTGAACGCGCAGCAAACGCGCTGGACACTCGAAGCGGATTTTCGCTTTTCAGGAATCCTCGCCCTCATCGCGCCCCTTATGAAAAAAACGTTCGTCAAGCGCACGCAGGCGGACATGGAACGTTTCAAAGCGATGGTGGAGAGTCAATAATACGCACGGAACAAAACCCTAATCTGTTCCGCAGCAACAATTTACACAGGAGGCAACGAAATGAAATCAGGATTGCTGTGGTTTGATAACTCAAAGAAACCAATTACTGCCAAGATCGAGGACGCGGCAAAACGGTACAAGGAAAAGTTTGGGATTATTCCCGACACTTGTTTTGTGAACCCGCGCGATCTGGAAAGCGAAACCAAACCGAGTTTGAAGATTCGCGTGGACAGCAAAGCCACCATCATGCCGAATCATATTTGGCTCGGCGTGAGTAAATAAAAAAACAGACCCGTTCTTTGCGAACGGGTCTGTTTTTTTGATCGCATCTAGTCATCCCCATCATCGTCATCCTCATCGCAATCACTCGCATCGTCATCGCCATCGTTGTCATCGTCGTCATCGCTGTCATCATTTGTGCCATCGTTGTCATCATCATCGTCACTGTCGTCACTCGTGCCGTCGTTGTCATCATCGTTGTCGCCGTCATCGTCTATGCCGTCGTTATCATCGTCGTCGTCGCCACCGTTTGAAACACCATCATTGTCATCATCATCACAAAGATCTTCGTCGCTGTCGTCCACACCATCATTGTCATCATCCATGTCGTCACCGTCATCTACCCCATCATTGTCATCATCTTGATCGTCACTGTCGCCCACGCCATCATTATCATCGTCCTCGTCGTCGCTGTCGCCTACCCCATCATTGTCATCGTCCGTGTCCCCAGAATCGGACGCGCCGTCTTCATCATTATCATTGTCACCTAAATCGTCGTCCGCGTCACCGATGCCATCATTGTCATCATCCTCGTCCTCTGTGTCGGATACCCCATCGTTGTCATCATCAGTATCATCTGTGTCGCCAACGCCGTCGTTATCATCGTCGGTATCGCTTGTGTCCGGCACGCCATCATTGTCATCATCCTTGTCCTTTTTGTCCTTGATCCCGTCATTGTCATCATCCTTGTCATCCGTCGCTTCTTGCACATCCGAGATGCCGTCGTTGTCGTCATCAGCATCGCTCACGTCGGACTGCCCATCATTGTCATCGTCCACGTCGGTGAAATCGGAGGTGCCATCATTATCATCATCACTGTCTTGGCAGTCCTGATTGTCCGGCACACCATCATTATCATCATCGGAATCATTCTTGTCTGACGCGCCATCATTGTCATCGTTCTTGTCCGTGTGATCGGGCTTGCCGTCATTGTCACCATCACTGTCTTGGCGATCGTCCTTGTCCGCGATGCCGTCATTGTCATCGTCGGTGTCGTCCTTGTCCGCGATGCCATCGTTATCATCGTCCGTATCGTTTTTATCGGACGTGCCATCATTGTCATCGTCGAAATCGTTTGCGTCGAGAGTCCCGTCATTGTCCGAATCATTGTCAACGCAGTTATTCGCCGCCAGCGCGGGTGCCGCGCCGCCAATACCAAATACGCCGAGGGGCGAAAGCGCAAACGTTAGCGCAACGATAAGCGCAATGAGGTTAAACCAAAATTGAGAGCGTTTCATGGATTGTCCTCCTGTTGAATTGGGAAACTGGAAAATTTCTAATCGTCACCTTCGTCGTCATCGTCATCACCACCTCCACTACCCCCACTATCGTCATCATCATCGCCCCCATCACCTCCGCTGTCGTCATCTTCATCTTCGTCATCGCCGTCGCCATCGCCGCCACCACCACCACTATTGTCATCTTCATCTTTGTCATCACCATCATCATCACCACCACCATCACCGCCACTCCCATTATTGTCATCATCATCACCATCCCCACTTCCACTCTTGTCCTCATCGCCATCTCCACCACCACTCCCACTTTTATCATCCTCCTCCCCGGGTTCAGGCGTTTCCGTTTCATCCTGATCTTGCGTCGGAATTAACTGCGGCGTTTTGGAGGGCTGTGCGGTGCGCGTCATGGTTGGCGCGGCAGGCGGGGCAGCAAAATTCGTTGGCGCGGGAACATCGGTGGGTGGATGGATCGTTGCAGCGGGCAACGTTGTCGGAGTCAACGTTGGCGAAGGAGTCGCGCTCGCGGTTGGCGTGACAGTGGATCGTACTGTGGGTGAATGAGTCGGCGTGGGACTCGGCGTGAGAAATTGCAAAGGACTCGCATCCGTGCCGCTCACCGCGTCGGGCGATTGGGTGAACTCGGCAACCCCTTGCAAGAGGCGCGCCGTTTGTTCCAAACGCGCGCGCTCCGCTGGCGGGGCTTTTTGCGCGAGTTGATGCACGATCCTTTGTTGGCGAATGGCGAGCTGCGTTAATTGTTTCAACAATTCTACGCGTTCATCGCCGCGTGTCCCCGCAATTTCGGTGAGCGCGCGCAAAATACTTTCATCCACCGCGTCAAGGAAAGTTGGATCAACGCGCGCGCCATTTTGGATCATGCGCTGCACTTCATCCAAACGCGTGTTGGCGAAATTCATCCACACCTGCGCGCGTTGTCCGCTGGTGTTTTGCAAAAGCAGCTGTCCGCCCTCGCCAAAACGCTTAAAGGGATAAAGCAATCCCCCCGGCAAACTATCCGCTGCCACCGAGCTGACACCATTTGCAATCAACACCACGAGCAACGCCACCGCGCCAATTTGCGCCCAACGCGGCGCTGCAAGGAGAAACGCAAAAGGGTTGGGGTGACGCTCGGCGCGTTTTTGTGCCGCGCGCGCGCGCAACAGATTGATGCCCCGCGCGCGCGCGGCGGGAGAGAGGCGTGGAGATTCTTCCGATGCGAGCCGCGCAAATGCGCGTGCGACCTGTTCCACATTCGACGCGGGTGCATTGGGTTCACGCTTGCCCGACAGCCATTGATCAATCTGCATATCAAGTTGCTCGTCGGGGAAACGATTGTCTTGTCGGTTTTCCATCAGACTGTATCTTTCGCAAACACAGACTTGTCACCACCCAGAGCGCGCGCCATTGCCGCTAAACCACGCCGCTGTAACGCTTTGATTGCCATTTCGGTCTTGCCCATCATTTTGCCGATTTGCGCGCTGGTGAATCCATCCTCAAACCGCAGCAATAAAACCGTCTGCTGCTCTTCGGTCAATTGCGCTAAAGCGTTTTGCAATGCCGCGCGCGTCAAATGCACATCGAGATCGAATGTCTCATCGCGCAATTCCTCATCGCCATCAGTCAGCTGTTCCGCAACGCGAATTTTTTGGCGGCGCGTATCATCAATGATCAAGTTCCGCGCAATCGTAAAAATCCAACTCGTCAACACAAGCGCCACATCGTCGCCGCTCGGACGAAATTTCTCGATACTCTCCAACATCCGCACGAAAACTTCATTCGTCAAATCTTCCGCGCGGGGACGGTCTTGAATCCGATAGTAAATGAATCGAAACACGCGCTCACTGAACATGGTATACAACTGCGTCAGCGCGCGGTCTTCGTGTTGCTGGGCGCGGCGCAACAACTCGCGCGCTTCCGCCGGCGGCAAGAGGTGGTCCAATGGATCGGTTGAAACATCGGGCGCGAGCGCCTGTGATAACATGGAGGCGTCGTTACTCATAGAATAAAACGCAAGGGGATAGGGAAAAGATACTCGTACGCGAGAAATCTCCGCGTGAATATCTTAACCGAACTGTAGCATTTGCCAACATGCTGATAGTCCCATCGCTCGCGGGGCGAAAAATAAAGAAAAAACGAGTTGTGCTACAATACCGCGTATGCAACGCAACGAAATAAACGGCGCGGTTTTTTATCAATCTGAAACATTACTCAACTTTCCCAATCTCATTCACGCCATCACAACCCGACACGGTGGCGTCAGCCCCACCCCCTTCGACACGATGAATTTGTCCGCGCATGTCGGCGATGAACCCGAACGCGTTGACGAAAACCTAAATCGTCTGCACTACGCGCTCGGTCTGGAACGCGGCGCAACGGTGGACGCGAGTCAAGCGCAAGCGGATCAAGTCGCGCGCGTTACTGCAAACGCGCGCGGCACGCGCATCAAGGGCATTGATGGTCTTATCACCCATGAGCGTGGCATCCCGCTCATGTTACGTTTCGCGGATTGTGTCCCGATTTTGTTGTATGATCCCGCGCATCATGCTATCGGCATCGCGCACGCAGGTTGGCGCGGGACGGTTACAAAAGTTTTGACGAATACAGTGAACGCGATGCGCGACGCGTTCGAGACACAAGTGCATGATTTGATTGCATGCATCGGTCCGTCCATCGGACCGTGTTGCTATGAAATTGGCGCGGAGGTTCAGGAAAAAGTGGAGCGCGCGTTTCCCGACACCTACGAATTGTTGTTGCATAAAAACGGTTCCACGCATTTGAATTTGTGGCAAGCAAACGCAATTCAACTACGCGCGCTCGGCGTCGCACAGATCGAAATTGCAAATGTGTGCACAGCTGATCACACCCGCGATTTTTATTCGTGGCGACGCGAACACGCGCAGACGGGACGCTTTGGCGCGGTCATTGCGCTGCAATAAAAGTTCGCATCACACAAATTTTTGGCGAGTCGCGCTGAGATTGCGGCGATTTATGCGATGACCTACATCGCCCATCGCATCGCAAAGGGCGCTCCTCGCAATGACAATACCCATGTCAGTTGCCGAAAATTTAACGCGGGTGCGCGAACAAATCGAGAACGCGGCGCGCCGCGCAGGACGTAACCCCAACGAAATCACGCTGGTCGCGGTCAGCAAAACATTTCCTGTCGAATCTATCGTAGAGGCATATCACGCGGGGGCGCGTGATATAGGCGAAAATCGCGTCGAGGAGGCAAGCGAAAAAATTCCTGCGGTGAATGAATTGCTGGGCGTGGAAAAAATGCGCTGGCATTTGATCGGACATTTGCAACGGCGAAAGGCGCGCGACGCGGCAGCATTGTTTGATGTGATTCAATCGGTGGACACCTTGCGACTCGCGGAAACGATCAACCGCAGCGCGAACGCGGAGGGGAAACCGATACCACTATTATTGCAAGTGAATGTCGGCAATGACCCAAACAAATTTGGTTTTGACTTGCATGCGCGCGACGCTTTTTTGAGAGATGTCGAAAAAATTGTCGCGCTGCCCAATGTGCGCGTGCAAGGTTTAATGACGATTGGTCCGCTGGTCGCCACCGCGCAAGAGGCACGCCCCTTTTTCCGCGCGCTGCGCGCGCTGCGCGATGAATTGGCGCAAAAATTCTCGCAAGCCAGTTGGCGCGAACTTTCGATGGGCATGACAGATGACTATGCGGTTGCGATTGAAGAAGGTGCCACGATCGTGCGGATCGGACGCGCGATTTTTGGACAACGGGAGAGTCAAACGTGAACGTCGGTCAAATTCTTTACACCACCATCCAATTTTTTTTCGACATCATCTTCCTCTTGATTCTCGGACGCATTATCCTTTCGTTTTTGCCGCAGTTCCGCTCGAATCAAATCGCGGAAATGATCTATGGAATTACGGAACCGATCTTGAGTCCGTTTCAACGTCTGATTCCGCCGATTGGCATGCTTGACATTAGCCCAATGGTTGCAATCATCGTGATGGGCATCGCGCAGCAAATTTTGTTATCCCTGGTTGCAAGCGCGTTTGGGTTGCCTGCGCGATGAGTCAATTTCTCAAGAATCTCCGCGCGCTCTTGATCGATCTGGACGGCGTGCTGTGGGTGGGCAATCAAGCGCTCCCCGGCGGGGGCGCTTTTTTTTCTTTTTTGAACGCGCGTAACATTCCCTACGTTCTCGTCTCAAACAATGCAACGCGCCGCGCGGCATTCATCGTCAAACACGCGGGCGAGTTGGGCATCACCGTTTCTCCCAATCAAGTATTAACGTCTGCCGACGCGACGCCGCGCTGGCTACGCGCAAAAATGCCGCACGTCAAGCGCGTTTTCGTCATCGGCGAAGCGGCGCTACGCAACGCGCTGAGCGATGTTGAGATCGAACTTGCCCGCGAAAACGTAGATGCTGTGGTCATTGGTTTGGATCGCGCGATCACATACGAGAAATTAAAACGCGCGACGCTGGAGATTCGACGCGGCGCGAAATTTATCGCGACGAATACGGATCGCACCTTGCCAACAGAAGAAGGATTAACGCCCGGCGCGGGTTCGCTCGTTGCCGCGTTGATTGCGGCAACCGATGTGCAGCCGATCGTCATTGGAAAACCGGGACGCCCCATGTTCGATCTCGCGTTGGAAATCACAAAAACCGCGCCGCACGAAACCGCCATGTTGGGGGATCGCCTCGACACCGATATTGACGGCGCAGCGGATGTTGGGTTGAAAACCATCATGGTATTGACGGGCGTTTCCACGCGCGCGGAGGCAGAACAAAATCGCGTGAAACCCGATTTGATTGTTCAAGATTTGCCAACGCTGGTGCGTGTTTGGGCAGAATCTTTGTAAAAAGGCAAACCCGTACTCTTCAGTACGGGTTTGCATTTTTTGTCATTGCGCGCGAGAAATGTGCCACGCACTTCCGCAAGTGCGTGGCACATTTCTCGCGCAAAGCTATTGACTATTCGGTTTGCGTGGATATACTTTTGTAGCACGACAGCAAACGTTGTACGCGCTCCGCATTCCCCAATTAGAAAAGGGCAAGACAAAAATGTTTTTGGGTCTCGATCCACTCTATTGGATTCTCGCCATCCCCGGACTGCTCCTAACACTCTGGGCGCAATGGCACGTCAATTCGACGTACGACAAGTTCGCCAAAGTTGGCAATTCACGCCGCATCACGGGCGTCGAAGCGGCTGACATTTTGATCCGACAAGCTGGGCTACAAGGGCGCGTGGGGATTCAAGGCGCATCGGGAAAATTATCGGACCATTACGATCCGCGCAATCGCACGCTGTATCTTTCGCCCGAAGTCGCGCGCGGCGCATCTGTTGCAGCTGTGGGGATCACCGCGCACGAGTTGGGGCACGCGTTGCAGCACGCGCAAAATTACGCGCCGCTCAATTTCCGCATGGCGATTGTGCCAGTCGTGAACATCGGTTCATGGCTTGGCTATATCGTGTTCTTTCTCGGCTTTTGCCTCGCCACCCAAGGGAGTGGCAATCCCTTCCTGATGTGGCTTGGCGTTTTGCTGTTGTCAGGCACCGCGGTTTTCGCGCTCGTCACACTGCCCGTTGAATTTGATGCCAGCAACCGCGCGGTAAAATTGTTGGAACAAAGCGGCTTGATGCAGCGGCAAGAATTACAAGGCGCGGAAGCGGTATTGCGCGCGGCGGCGTGGACGTATGTTGCAGGCGCGGCGAGCGCGCTGTTGAATTTGTTGTCAGGACTTTCGCTTGTCATTTCGAGCGGAGCGAGAAATCTCGTTTTGCCCAGCGAGATTTCTCGCAAAACCGCTCGAAATGACAACTAAGCGAAAGCCCTGGTTGTATTACGTGATGTTGGCAAATCGCGCATCGCGGGATTGATCATGTGATTGAAAAAAAGATTGACCTGTTGAATCTCGACACACACGAATTAACCGGCTTGGTCACGAGTTGGGGCGAGCCGGTTTATCGTGTGAAACAGATTCAACGCTGGCTCTATCAGGAACTCGTGGACGATTTCGACGCGATGTCGAATTTGCCGCACACGGTACGCGCGCGCCTGCGCGAACAAACCACAATCGGAAATTTGAAATTGATCGCCGCTCAAGATTCCACCGATGGACTCACGCGCAAAGCATTGTTCCAAATGGCAGATGGGCAAACGGTGGAAACGGTGTTGATGCGCTATCTCGACGCGCCCGGTTCCCCCGAAGATTCAAGTGATCCTCCAAACGTCGCGCGGCGCACCGTTTGTATTTCGACGCAAGTGGGCTGCCCTGTTGGTTGTCCCTTTTGCGAAACGGGACAAGCGGGATTCATTCGTAACCTCACGTTCGGCGAAGTCGTCGCGCAAGTGGTCTATTTTGCGCGTGAACAAAAACGCGCGGGATATGAAACGCCTTTGACCAATATCGTAATTATGGGCATGGGCGAACCGTTTATGAAATTCAATGTGACATGGCGCGCGATTGAAGCGTTCACTGATACCGCGCGTTTGGGCATGGGCGCGCGGCGCATCACGGTTTCGACTTCGGGCTACGTGGATGGGATTCAGCAACTCATCGAAAAGAAATCGCAAGTGAATCTTGCAGTCTCGCTTCACGCGCCCGATGACACGCTGCGCGATCATCTCGTGCCTGTGAACAAAAAATATCCATTGCAAAAATTGATGCAGTCGTGCCGCGAGTACGTCCGCGCCACGCATCGCCGCATCACGTTTGAGTACGCGTTGATGGACGGGATCAATGATAGCGCGCAGCAAGCAGAAGGCGTCGCGCGCTTGCTTGCAGGGATGTTGTGTCATGTCAATCTCATTCCCTTGAATCCAACGAGTGAATCGCCCTACCAGCGCACGCCTTACGCGCGGGTGCAAGAATTTGAACGCGTGTTACGCGAGCATAACATTCCCACAACTCTACGCGTCGAAAAGGGAATTGAAATTATGGCGGGGTGCGGGCAGTTGCGGCAACAAGTTGGGCGCGCCTCACCCCCAGCCCCTCTCCTAAAGAATTTTTAGCGAAACTTGTTTCGCAGAAATTCTTTAGGAGAGGGGAGTTTGAATAATGATCAAAATCGCGCCTTCGATTCTCGCCTCCGATTTCGCGCGGCTTGGCGAACAGGTTCAACTCGTGACGAGCGCGGGCGCGGATTACATTCACATTGACGTGATGGACGGACATTTTGTCCCGAACCTTACAATGGGACCTGCGCTCGTCAAAAAAATTCGTCCGTATTCGAGTCTGCCGTTCGATGTACATTTGATGATCGAAAAACCCGAAAATTTTATTTCGCATTTTGTCGAAGCGGGCGCAAACATCATCACTGTTCATGTCGAAGCGTGTAAGCATTTGCATCGCGTCATTGACCAAATTCGCGGACACAAAATCGGCGCGGGTGTGGCGCTCAATCCCGCGACGCCGTTGGTGATGCTGGAAGAAATTTTGCCGTTCGTCCAAGAGGTAAATGTGATGACGGTCAATCCCGGATTCGGCGGGCAAGCATTTGTAATCGAAATGTTGGAAAAAATTACGCGGTTGCGCGCTATGATTGAGGCGCGGGGGTTGAACGTGGATATTGAAGTGGACGGCGGAGTGGATTTGAATACTGCGCCGCGATGTGTGCAAGCGGGCGCGAATGTTTTGATTGCGGGAACGTCACTGTTCGGGGATAATGCCAAGATAAAGGAAAAAATTGACGCGCTGCGTCAGGCGGCAGAAAAAACAAAACGCGCGAAAGTTTCGCGCGTTGGTAAGAAAACAAAAACTGCGTAGGGTTACGCAGTTTTCGTCAGAGATTTCGCAAATTTTCCTTTTTCCGCTTTGTTCAGTGTCCGCACACAACTCGCACAGACTCGCAAATGCTGCGCCTGACCATTCACGATTACGTGACGATACGCCAGATTCGGCAAAAAGCGTCGGGGCGTGGCTTTTTTGGAAAAGGAAACTGCGCGTCCATATTGAGGACCTTTGTTGCACAAATCACATCGTTGCGCCATAAGAAAAGACTCCTTCCGTTCGAGCGTTAGAGAACGCTTTTTACGCGTGTTCAACAGGCAATAAAAAATCGCCAACCTTCGGCGGGCGGCATATTAGCATCAAGTTATTTTTCACGCAAATTTCCGCGCCTACGGGCGATTGCAAATCGCGGCAACGTGCGATGAGTTACATCGCCACGCGAAACCTGCCTCCGCAGGTTGGATCGCCCGTTACCCAAAAACATGACGCACACCCTTTGCCCTGATGCAAAAGTGGTGATTGATTTGTATGTCATTATCGAGTACGGTACGCGCATCCGCGCCGTCGCGCAAGGCATCAAAAATCGCGTAAAATAGGTTCTTGAACCTGACACCGGGCTGCGCGTCGCGCAAGCGAATGAGCGCGCAAGGGCATGCGCGTGTGCAGGGCGTGCGCGTGAGCAAGGATTCGTGACGCATTGGATTCATCATCAGAACGCCCGCCACTCAAATTGGTGGACGGTACGGAACTAAAAAAAATGTTTGGCGCGGGCACAATTTGGCTCGAACACAACGCGCCCTTTGTCAATGCGTTAAATGTGTTTCCCGTACCCGATGGCGACACGGGGACAAATATGATGCTGACGATGCAAGCCGCCGTGCGCGAAGCAAATGCGATTCCCTCCGATCGCGCAGATGAGATTTGCAAAGCGTTATCACGCGGGGCGCTGCTTGGCGCGCGCGGCAATTCAGGCGTCATTCTATCTCAAGTGCTGCGCGGCTTTACGCGTGGCGTGGACAAACGCGAAGCGATTGACGCAAGCACTTTTGCGGCTGCAATGGTTGAAGCGGCAAACACCGCGTACAAAGGTGTTGTGAAACCGGTGGAAGGAACGATTCTCACCGTGATTCGTGAAGCCAGTGATCGCGCCGTCACCGCCGCGGCACAATCGGACGATGTGCGCTATGTGTTGAAGGAAACGCATCAAGCGGCACAGGATGCCGTGATGCGAACGCCGCAACTTTTGCCAATTTTGAAAGAAGCGGGCGTTGTGGACGCGGGCGGACAAGGCCTCGCATTTATTTTTGAAGGCGCGCTAAAATATCTTGACGGTGAAACGCTCGAAAGCAGCAAAATGCAAATGGTCGCGCAGAATTTGGAACAGCTCGCCGTCGCAGAAGGGTTCGGCTACGACATTCAATTTCACATTCGCGGCGACGCGCTGGATGTGGACATGATCCGCGAAAAAATCTCAGAGATGGGAGAATCCGCGTTGATCGTCGGTGATGAAACGTTGGTCAAGGTTCACATTCACGCGTTGAATCCCGGGGACATTATCAAATACGGCGCGGAACAAGGTCCGCTTGTCAACATCATGATCGAAAATATGCAAGCGCAGTATCTCGACTTTATGGCAGGCAATACGGCGGACACGCGCGTCGGCGCGGAAAATCTCGGCGCAATCTTGCCGTACGAACCGCGCCTGACAATGGCATCAACTGATACCGTCACGGGGGTTGCGACAATCGCGGTTGCGCCCGGCGAAGGTCTCAAAGAAATTTTTCAATCGCTCGGCGTCAGCGCAATGGTGAACGGCGGTCCGACAATGAATCCCAGCGCGCAAGATATTCTCGATGCCGTCCAGCGCGTCCGCGCGCAAGAAATTATCCTGCTGCCAAATGACAAAAATATCATTCTCGCCGCGCAGCAAGTGCAGCAACTCACAGATAAAAAAATACAGGTAATTCCGTCGCGCACGATCCCGCAAGGTCTCGCCGCGCTACTCGCCTTTAATTTTCAAGGCGATCTTGAAACGAATGTAAAAATGATGAACGCGGCATTGAGTCGCATCCGCACCGTCGAACTTACAAATGCGGTGCGTTCGGCGCAAGTGAATGGAATCGCCGTAGAAGAAGGCAAACCGATTGCGCTCCTCGATGGCGAGCTGGTTGCATCAGGCGATGAACTCGGAGCGCTGCTGCTGCAAGTGTTACATCAAGCGGAAACAGACAAGAACGAGATCGTCACACTCTACTACGGCAGCGATGTCACGCCTGCCGCCGCGCAAGAAATGTATTCACGCGTGCAGCATGAATTTCCCGAACAAGAAATTGAAATCCACGACGGCGGACAGCCGTTGTATCCGTACATTGTCTCGATAGAATGATCGCGTATCGCAAATCGCGTATCGCAAATCGCCGCGCGCGATACCGATACGCGATACGCGATACGCGATATGCCCTATGCCAATCGTCAAAATTGTCACCGACAGCACAGCTGAAATTTCGCCTGAACTGGCGGAAACGCTCGGCATCACCGTGCTGCCCCTCACTATTCAACTCGGCAACAAATCGTACCGCGAAGGGATTGATTTGAATGCCAAAGAATTTTTTGTCAAAATCGCGCGCACCGACGCGTCGCCAATTCTCGTGCCGCCCTCGGTTGCGGCGTTTGAGCAAACGCTCGACGAATTGATGAAACAGACGGATGAAATCGTCATGGTTTTCAATTCCTCGAAATTGTCCAAAACGTATGCCAACGCGCATCGCGCCGCGTCCCCCTTGATGGGACGCGCGAAAATTCGCGTGATTGATTCGCAACTCATCTCGACCGGACTGGGCATGATTGTCACGAGCGCGGCGCGCGCGGCGCAGCAAGGCGCGGATGTCGAAGAAGTGGTACGGCTCACGCGCGGTTTGATTCCACGCACGTACATTGCGGCATTCGCGGATACGTTGGATTATCTCGAACGCAGTGGGCGGATTCGCAAAGCGCAAGCGATTCTCGGAACGTTTCTGAATATCAAACCACTTTTGATCTTGGAAGAAGGGGAAATCGTCGTTCTCGAAAAAGTTCGCACACGCGCCAAAGCGGTGGAAAAGTTGGTGGAATTTATTATCGAGTTCACGCACATTGAAAAGATGGATGTGCTTCATTCGACGACGCCCGAAGATGTGGCGCTCTTGATCGAACAGGTTAACCTTCAACTTCCCAGCCTCGACATGAAAGTAGAAATGTATGGACCCTCACTCGGCGCGTTTTTAGGACCCGGCGCGTTGGGGGTGGTCGTTTATGAAGGAATGTAACAGCGTATCGCGTATCGCAAATCGCAAATCGCAAAGCGCGCCTGCTATGGCGACAAGCGATAAGCCATACGCGATTGGCGATACGCCATTCGCGATTTGCTCCCATGTCCCAAGTCCGCATCGTCACTGATAGTTTGTCCGATATTCCCGACGACATTGCACAAGAGTTGGATATTGTGCGCGTGCCGTGTTACATCCACTTTGGCGAAGAGAGTTATCGCGATCGCGTGGATTTGTCACCGTCCGAGTTTTATAAAAAACTGCAAACGAGTCCCGTCATTCCCTCCACTTCGCAAGCGTCGCCCGGAACATTCCTCGAAATTTTTGGCGAACTGTCCAACAAGACGAATCAAATTTATTCGATCCACAGCGTCAAAACCCTGACCGGCATGTACAATTCGGCGCGGCTTGCGACGGATGCGTTAACAAGCTCCGATCCACTCGGCATGCAAATTGAAGTGGTGGATTCCAAAGCAACCTCCATGGGCTTGGGCTGGCTCGCCATTTACGCTGCGCGCGCGGCGCGTTACGGCTACGCGCTGGACGAAATCAAAGAATTGATTGAAGATGTGATTCCGCGCACGCATTGTATTGCGATGCTCGACACATTGGATTACGCGGTGCGCGGCGGACGATTGGGCAAAGGCGCGGCGTTGGTGGGCGGACTGTTGAACGTAAAACCGATCATTTCACTCGTCAGTGGCGAAGTGCTGCTCGTCGAAAAAATTCGCACACAAAAACGCGCGGTGGAACGCCTCGCCGATATTGTTTTAGGTTCAGGCCCGATTCAAGAACTCTCGATCATTCACGCCGCCGCGCCCGAAATGGCGGAAACGCTCCGCAAACATTTCGCGGAAACATGGTTCGAAGAACAAATTATGGTGTGTGAGACCGGACCCGTGATCGGCGCGCACACGGGACCGGGCGCGGTGGGGGTGGCGTGGGTGAATGGCAAATATTGATGAATTGTCATTGCGAGCGGGTTGTGCGATGCGATGAACTCAATCGCCGCAATCTCTGCGCGTCGAACATCGAGATTGCGGCGATGATTACATCGCATCGCAGAGCGCGCTCCTCGCAATGACAAGCTAACAAATGTCGAACTTTAACGAACTCGCAAAAATTCTCGCGCACGAACAAAAAAGTGGCTGCAAAAATTCGAGCGTCATTGGCGGTATAGAAAAATTTGTAGAACATTGGGCGCAGCGCACACGCACCGCGGAAAATGACGCGGGGGTGCAGCAAATCATTGACGCGCTCAACGGATATGCGAACGCGGAGGTCGCGCAGCGCAGCGCAATGATTCAGCGCGCCGTCTCTGCATCGCGCCAATTTGAAACGCCGCCGCGCGGGGAACGAAACAGCGTTCGTTCCCTACAAGATGCGCCGCGTACGGAACGCTCGCCGCAGCGTTCCCCTCCTCCACACTGGGAACGAAACGGCGCGGAACGAAACAGCGCGGAACGAAACGGCGTTCGTTCCCAACAGCCCG
>Ga0247727_10006054_pt1 | contig 23996 bp, 27 predicted proteins | sample WisWelCaveWW1625_FD_202498 | JGI IMG/M metagenome (GOLD analysis project Ga0247727, IMG submission 202498) | Biofilm microbial communities from Wishing Well Cave, Virginia, United States - WW16-25 | ecosystem: Environmental > Aquatic > Deep subsurface > Groundwater > Cave microbial mat | place... | reverse complement strand
CTCTAAAAGGCCGATTGCCGTTCGACGTCGCTTCTCTAATAGTTTGGCAGTTCCATATGGTCTCATGCCTCCAATATAATAAAAAAATCAGAAAACTGTAACATTATTTTTGCAAAACTCAATAAGATAGTCGACTGGTACACAGGCAGGCTGGTCCAAACAATATTTATTAGAGCGGGCCAGACTATAAAAACCAAAGTACCACTTGGTTCTTACAAAATAAAATATGCGATGGGCAAAACTTGGTACGGAGAAATTCATCGATTCGGCCCTTCTACCGGATATTCAGAAACTGATGAAAAGTTCAATTTTGAAATTACTGGCGATCATGTTTCGGGCTATACTGTAGAACTATTTCTGCAACGCGATGGTAACTTACATACCAACCAAATCTCTGCTGATCAGTTTTGAGATGAAGAAATAAGTTTCGGCCTAACGAATTTGCCAGTAGGAGAAATAAGGTGAACGCACAACCATTGTTTAAATATAGAACTTTAAATTGTGACGACCCAGAAAGCTTAAAACGGGTTGAACAAATATTTCTTCATAACGAACTATACTTTCCTCCCCCATCAGAATTAAATGATCCTTTTGATTGCAAGATACTGCCTTTTTTCCAAACGAGTGAGGATATTTTTAAAAAGCATCTTGTTGAACGAATAAAAGCAGATCAAGATTTTCCTGATGCGCCAGATAATGTCATTGAGGCGTTTGCTGACAAGATGGTCGCCGAGGGCATGCATGAAAATAAAGCAGAAGTTATATCGGCGTTTAAAAGCAGCCTCGAGAAAACTTTAGAAGGAGTTGGCGTTTGCAGCTTTAGCGAAAAGAGTGATGATATTCTTATGTGGTCACATGATGCTAATGGCCATACAGGTTTCTGTCTTGAATTTGATGTATTATCTGGCAATTCATTTTTTAGTAGGGCAATCGATGTCAGCTATGAAGAGGCTTATCCTTCTTTAAACTTCTATGAAAACAAAAAATGGATGCAGACTATCATACTTACGAAATCTAACCGTTGGAAATATGAAGCAGAGTGGCGAATTCTTAAATATGATGGCCCCGGAGTAGAAAAGTTTCCAGAAGCTTCGTTATCAAGCGTTATATTAGGATGTCGGATGCAAGAGAAGGAGAAAAATATTATTCGTAATTTGGTTTCTAAAAGAAGGAGTAAGGTACAGATCAAAGAAGCTCGAATTAAAGAATATGAATTTGGGTTGGAAATAATTTAAATTTGTTGATACTGTAAAAATATTGCGCCAAAAAGCTTATATTCCGTGCCCGATAAATATACACCGGAACAAGCTTGGCCTTTGGTCGTCGCTTTGCACGGCTACGGCGACCATGCGGCGGCATTTCACGATTTGTGGAAATCCGTCACGGATTCATTGGTGGGGTACAAATATGCAATTTAATTTTGGCGATGAGTCCCGCGATTATCGGAATAACTCGGAATGCGAACCGGTGCGAATCAGGATGATTTCAGTTTTCTTGCTTTGGTAAATCAACAACCAATCAGGCTCGATATGACATTCCCTGCAATTTTTGAATTGTCCGGAAAGTTTATGATCTTGGTATTTGTCTTCCAATGTTTCCGTGCGGATTAATTTTGCCATTAACGCCTCGAATTTGCTTTCATCTTTTCCCTGTTTCAAGATTCTTTTGTAATCTTTCTTGAACCGCGAGGTAAAGATCGGTTTCTTGTTCATGCATGAAGTTTCCCAAGCAAATCGTTGACATCGTCGCATTCTGTCAAATTTTTTCTGTCTTCGGCGTCTTTAATCGCTTGCAAGGTTTCATCATTGGGTATTTTAGCATCAAAAGGCAAATTTTTTTCAAGCTTCACCATACGATAAAACAACTTTATGGCTTCCATCGGCGTCAATCCCAATTTTTCAAAAATTGTTTCCGCCTCTTTTTTCAATTGCGGCTCGATTTTGAACTTGACCGTTGCTAAATTTGGCATGTTGACACCTTTGATTTTCAAAACTACGTCGAAATAAAAGCTGTTATTAAGCCGATTCGTTATTCAATATAAGCTATTTCACCAAAAAAACAAGACGTGCGTTTGGCTTTTAACACGTTTGACTTTTAACACAAAGGCAAAATATCCAAGTGGCATTAAGTTAAGGGCGATTGTCAAACCCGTTAGGGTTGAAATGTTTATAGAAGAGATTCTTCCGATGATTAAAACTCCGAAGGAGTGAAATGTAACGGGCTGACAAATTATGCGAATAATAAAAACATGCCACTCCTACGGAGTTCCTATCGTTTCGCTGATGCTTATCTATAAACATTGCACTCCTAACGGAGTTCAGAAAATTTCTACGCTACCAATTAAGTAAACCGTGTCATCACTGAATCAGTAATAAAATTTAACTAAAGCGGTCAAAGCTGTCGGATTGGCAAACAAAATAAGCGCCGTATGCGGAATCAGGTTTTCGGAGAATGGGAGCGCCGATTTCAAATGGCCGATGGCTGAGCAAAAAATCAAGGCCGCGTTTGATCTCTTCGACGCGCGGGTATTGCTTGACCATCTCATCGAACGCTTCGGTAAATTCGCGTTCCTCGACAATATTATACAGCAACATTGGCTTTTGCGTTTAGACGGTTTTCGTAACGGCCAATGAAATCCTGCGCTTCGCCCAACTCGCTCGGAGAAAGCGATTGGCGGCGCCGGAAAAATACGGTTTCATAAGGGATTTCTTCCCCATTGCTGAGATATTGCCAAAATATGTCCTCACGCGCCACGGCGAGATCGACAACATCGGCAATGACCGTATCGATGAACTCCGCCTGCTCTTTGGAAAGTTTGCTCGGCTCGAAAGCCTTTTTAATCACCGGTTTTTTTTGCGTATAATCAACGCGAGGTCTCCTGACGACCTCCAAAAAGCCGTCGCGAACCAGCTTTTCAAGCGTTTCTTCCAGATGCTTGGGAGTTGGGCCATGTTGCCGGCGAAGATACGTTTCGCCGCTTATAGAAGCGCCCGTATGGCCGTACCAAAAGAAATCCGAATAATGAAGAATCTTCTCAAGACGGGCCGTATCAAAATGAGGTTTGTCTTGGCAACGTTCGGAGATGTAAAGGACCATCTCCTTAAAAACTTCTTGATCAAATTCTTTTTTCATGGAATGGCCTCATCGGATTTTAATTTAAATAAAAATCCCCCGATTCCACAGAGTAGAATCGAGGGGCCAATGAGACCCTTTGAAGGTCTCAAAGGGATGATGAGCTAAAATATAAATTTAATTTGAAAATATCAAGCAAAATCTGCGTTAAGCGTGATTGTCAAACCCGTTAGGTTGAAATGTTTATAGAATCAATCCCTCAGACGATTAAAACTCCGAAGGAGTGAAATGTAATGTTTGACAAATCATACGAAGAATAAAAACATGCCACTCCTACGGAGTTCCTATCGTTTCGTCGATGTTTATCTATAAATATTGCACTCCTAACGGAGTGATTCAGCAACCGTAAGTCGTAACATTGCCGCGTGCAAAATTCAGGTTGGAGTTTTATTATCAGTTCACGACACAAGATGATTTTGCTGCCCGGACTGGATGGATCTGGCGATCTTTTTTCGTCTTTTATCAAAGCTTTGCCCGGCGAGTTTACGCCACAAGTTGTTTCATTTCCTGATGATGCGTCGCTTGGATATTCTGAGCTTGAAAACGAGGTTGTGGCGCGGCTCGAAATCGACGCGCCCTTTATCATCGTCGCCGAGTCATTCTCAGGGCCTTTGGCAATTCGCCTTGCCGCCAAGAAACTTAAAAACTTGGTTGCCGTAATACTCTGTGCCACGTTTATTAAAAATCCGCTGCCGCGAATGTCGAGGTTAATTCGATTGGGCATTGCCAAGCGACTGTTCAAACTTCCACTTCCGGAATTTGCGATACGTAGGTTTCTTGCAGGAAAAGATGCACCGCAGGAATTGATCGAGCAATGCCGTCGTGTCATTCAAACAACAAATCCAGAAACAATGGCTTCACGATTCCGCGCCATTGTGCAAGTGAATGCTTCGCAGGAATTGTTGAATTGCTCTGCACCTATCCTTTATTTATGTGCAAAAGCCGATAAAATTGTTTCTCGCAAAAGTCTTGACGAGATCAAGGCTTTGCGTCCGGATGTCGAAGCCGCGTTGATTGACGCGCCGCATTTTTTGCTCCAACATGCACCGAATGCTGCGGTAGCTGCAATTAAAAACTTTTTAAACGGCCTTCTTCTTTTTCTCATTTTGTTAGGATGCGGAAAGAAGTACGACTATATTGAACCGCGTTTAGTGGCCACGTTACAAATCAATTTTAAAGATCAAAGCGGCAGCGTCCAAAACACCATCAGCTTATATTCCGCGCCCGATAAATATTCACCGGAACGAGCTTGGCCTTTGGTCGTCGCTTTGCACGGCTACGGCGACAATGCGGCGGCATTTCATGATTTGTGGAAATCCGTCACGGATTCGTTGGGTTTCGTTCTGCTCACGCCGCAAGGCGAAGAGCGGACGCAGGAGGGATTCGGTTGGACGTGGGGCAGCAACGCAGAGCGTGCCGTTCAGATCAGCATCGATATTGTCAACAAAGCTGTTCATGTCGACCCCAAGCGAATTTATTTAACCGGATTCTCTTTAGGCGGTTCGCTTTGCTACAAGTTAGGTTTGAAATATCCTTATATCTTTCATGGCATCGCACCACTTGGTGCGCCGTTCGATAAAAAGTTTTTATCGGAAAATCGAGCTTTGCAAAATTTGCGGGTTTATATCGGACACGGAACGCTGGAAAACAATTTTTCAACTGCGGCGCAAGCTGCGGCCACTGTGTTTCAAGACTTGGGCGCAAAAGTAAATTTGGTTCCGTACGAGGGAATCGGACACGGATTGCCCGAGCCTAAAGAAAAAGAGTTGGCGAAAATATTGGAATTTTTAGATTCGAAAAATTGACATTTGACGATTTGAAACAGGTTCTTTAAAGTGAAATCTTTGCTAAAAAAGCAAAAAATTTTCACATCACTGCACATGCCCAACGGATAGATGAACCCAACGGAAAAAGTCCCGCCTTACGGGATTGGGTTCATCTATCCGTTGGAGGAAATTGTTTTAAAAAACCTGTTTGGTTGCGGCTCGTCCGCGTGTGCCTAAACTGAATTTGAGGAACAGCGATGCACAAAAAAAATACGATCCGATTTTTTGCTTTCCTGTTTTTATTTTCAACCATCGCGCTGCGGGCGCAAAGCGCGCGGGTTTTGACGTTGGAAGAGAGCCTCAACGTCGCGCTCGGCAAAAGTTACCAAGTCAAGCAGCTCGAGCAATCGCTCATCAATTCGCGGATGAATTTGCAGGCGGCGCGCGCCAGTTTCAAGAGCAACGGGCAACTGCTTTTTTCGCGCCTGCCGGACTTGTTTCGCGGCATCAGACAAACGCAGGATGGAAATACGGGCAGAATTTTTTTCCCCAAGCAGAATTACATCGATCTCCAAACTGAGTTATTTGTCAATCAACCGATCCCGGCGACGGATGGCGTCTTTTCCCTGGTCGGCGTCATGCAGCGCCTTCATCAAACCAACTCGATAGAGTCCGGCGGCGCCACGCTCATAGATAGCACAACGACGAATTACACGCCGCAGCTTCGGCTGCAATTTCGCCAGCCGCTTTTTACGATCAACCGCCTTAAAACCGGCTATCGCCGCGCCGATCTCAATCTTGAAAACACTTTGCAAACCTATAACCGCAGCCAGCTTGATATTATTTATAATGTGACTTCGAGTTTCTATAATCTTTTTCGCGCGCAGCAACAACTTGCGATTGACAGCGCGAGTGTACGGCAATCCGAAAATGCTCATCGGTTGGCCAGGCTCAAACAGCAAGCCGGATTGTTTCCGGAGCTCGAAGTTCTACGGCTCGAAGTTGAAGTCGCCAACGCCAGAAATACTCTAACGAGCAGCACGGCGAACTTGCAACGCATTGAGGACGCCTTCAAGCTCCAGATCGGTTTGGCCATTGAAGAAGCTGTGCTGGCTACCACGACGTTGGCGTATCAGCCGATCAATGTTTCTCTGGAGAAAGCCCTGACCGAAGCGCTGCAACGCCGCACCGAGCTGCGTTCCGATGAGATCAATATTCAACTGAGTGAGATTAACGTGCGAGAAACCGACGCCGCGAGCGAAATTAAAGGCGAACTTTTTCTCAGCTATGGCATTACCAACTCCGAAGAAAAAGTGCGAAAAGCTTTTCAAGATTTTGACAATGCGCGCAGCGTTCAATTTAGCCTCACGATGCCCCTGTGGGATTGGGGCAAAAACGGCGCGGAAGTCCAAGCCGCGCAAGCTTCTTTGGAAAGAGAGCGTTTGGCCAAGCAAAATAACATTAACGTGATCAAACAGGAAATTCGCGACGCCGTGCGGAGTTTGCAATCATCACAACAGCGTTTGGAAATCTCGCGCCGCAGCGAGGAGCTGGCCGAGAAGAGTTACAAAATCAGTTTGCTCAAATTTGAAAATGGCGATTTAAGCTCACAGGATTTGGCGCTGGAGCAAAACCGTTTGACGCAAGCCAAAACCAATTCGCTCAATGCGATCATCGATTACAAGCAAGCCCTCGCCGATCTGCGCCGCAAAACGCTGTGGGATTTTGAAACGGATACGCCGGTGAAGATCGCGGTGCCGAAGGAAGGGTAAAGTTGGAATGATGGATTGTTGGATGGCTGGATTAATGGATTTTTGAGGGCTGGATAAAGGTTGATCAAATAATTTCTCTTCGGATGCGAGTTTTGTTCTTGTCAATTATGACTAAATTGTGCATAATGTCCTCCAGCACCAATTTTTGAAAAGCATCAAGGAAAATCTTGGTGGTTGCTTCGGCAGTCATGCGATAAAGTTTTAGAACGATAATTCCGGCAGTATCTTGTGGCGGATAAAGTATAATGTTGGTGAAATCCTTGTCCATTGAAACAAGAACGCGGTCTTGAGATTTGGCCAGATCATAAACGTCTTCATCGGGTATGCCGGTAAGCTCCTCTTCTTTGATGTCAAAAACGTCGTCGCCAAGGTTTCTTAGCGCTTGCACAATCTGAGGATAGACGTTTTCATCTGTGAGAAAACGCATCAGGCGGCCTCGTTCAAATAAACCGTTTCTTCCGTAGTCAGCGCCGAGCCGTATCTGATACAAGCCAGAATATCATCCTTTGTAATGTGTGGATAAATTTGTAAAATGCTGTCAAATGTTTCTTCGGCGCCCAATAAATCAAGAATCATGTGTACGGCAATTCGTGTTCCCTTAATGCATGGTTTCCCATGACAGATTTTCGGATCGACAGATATTCTTTCCATAAGCAATCTCGGTTAAGTCAATTTGATGTATGGTAAATTTTTCCCCCAATATACCATTTTTTAAGCAAATTTGCAAATACATAAATAGCAAAAACATGAACGGAGCCTGCATGAACTCCCAAACGCGATACACAAAATTTTTTGTTTTTATCTTTCCGCTTCTGCTCATCGCCTGCGATTCGGCTGAAGACAAATCCGCCGCCGATCTCACCATTCCGGTGGTGGTGGAAAAAGTGAAGCGCGGGCCGATTGCGTCGTATGTTTCGGCGACCGGCACGTTGCGCGCGAAACGTGAAGAGCGCGTTATTGCTGAGGTGGAAGGCGTGCTGCATTTGGCGAAAACCAACGGCGCGGCGCTACTCGCCGGCGCACGTGTACAGGCCGGCCAGTTTCTCGCCGATATTGAGAATCAGGAATATCTGCTCAATGTGCGTGTCGAGTCACAAAAGCTGGCAATGGAAAATGCCACGCGCGAATTACAGAAACAGGAAGCGCTTTACAAAGAAGGCGGTGTCACGGAAAAAGAGCTTGAATTGGCTCGCCGAAACGCGCTCGATGCGCGGCTGAATTATGAAACCGCGCAGCTCAAAACGGACAAACTCCGTCTGCGCGCGCCGATTACGGGTTTTCTGGCCAACCTGCAATCCAACGCCGAAGGCACGCGCGTGCCGGTCGGTTTTCGGCTCTGCACGATTATGGATTATAACGCCACGCTGGTGCAAGTGAATCTGCCCAACACCGATGCGGATCGCGTGCAAATCGGCCAAGATGTCGTGGTGAGCAATTACGCGCTCACCGACCAAACTTTTCGCGGCAAGGTGACGACGATTGACCCGACCATCGATCCGCAAACGCGCACGTTTATCGTCACCATCGAAGCGGCGAATGACAAGCTGTTGCTGCGGCCTGGCATGTTCGTCAAAGCGGATATTATTATTGAAAATCATCCCGAAGCCGTCGTCATTCCCAAAACGGCTTTGCAAACGCGCGACAACAAGCCGGTGACGTTTATCGTGCAAGGCGCCAGCGCCGAAATGCGTGAAGTGACGACCGGCATCGAAACGCGCGAAGAAATCGAAATTCTCGAAGGCTTGACGGAAGGCGAGCGATTAGTCGTGAAGGGGCACGAGACGCTGCGGGATAAATCTAAGGTGAGGGTGACGGAGTGACAGTGTCCAGTCATCAGTTTTCAGTGATCAGTGTCAAATACTAAACGAGCGCTCCATCACGGGTGATTTCGTATTTCTCGTATTGCTCCTCGGTGAAAGCATGAAGGATCGGAATTTTTACAACGATAGAATCACCCAATTGTTTGCCTATAAAATCGGCAATATCCCTTTGTCTTTCGATCTTTCGCCAATTTTCGAATCCCTTCGTGGCAACGACGATAACATCAACGTCATCGTCAAAACCGCTCGGTAAGACTTCGACAAGCGTAAGCTCGACATGGGGATATTGTTTGGCCCAATCGGAAACGGATTGTTTTATTTTTTCGGCAAGTTCTCGTCGCAACATAGTAATCATCCTGAAATGTTAAACATAGGCTTCATCACGAGAGATTTCGTATTTTTCGCTTTCTTCTTCAGTCAAAGTCAGGAGCACAAAAATTTTTACAATATCGGTATCACCGAGTTTTTTTCGCAAAAACCAATACAGATCATTTTCTCGCTCAGAACGGCCCCAATTTTCAAATCCCTTGCGAGCGACCACGATGACGTCAACATCGTCCAAAATTCCTTTGGGGTGTACTGCAACGGATTCCAACTCGACGTTCGGATGCTGATTTGCCCATTCCTGAACGGCGTTTTTAATTTTTTCAATAAATACTCGCTTCATATCATCGCCTCATAAAAAAGATGAAAGAAAAGTTAGCACCCCACTCGAAGGATCGAAAAGCGCTTGATGAACCTCGTCAGAATCCTGCTTGGCCATGGTTGCGCCTTTATAGCGCAGTTCCATTGACCAACGTGATTCTATAATGCCGAAATTGCGCTGCAAATCGGAATTATTTATAATTTTATTGCGCAAGCCAGAACAATAAAGCAAAACCCCGAGATCGTGTATTTGAAAAGCTTGCGGCAAATTCGTCACATCCATATTTTGGCAAATGGCAATTTTTAGCGCCAACTCAAGCAGCATTCCGGCGTGTAAAACCGCGCCTGACCATTCGGCTGCGGAACATAAGGCTTCGTATTCACGTTTTCGCAGCCGATAAGCCTCTCGAAGTGTTGTGGCGTCTTCTTTTATTAATTTGTTCGTTAAGGCTGCCATCCGGTTTTTGCTTTTGGATTTGGAGATTAGTCAATTCATCATAAGCTATTGCAATATAGCTATCCCTAACAAAAATTTCAAGCGAAAAATTCGACAACCATGAACCTCCCCCAATTCTCCGTTCGTTATCCCGTCACCATTGCGATGATCATGCTCGGCATCGCGATTCTCGGCGTTATTTCGTTCGATCGGCTCGGCACGGATTTGTTGCCGGCGATTTATAATCCGCGCATCGTCGTGGAGCTGCAATCCGGTGAGCGCTCGCCGCAGGAAATGGAGCAGCGTTTCGCGCGGCGTCTCGAAGGCGAATTAGGGACGGTGAGCAAAGTTGTTGACGTGCGCGCGGTTTGCAGCCTCGGCCGCGTGCTGGCGACGGCGACCTTCAGTTGGGGCACGGACATGGATTTCGCGCTGCTCGACGTGCAGAAAAAAATCGCGAGTTATGAATCCGATCCGGAAGTGAATCGCGTCACCATTGCGCGTTATGATCCGCAGGAAGAGCCGGTGATGATTTACGCGCTGCAAAGCAACGGCGAGCACGATCTCGACGAGCTGCGGCGCCTCGCGGAGAATGTGATCAAGCGCGCGCTGGAGCGGCTCGACGGAGTGGCGCGCGTGCAGGTGTATGGCGGCATCAAGCGCGAAGTGCGCGTGGAACTGAATGAGTATTTGTTGGAAGCGTACGGCTTGACAACGGCAGAGATCAACAACAAAATTCGTCAGGCGAACGCGAACGCTTCGGGCGGAAGATTGGTGCAGCAGGACAAAGCTTATCTCATCAAAGGCCTCGGCAATTATAACAGCGTTGAAGATGTTGCCGCAACAGTGGTGGGATACAAAGCCAGCGCGAATGGCGTGAGCAGCGATTCCACAAACACGGGCGCACAGCAAACCGGTTCGCAATTCGCTGCGGACAAAGTGCCGATTTATTTATCCGACGTCGCCAAAGTGAGTTATGCGCCGGAAGAGCGCACCGACATCGTTCGGCTCAACGGCCAAGAGAGCGTCGGTTTCTACATTTATAAAGAAGCGGAAGACAACACCGTGCGCGTGGCCGAGCAAATCACCGAAACTATTCAACACCTGCAAGCCGATTCTCCCGGCCTCGATTTTTCGCTAATCTACAGCCAGGCGCGGTTCATCGACAATGCCATTGGCGAAGTCAAATCTTCCGCGGTGATTGGCGTGATTCTCGCGGTGCTGATTCTTTATGTTTTTTTGCGCAATTGGGGCGCGACGATCATCATCAGTCTCGCGATTCCCATTTCGATTCTCGCGACCTTCACGCTGATGTATTTTCAAAATCTCACGCTGAACATGATGACGCTCGGCGGCCTGGCGCTCGGCTCCGGCATGCTGGTCGATGCGGCCATCGTCGTGATCGAAAATATTTTCCGGCGGCGGCAATTGGGTGAGCCCGCCGATGCCGCCGCGGTTGCCGGCGCCAACGAAGTCGGTGTCGCGATCTTCGCGACGGTGGTGACTACGATTGTAGTCTTTTTGCCGATTGTTTACGTGCAGGGCGTCGCCGCCGAGATGTTCAAAGATCAAGCCTGGGTCGTCACCTACGCTTTGCTCGCTTCGCTGCTCGTGGCGTTTATGTTGATTCCGGCGCTCGCCGCAAAACTGTTGGCGAAAGATAGCCAAATTATAAAAGAACAGCTTCTACGTTTTGCTTTTTATGAAAATTCTTTGCACTGGGCGATGCAGCATCGCCGCACGGTCGTGTTGATCACGATTCTGTTGATGGCCGTTAGCGCCGCGCTTTTGCCCGTCGTTGGATTTGAATTCATTCCGCGCAGCAGCGAGAATCAATTGCAAGTCGATATCGATCTGCCGCCCGGCGCGCCGCTCGAAAAAACCTCCGCGGTGCTCGTTGGCGTTGAAGAACGGATTCGTCAAGTTTTGGGCAATGGCAGCGGCAATTTATTTTCGACGGTGAATGTCCGCTCATCGCAGAATCTTTTCAGCGGCGACGAGCAGGGCGAGCATCGAGCTGCGCTCACGGTCAATTTGGCTTCCGATAAATCCGCACTCACGCCCGAAGCCGCGATTGCGGCGCTGCGACCGCATTTGAATTTGCCCGACATCACGACAACTTTTCGCATTCGCGAGACGAGCTTGCAGCAAACCATCGGCACCGGCGGCGCGCCGATCGTTGTCGAAGTGCGCGGCAGCGAATTGCCCACGCTGCAGGAAACCAGCAATCGCGTGGCCGAGGCGTTGCGACAGATCAAAGGTTTACAAAATGTTGAAACGAGTTTTCAAACGGGGCGGCCGGAAATCAATCTGCACATTGACCGTTTGCTCGCCGCCAGTTTCGGCTTGGATGTGCAGCAAATCAGCGCGCGCGTGAAAGAGCGACTCGCCGGCGAAGTGGTTTCGGATTTTTACGCGGAAGGCGAAGATCGCAATATTCGCGTCGCGTTTACGCCGGCAACGCTTGCGGAATTATCTGACATGCCGATTCGCGCCTCGAGCGGCGCCGTGCTGCGTTTGCGCGATATTTCGCAGCTCGTGCCCGGCGAAGGCCCGAAAGAAATTCAGCGCCACAATCAATCGCGCATCGCGCACGTCACCGCGCAATTGGAAAAAGGCATGACGTTGGGAGACGCCGTTGCTGCCGTCGATCGGGTGATCACGAATATTCCGCTGCAACCGGATTATGAATTGCGTTTTGCCGGTGAAGAAGCTTCGCGCGAAGAATCTTTCGATCAAATGAAATTCGCATTGATTCTGTCGATTATTCTGGTTTACATGGTGATGGCCGGTTCATTTGAAAGCTTGTTGCATCCTTTCACCATTTTGTTCACGCTGCCGTTTGCCGGCGTCGGCGTGGTCTTTTCGTTGTTGCTCGCTGGCGAGCCGTTTAGCCTCATGGCTTATATCGGCCTCATTTTGTTGGCAGGCATCGCGGTTGACAACGCGATCGTGTTGATTGATTACATCAATCGCTTGCGCGAAGCCGGCATGCCGCGTCGCGAAGCCATTCTGCAAGGCGGACGTGACCGTTTGCGTCCCATTCTCATGACGACCGCGACAACAATTCTCGGCCTCGCGCCATTGGCCATCGGCCTCGGCGAAGGCGCCCGTCTCCGCGCGCCGATGGCGATTTCCGTGGTCGGGGGACTGGTCACTTCGACGATCATGACGTTGATCGTGATTCCGGTGGTGTATGAGTTGATTGATGAGATGAGAGGGAAGAGAGGTTCGTCCTAACGCCTTCGAGCGTTTCAAGCTGGATGAAGCCGAAAAGGCATTCCTGTTTTTGGGCGGAAAACAGAAAAAGCGCCGGTGTCAACGAAGCTGCTCATTGGCGACAGCCTCCCCAAGATATTTGTCATGGTTTTCCGAGACCTCGCTTGCGCTACTGTTGCCCAAGCCGACAATAGACATGAAATCAGTCTCAGAACGCCGATTTAAAATTGTAAGCTCGTCAAGATATTCCTTGACGAAATCGCCGAGAAGCTCATCAACCGACCTTTGCCTTTTTTTCGCTTCTTCGGCAAGGGCATTGAACTGAGCAGGCTCAAGCTGGATTTGGGGTGTCAGAGTTTTCATGGCATGCAAAAAGTGTGGTGAATTTCTCTTGCGCTCAAATTGACTTGTGTTATTTTAAACAATATTCACGGGAAAAGCAAGCGCAATTTTATTTACCCGCCGGCACAAATTCTTTGAGAAGCACTCGATACGCCGGCGCATATTTCTCTTCATAAACCGTGGAATGGTGCGCCGCGGGATAGCCTTTCTCGTGCATCTCGTGAAAGAATGCTTGCATCGTTGCGGCATCAAAATGTGTTGTTTGTTCCAATTCACGCAAGTGCCGCTCCAAATGCTCCGGCGATTTTTGAAAGATTCGCGCCGTCTGCATCATGGCGCGAAATAAAGCGCGATGATCGCCCTGCCGCGCTTTGAACGGACGCAGATTGAGCCGCACGACTTCACCGTCCGGAGAAATTTCTTCCAGCAACGGCTCGGCGGCGGAAGCTTGAATGCTTTCGAGTTCGCGAATGAGATAATCATGCACCGCCGCGCTGTCCGTCAGCAGATGCTCGTTGCCCATCGTCGCCTGATAAACGAGCTTGTACAAATCTTGGATTTGCATGGCGGGATAGCGCTGCAATTGCGCTTGAAAGACTTTCTCAAAAGCGGATTGCTTTCTGGCGCACGAGACGATGAATACTGCGACGGTTAAAATAATGATCGTTTTTTTCGGCATGAGATAGTTTAAAAATTTAGAGCACGAGTATCAAGAGAAAAGTGAAGTCCGACTTGCGCTCGACGATTTTTCCAATTTCGCAAAATCTCGCGGCGCAAGTCGGACTTCGCCCAAGTTTGTGAGGAAACAATGCCATCACTACCCGCCACGCTCCAAGACGTCTTCAAAGCGCGCCAAGTCATCGCGCCTTATTTGAAGCCGACGCCGCTCCATCATTATCATGGCTTGAGCCGATTGCTCGGCGCGAAAGTTTATGTCAAGCACGAGAATCATCAACCGGTCGGCGCGTTCAAAGTGCGCGGCGGGGTGAATCTCATCGCCAATCTTTCGCCTGAAGAACGCCAACGCGGCGTGATCACCGCCAGCAGCGGGAATCACGGACAATCGATTGCGTTTGCCTCGCGACTCTTTGGCGCGTGTGCAACGATCATGCTTCCCGAAAATGCTAACCCCGTCAAAGTCGAAGCCATTCGCAATATGGGCGCGGAAATTGTTTTCCATGGCCGCGATTTTGATGATGCCAGAATCTTTGCCGAATCGCAAGCCAAACAAACCGGCGCGCGTTTCATCAACTCCGGCAATGAGCCGTTGTTGATTGCCGGCGTCGGAACTTATGCGCTTGAAATTATCGAAAGCTTGCCGGAAGTTGAAACGATCATCGTGCCCGTCGGCGGCGGCAGCGGCGTATCGGGATGCTGCATCGTGGCGAAAACGATCAATCCCAACATTCGCGTGATTGGCGTGCAAGCGGAGAAAGCGCCGTCGGCTTATCTTTCGTGGAAAGCCGGCCAACGCATCGAAGCGAAAATGGAAACGTTTGCCGAAGGCCTCGCCACGCGCGCGCCGTTCGAGCTGCCGCAATCGATCATGCGCGAACTGTTGGATGATTTTATCCTGGTGAGCGAAGAAGAGATGTGCGAAGCGATGCGGCTTTTGATCGAGCACACGCGCAATCTGCCGGAAGCCGCCGGCGCGGCGTCATTGGCGGCAGCAATTAAACTGAAAACAAGTATTGCTGGAAAAAATGTCGTTTTGGTGATGAGTGGTGGGAATATTACGCTTAGTCAATTAAGAGAGATTTTAATTCAATAAGCGTTAAAAAATTGTGAACAAGAAAAGCGTTGCGATTAAGTTTGAAGTGTTGTATATTTTTGCAGGAAGGAGAGCTTATGGCCGATCTCACAAAATTTACACCGACCCGTAAAATCGAATTCGAACAATTGGCGCGGGATCGTAAAGAAGATTTTGAAGCGATGCGCGATAAGAAACGGTGGACGACGTCGGTATACCTCGGACCGTACATCGTGGAAGCGAGGCTCAAATTCAAAATTTGTGAGGTGCTCAAGTTGGAGCGGCTGCCGGCTGTTCTTAAAACCCATGATTTGGTTGCTCTGGCGATTTTTGCCGGTTTATGGGATGAGCTCAATGCTTTGCCGAAAGTGTATGAGAATTTCAGAAAGATCAATCGCCTGCACGAAGATACGGCATGGCGTTATGAAGTTGCCGATCCTTCGCACCAAGCCGATTCCCATGATATGAATGATTGGCTCTTCAATCCTAACGATGGAGTAATGACATGGCTCAATATATAATGGTCAGCAAAAAACTTCTCGACCGCCTTCGCGCCGCGTTCAAGCGCTATGGTTCACAAGTGTTGGACGACTCTGATATCACCATCGATTTCTTTCCAACAGAATTTGAAGGATTTTTCGGGGTTTTTTTAAATTCCCCGAACTTTCAAAAAATGGGATATACCGAACGGCAAAACTCCATTTGGGATTATCTGAGCGCCGATCCGGAAATTACCGAGGAAGACCTGCGTTATATCACTCAGATTGCAACCGAGGCCGAAGAGGTCGAATTTGTTTGAACGCGGCCTGGCCGCATGGTTGAGGCCATGATATGGTTATTACCTTGCCGACAACTTCATCCCGTCGCCGGCCAAACAATGCCGAATCGTCCAGCTTCATTTTGCACGAAAAAGGCAGGCAACATCATTGGGAAGGAGCCGGCGCGTTGTCCATCAAATCGTTTTATCACGGCCAAGCTTTTTATAACGTCGGCACGGGTTGTCATGCGGTGAATGACGATTCTTATTTGGTGTTGAATCACGGGCAGCCTTACTCCATCACCATCGACGCGCAACAGCCGCTCGAATCTTTTTGTATTTTCTTTGCCGATGGATTGGCGGAAGAAGTTTATCGCAGTCTCGTCGCCAAATCCAAAAACTTGTTGGATGAGCCGGAGAGACCGCGTGTCGAGCCGGTTCATTTTTTCGAGCGCACGTATCCGCACGACGACGTGTTGACGCCGGCGCTGTTGCACCTGCGCGCTGCGCTTCCTCGCCGCAAAGATGATCGCGGCTGGCTGATTGAGAAGCTTCATTTCATCCTGCAGCGGTTGCTGCAAGTCCATCAGCAAGCCTGCAAAGAAGTGGAAGCCTTGCCCAGCTTGCGCCCGGCGACGCGCGAGGAATTATATCGGCGCTTGCATCGCGCCAAAGATTATGCGGCGGCATTGTTCGATCGGCCCCTCGCGTTGGAAGAGATGGCGCAGGTCGCCTGCTTGTCGCCGAATCATTTTCTGCGAACGTTCAAACAAGCCTTCGCGCAAACGCCGCATCAATTCGTGACGCAATTGCGCCTCGAACGCGCCAAAACTTTGCTCGCGCAGACGGAGCGCTCGATAACAGACATCTGCTTTGAAATTGGTTTTGAAAGCCTCGGCTCGTTTAGTTGGCTTTTTCGAAGGCACGTTGGAATATCGCCAGAAGCGTATCGCCGGCAAAAAAGGTGATTTTGGAGAAGCGCCGCCTCCTGCTGATTTCGTATATTGGTCTTGCGCGCAAATCAAGGCGCACGTTGCGCTCAACGCGACTGGCGCCGGTGTACCGTAAGTAAAAACAATTTTGCAGGAGGTCGCTTATGAAACACCAATCACCGTTTATTCTTGTCGGCCTCGTTTTCTCTGCCGCGCTCTTCGCGCAAGGCGATCCGGTGAAAACGGCTCAGGCCCTCAATTCAAAGGAAAGGAGCAGCAACATGTCACAACTCACGACGCTCGGTCTGGCGCAGATCGGGCAGATTTGCGTCAACGTTCAAGATCTCGAACGCGCATTAGCGTTTTACCGCGATACGCTGGGGATGAAGCATTTGTTCACGGTTCCGAAGATGGCTTTTTTTGATTGCAACGGCATCCGTTTGATGCTCGGCATTCCGGAAAAGCCGGAGTTCGATCATCCCAGCTCGGTCATTTATTTCAAAGTGGATGACATTCAAAACGCCTTTCAAACCTTTTCCGGCCGCGGCGTGAAATTCGACGGTGCGCCGCATCTCATCGCGAAATTGCAAACGCACGATCTGTGGATGGCGTTCTTTCGCGATTCGGAAAATAATCTGTTGGCGCTGATGAGTGAAGTGGCGCGAAATTAATGATGGAGCAGCCCAAATAACTGACCGGTCACTGCGAGTGACCGGTCAGTGGCATTTATATTTTCATCATTATCGGGTGCCGCCATGCGGCATGATGAATTTGGAAGAAGACCAGATTGGTATGAAACCTCTCATTCGGCTCAACAATTCTGCTTCGCATTTTACCCCACCACCTTCACCACCACCATCGTAAAATCATCATGCTGTTTCGCGCCGTTGGCGAAATGCGTCACGTTGGACGTGATTTTGTCTAAAATCGTCTGCGCGGATTCCTGGGCGTGTTGGCTGACGAGTTGGCTCAATCTCTCCTCGCCAAATTCGTCGCCGTTTTTGTTCATGGCTTCGGAAATGCCATCGGTGTAAAACATGAAGATGTCGCCCTTTTGAATCGGCACGGCTTTCTCTTCGATGGTTGAGGAAAACACCGGCCCTTTTTCCAGGCCAATCGCGAGGCCGCGCGGGTTCAGCAGCTCCGGCACGCCGCCGACGCTTTTGCGGACGATCAGCGGATTATGCCCGGCGCGGGCGAAAATAAGTGTGTTGTTCTGTACGTCAAAAAAACCGTAAATTAAACTAATAAAAACTTCTTTCGGTGTGTTTTCATAAAAAACGGTATTCATGTCGCTGAGCAGCGACTTCGGCGAAGGATTGATCCGCGACAGCGCTTTGATGATGCCCTTCGCCATCGTCATGAAAAATGCCGCGGAAACGCCTTTGCCGGAAACGTCGCCGATGACGACGCCGAGGCGCGACTCATCATGCTTGATAAAATCATAATAGTCGCCGCCGACTTCCATCGCAGGTTTGCAAAGACAGGCGATATCCAATTTCGGAAAGACCGGCGGCTTGGCTGGCAAGAAGCGCATTTGAATGCTGCGCGCGATTTCCAATTCTTTCAAAAAACGCTCGCGCTCGGCGATGCGGCTCACATACGCCGGCACGTAGTTTTCAAAATCTTGGATAGAGTTTTTGCTGAAAACAAAATAAACGCCGGCAGCGAAGGTTAAAAAGAGCAACACGTCGGTCGTGACGCCGGCGGCGCTGGAAAAGCCGTCGGGCAGAAGTACAATCAGCGAAAAATTGCGAAAATAATTCACCGCCACCAACGCCAGCAACATGGTCAGGAAATCATGCCGATACACAAACCACGCCCACAAAAACGCCACGGGCAGAAAAAAAGTAAATGACCAATAGCTCGGTTTAAGAAAATTCAAATGCAGTCCCGATAGGCTGAAAAACAAACCGATGAGCAACAGCAAAATTTTTAAGCTTTGCGTTTTGGAGCGAATATACGACGGCCAAAATGCCAGAAACATCATGCCGATACAACTGCTCGCCATGAGGATAATGCTCAACGCCGCGACCACATGATATTGATCTTGAAAAATCCATAAATCATCATCATCGATTTCGAGCGCGGCAATATTAAAATGCGTCGCCAGCCAAACGATTCCGCCCAACAGCAGCAAAGTCAAACCGGCGATAAAAAATGAGCGCAAGATCGCATGGCCTAATTCGCTAACGCGCGCATAACCGCGAAAAAGCAGATCAACCAGTGCCAGCTTTTCTTTCCACACTTCGCGTTGCAGCGATTCTGTGGCGGCGTAAACCATCACCATGCCGCCGCCCGTAAACAGCGCGGCAAAACCGCCGCCGATCAACACGCCGGCCCATTCCGGCCAGCTTGAAACGGCGACCATTATCCACATCGCCAGACCGACGAAGACGCCCATCCAGATCGCCCTTTTGAACTCCAGCTCATCATGACGCAGGCGCCGGAAGAAAATGATGAACAGGAAAATTGCGACGACGACCCAAACGACCGGCCACAAAACCATCACGACGATATCGCTGACCTCTTCAAATTTCGAGCGTTGAAGTTTTTCCTTGTTTAATTTAAGGTCGGCGTCATATTGTGTAACCACGGCTCCCAATATTCCGACATAGAACGTTTCCTGCCAATCCGCCGCGGTCGCCGCGCCGGTGAAGGTTAATTTATGCCGTGTTCTGTTGCCTTCGCGCGAGGTTTCCCTTTTGGTCAATTGCGCCGCGGCCGTGTCGACTTGCAACGCAGCGAGAAACTCGCGGGCTTTTTGCAGAGCGCCGGATTCGGATAAATTCGTGGAGTCCTGCGCCTGCGGCATCGTCAGATCGAATCCCACCAGCTTGCCGGTAAAATCGTAGCGCACGGTGAAGTGTTCCGGATCTTTCTTTTTTTCCGCATCGGTCGTGATGACGACCGGCCCGGATTTGGGCGGGGCCAGTTTTCCCTCCCAGGAAATTTCCCACTGGCCGAGCGGCAGTTTGTTTTTAGCGCTGTCGTTCGCGGGCAAAGCCTGCGCATAGCGAAACAAATCGTCATCGACGCTGACGCGGACCGCATGCGGCCAATCATATTCGCCCAACGGCGAGTCTTTGTAGGCCTGCGTTGCTTTGGCTAAAATCTCCTGTTTGGTCGTTTGGATGCGCAGCAATTGCATCGGTTTTGAGCTGATCAATAACCCAAAGTAGAGCGCGATACTCAAAACGCCGGCGAGCGCCAGCAGGATGGATTGCAGGCGAGAATCAAGGTTCATGGTGGACTCGTTTTCTGTGATACCCTTAAAGGCCGATTTCATTCTTTCACGTGCAGCGTGTTGGGTTTACGGATTTAAACGGGAAAAGTTAGATTCAAAATAGAAGAGCGACGGGCAAAGTCAAGAGATTTTTCTTGCTTCCTCTGCGAAAAAATGCTAATTTTCATCAGCATGACAAGACGATGGAATCAAATCAGGAGCAAAAATGAAAACGTTGACCGTTTCAAAAAAGAAGAGCGTGGCTAAGTCGCGGCTGGGCAATTCAAAAATCGACGCCTTGTTGAAAGCGCGGCTGTTTATGAATACGGAAGCCGCTCAGAGACAAGCAAAATCCGTTTGGCTCTCTGTAGACCCTAAGCTGCGATTGGAAGCCGCCCTCGAACTTTTTCAGTCGGACGAGGTGACGCTTGAACGCGCCGCCGAGATCGCCGGCTTGAATCGATGGGTTTTTGATGAGATTCGAATCAAACGCAATATTAAGATTGTGATTGAGGTCGATCCGGTCGAAGAATTAGATAAAGCCATTGCAGCGATGCGAAAACACGCGTAATAAATAAATGCGAGTGCCAAAATGAAAACATTGATTAAAAAGAGAAAACGGGCCGTCTCAAAACCCAATCACGGGCCGTCTCAAACCGAAGCGTTGGTGAAAGCGCGGCTTTTTCTCAATACCGATGCGGCTCAACGCCAGGCACAATATGTTTGGTTTGCGGTCGATCCAGAATTGCGCTTGCAAGCAGCGATTGAGCTTTTTCGCTCCGATGAAGTAACCATGGAGCGGGCCGCCGAAATTGCCGGCCTGAATCGTTGGGTCTTTCAAGAAACTCTTATTAAGCGCAAAATTAAAACCGTGCTGGAAGTAGATCCGGTGGAAGAACTGAAGAAAGCCACTGCGGCAATTCGAAGACACGCCCAATGATTGTCTGCGATACAAATATTTTGTCAACCTTTGCGCGTGTCGGCATTCTGGATTTGCTCTTTCAACTCTTTCCGAGACACGATTTCGTCATTCCACCCGCGGTATACACGGAAATTAATGCCGCTATACAGCGCGGCCTGCTGTTTCTTGAGATGGTGCTGACTCAGGTTGATATCGGCAAAATTCGTTTATCGACTCTCACCCCTGAAGAAGAATTTGAGCGACGGGAGTTGCCTGCGTCGTTTGGGTTGGGTGAAGCCGCGTGTGTGGCTATCTGCATCCGGCAAAGCGCCATCTTTCTCAGCAACGATAAACGCGTGCGGAATTATTGTCAAGGGCGTGGAATAGAGGTATATGATTTGATGCGATTATTGCGCGCACTCTGGGAAAATAAAATCGTGTCAAAGCAGAAAGTGCATAAAATCGTGAATGATATTGAACGATCAGAAGAGGTGGTTTTCAAAAACAGAAAAGACATTTTTGAAAAATGACTTTCCGCAGCTTATCATCTAATCTGCCGAGGATGGAATGAAACGAACTCTTTTCGTATGCTTATGCGTTGCAATTGTCGCGTTGTTGTTTTTTTCGCAGACCAACAACGGCACCGCCGGCGCGTCGAAATATCCCGAGCGCGCCAAACACGGCATGGTGGTGTCCTCGCATTATCTGGCGTCGCAAGTCGGCGTCGAGATAATGAAAAAAGGCGGCAATGCGATTGATGCGGCGATTGCCACCGGCTTCGCGCTCGCGGTGACGCATCCCTCGGCCGGGAATATCGGCGGCGGCGGATTCATGGTGGTACATACGAACGACGGGCGCGTGACGGCGTTTGATTTTCGCGAGAAAGCGCCGGCCGCCGCGCACGAGCGCATGTATCTCGATGCCAACGGGAACTACATTCGCGACCTGAATCACGAAGGCTATCTCGCGGTCGGCGTTCCGGGCACGGTGGCGGGATTTGCGCTGGCGCATGAAAGGCTTGGCAGCAAGCCGATGGCGGAGTTGATGGCGCCGGCGATTCAACTGGCCGAGAAGGGCTTTCCGCTGTCGTGGGATTTGTATGATGACTTTAAAGACCTCGCGCCCACGTTTAAAAAATATCCCGGCAGCGCGAAATCTTTTTTGAAACGCGATACGGTGTTGTATGAACCCGGTGAAATCTGGCGACAGATCGATCTGGCGAAAACGCTGCGCCGCATTCAAAAAAACGGTCGCGACGGTTTCTATAAAGGAGAGACGGCGCGTTTGCTCGCGGCGGATATGCGCAAAAACGGCGGCTTGATTACGGAAGATGACCTCGCCAATTATCAGGCGAAAGAGCGCCAGCCGATCCACGGCACGTATCGCGGGTACGAAGTTTACTCGATGTGCCCGCCCAGCTCCGGCGGCACCGCCGTGATGGAGATGCTCAATATTCTCGAAGGATTTAATCTGCGTGAATACGGCCACAGTTCCGCGCAGCATATTCATTTGCTGGCGGAGGCAATGCGCCGCGCCTTTGCCGATCGCGCGCGTTATCTTGGCGATCCGGATTTCAATCCGGATTTGCCGATCACTAAATTGACTTCAAAATCCTATGCCGAGCAATTGCGCCGCGGCATCAGTTTGAATCGCGTCTCGCCGAGCGATCCGGTGGCGATCAACGAAGCTTATGAGAGCTCCGAGACGACGCATTACTCCGTGGTTGATCCGGCGGGCAATGCCGTCGTCGTCACGTACACGTTAGAAAATAGTTACGGCTCGCGAATCGTCGCTGAAGGCACGGGCTTTTTGTTGAATAATGAAATGGGCGATTTCAATCCGTGGCCGGGGCACACGGATTCCACCGGCATGATCGGCACGGCGCCGAACATGGTCAAGCCGGGCAAGCGCATGCTCTCGTCGATGACGCCGACGATTGTCGCGAAGAATGGCAAGCCGTATTTGCTCATCGGCTCGCCGGGCGGCCGAACAATTATCAACACGGTTTTGCAGGTCGTCGTGAACGTGATCGATTTCGACATGGACATTGCCGACGCCATCACCGCGCCGCGCATTCATCATCAATGGCTGCCGAATGTGTTGCGCATCGAGAAATTCGGCACGACGAAAGATACGCAACGCCTTTTGGAAATGATGGGCCATCGCGTGCAATTTGGCTATTCAACCCGCGGCCAAGGCAGCGCGATGGGAATTATGATTCATCCGCAAACCGGCTTGCGTCTGGGCGCGGCTGACCCTCGCGCGCCGGATGGGGCGGCGGTGGGATTTTGAAGTTCTACTCTTTTTGCTTTCAAATATTTTTTAAAGACTCTCAAATTGATTGTCGAGGGTCAGGAGGATTAAGAAATGATCATCTTGCAAGTTCCTGCTGGGATGCCCGAGCACAATAGGTTTGCCAACAAGATCGGTAACTATCTGGAGCAGCGTCTCAGTCATGATTTGACGGTGCTTTATGATACTTATTGCTATGTATCTCATGAAATGCTGGAGAAGCTTGGACATTTTAAGAATGGAGATCCACACGAATACATGCAAAAGCGTTTGCTCGAATTGGGCGCTGGGCCAGGCTTCATTGCGGAAACAATTGCCCGGCGTCTGAAAGAAGGCATCATGACTTCCACTTATGCGCCGGACATTTGTGTTGCGCATGAGGTCGATTTAGATAATCGCTTCCGCATACCGCTCTGGATTGGTGAGATTATCTCGCAAGACTCGCGCGAATATGACTTGTATTTCAAAGCCTATCTCTACGAGCGGCTTGGGGTGAAGGAATATTTTGTTTTTGAGACCGGACGGCGCTCCGGGAAACTGCTGCGCGGTTATGAGTTAAAATCCGAAGCGGGGGCTTTTTCTCATTACGACGACATTCGCTTTGATAGCTCAACAGCGCGTTCGCAATTGCTCGGTATTGAAATGCCGGTCGAATGGAAAGTTTAATCCGGTGGAATAACATCCGGGGCACGGGTTAAAATGACATTGCAAACCAATCGCGACAAGTATGGAGCAGACAGCCATGCCTGTCAATAAAAACTCAGCGAGGTTTTTATGATGATAACCACAATCCACCAAACCGAACTCGTCCTCATTAACGGCGACCTCACCGAGCAAACCACCGACGCCATCGTCAATCCCGCCAATGCCGAATTGCTCCTCGGCGGCGGCGTGGCGGGCGCGATTCGCCGCAAAGGCGGGCCGAAAATTCAGGAAGAATGCGACCGAATCGGCGGCACGCCGGTGGGAACAGCAGTGATCACGACGGGCGGGAATCTCAAAGCCA
>Ga0247727_10006053_pt1 | contig 23998 bp, 18 predicted proteins | sample WisWelCaveWW1625_FD_202498 | JGI IMG/M metagenome (GOLD analysis project Ga0247727, IMG submission 202498) | Biofilm microbial communities from Wishing Well Cave, Virginia, United States - WW16-25 | ecosystem: Environmental > Aquatic > Deep subsurface > Groundwater > Cave microbial mat | place... | reverse complement strand
CGCGATTTTGGAATTGGTTTCAATCCTTGTTTTGATGGAAGTCATTCTCTCGCATCGTGAGCAACAGTGAAATCGGCGAAGGCAGCTTGCGTTTCAATCCTTGTTTTGATGGAAGTCATTCTCTCGCCATTACGCAAGGACTTCTCCAGTCCTCTTAATTCATGTTTCAATCCTTGTTTTGATGGAAGTCATTCTCTCGCGTTGGCGCGGCGATCTCGCCGGAGTGAAGTTTTAGTTTCAATCCTTGTTTTGATGGAAGTCATTCTCTCGCCTGCACGAAAGAAAACCGCTTGCTCACTTCCTCGATAAGTTTCAATCCTTGTTTTGATGGAAGTCATTCTCTCGCAAATCAATCCTTTTGGAAATATTCAAGCATGTCAGAGTTTCAATCCTTGTTTTGATGGAAGTCATTCTCTCGCAAGATGACATGGAGTTGTCTGACATGCTTGAATATTGTTTCAATCCTTGTTTTGATGGAAGTCATTCTCTCGCCAGTCGCGCACCAAGTTACGGACACGATGCAGTGTTAAGTTTCAATCCTTGTTTTGATGGAAGTCATTCTCTCGCCTCAGGGCCACACCCTGCGGATACTACGCGGGGTGTGATGTTTCAATCCTTGTTTTGATGGAAGTCATTCTCTCGCCGCGCGCGTTTCTCAGTGATTGTTACAGGCCACTTGAGTTTCAATCCTTGTTTTGATGGAAGTCATTCTCTCGCTTAGTCGTGAAAGAGTGGGTTCCAGGCGGAGGTTATTGTTTCAATCCTTGTTTTGATGGAAGTCATTCTCTCGCCCGCATCGATAGCGACGGAGATTTTCGCCCCGCCTCGTTTCAATCCTTGTTTTGATGGAAGTCATTCTCTCGCTGGAACTCCAAAACGAGTCGTTGCGCGCCCACTTCGTTTCAATCCTTGTTTTGATGGAAGTCATTCTCTCGCAAAGTCGGTGACCCCGTGCAGGCCGGTTTGATCGTGAGGTTTCAATCCTTGTTTTGATGGAAGTCATTCTCTCGCTTGATTTAGGTGGAGGGGTAATTAGAGAAGTTAACGTTTCAATCCTTGTTTTGATGGAAGTCATTCTCTCGCAGCGCGCGCGTTTCTCAGTGATTGTTACAGGCCACTTGAGTTTCAATCCTTGTTTTGATGGAAGTCATTCTCTCGCGTGGCAATTCTACATGCGCAATAATCGGTCTATCAGTTTCAATCCTTGTTTTGATGGAAGTCATTCTCTCGCCTGCAATTTGCGGCACGCAGTTAGCAGTATTAAATAAGTTTCAATCCTTGTTTTGATGGAAGTCATTCTCTCGCTCCTGAACCCGTTTGGATGGAGATTCCTTTCTCATCGTTTCAATCCTTGTTTTGATGGAAGTCATTCTCTCGCGGATAATTCCATTGTGCGATAGCGCGAAGATTCGCAGTTTCAATCCTTGTTTTGATGGAAGTCATTCTCTCGCCGCACACCTATCCTGCTGGTTTTAGCCAGCAGGATAGTTTCAATCCTTGTTTTGATGGAAGTCATTCTCTCGCCATTGCATAGAATTTTCGTTGGCACGAAAAATGCAATAATGTTTCAATCCTTGTTTTGATGGAAGTCATTCTCTCGCTGCACCATCTATTCCGTGTGTTAATCTGACACATCGGTTTCAATCCTTGTTTTGATGGAAGTCATTCTCTCGCCGCTCCGTTGAGGTTAACAGCGGTTTTAAATAGGCTTGTGTCGTTTCATTCAGCATTCCAAAGCCCGTAAAAAGAAAAATAAACGGGGTTATTTTTACTTGCTTCATCATATTCTCGCAGCAAAATCGCTTCGATTAACTTCCTGGCTGAAAACATGCTTAGATACGAACAGCTTTTTACACGCAAATATTTTTATAGCAGCAATCCACGCAGCGTTGTTTGTACGGCGTGCGTTTGGGCAGAAAACCGGTGCGAACAATATAAATAATGTCCTGCACAATGTCAATAGCTTTTTCAAAATCCTTCTCCGTTAGCTCTACTGGCAACACATAATTCTGGCTGCGGGTGTAAACCAAAAAGCCACGCTGGACCGGCTTGCCATAATTCTCCCGAATCAGCAAGCCATAAAGCACGAGCTGCATGCGATAGCCGGCATAAAGCCGATTCTTCCATTCCGCAAATTTATAATCCAACGGCGCCATGCTGCCATCTTCGAGCGTCAGAATTTCATCGACCTGGCCGCGCAAATGATAACGCGGCGCCGCCAGATAAACCTCCATATCGCGTTTCACCACGCCGAGTTTGTGGCGCAAATAGGCGCGGTTGCGCATCTGCTTCTCGCGATGCACCTGCCGGCCTTGCACCACTTTAAAACGCTTTTCCTGATGCTCCGGAATACCCAACACATTTTCAAAATAAGTATAGCGCGGGCAAAACAAATATTCCAGCACTTCGGAAGGCGTGACAGTGATCGGGTCGTTGGGCAACGTTTGCATTTTTGTTGATATGGATTATTGGATCAATGGATTGTTGGATTGTTGGATTGTTGGAGTGCTGGATTCTTGGGCTTCCAACAATCCAATGATTCACTAATCCAATAATCCAACCGGCATCGCTCCGTCAAATAAACAATTCCCGAATCTCGTTCGTCACCAGCTTCTTGTCAAACGCCTGCCCAAGCAGGCGCACTTTGGAAAAATCTTCCCGGCACATGGGAAAAATATAAACGCGATCGGTTTCTTCGTCGATGAGCGATTTGATCTTCAAGCCGAGCTCGTCGATTTCATTCGCATTCAAATCGCCGAGAAAAACGGAATATTGCACGCGCATGATGCCGGCGCGCTGGCAGGCTTTCGCCACCATGGTGCGCGGCTTGTCTTTGACGATGTCGTAAATCACCCAAACGAGCATAGCTTACTCCGTTTCAGGTTCGCGCTCCAGATCGATCTTCAACAACTCTTGCGCGAACGACTGGCAATCGAATTGAATGATGTTGCGCCGGGTGATGTTGCGGCCCTTGTAGCGAATCGCGGCGTCGAGGCGCTCGTTGAAGGCGGCGATCACCACCTGCTTGCCTTCTTTGTTGAGCGTGATGCCGTTTTGAATTTGGTCGAACATTTCTTTTTTTATCTGGCGCTGGCTGAAGAGATAGACGGTGGTTTCTTCGGCCCAAATGCGATACGGCTCGATAAGATCGAAGACCAGCGATTTTTTATTGTAATTGTCGGAATGAAAAAAACCGAGATACGGTTCGAGTCCCGATAACATACAGGCGCGTTCCACGAGACCATAAAGCACGCCGTAGCAATAATTGAGAATGCAATTGAACTCGTCTTTCGCCGGCTGGCGCGAGCGGCCGCTGAAAGGAAACTGTTCGGGTTGCACAAAGCTGAGCGACTCGAAGTAAATGCGACCAGCCGTGCCTTCGAGTCCGCGCAGGGCGTCGCCGGGATGGACCTCCCTGGTCATAATATCGAAGTCCTTGAGCTTATCTTTGATGATTTGCAATTGGCTGATATAAACTTCGAGCTGTTGTTGCTTGGCCGGGCGCTTGTTGGCGAGCGTGGTGAGAAATTCGATTTGATTTCCGAGTTTTTGATTGACCCAGCGTAGCGCATAGCTGAGTCCTTCGCTGCTGGTGCTGGCGATAAGCTGGCCGCGACGGATGCGCGTGGTGGAGCCGAGTTTGGCATGCCACAGCCGGCCAAAGGGATTGCCGAAGTGGTCGAGAAACACCACGTCGATGTTGTGCTCGACGGCCAGTTGCAAAGCGTTGGAGCTCAGCTTGACGGCGCTGCTGATGAGTATGCTCTCGACTTTTTTCGGCGAGATGAGCTTGCTTTCAGCTTCCTCGACTTGAATGTGAAAGCAGCCGTCTTTGAGGCGCAAATACGCGCCGGGGGTGTTGAGGACGAGTTGCATGGTGAATGCCGGTTTGGCGGTTGGCCGGTTTGCTTGTTGGCCTGTTTGCAGGTTAAGCAGCTACAATTGAATATCACGTTTGTTTCTGCTCAACAACTATTTAACAGATTTATACAGCTTATAGAGTTTATTTGCAGATTACAAGATCTTAGTGTCCATCAATTGGTAGTGTTTCAATCCTTGCTTTGATGGAAGTCATTCCCCCTCATCCTCTGAAAAATAATTTTCTCACTCTATTCCTGCGTCTCAATGCACTCCGTGCTTTGGAATGCTTTATCATCCACAGAAGGTGTTTCAATCTTCGATTTTGACGAAAGGAGGTGATGCCTTTATGAAACTGCGGTTCTGCCTGTGATTGAAGCTTGCTGCAGATGAGGTTGAAATCACGGGCTTGAGGGGCAGGGTCGACACTGCCCCTCTCATTTTCTCAATAGATTTCCGTATGCTTCAGCTTTTCTTTCTCCGGCTTCGGCAATTGCAAGCCTATCACTGGATCATACGGTACATCGATCCAATATAAAAATTCCAATTTCTGCTCTTTGAATTCGAGCGGCATGGCGTGGCCTTCGCTAAAAAGCTGCTTGCGGCGCCAAAACGGAATTTCCACGGTGTATTTCGCGCGCATTGCCGGCCGGCTGAAAAAGGCGTGTTGCATTTTGGGGCTAAAGCGTGACCACAGATTGAGCGGAATGACCGGCACGCGTTCTTCGGTGATCCAGCGCGTTTCGAGTTTCTCGTCGGCGGTGTTGTGGTCGAGAATGTAACCCAGGCGATGCTGTTGTTCGCGAAAATAATTTTCCGCTTCGCGATAGTGCTCGTGCTGCGCCATGTCGGTGGCGGCGTAAACTTCATTCACCCAATCCAGCAAATCTTGCTCGGACATTCGCCGCGGCTGCGCCAGCCGTTGCGCCAGAGTTTCGGCGCTGCGCGACAAAATTTGGCCGACGCCGAATTTTTCCTGATAAATCTTTTGCGAAATCTCATCGGCGGCAAGCACGGTGACGGTGGCTTTTTCTTTTTTGCGAGAGCGATTGCAGCGGCCGGCGCGCTGCACCATCGCATCGGGCGGCGACAGCTCGCTGATGAGATGATCGTAATCGAGGTCGAGACTCACTTCGACAATTTGCGTTGAGACCAGGCTGGTTTTTCCGCCATTCTTTTCGTCGTCGAAAATAGCTTGCTCAATGGCCTGGCGATCTTTTTGAATGAACGCCGAATGCAGCAGTCGCACCGGCGCATGGAATTTTTGTAATTTTGCAAACGTTTCTTGCGCGCCGGCCACGGTGTTGCGGACAATAAGAAAGCGCTGGCCCTGGCGCATGTGTTTCGCCGCCCGGCGCAGAAAATTTTCATCATCGAATGTGGTATCGGCATAGAATCGCCATTTGCAGCGCGCGGCATTGAGCAGCGTAGTGTCTTGCACTTGTTGTGTCTGTGGAAACCAGCCTTGAAAGGCATTGCGCAGCGGCTGCGGAAAAGTGGCGGAGAGCGCCAACACCGGCACGTTCAACAAACACAACTGTGGAACAAACGCGCCAACCAGACCGAGCGTGTAGGGATCAAACGCGTGCAATTCGTCGAGAATCACGGCTGATTGCGCCAGCGCGTGATTGCGGAAAAACCAATGCTTGCCGTGCAATCCCGCCAGCAGCAGTTGATCCAACGTTGCAACGGTGACGGGAGGAAAAAATGCGGCTTCAAAAAGCACGTCTTGCCGAACGTCACCGCGATCTTCTTCGGATTCGCCTTTATTATCTTCGCGTAGCAACTTGGCTTTGCTGTGCGCTAAACCGGTGAGCGCTTTTCCAAAAATATCGCTGAGGCGCTGGTGAATTGCATTGACCGTCGTCGTCGTAGGCAGGAGATAAAGAATTTTTGAAATATGCGGATGGCTGCGCATGTGATTGAGCGCCCACAGCAGCGCCGCTTCGGTTTTGCCGCTGCCGGTCGGCGCGATGCAATAAGCATAATCGCTCAAGCTCGCGACCTTGAGCTGAAATTCGCGCCAGATAATTTGCGCCGATGTGCCGCCAGCCCGAGCTTGTTTGGTCGCTTCGAGCTTTTGCTGCAGCCAGCGCTCGGGAAGATCACGGGCTTGAATCGGCGAAGCCGCCATTTTGCCGAGGCCGTAAATTTGTCGCCGTTCTTTTTGCGCCGAAGCCCACCAATCACAAATTTGCAAATGCGCTTTGAAGCTCGCGCCGAACCAGCGCAGAAGGAACTTTGCCTCAAATGAACGTTGCTTTTGAATGCCGTCACACAAATGTTCTTTGAGCACAATGAATTTTCTTGCGCCGCCTTCTTGCACGAGCCGCGCGCCCTCTTCCCAAAATTTGAGCGGCACTTGTTGGCATGATTTCATGCCCTCGACAAGATATTCGCTCACCCATTCCCACGCCAATCGCTGTAATTGTGTTGGTTCAAGCATGCCGAACGCAGGTTTACAAAGCTGGATGCGCTCGCGTTCAAACAAATAGTTATCCAAACGTTTGTGATGGCCCATCACGGCCACGGCTTCCCAGGGCAAATCTTGCGGCAAATGACCAAGATCATTTGACAACCACTTAGCCATCATGGTCGTGAAAGGCAAGCTTAACAACTCGTGACGAAAATGCCAATCACGATTGATCACCACTTTTTTGCCCACAGCTTTATCGCGCTCGGCGCACATGTAAAGATGAAAACCTTGGTTGAGCTTGCCGATATCGTGCGTGGCACACACGAGCCGCAAGCCGGCGTCGACGCGCTGCAGGAACGCCGTCAAGCTGCCGTTAAACAAACGCGGCTCAATCAACAACGCGCCAAGATGCGACCAATAATCCTGGGTCTGCGGCCACAGCTCGAGGTGCGCTTCAAGCACGGCCTGCACGTGTTCGCGATAGGTTTGCTTCGGCTTCGCGAGCGGCGATTCGTTTTCAGGGAGAATCCAGCAGTTCATAATTATCTAAATTTTGTAGTGGCTAATTTTGCAGCAAGAATACAATACGTTTGTTTGATAAAGTGATTCTATGAACTCTGAAGGAGTGAAATTTATAGTTTCTACCTTAATTTTGCACTGAATTGGCCGAACCTGCAATTGACGCGGTTCCGACAGATATATAGAACTACCCAATTGGTGGTGCAATATTTTTAAACGTTACGACGCACACTTCAAACTCCGTTAGTCACTTTAAAGTTGAATCTGTGCAAAAAAAGCAAAGAAATATGGCTCACGGAAATGGAACGGCTCACGGAAAAAAAATTCCGTGAGAGTTCCATTCCGTGAGCAATAATCTTTTTTGGTTGCGGCTCGTTCGCGTTGTGAGTGAGATATTTATAGAACAACGCACCATCCGAGATTTGAAAAACTCCATAGGAGTGAAATATTTTTTCCCAAATTAATTGCAGCTTTTTCTGGAGAAATTTAACATGTCACTCCTCCGGAGTTTCTATCATCTAATAGCATTTATTCTATAAACATTTCACTCCTAGCGGAGTTTAATAGAAGCGTTTCATCAACCTCAGCGCGTGCCATTCCGCGTGCAAAATTAAGGTTCTATAAACAGGTCACTCCTAACGGAGTTTAAATCATGAAAAATTTTCTGCAAAAAATTGGGCTATGCAGACCAACGAGGACTCAGCGCCTGAAGGCGCGACTACAAAAACAGACTACAAAAGCCATTTCTCAAACGGCCCGAGCATTGGCAAAGCCAACGCTTCACCGTTTCGGCCGAGCGTGGTTTGCACGCAGGGAATCGGCGCTTGCAACTTCACGCCGGTCGTCAGAAAAGTGAATGGCGCAAAAGCTGCGGGCAACCGCTCGCCTTTCTTGCCAATTTGCCAGGCGAGCGGCAGATTCCAACTATTAGGCCCGGCCACCGTTTCAAGCAGTGAGATGTTTTTCAACGCCTCGGCTTCAACTTTGGCTTTGCCCCACAGCGAACCGGGCGCCAGACAATGATGCAAACGATCCGTGGGTTGCAAAGACAAATCTTCAACCTCTTGCGCGCGCATCTGCGCTAAAAAATCGGCCGGGCCGGCGGAGAGGGGATAGTGCGGCGCATTGACGGCTTCGCACAAGGAACGATCTTGCTCGAGCGTCGCGCATTGCGCCACCATGCGGCACACGAGATCGACGCGCAATTCACGCAATAAAATAGTGGAAAACTCGCCGGGTTTGATTTTGCCGCCGCTGCCGACTTTGCGAATCGTCATCAGCTCGTTGCCGCCGCCGTTGTGCTTGCCGCCGATACCGAGCCTTGGCCTAGCCGCGCGCAGCCATGCATCGAGGCCGGCTTCATCCAGGCCCATGGCCGCGCCCAACATGCCAATCACCGTCGTTGGCGGCGGCAAAAGAAAACTGCGGTGAAAATTGTGATGCAATGGAATGCGAAAGCACGCCATGGGCGCGGAGAAATCAATAATCACTGGCATAAGTCACTCTTCAAAATATTGTTCGTAGTGACTCCTTCAGGAGCAAAGAATTTTCAATGAAAGAGAATGCCTAAAGGCATCACGACAAACGCTATCACTCAAACAATTTCGGCGTGATCCAGCTTGACATTTTTTCGAACGCGGCGCCAATGGTTGCCGGCTCGCATTCTTTTGGAAAAAGCGAGCGATACTTTTCCGTGCCGCCGAAAACTTTGTCAACGATGATATCTTTGCGATCGACCATCGCCTCGGCCAATCCGTTGAGATTGAGCCTGTCATCACTCTCCACAAAAATCGCTTCGAGAAAGAGCGGCACTTTGGCCGTCATGAATGCCGCCGCGACAATTTTGGGCGTGAGATCGCCGAGAAAACGGCTTTGCCGGCCGGAGAGCCAGAGATCGCGCGTGGCTTTGAGCAGCTTTTGCACGCGATCCACACGCTTCTCGGGTTTGTCGTCGTTTTTGTCATAACCTTCGCCGCGGCCAATGCGATCCAGCTCGATGAGAATCGTGCCGCGATACAGGCCACCGTCGATTTCGGTCTCAAACAAATTAGGCTTGCCATCGACACTCATCTTCGAGAAATTTGCGCCGAAGTCGGTTTCACCGGACCAAGGTGTGAGACTCATGATGGGCGCCACTCGCACGGGAGCGGTGCGTTTATTCGCGCTCTCAGCCTGGCCCTTGCGAGCGATCATGAAGCCGAAGAGATCGTCGTCGATAAATTCCGCCGGCTTGCCCTGCGTATGCGCGGTTTGCTTGCTGTCCTGGCCTTCTTCCACGTGCACCAGGCTCAATGGCTCGCCCATGTCTTCGAGGCGGTCACGCAGCGCGCGGCGCACCGCCTGGCCGGAGATGTAAATATACTGGCCGTTTTGGCGCGTGATTTTTTTCAAGCTCACCAGATTGTCGGCTTCTTTGTCGCCGGCATTGAACGAGGCCAGGCTCGCTTCCGCCAGCCAGGTGATAGTCAAGCAATTGGGGTTGTTGTTCGGTTTCATCTTCATGCTCCTTGTTTGGATTTGGCGTAGCTCATTTTGTTGAATTGATTCAATGTGCTCAGCAAGCAAAAGCCGCGGAATTCCTGAAAATTCTTCGGCTCCACCAGGCCATCCGATAATGCTTCCGGCACGGTTAAGCCAAAACGTTCCTGCAGCGTGTTGATCTCGCGCAGGAAGTCCGGCAAGGTGAGAACGCGGCGCAGCTTATAGAGCCGGTTCTTGCGGCCGTTGTCATGCTCGTGCACGACGATCGCAATATGCCGGCCCAGATCTTTTGCCGCTTGCAAAAATTGGTCACGGTTTTCTATCATGTCTTTGCTCCAAAATAAAGGTTCGTAGATTTCAGCAAATTTAAGCAGCTCCGAAATTGCCACTGATTTGCCTGATTCGCGATTGATGGAAAAAGCGTGTGACACCAAAATCGGCAGCACACGCTTTTTGCCGAGAAGATTTCGCAGCACGAGGCCGCGCGTGAGCGTGCCATCCTGTCCGCCGCGTTTAGTGTGCCGCGTCGAATCCCATAATTGCTGCAGGAAGCGAGAAAAGTTAAGTTGAACACGTTGCCAGTGTTGATCATCGGCTTCGTCGCTATTAGCATTCTCGATAAACGGCTTCGCTTCGGGATCGCGCACGTACATGCGGCTGAACAAACGCAGCAGATAAATCGGGTCTTGATAAACTTCGGCGTGCTTGATATCCCACTTGCTGGCTTTCTGCGCTTCGATGAGCAGAAACGCCGTCGGCGCGCCGTTGTTGATTTCCATTGGCAAATCAAAAGTCTCGTAATTGCTGAAATCATCCAACGGCTCATTGTCGCGCGCCTGCAGCGTGAGATGAAATAACCGCTCGAAGAAAGCGATAAAACGCTCTTCCGGCTCTTGTGAATAGCGCAAAGCTTTGAGTTTGATCTCGAAGTTGCTTCGCAGGCTTTGATCATCATCATACATTCTTTCCAAATAGCGCGCGTTTTTTTGCAGTGTCACCAGGTCGCTCGCCACGGGTATCGCGCCGATGAGATGTTTTATATCGCCTTGCCAAAATCCAATCACTGGAGCGAAGAGGGCAACATACACCGACTTCCAGCCAACTTTTTCTTTCCCACTCCAACTCGGAGTAAAGTTGACATGCCCATCACTTCCGACAGCAAACGGAAAAGTTTTACCATCTATATCGAATAGTTTGCTCAACGCTTCACCGGAAATACTACAAATTCCCTTCATTTTGCTATCATTGGCCCAGCATACAATCTCGGGAACACGTAGATTCCTTCGCCCCCATAACATGACCTTAGTGCCACTTTTAGGGCGAGGTTTATCTTTTTGCCATAACCCAGATTCAATAAGAAAACGATCAAGCAATTCTTGCAAATCTTCTTTGATGCCAGCTTGGTTAGCCCATTCATGCGCTTCAGCAGGGTCAAGTCGTGAGACATTCTGTCCGGTTTTGCCCTCTCCATCCTCGTTTGAATCCCAAGCCGGCCCTTCGCGTTGACGCGCCGATTTGTCAAATAACAAAGCGGCAAGGCCCTTTGGCATTGATTTAGGAAAACGTTGAAATATCTTCTTCTCTGGATCAAAAAAGTAGCCGGCCAATTCTTCTTTTTGCTTCGCACTTGAAGCATTGTACCATGCTTCAACGAGCCGTTGAAATTGTGTTTCTAAAAAAGATTGCAGCGCCTCTTCCTCGCCTTCAAGCTCAAGGCGATCCGGCAGCACGCGCACTCCCACTTCCGACGGCGTGTGCAACTCGACGAAGCGCGCAAAGCCGATCAAACCGGCATCGACCCACGGGTTATGCGTTTGAGGAAATTTGAGAATCATACAAACCTCGGATTTTTAGGATTGGTGGAGTGTTGGATTTTTGGATTTCTGAATTCTTGGGGCCCACCCCACCCCATTAATCCAAAAATCCATTACTCCACCAATCCATTACTCCATTGCTTGGGTGACCATCACCCCATTTCCCCGACTGGATTGCTTGCCAAAGCCCCACAGGGGCGGAGCGGAAAAGGTGATTTCGCCGGTGGCGGCGAAGCCGAGCATGAGGCCGGTGTCAAGCTGTTTGGCGCGCACCGGTTCGGCGTGCCAATGGTGAATTTGTCCTTGCAAGGTCGCGAGAATGCTGAGGCCAAGCCCCTTCGCAAAACTGAGAATGTTGCCGATCAAAATGCGCTGGAGCAATTGGCCAATCGCGATGGTCTGTTCATCGCTTTCAAATTCGCGGTACAGCAGGTAATTCTCTTCATTCAGCGCCAGCCACGGCGTGGCAAAATGAAAGCGATGCGGCATTATAAAATCAGGCTCATAAATTTCCGACACCAGACGCACGTCGTTAAAGCTGACGAGATCACGATTCAACTGCAGCTCGGCGGGCGGCTCCAACGCCGCCAGCAGCTCCGCGCCGAGGCCGAGGCCCGTCATCATCGGCGTGCCGTTCAAAACTTTGTATTGCACCAACGGATGCTGATACAAATATTGCCGGCCGGCATGTTGATGCAAAAGCGACCAATCGCGATAAAGACTGGCAATGGCGCCGCGCAGATGATGCGCCTGATAATCGCCGGGCCTCGCCGGCACGAATTCCCAGCGCAAATAAGGGATGAGAGGAGTAATCATGAGACGATCCTTTTTTTAGTGGAAAGTGAAAACGAATTTACTAAAAGTTTTGATAAAATCATAGCTTGACAACCTTGTGACAATATAATCATCGACCCTGACAACTGCTGTCAGTCGATTTTGGGCGCGGAGCGCTTGGCGCAGAGGGCATAGCGCCAGGCGTGTCGTGCGCTATGCGCCCTGCTCTATGCTCTCTGCGCTTCCATACCTCGCCAGCCCTTCGCGTAACATCGCCGCGGCCTTCTCGCGCATGGCCGCCGGCGCCAAAATTTCCGCCTCGGCGCCGAAGCCTAAAATCCAGCGCAACCAGAGAATTTCGCCTTTGATCATCTGATCCAAAATGAGCGCGCCGTTTTCTTCACGCATATCTTGCCGGGAGAAGCGGCCGTCTTTTTTCACGATCTCTTTGGCGAGACCGGTGAAGCGCGCGCGCAAATGCTGCGGCTCGTCCACGACGATGCCGAGGCTGCCGCGAAAATATTCTTCGGCATTCAGGGGCCGAGGCCTGAAGGCCTGTTTCTCCACGCGCATTTTGTCGATGCGATCCAAACGATAAATGCGATGGGCTTCGCGCTGCGGATTCCATGCAACCAAATACCAGGCGCGCTCGCGAAAGTAAAGCAGGTAGGGCTCGAGGGTCAAGCCGGCGACGACTTCATCGACGAGCTTGCGATATTTCAGGAAGGTGACGAGCTGATGCGCTTCAATAGCTTTTTGCAGCCGCGCGAAGACATTGCCTTTGAGCTGTCCGGCGGGCGGCGCTTCCAAAGCAATCACGGCGCTTTCCACTGGCTGCTCCAACAGCTTGTTGAGCAGTCCGCTACTGATCTTTTTCAATTCTTTGTCGAGATGCAGCGGCAGATTTTTGAGCGCGAGCGTGAGCACCACTTGCTCCACGTGCGTGAAAGGAAGTTGCAGCGGCGCGTGCATGGAAATGATGCGATAGCCGTTTTCGCAAGAGATGGCGACGTTCGCTTCGCCCAACGCCTGCAAGTCGCGGTAAATCGTGCGCTCGGTGACGCCGCACATGTGCGCCAATCTCGGCGCCGTCATCATGCGCTTGCGGCTGCAAAGATCTAAAATTTTAAAAAGCCGAATGGATTTTTGCATCGAAGCTCCTTGTGAAAATAACAAAGGCGAGGCCTTAAATAAAAAAAGCTCCTTATAATTGGAGCTTTTTTTATTGGTGCCGGGAGCGGGACTTGAACCCGCAAGGGCTTGCGCCCACTGGATTTTGAGTCCAGCGCGTATACCAGTTTCACCATCCCGGCAAAATTTTTAATGACCGCAATTATCAATTTACAAATTTTCCCGTCAAAGTCAAGCCCTTTTCCTGTTAAAAAAACCTTGAGAATTCAACTATTTTTTTTATCTTTAATATGGGTCAGGGGTCGGTCAATCGCGGCATATCATTCAGTGAACAGAAAGGATTAAAATGGCCAAACGCATCTTGTTGGTTGACGACGAGCAAGACATTCTCGATTTGCTGAAATACAATCTTGAGGCTGAAGGCTACGAGACGAGGCTGGCAACGGATGGCTTGCAAGCGTTGGAGCTGGCGCAAAGTTCTCCTGATCTGATCATTCTCGACGTCATGCTTCCCGGTAAAGACGGTTGGGAGGTTATTCGTCAGCTTCGCCAAACCGAAAATACAAAACGCATTCCGGTGATTTTTCTCACGGCAAAAGGCGGCGAAGTCGATGAAGTGGTTGGGCTGGAGCTTGGCGCGGATGATTACATTATCAAGCCGATCAGCATTCGAAAACTTATTGCGCGCGTTAAAACCGTGCTGCGTAAAACCACGACGGCGCAGCCCGAAACCGATGCGACGGTTCGATTCGGCGAAGTGGAAATTAACCCGCTCAATTACTCCGTGAAGGTCGTTGGAAAATTAGTTGCTTTCACCAAAAAAGAATTCGAAGTGCTGGTTTATCTTGCGAAAAGGCCGGGCCGGGTGATAACGCGCGATACTTTGCTCAACGAAATTTGGGGCGATGACGTCGTGGTGATCGACCGCACGATCGACGTGCATATTCGCAAGATTCGGGAAAAACTTGGGGAAGATAATATGCACTTGATTGAAACGATCAAAGGCGTCGGCTATCGGCTCAAAGCGGAAGAATAACGCATGAAACTTTCGCTCCGCCAACGCCTGATTGTGACCCATCTTTTTTTGCTCCTCGTGGTGACGGCTGCCGCCGGTCTCATTATCACTTACGAGCTGCAGCGCTATTACAAGTCCCGCCTTTTTGAGCAATTGAAAACTCAGTTGGACGGCATTGAATATTTTTTGGGAACGACGAGTTTCAGTTTCGATCAGGATCGCTCAAATTATGGGCAACTCGCCGGCTTTGCGCGCGCCAGCCAATTGCGTCTCACGTTGATCGATTCCGCCGGCATCGTTCTCTTCGAGTCGAACGTGACGCCAGATTCTCTCTCTTTTATTGAAAATCATCTCCAGCGGCCGGAAGTGCAAATGGCGCTTCGCGACGGGCTGGGCCGCGATGAACGTCTGAGCGCCACCGTTCATCAGCGCTTGTTTTATGCCGCAAAGAAAATAAAGCTGCGTACCCAACATGCCGGCTTTCTGGCGCGCGTGCAAATCATTCGTTTGGCCATTCCGCTCATCGAAGTGGAGCGCACGCTGAAAGAAATGCGCTGGAGCATATTTGCCGGCGGCGGTTTGGCGCTGCTCATCATCGGCTCCGTGAGCTTCATCGTATCCAGCCGATTAACCACGCCGATTCAGGAATTGGCGCGAGTCGCCGATCTGGTAAAACGAGGAGACATCGAAGCGCATTTCAAGCATCATTCTGATGACGAGCTCGGCGAGCTGGCGGATTTGTTGAATGAGATGCTGGCGAAATTGCGTGATGATTGGGAAAAAATTCAAAAGCTGGAAAAAATGCGCAGCCAATTTCTCGGCAACGTTTCGCATGAATTGCGCACGCCGATTTTTGCCGTGCAGGGTTATCTCGAAACCTTGATGGATAGCAACATCGAAAATGCGCAAGTGCAAAAAGACTTCGTCGAAAAAGCTTATCGACAGGCCGGGCGTCTCAACAATTTACTCACCGATCTCATCGATATCTCGCGCATCGAATCAGGCGAAATGAAAATGAGCTTCCGCTATTTCGATGTGCACGATTGGCTGGCCAAACAAGTGGCCGAGATGCGGCCGACGGCGCAAGAATATAACGTCACGTTGGCGCTGGTTAATTCGGAGTCCAGGCGCTATGTTTCCGTTCTCGGCGACCGCGAGCGGTTGACCCAGGTGATGACCAATCTCATTAACAACGCGATCAAATACAACGTGCCGGGCGGCAAAGTCGAAGTCGGCTATCGCGAATCGCAGGATCATACTGAAATTTTCGTTGCGGATACGGGCCGCGGCGTTCCGGCGGAGCATCTCTCTCGAATCTTCGAGCGTTTTTATCGCGTCGATAAAGAGCGCTCGCGCGCCGTCGGCGGAACCGGACTCGGATTGGCCATCGTGAAGCACATCGTTGAAGCGCATGACAGCGAGGTAACCGTGCAAAGCAAAATCGGCAAAGGCTCGATTTTTAGTTTTGTTCTCAAGAAAAAGTGAACAGAAAAAGTTTGCATACCATTCTTTGATTTTTTATATTGACTTTATCCGAGTCATGATGAGGCAAAAATATGGAACAGCTTCAAATATCATCTCCTCTTAAAGAAATATGGCGAGCACTCACGTTTGAAGAAAAAAAGGAGTTGGAAACCTTTGCCGCTTTTCTTCTGGCGCGACGCAACTTGCCAAAGCCGCAATTAATGACCGACGATATTTCAACCAAAGAACTGATGAGTCTGGTGATGGCCGGCGGCAGTTTTGATTGGTTGGATGATCCGCGCGAGGACGTTTACTCCGAGAAAGACGGGGAGGAAATCGAATGGCCGGACAAGCCTTGAAACGGGGAAATGTTGAATCATGTCCGCGCGCGGTGTCATCATTTTTTCTCTATTTTGGTTTGCCGCTCTATTCTTCAATATGCCCGCCTCTAGCCAAATCCAACATTTGAATGAATCTACTCGCAAAGCCATGCGGCGTATTTCGGGTCATTCACTTTATTCGCATCTCACATTTTTAGGAAACGATTCACTCGAAGGCCGAGGCGCAGGAACTCGCGGCGGCGAAATGGCGGCAAGATACATTGTCAAAAAACTTGCAGAGTTCGGCATCCAACCCTTCGGCGACGACAATTCATATTACCAACAAATTCCCATGCACGGCAGCAGGCCGTTGCCCAATTCGAGTTTTCAGCTCATCACCAAACGCGGCCTCATTCAACTCGAGCTTGGCAAAGATTATTTGCTCTACAATACCGGCGCGCAAACATTTATTCCGAAACCGGCGCCGCTGGTTTTTGTCGGCTACGGCATCATTGCGCCGGAATATGATTATAACGATTACCAAGCGCTGAATGTTGAAGGCAAAATCGCGGTTTTTCTCACGGGCGAGCCGGCAACGATCGATCCGGCTTATTTCGCCGGCGATCAGCCGACGGTTTATTCATTTCCTGAAACCAAGCAAAAAACGGCGCTCGCGCGCGGCGCCGCCGGCAGCATTTTGATTCCGGCGCCGCAGCAAGAATCCGGTAAAAGCTGGCAATATTGGCAAAATGAATTTGGCTTCGAGGACATTAACCTGTTTTATTCGGTGGCTGGAAATTTGAGCGTCGTTATGAATCCGCAAACGGCTCATTTGCTATTTGATGCTGCGCCATTTTCATTGCAGCAAGTTTTTGATCTTGAGGCGATGAACAGCTTGCGCAGTTTTCAGCTTCCGATTTCGGCCTCGTTTCGCGGCAGTTTTCAGCAGAGAGATTTCTTAGCGCCCAATGTGATTGGTCTCCTCAAAGGAAGCGATGATCACTTGCAAAATTCTTACGTCATCATCTCGGCGCATTACGATCATCTCGGCATTGGGCCGCCGGTTGAAAAAGATTCCATTTATAACGGCGTTTTTGACAATGGGGCTGGAGTTGCGGCGGTGTTGGAAATTGCAAAAGCATTGGTCTTGATGCCCGAAAAACCCAAACGTTCGGTGATTTTTCTTTTTACAGCGGGAGAAGAGAAAGGCTTGCTCGGCTCAAGTTATTATGTTGACCATCCCATCGTGCCGCTTTATAAAACTGTCGCCAATATCAACGTCGACGGCCTTGCTATGTTTGATACATTCAACGATATTGTCGGTGTTGGGACGGAGCTTTCAACTTTGGGAGAATTGCTGGAGCAAGTTGCCAGTGAACTGGAATTGCGTGTTTCGCCCATTCCACCGCCTTTTTTGCGCACCGTCCCGTTTGCCCGTTCCGATCAAATCTCTTTTGCGAAAGCCGGCATTCCGGCGCTATTGATTATGGAAGGCTCGAACTACCGCCACACCAAGAAGGAAAAAGGATTGCAGCGTATGATCGATTGGGGGCGAAAAATTTATCACACGCCGTTTGATGATTTGCAGCAACCCATAAATCTCGAAGCCGCGCAGCAGCAAGCTCAAATTCTCCTGGCGGTTTGTTATGCGCTGGCGAATGTGGATGAAGCGCCGCAATGGAAAAAAGGCGTTCCATACATCAATGCGAGGCTGCAATCAATTGCCGAAAAACGTTGAATGCCCAACGGACAAAAAAAACGGCCAACGGATAAAAGTAATTAAGCGCAAAGCCAAATGATGCTTCATCATTCCGTTAAAATTAAATCGGCTCAATTCTTATCAATGGCGGAACCTTTCCGCCCGAGGCGCGCAGCTCGCTCGTTGGCGGCGCCATGCTCATATTTGTCATGAGCGTCTTTTTGTTGGATCTGAATTGGGGCATGATATGGCCGGTGTTTTTAATTCTCGGCGGTTTGGCGGTGATCTTTCGCGCCCGCAATTTTTGAAGAGAATAACAATGAGACTCATTATCGATCGAGAATATCTCATCAAAACGTTGGCTGATCTCATTCGCCTCAATTCCATAAATCCGCAGCTCGTGCCCGCTGCTCCCGGCGAGGTTGAAATCGCGGCGTATATCGCCGCGGCCTTGCGTCGCCTCAATCTCGAAGTAATGACGCACGAACCGCAGCCGGGCCGTGTGAGTGTAGTGGGAAGATTGAAAGGGCAGGGAGGAGGGCGCTCGCTCATGCTGAACGGGCATATCGATACGGTTGGAATCGAAAACATGCCCGAACCTTTCTCCGCTGCGGTTCGCCACGGCAGAATGTATGGCCGCGGCGCGTATGATATGAAAGGCAGTATCGCCGCCGGCATGTCGGCGATCAAAGCGCTCGTCGATGCCAGAGCAATTTTCAACGGCGAGGTATTGTTGGCCGCCGTTGCCGACGAAGAATATTTCAGTCTCGGCACCGCCGGCGTTATTGCGCATTATAAAGTCGATGGTGCGATTGTCACCGAAGCAACCGAAATGAATATTTGCCGCGCGCACAAAGGTTTTATCTGGCTCGAAGTTGAAACCATTGGCCGCGCCGCGCACGGCAGCCGCTTCGACGAAGGCATCGATGCGAATATGCGCATGGGACGTTTTCTCGCCGAGCTGGATAAATTGGAAAGGGATTTGCGAACGCGTTCGCCGCATCCGCTGGTTGGGCCGCCGTCATTGCATGCGGCGCTTCTCAACGGCGGTGCGGGATTGAGCACGTACGCGGCAAATTGCAAACTGAAAATCGAGCGGCGCACGATTCCGGGCGAGACTGAAGCGCAAGTTGTTGGCGAGCTGCAAACAATTCTTGAGCGGTTGGCTGCGGCCGATTCTACTTTCAAAGGCACAGTTAATGCGTTTTGCACGCGCGAGGCTTTTGAAGTGAGGCCGGATGCCGAAATCGTTCGCGTTGTGGAAAAAGCCGCGAGGCGCGTTCGAAACGTTTCGCCGCAGCATATTGGCCAAACGTACTGGATGGATTCCGCTCTGCTCGCGGCCGCCGGCGTTGAAACGGTGGTGATCGGCCCCATCGGCGCCGGCGCGCATGCGGCTGAAGAATGGGTTGATCTGCAATCGCTCGTGGATCTGGCGCAGATCTTAGCTGAAACGGCGTTGGATTATTGCAGGTAAATTTGACAAGAAGCAAAGCAAAGTATAATGTCATTCGGAAGAATCCATTTTCAATGCAGCACTGGACTTGCTAAGAAAAAAGATGCTTCCAGCATGACAATAATGGTGTTCTCTTCAATTAACCCCGCCGGACGGAATGATAAAAATTTTTTGAATAGCGCTGGTCACCACGCGGTTGCCAAATTCCAAATTCAGCCCGCACGCCGCAATGATATCGGCCTTTAAAATGCTGCCGCCCCACGTGCAGCCGGCGATCGTTGTTTCCAACGGCGAAATTCCCTTCCGATCAAACCAGCCACCGGAGACCAGATAGAGATCGTCGCCGATGACGCGAATCGAATAGGTTGAGTTCAGCGTTACCACCACGACCCAATCGCCGAAGCGCAGATCGGCTTTGCACACTTGTTTCAATTGCTCCGACTGCGCAATAATCGCGTCGAGATTGTGGGCGTATTGTGGCATGGCAAGTCACTCAGTTAGACAGTTAGCCCCTTTGCCGGTTCGCCTGTTTTCCAATTAACCGGCCAACGTTTTTCTCATTGGCAACTGCAATTGAATTCCCCAAACCCAATCCCCGGACCTTTCCAAACAAACGCCTCGCTGGTTCGTGAATTTTCCCAGAAGAATGGGCCGCGTTGGCGAGAATGATTGCCGATTTCATGCATCGTCTCGGCGTCATACAAACGGCCATTCTTCATCACAAAAATAAGATACTCACTATTTTGAATATTTTCCAGTGGATTTTTATTGAGCACGATGAGATCAGCCAGCTTGCCCGCTTCGAGTGAGCCAATATCGCCGTCGAGCCCGAGATAAGACGCGCCGTGCAAAGTCGCCGCGCGAATCGCTTGCAGCGGTGCCATGCCGCCCTGGCCGAACATCCACATTTCCCAGTGCGCGCCCAAACCTTGCAGTTGGCCGTGCGCGCCGAGCTGCACTTGGGCGCCGGCATCGAGCAAGGCCTTCGTGGTTTGCGCATTCGCGACATGGCCGAAATCTTCGTCCGGAATCAGCATGCGCCGGCGCGCGCGTGAGTCAATAATCGCTCGCGGTGTGAAATTGAGCAAGCGCGATTTTTCCCACACATTGGTTTTTTGATACCAAAAATTTTCGCCCCAGATGCCGCCGTAGGCAACGACCAACGTCGGCGTGTAACCGGTTTGGCTCGCGCCCCACAATGAGAGAATATCTTTATAAACCGGCGCAATCGGAATCGAGTGCTCAATGCCGGTGTGGCCGTCGAGAATCATGCTGAGATTGTGATAGAACGTCGAGCCGCCTTCGGGCACCACCATCATTTGCAGCTCGCGCGCGGCCTGGATCACTTGCTGGCGTTGATTGCGCCGCGGTTGGTTGTAGCTTTTAACCGAAAAAGCGCCGACCGCTTTCATGCGACGCAAATGCGAACGCGCCTCGTCGAGATTGTTGATCACCGCTTTGAAATCGCCATCGGCGCCATAAAGAATCGTGCCCGTCGAATAAACGCGCGGCCCCGTCATCAATCCGGCTTGCACCATTTCCGATTGGCTGAACACCATCTCCGTGTTAGCGGAGGGATCGTGCGCGGTGGTCACGCCGTAAGCGAGATTCGCAAAATACGACCAGCTTTGCTGCGGCGAAATGCCGTCGCCGGTTCCCAAATGCGCGTGCGCGTCGACGAGTCCGGGCATGATCGTTTTACCTTGCACGTCGACTCGTTTTGCCGCAGCAGGAATCTCGACTTCGCTCGATCTCCCGATGATGGCGATACGATTTTTTTCAACAATGATGACGCCATTCTCAATCACTTCGTCGCCGCGCATGGTAATGATTCGCGCGCCCACCAGCGCCAATTTGCCGGCAGGAACATCGGTTTTCAATTTCAAGCCGAGGCGCAAACCCGTCGTATCCGGCGGTGGAATGCTATCAGCAGCGCTGTCGACAAATTTAAAGCTGCGCGTCAATTCACGCGTGAAATATTCCGGGCCAATCGTCCAGTGCAATTTCTTGCTGTCGCCGGACCAATGCAAATAATTTCCGGCATCACGCGAAACTTTTTTCACCGGAAGGGCTTTGGTGTTGGCATTGAGATCAATTGCTCCGCCGGTTTGCGGAAACGGCGCGATGTAGGCATTGTAAAGTTCGGTGAAGGCAACCCACTGTTCGTCCGGACTCGGCACAACATCCGTGACGTATTTCAATGTGAAATGCGTCCGCTCATCGCCGCCATCCAAACGACAACTTTTGTAAGTTTTTTCCAGACCGCCGCCGGTGAGATAAAAAATGCGATCGCCTTTGCGATTGAAACGCGGCGAACGGCCATTCTCAGCGATCAAACGCGCTTCGCCGCCGTTGGCTGAAATCCAGTAGAGACCGGGTTCGGTGCCATGCGTGAATCCCAATAAATTGTTGCCGGTGTCGCGCTGATAAACAATTTTTTGTCCATCCTGTGAAAAACTCGGACTGAAATAATAACCTTTGCGACTGGTCAGTTTCTGCGGTTTGATACGGCCATCGAGTGCGAGTTTATAAATCGCGCCCAGCGCCGTATCGTTCCACGTTGTATAAACGAGCCATTTGCCGTCCGGGCTGAACGCCGGTTCGAATTCAAAATGATTGTCATTCGTAACCCGTTGCGGTGAGCCGTTGGGCAAACGCTTTTTCCACAAATGACCGGTGGCATTGAACACGAGCCACTGCCCGTCCGGAGAAGTGATGGGCTGGCGAATCATTTTCACTTCGAATGAATCCGGGCTCACCTTTTGTGGAAAACGCAACGCGGCGGTGATGGCCTGCTTGACTTTTGCTTCAAACGGAATCGGTGCCGCCTTTTTTGTCGCGATATCAATTTTCGCAAAATGACCTTTTGACCAAATGACAATATTTTTGCTGTCCGGCGTCCACGCATAATTCGGATAAACCCCGAAGATCGCCCACGTCTCCTGTTGATCTTTGCTCAGACCGTCATAAATCGGAATTTCTTCGCCGGTTTTTAAATCATATAAATAGAGAACGGTTTTCAATCGCACGCGACGCACGAACGCGAGATATTTGCCATCGGGCGAAGGTTGCGGACGCGCCGCGCCGCCCGCGCCGGCAATAAAATTGGTCAGCTTGCCGGTTTCACGATCGTAGCGGCGAATGACATAAATTTGTCCATTCGGGTCTTTGTTGTATTGAAAGAACGGGCTCGGACTCATGTCTTCGCTGAAGTAAACATAACGGCCATCCGGAGAAACCGCCGGCTCGCCGGCATCCTGCTGATCATTGCGGCGTTTGGTGAGCTGCAATCCTTCCACGCCGCCGGCAGCGTGATACATCCACATTTCTCCGGCGCCCAGCGAGCGCGTGCCGGTGAAATGCTTGCGGCCGATGAGATATTTGCCGTCCGGCGTCCAACACGCGTTATTGAGCAAACGAAAATCTTCTTTGGTGATCGCTTTCGCATCCGAACCGTCGCGATTCATCATCCAGATATTATCGCCGCCGGCGCGGTCACTCGTGAAACTGATCTTCTTACCATCCGGGCTGAATCGTGGTTGAATTTCAAACGCCGGGCCGCCGCTGAGAAGTTTGGCTTCGCCGCCGGTGATCGGCATGATATAAATGTCACCCAACAAATCGAAGACGATCTCCTTGCCATCCGGACTCACGTCGAGATTCATCCACGTTCCTTCTGTCGTCGCAAATTCCACCGGACTCGTCGGACCGTGCGCTGCGGTGACGTCCCAGTCTTTTTTCTTTTGGGAATCTTGCTTTTTAGCGGAATCTGGTTTGGTGGTTTTTTGCGCCTCCTGTCGAATCGGGAAAATGCTGGCGTCAAGAACAGAGGTGAGAATGAAAAATAGAACGGCGATGATTGAAACAGTGAACCGGCGTTGCATGAGTCGCTTCCTCTGAATGGTTAGAAAATTTTATACCGAGTAAAATCGCACTGATAGCGGAGAAAGGATACACAAAAATTAGAGAAAAGTCAAGTGCGGAATTTCAGACTTGACTTTAAAAAAAATACCTGTAAATTAAAAGAGAGCTAATTGTGGGAATGATCTCACAACTCAAAATTTCAGAACCATGACAACTTTAGAAAAGCTTGAAAAACTGATTTATCACGGCGCTCTAGAAACGGATCGGCGGATTCAAGAAACGGATCGGCGGATTGAAGAAACGGATCGGCGGATTGAAGAAACGGATCGGCGGATTGAAGAAGCGGATCGGCGGATTGAAGAAGCGGATCGGGTGCGTGAAAAAGATCGTCAAGAACGCAAAGAGGCCGAAGAAGAGCTCAGAAGACAGATGGCCGGTCTCACTAAATCGCTGGGACTATTTGCTGAAAGCATGGTTTATCCCAGCGTCACGCGCCTCTTTGCCGAGCGCGGAATTTTGCTTACCGGCCTCTATTCCCGCTCGCGCGAGCGGCGGAATGGCAGCACGATGGAAGTCGACGTGCTTGGCGTCGGCTCGGAAGCTGTCGTCGATATCGAGGTGAAACTGCGGCTTGAAGTGTCTGATGTGAAATATTTCTTAAAACAACTCCCGCAATTTTTCGATTTTTTTCCCCGCTTTCGTGGGTTGAAATTATATGGCGCCATCGCCGGAATGAGTATTGATCAGGAAGCGGATCGTTTCGCTTACAAACAAGGTCTTTTCGTTTTAGCCCCCTCTGGCGATAATATGCGGATTTTGAACGACGAGAAATTTGTGCCGCATATCTTCGGCGAAGCCGGCAAAAAGAAGGCGCGCGTCAAAAGATAAGTATACAAACTATCCCCTCTGTTTTTTCACTCCGTTTTACCTGTAAATTTAAAAAGAGCTAATTGTGGGAATTATCTCACAACTCAAAATTTCAGAACCATGACAACTTTAGAAAAGCTTGAAAAACTGATTTATCAAGGCGCGCTAGAAACGGATCGGCGGATTGAAGAAACGGATCGGCGGATTGAAGAAGCGGATCGGGTGCGTGAAAAAGATCGTCAAGAACGCAAAGAGGCCGAAGAAGAGCTCAGAAGACAGATGGCCGGTCTCACTAAATCGCTGGGACTATTTGCTGAAAG
>Ga0247727_10006052_pt1 | contig 23999 bp, 34 predicted proteins | sample WisWelCaveWW1625_FD_202498 | JGI IMG/M metagenome (GOLD analysis project Ga0247727, IMG submission 202498) | Biofilm microbial communities from Wishing Well Cave, Virginia, United States - WW16-25 | ecosystem: Environmental > Aquatic > Deep subsurface > Groundwater > Cave microbial mat | place... | reverse complement strand
CAGCTCGTAAAGCATGTCGCGCACTTTCACGAAATAAAGAAACGCGGTCATCGCGCCGACTTCCATGGTGTTCGCGCCGATGCACGTGAGATGGTCGGTGATGCGCGAAATTTCCGACATCAGCACGCGGATGTACTGGCAGCGCTCGGTGGTTTGCAAGCCCATCAATTTCTCCACCGCCATTGCGTAGCCGACGTTGTTGATCAGCGGCGAAACGTAATTCAATCGGTCGGTGTATGGAAATACCTGCGTCCACGTCACGCTTTCGGAATCTTTTTCAAATGCGCGATGCAAATAGCCGATGCCGATGTCGCTCACCTTTTGAACTTTTTCGCCATCCAGCTCAAGCAGCACGTGAATGACGCCGTGCATCGCCGGATGTGACGGCCCCATGTTGAGCAGCATGTTCTGCGTGTTTTGTCCATGCTGCGGCCCTTTAATACGAAACGCCGGACGATGCCCGTTTTGATTTGGCGCGGCCATTTTTTGATGGTCGACAAGCGGGTGGCGGCGCGTGATGGGATAATCTTTGCGCAGCGGATGGCCTTTGAATTCGTCATACATCAAAAGGCGGCGCAAATCCGAATGGCCTTTGAAGCGGATGCCAAACATGTCCCACACCTCGCGTTCGAACCAATCCGCCCCGCTCCAGAGATGGCTCAACGTCGGCAATTCCGGCGTGAGCTCCGGAACCGGCACTTGCAAACGCAGACGAAGCTTTTCAAAATAAGAGAAAAGATTATACACGACCTCATAACGGTCGCGGCTGCTCACCGTTGCTGCCGGTTTGATCACCGGATCCGCCGCGCCCGTATAGGCCGCCGAGCCTGTCGAGGCGCCAAACGTCGAATAATCCACGCCCGCCAAATCCATCAAAAAATTAAATCGCGGCACGTGCTCGTTTTTGAGATACGCGCAAACTGCCGGCAGCGCTTGTCGTGTAACTTCCAGCGCGTTCTCGCCGCGCGGATGCGACACGATTTTAACGTGGTCGGGAAATTTTGCAACGAGGTTTTCGAGAAAGGACATGAGTTTGTTAATTTGAGTTTAAATACGAAAGTGGCGCTTCAATTTTCATGCGTACAATGCGCACTTTTTTATTCGGCAAAGGCTTGCCTTCCGCCGCCAGCTTGCCGAGATATTTCGTGAGATACGCAATCATTTTTTTTTCCGCCTCGGCAACCGTGGCGCCGCGCAAACGTTTCTCGGTGACGGCTGGGCAATAAACCCAATAGCCATAATCCTTCGCCGGGTCAATCAAAATCGTATACTGGTGATACCGGAGTTTGCCTTTTTTCGGAGCAACTTTTTTCGCATCAAGCTTGCGGCCTCGCCGCGCGGTGTTTGGTGAATTTGGTTTTTTCATGGCTGAAATGCAAGTTGAAAATATTATTTGCGTTTTTGGCTGCGGTATTGCAATCCGCATTTTTCAATATATCCGTTTTGCCCTTTCGGGTTTCTGTTGATGCCGCTACTTTTGAGTTTTCTACTCAAACGGCGGCGCCGCGATTTTTACTTTTTTAATGCGCGTGCCGGTGCCGGGCAAAGGCTTGCCTTGCGCCGCCAGCTTGCCGAGATAATCCGCCAGATACGCCGTCATTTTTTCCTGCGCTTCCGTAACCGTTTCGCCGTGCATGCGCTTGCCGTTGACGGCTGGGCAATAAACCCAATAGCCGTGCGCACGCGACGGCGCGACTAAAATAGACAATTCACGTATCTGGCGCTTGGTCTTTTGAGGCGAGACCTTCTTGCGAAGACTCCGCGCCCAAGGGGGTGTGATGCCCTGTTCACGATGCCATTCGGCAATGACTTTGTGGGGATCAAAAGAATCATCATCGGGTGGCAAGCCCATTGCTTCGCGCTCACGGCGTATTTCCCAATAAAGTTTATGCAAGCTTGAATCATCCTTGATGCCTCGCCGCGCTTTGCTCAATGTAGTGGTTTCATTCATGGCCGAATTTCCAATCGTAATTGACCAGCGATATTTCCCAAGTAAAAGCCTAACTTATACTTTTGACACATGACAAAATTCATTTTTAATGCAGTTTCCGGAAGCGAGAAAGTGCGTCTATATATTCTTGCAAGATCATTCGCACGACTTTCGATTTCTTCATCATCAACGATCTTTGGCGTCAATTCCGTCCGCGCTAGCGCTGCTATCGTATTGCCACAATGAACAATCGAAAGATTCTCACGGCAAGTAAGCGCGCTTGCAAAATCAGTTCCACTAAAAACGACGTCCGTCACTCCTGTCACATACGGATGCGTGTGAAAAGTGCCGACGAATCGTTGCTCCGGCGAAAGCTGAAAGTCCGGCTCAACTTCATCGTCCGCACCTTCAACTATATTGGTGAGCCGCAAGCTCTCGCGTTCCCAAACCAGCAGCGCCGCATGCTCGCGAACCACTCCCGAGGCAAGCTCACGAACGCTCGCCTCCCACAGCCGGTTCATCTCCGGCGCGATGCCGGTCAAATTCAATCGCTTCGACAAGTCACGGCTTTTGCACTTGCCCAAGCAAACGGATTTGAAAAGCGCTTTGCCCCGTTTGGCCAAGTTGATTCCTTCTCCCGTTGTCGCATCATCGCGCCGCCGCGATTTTTATTTTTTTAACGCGCCCATTCGTTTTGGGCAACGGCTTGCCTTGCGCCGCGAGCTTGTCCAGATGGCTCTCCAGATAAGCCGCTAATTTCTTTTCGGTCTCGGCCATCGTTTCGCCGTACCAGCGCTTGCCGTTGACGGCGGGACAATAAGCCCAATAACCATGTTCACGCGACGGCGCGATTAAAATAGATAATTCGCGTATATGACGCTTGTCCTTTTGGGGCGAGGCCTTCTTGCGAAGGTTCCGCTTCCAAGGGGGCGTCAAGCCCTGTTCACGATGCCATTCGGCACTAACTTGGTGAGGATCAAACGAATCATTTTCTGGCGGCGGCAGGCCTTTTGCCCCGCGCTCGCGCCGTACCTGCCAATAAAATTCATGCAGACTCGCGTCGTTCTTTACGCCTCGAGTTATTTTATCTTGTAAAATTTTTTGCGTCATGGGTTAAACTCCAAGTGCAATTTTCCCGTGATATTTCCCATATATAAACCAAGACAATATTTTTCGCACAACACCAGATTCATTCTGAAAATCGCGGTCGTGAAAGGGAAGTTTCGAAGATAAATTTGAAATAATTCTCTTGCCTTTTGATCGACCGCTTCCGTATCAACAAATTCTGCCGTTAATTCCGTGCGCACCAATGCAGCGATTTTGTCGCCGCAATGCACAATCGAAAGATTTTCACGATGCGTAAGCGTAGTTGCAAAATCATCTCCACTAAATGCAACGCCCTTCAAACCCCTCACGTAGGGATGGGTATGAAAGGTGCCGACAAAGCGTTGTCCTTCGGCGGGCTGATAGTTCGGCTCAACTTCATTATCCGCGCCTTCGACAATGTTCGTCAAATGCAAGCGCCCGTGTTCCCAAACCAGCAACGCCGCATGCTCACTAACGATTCCTGAATCAATCTCACGAACGCTCGCCTCCCACAGCCGGTTCATCTCCGGCGCGATGCCGGTCAAATTCAATCGCTTCGGCAAGTCACGGCTTTGACACTTGCCCAAGCAAACGGATTTGAAAAGCGCTTTGCCCCGTTTGGCCAAGTTGATTCCTTCTCCCGTTGTCGTATCATCGCGCCGCCGCGATTTTTATTTTTTTAACGCGCCCATTCGTTTTAGGCAACGGCTTGCTCTGCGCCGCGAGCTTGTCCAGATGGCTCTTCAAATAAGCCGCCAATTTTTTTTCGGCCGCGGCCATCGTTTCGCCGTGCCAGCGCTTGCCGTTGACGGCGGGACAATAAGCCCAATAACCATGCGCTGGCGCTGGCGCGATTAAAATTGACAATTCGCGAATAGAATCTTGAGCTTGGCGCGAAGAGATTTTGTTTCCCACAGAGGCTTTGGCCACCGCATGTTTACGGCGCCATTCGGCAAAAACTTTTTCTGGGTTGGCCGAACGCGCTTCCGGCGGCAATCCCTTTGACTCGCGTTCTAGTTGTATCTCCCGCTCAAGCACGTGCAGGCTGGTGTCGACTTTTACGCCGCGCCAGATTTTGTCTTGTAAAGATTCGTTGATCATGACGGAAATTCCAGTTTCAATTGCCCCGTGACTTCGCCTGAATAAAAACCGAAATTATAGTTTTCGCACATTCCAATATTCATGTTAAAAACCGTGCCGGGAAAAGAACAAAAGCGTCTATATTTTTGGGATAACTCGAATGCTTTATTCACAACGGCTTTCCACTCGACAAATTCAGGGGTCATTTCCGTGCGTGCGAGTGCGAATATGTGAGTGCCGCTATGAAGTATGGCAAGCTTTTCTTTCTGCACCAGCGTGCTTGCAAAATCAGCCTCGCTAAACGGGATGCCTAACCAACCCGTGACATACGGATGTGTATGAAACGTCCCGACAAACTGCTGTCCTTTTTCAAGCTGATAATTCGGTTTAACTTGATCGTCCGCACCTTCAACTATATTGGTGAGGCGCAAGCGTTCACGTTCCCAAACCAGCAGCGCCGCATGCTCGCGAACCACTCCCGACCCCAACTCACGGACGCTCGCCTCCCACAGCCGGTTCATCTCCGGCGCGATGCCGGTCAAATTCAGTCGCTTCGGCAAGTCATGGCTTTTGCACTTGCCCAAGCAAACGGATTTGAAAAGCGCTTTGCCCCGCTTCGCCAAGTTACTATCCCGTTTTTAATATTCCTGTTTCTGTTTCTGAATTTTATCCTGCAGCAACATCAAGCCCTGCAGCACCGTCTCCGGACGCGGCGGACAGCCGGGAATGTAAACATCCACCGGCACGATGGTGTCGATGCCTTGCACGGTTGAGTAGTTGTTATAAAAACCGCCGGTACAGGTGCAAACGCCAAACGCGACAACCCATTTCGGCTCGCACATTTGGTCGTAAACGCGGCGCATGATCGGCGCGATTTTTTGGCTGATGGTGCCGACGACGAAGAGCACGTCGGCTTGGCGCGGCGTAAAGCGCGGCAGCGCGGCGCCGAAGCGATCCAAATCATATTGCGGGCCGGCCAAGGCCATGTATTCCATGCCGCAGCAGGCGGTCACAAACGGATATTGAAAGAGCGAATATTTGCGCGCCCAACCGACGGCGTCATCCAATCGCGACGTGATAAAATTGTCGCCGCCGAGAGCATTTTTCATTCCCATTCTAAAGCACCTCTTTTCCAAGCGTAAACGAGTCCAAGAACCAACACGCCGATAAAGGTCAACATGCTAAAAAATCCCGCCGGGCCAAGTTCGCGAAACACCGTGGCCCACGGAAATAAAAAAATGATTTCAATATCAAACAGAACAAAAAGAATGGCGATGAGATAGAACTTGATGTTCAATCGCTCACCGGGCGAGGCAATCGGCGTCCAGCCGCACTCAAACGGTGTGTCTTTGACCGGATTTTTACGCTTTGGGCCGAGCCATGACGACAGGCCAAGAATGAGCAGGACGGTCGCGCCGATTAAGGCGAAGGTGACTAAAACTGCAACTAAGCTTTCCATTACATCTCCACTATGGATGTTACACATTGGCCGGATCAACGGCTACAATCCCATCACTCGTATAACGAATGAAATCTTTTGTATTAAAAGTGAGGATATGCGTCATTTCGTTTACTTTCATTCGTGTCCACGAGGTAGATCACGATTATGGATGCTCCTCATAGATGCCTGCACGACTCACGGCGTAATCCGATAATGCGGGTGTAGTTGATTTAACGTATGAAGCAAATTCGTCGGCCAACAAGTCTGCGACGACCTCAAACTCGTCATCATCAATCTGACTATGCATTTGTTGAAATAAGGCCTCCACCTTCGGCGTAAAAGTATCCGCCAACAACTGGCGAATGCTTTCAGAGTCGCGACGCGCTATATTCGTCCGCAACCTCGCCTGCAATTCAGGCGACAATTCAAGTGTGATGGTCATACTTTTCACCAATTGGTTTTAATGAATTCTTCCTCGATTCATCGCCGCTGTGCAGCTTTCGTTAAGATGCTTCTGTCATCTAAAAATTCCACCGGTTCGGCATTGCTGCCCTTTTCCCACATGAGCGAGAAAAACCAAATGCCGCTTTCGCCGATACAAAAATCAGCAGGCGTAAAAGCCATTTTGGAAGCAAGAGGCCGCTCTAATCTTTCTGGATTGTACTCAGCTTGCCAGCCGAATGCTTCGCCTTTCCACACCTTCTTCTTAGCGTGCAGCTTGGCGGCAAGCGCCTTGACCTCCTCAAGGTCTGGGAGGGCAACGGGCACGATGGCAGCATAATCACCGTTTGTTTTAATTTTTGCTTGAGCGGTTACCACGTTTCTTTTGCTCCTTTCGCCATGCGTTCAAAATGTTATTTCGGTATTCTTCCAAAATGCTTTCAATCTCATGAAGCTCGTGATCTCGAAACCTGCGCGACCTTGCCCGTGAGATCGGTGTTAGCCAGTATTTTGCTTCGTTATCGCCTTTCCCAACATGAATGTGTGGCGGTTCATCGAGATCGGCCTCATAGAACCAAAATCTATAGCCTTTGACTCGCAACACAACTGGCATATTTTTCCTCATGATTGCCAGTCGAGCCGACTGGGTTAGACTAAATCCTCTCCGCAATCGCTTTCGCCATGTCTATCGTCGAGGCCGCGCCGCCCATGTCATACGTGCGCACTTTGCCGTCGCGGATGACTTTGGCAATGGCGGCTTCGAGAGCGTTGGCCATTTCGCTTTCGTCGAGGTAATCGAGCATCATCTTCGCGGCGAGAATGATGCCGATCGGATTGACGCGATGCTGTCCGGCAAATTTCGGCGCGGAGCCGTGAATCGGCTCAAACAGCGCGTACTGCTCGCCGAGATTGGCGCTGCTGCCGAAACCGAGTCCGCCGACGAGTTGCGCGCACATTTTCGAGAGAATGTCGCCGAACAAATTGCTCGTGAGAATCACGCCGTAGTGTTGTGGATTTTTCAACAGCCACATGCACATCGCGTCGATATTGGCTTCGTAGAAATCGATATCGGAAAATTGTTTCGCGGTCTTGCGCGCTTCGCGAAACAACATGCCACTGGTTTCGCGCGTGACATTCGGCTTTTCCACGGCGGTCACCGAACGATAGCCGTAGCGCCGCGCGAACTCAAAGGCGCCGCGAGAAATTCCCTCACAACGCTGGCGCGTCATCACGCGCGTCGAAATTGCGATGTCATCGGGATTTAGGCCAGAAAATTTGCGCGCTTTAGGATGATACTCCATCAGCGTCTGCAAAACCGGCTTGGGCACCGGATGAAACTCAATGCCAACGTATAAACATTCCGTGCTCTCACGGAAGACCACGACGTTGATGTCCTCGCGATAATTCAGCGAATTGCCGGGATACGATTTGCAAGGCCGAATGTTCGTGTGCAGATTGAACTCCTGCCGCAACTGCAAAATCGGGCTTTGATAAACCAAGCTCTTTCCTTGCAAATCGCGAATCAAATCTTTTTCCGCCTCCTCTTTCGGCTTGCTCGTGATCGCGCCAAAGAGGCAAGCGTCGGTTTGTTTCAACATCTCGATGGTGCGCGTCGGCAACGCATTGCCTTCTTTGCACCAATACTCCCAGCCGATATCGCCATGATAATATTCGGCGTCGAATCCTAACTTGTCGAGCACAATTCGCGCTGCATCCATCACGTCCCTGCCGACCCCGTCCCCGGGGAGCCAGCCGATCTTGTGCTTTGCCATGTCCTGAACTCCTTTGTTAAACTTTCCTTGTTATTGCCAGCCAACCGGCAAGCGCGCCCCACTCAATTTAGTTGCAATGAAAATTAGGGCAATTCGATAATATAAGCAGTTTTTAAGCGAAAACCAAACGGCCTTTGGGTTCAGGAATCGGCCGACCTAACTCTTTTGCTGTTTCAACCCATTGTTGCATCACGATTTCCACATTGGCCAGCGCTGCTTCATACGAAGCGCCATCGGCCATGCAACCCGATAATTCCGGCACCTCGGCGACAAAGGTTTTGTCTTCATCGCTCCAATAGATGATCACTTCATAGCGATTCATCTTGCCGCGGCTCTTTAGCTCTCGCAATTTTCGTTCTTTGCGGTCGTTCCACCAAATGAAAAAGAAGAGCGACAGACCAAACGCCAGCAAGATTAAAGAAACGAGAAATATCCGCATGCCGATATTCATAGCGTGTTATTTCTTCGTTTGCCGCGCGCGCCGCTCTTTTCGATCATTCCATATGATGAAAAACAAGAGTGACAGAAAAAAGGCAAGCACTATTAAAGAGGCAGTAAAAATATTAAACATCTTTCTCCTCGTTTTTTGTCTCTTTTGTTTTCTCGTCGGTTTCTTCTTTTCGACGGTTCTTTAAATAAAACGCATAGAGACCGCCAAAGATCAAGATCAAACCGATGAGAATGGTTCCACTTGAGATAATGGGTCTTTTCTCAATAAATACTCCGGCAAATCTTGCAATCACGGCAGCTTTGCCCAGATCTATGCCGACATCACCAACTTTGTCCACGACTTCATCGTAGATTTTCATCCTTCCCTCGCTTTGCCAAATTCAAAATCCCAATCACCAACACCCCATTAATCCAAAACCCCAACACCAAAATTAAATGTGTATCGCCTCGCCAAACGCATTCGCCGCCGCTTCCATCACCGCTTCGGTCAACGTCGGATGCGCATGCACGGTTTTGATAATGTCGTGCGCCGTCGCTTCCGCGGTTTTTGCCAGCACCAATTCCGCAATCAAATCCGTGGCTTCGTTGCCGAGAATGTGGGCGCCGAGCAGCTCGCCGTATTTTTTGTCGAAAATCAATTTCACAAAACCCTCGGTCTCGCCGACGGCGATGGATTTGCCGAGCGGCCGAAATGGAAAACGGCCAACTGCAATGTCGAGGCCTTTCTCTTTCGCCTTCGCTTCCGTCAAACCGACGCTCGCCACTTGCGGCTGGCAATACGTGCAGCCCGGAATCGCATCGTAACGCACCGGCGTCGGATGTTTGCCGGCAATGGCTTCAACGCAGCAAATGCCTTCGGCAGAAGCAACATGCGCCAACAACGGCGCGCCGATCACATCGCCGACGGCGTAAATGCCCGGAACATTCGTGCGATAGAATTGATCATATTTAATGAAAGACTTTTCAACCGTGACACCAACTTCTTCGAGCCCCAAGCCATCACTGTTACCAGAAAAACCAATCGCCATCAGCGCGACATCGCCGGAGATTTCTTTTTTTCCAGCTTTGGTTGAAACGGTAACCGTCACGCCGGTCGTCGACGTTTTCACCGATTCGACTTTCGCATCGGTCTCAAGACCGATGCCACTTTTTTTGAAATTCGCCGTCAACGATTTCACCACTTCATCATCTTCGAACGGAAGAATTTGCGGCATCATTTCAACGATCGTTACTTTGCAGCCAAACGCGTTGTAAAAATATCCAAACTCCACGCCGATCGGGCCGCCGCCGATGATCACCATCGACTTCGGCATCGGATCGAGAATCATCGCTTCGGTGCTGGTGATGATTTTCTTGCGATCAAGCTCGACGCCCGGAATGCTGCGATGCTTGCCACCGGTCGCGATGATCGTGTGCTTCGCGCGATACTCGCCAACAGCTTTGCCGTCTTTGGTCACTTCGATGGTTTTGTCTTGGCGCAGCTTCGCGTGGCCGTCGATGTGCTCGATTTTATTTTTCCTAAAAAGAAAGGCGACGCCTTTAGTAATTTGGTCGGCAATTCTACGACTGCGCTGAATGATCGGCGTCCATTCGAAACTGATTTGCTCGGCTTTCAATCCGAACTCCTGCGCGCGGTGCATGAGATGATAAACTTCCGCCGAACGCAAAAGCGCTTTGCTCGGAATGCAGCCCCAGTTCAAGCACAGGCCGCCCAGCTTGTCTTTTTCAATCACGCCAACGCTCATGCCAAGCTGCGCGGCGCGAATTGCCGCAACGTATCCGCCCGGCCCGCCGCCAATGACGACTAAATCGAATTCTTTCAAATGACGCTCCTATCGAGATTAAAATTTAATTTGATAGTAGATTTCTGCCACAGCCAATTCGCAGTTGAGCGAGAACAATTTGATGCTGCCTTGCAAATCACTGACGACGAAAAACGACCAGCCGCCGTCATCTTGTTTAACGTAATGCTCGATTCGGTACCGATCTTGCGCAATCAACAAATACTCGCGAAACGAAGGAATCCGCATGTAGTGCTCGAACTTCTTGCCGCGATCATGCGCCTCCGTGCTTTCCGACAGAATTTCCACAAGCAAGATCGGATTGAGCAACAAATCTTCATCATCGAATTGTGCTTCGCCGCAAACCACACTGACATCAGGATAAGTATATAAGCCGGTTGCGGGGATTTTGAGACACTGATCGCTTGGATAAACTTTGCAAGGTCGGCCTTTTAGCAGGGCGTATAGTTCTCCGATCACGTTGGTCGAGATCAGATTATGTCGCGGGGCGCCTCCGGCCATCGCAAAAATTTCACCGGCAAAATATTGGCTTTTGTACTCGGCGACGCGTTCGAGCGCCAAATATTCTTCCGGCGAATAGAGTTTTTTGGGTAAAGCGGACATAGGCCAAATCACGTTTTAATAAAATGTGGCTATTCAACGGCAAAAACAAATCTCGTTTTGGCGTGAACTTCCTTCGGCGAATTTTTCGCGAGAATATCACGTACAACCAGTTTCACATGCTCGCGGCCATTTTCGATGAAAATATTATCGCCGCCTTTGCTCGCCGCTACCACGCCGGCGATATATAAATTCGGCACGTTGGTCTCGAACGTTGCGGGATTAAAACAAATTTTGCGATTCGCCTCATCGATCATCACACCGCAGCGCTTCACAAACTCGAAATCCGGATGATAGCCGGTGAGCGCAAACACAAAATCATTTTCCAAACGCTGTTCGTCCGCCGCGCCGTTTTGGATGAAAATCGCCTCTTCGGTGATGCGCGTGACAATCGTGTTAAAAAACGCTTTGATGCTGCCTTCTTTGATGCGATTGACGATATCAGGCCGGAGCCAGTATTTGACGCTTTGGCCGATTTCCGCGCCGCGATGAATGAGCGTCACTTCGGCGCCGTGCCGGTAAAGATCAAGCGCCGCTTCCGCCGCCGAACTCTTGCCGCCGATCACCGCGACTTTGCGGCGATAAAACGGAAACGGCTCCGTATAATAATGGGAGACTTTCGGGAGATTTTCGCCGGCAATATCTAGCAGATTGGGATTGTCGTAAAATCCGGTGGCGATCACCACGTACCGCGCTCGATAATTTTGCCGCGCGCTGATAACATGAAAAACTCCCTCGCGCGCCGTGATTTGCTCGACACGCTCATCAAAATGAACGCGCAACTGATGATGCTCGCAAACGCCGCGATAATAATTCAACAAATCCTGCCGCGATGGCTTGGTTTCAGAGATAATAAAAGGAATATCGCCGATTTCCAACAACTCCGGCGTCGAAAAAAAACGCACATTGGTCGGGCAGCGAAAAATCGAATACGCCAAACAACTTTTCTCGACGATCAAATGGGACAACCCGTAGCGTTTGGCTTCAATCGCACACGCCAAGCCCACCGGCCCCGCACCGACGATCAGCATGTCGATTGGCGGCTCGTTTTCCCATTCGTCTGCTCGTTTCACTTTATTTCTTGTTTTGATTTCCAAACCACCTGAACCGTATCTCGCATGACGACGAGCATGTCTTGCCATTCAGCTTCGCCAAATTGATTAAAAGCCTGCATGATTCTCTGGTGGATTTTGATTCGATTTGGCTTTTTAAGGCGAATAATAATCATCCCATAATGAGATTCATAACGATATTTTGAAAATCCTTTGTCGGTCGTTATCAGCAGCCTGCCTTCTTGTTGACACTTGGGCCATAAATCCTGATCAGGCATTCCCTTTTCCGGCGTGTCTCGAATATCCAAAACGTCGTTCGATGAATTTCGAAGCGCTTCAACGGTAATCAAAGGGATGTTTTCGTCGACCAAAATCTTCATGCCAATGCTTCAAGAGGCGTTACTTCTTCTTCCGCTAACACTCCGGCATACTCAAGGCAAGCCAACACGTCTTCGCGTGTTATGGTCGGATAATCTTTTAGCAACTCATCAACCGTGTCTCCATTCGCTAGCATGAGAACAATTTGATGCACGGGAATACGCGTGCCTTTGATGCACGCTTGACCGTGACAAACTTTGGGATCAACGGAAATGCGCTCAAACATGGTTTTCACTTTTTTTATTCAGGCTAAATCAAATTCACAATCTTTTCGCATACCGATAACTCTGCACGCTCGGAATCAACACCAAAATCACCGGAGCAAAGGCGATCACTAAAGTCAACGGCGAGTTTTCCTGCAACGGCAGAAAGAACGCCGCGATACCGACCAAAACGATGAGCACGGCCCACAGGATCATTTGCTTCGCGCCATAGCGATTAATTTTGTACCAGTGCGACTCCGAGGCAAACGATTTGGCAAAACGAACGCCGTAGAGCGAGTTCATTTTGATTTTGCCTTTGAGCAACGGAATGCTCAAAGCGATAATCAACAACCCGGCGCAGATGTTGACGAAGCCGAGAATGAGATTGGTCGCATTCATTTTACTTGCCTTGCGAGCGGTGCAGTTTTCGTGCTTGGTACATCAGAAAAAAGAAAAGCCCCATGCCAAATACGAAAATCAGCACTGTTGCCAAAAAGACACTAAGCATTGTCTTCTCACTGTGCACTTTGTCAACAAGAGATTACTTGCCCTGTGAACGGCGATATTTGCGAATTTGAAATGCAGCAAAGATGTAAAGCCCGACACCAAATGCGAACAATAATACTGTTAACCAAAAGACCTCAGGCATGATGTTATTCTCCTTCAACAGTTTCTGCATGATAAGCCCTCCTCAAACCGCCTAAAATCAAAATGAGTCCAAGAGTAGTTCCACCCACTGCATAAAGCCAGTCAATCGGTTTGATGAACAATGTAGCAAAACCGGCAATAATCGCAGCTTTTCCGATATCAATCATCGTATCGCTGGTTTTCTCAAGAACCTTTTTCAGCGGCGCTTTCTTCATACCGAACCTTTATTATAATAAAATCTCCGGCCAATTTCAAGCGCTATTTCTTTTAAATTTTTCTCTTTACGAGTTATGCCGCTTGCGTCAACTCCTGCCGCACATGCGGAATCAGCCCGCCGTCAGCCATAATGCCGGTCATGACTTGGGGCAACCGTTCACCATGATAAATTTTGTCGCGATGCGCCACCGTGCCATTCACAAAATCGACTTCGACAAGCTCGCCATCTTTCACCGCCGCATGAAAATTCTCGTCGCGCACGATGAGAAACGGAATCGCCTCATTCACCAGATTGCGCTTGTGAATGTACGCAAAACTCTTCGCAATGATCGCCTGCACGCCGCAGCCTTTCAGCGCCCACGCCGCGTGCTCGCGCGAGCTGCCGCAGCCCCAGCCTTCGCCCGCGACGATGATGTTCTCGCCCGCTTGCACGCGCGACACAAAATCGGGACGAAAATGATAAAACGCTTTCGCGCCGATTTCCTGCATATCCGAAAGATGGCAAAACTCGCCCGCGATGATTGCATCGGTGTCGATGTTATCGCCAAAAGTTTGCGCGCGACCTTTGAGCAAAATGTGTTGGAGTTTTCCATTGCCACCGGCGCGTTGTTGCGCATGAGCGGAATCATCCGGCTGCGGCTGCAAAATCACCACCACCGGCAAACCGGATTTCGGCGCGACGAGGCGTTGCCATTTTTCGCGATCAACTTGCGCAAGGAGTGAGCGCGGATCAGTGATTTGCATATTAAATGAAGAGGCCGCCACCGTTGCCGCCGAAGCCAGCCACGCGATACTGCCTTTGCCCATGCGGTTATGAAAATTGCGATTTTGCGACGAGAGCCAAATTTCATTCGGCAGCGCGCGATCGCTGGCAATGCCGAGGCACATGCTGCACCCCGGCTCGTTGACGCGATAACCGGCGCGCTGATAAATTTCCAGCAATCCGGCGCGCTGCAAATTTTCGGCGATCTCCAAACTGCCCGGCACGACGATGCGATAATCTTTCGAAATTTCGCTCGGCGTCAAACCCGCGCGAAATCCCGCTTCCAAAACCAGCGCGCCAAGAATAAGCTCCTCCTCTGTCGTCGTACACGCGCCGATGAAACAGCCGTCGAGTTTTTGCCCAACCGTTTCCTGCACTTCAAAAACATTGTCCGGCGAAAACGGCTTCGCTACTTGCGGCGCGAGGCCGGTGAGATCGATACGAAAAGTTTCGAGATATCTCGCATCTTCATCCGCCGCAAACCACCATCCTCCCTGCCGAAACTCCGCGTCGCGGCGTTGCTGCATCGTGCGTTGCACGTGACCGTCTGCGGGAAAAATTCCATTGAGTCCGCCAAACTCCGCCGTCATGTTCGCAATGGTAAAACGAAAATCCGTAGAAAAATCATCGAGATGATCGCCGGTAAATTCGACTGTGCGTTCCATCGCCACCGTGTTGCGCCCAAGTTTACCGAGCGTTTTAAGAATCACATCTTTGCCGGTGAGGCCAAACGGCAAGCGTCCGGCATAATGCACGCGAATCGCTTCCGGCACTTGAATCCACGAGCGTCCGAGAATCATCGCAATCGCAATGTCCGCCCCGCCGAGCCCAATCGCAATCGCCGCCATGCCGCCGTGCGAGCTGGTGTGCGAATCCGCGCCGAGCACGATCTCTCCGGGCCGCACAAGCTGCCGGAAAAATTCCGTGTGCATAATCGTTTGGTTGGCGTCGAAAAAATACTTGAGCCTTGCTTCTTTTGCGAAACTACGCGAGAGCTGCACGAGCTTTTGCGTGCGCGCATCGCTGGCGAGCGTCGCTTGATCTACGGTGTGATCAAGCGCGAGATAAAAACGATCTTTGTTAAATAGCGCAGGCCGCCCCAGCGCTTCGTAGGTGAGATTCATGCCGTTCCACGCCAGCTCGCTGGCAATCGTCCAATCCACGCGAACGGTAATAATGTCTCCGGCCTGCACGCGATCTTTCGGCCAATCAATGGCGTGATGATATAGAATTTTTTCCGTGAGGGTCATTCCTGCCATATCGCGCGCTCCAAATTAGTTTTGATGTCGTCAATTCGTAACGCAGACTTCATTCTGCGTAAAGTATCTATTGACAAAACTTATTTTACCGTCTCGTATAAAGTAATAATTTTCTGATTGCCCACAAGGATTTTTTTAACGGTAAAGAGAAGGAAGCGTGGAGAGAATACAGGCAGAAGAGGTACAAAACGGCTGGTGGGCAAGGTAGGAATCGAACCTACACAGGGCATTGGCCCGCGTGATTTACGGTCACGCCCGTGTCCATAACGGTATACTTGTCCAAAACAAAAAAAGAGAAATAGTTTTGCTCAAAATCGTTTTGCCTTTTCACCGTGCGGACGATGAGACTCGAACCCATACGGTTTTAAGGCCACCAGCCTCTCGAGCTGGCGCGTCTGCCAATTTCGCCATCCCGCAAGGCGGGACATTTCGTGCAGGCGAGAGGATTCGAACCTCCACGGCCAGTCACGGCCACCAGCTCCTGAGGCTGGCGCGTCTACCAGTTTCGCCACGCCTGCAAAAACGATTGAAGCCGAATGTTAAAACGGTAAATAACAACATCATGTCATTTCGCAGGAATCCTTTTCATATCGAAAACAGTGCTGGTTCGAAAAAAAGATTCTTTCAGAGATGACAGTTATTGGGAAATAAAAGTCAGTTCGCTTCCCCCTTTTCGATATTGTGTTTGATTAAAAATGGCGAACAATCTTCGCCGCGTGCGGGAAAAGGAGGAAAGCTTACAGAGTGGATAGCAGATAAAGATAAGGTTCGAGCTTCATATTCAACTCCGGTTTAAAAAATCTGCCTATTGAACGCGCCGTTCGATAACAAGGTTCCCCAAAATCTTATTTGGCTTTGCGAAAATTCAGCAACATCTGGAGACGCGCCAACTCGCGGTCATATTCTGCCGACCCGATTTGCGCGCACAGAGTAGCCGCATGTTCACGGTAGAACGCGAGATTCTTCTCTAATTGTTCAGGCTTGGTTGTGCTATCGCTGGCTGCGGCAAGGGTCCGCGCGAGATCGGCTGTGGCTAATGCGCGCGACGACGAGTCGGGATTGGATTTCAGAAAGTCACGCCAGATTTTCTCGCGCTTTTTTAAATCCGAAGCTTGCTGCGCGCGCTGCTGAGTTTCATTATAAAGATTGGGCGCCGAGCGCATGGCGGTTGACGAAACGCCCATTCGGCCTGCCGTCGAAACTTTTTTCTCACGCTCTTCCGTTAATAGCATTAATCGATCGTCGGAGATTTTTACTTCCGCTCCGACTTTCACATCCGCCGGCGCTTCGATTCGAGAGCGTGGTTCATCTTTTGGCAATGGCGCCGCCGGTTGATCTTTGGCTTTTGATGAAGTGGCCACAAAAGATTGCGTTGATTTTAATTCCGGCGCGGCAACATCGGCCTCGGCAACTTGCGGTTGTGCTTCCGCAAGGGAAATCGGTTTCGGCTCATTCGCCCTGAGCTCGGCACCGACTGACGCCGCAACGCCGCCCGCTCCAGCGGCTTGATTAACACTTGCCAGCAAAGTATCCCGTGACAAAACAATTTTTTCATCGACGCGCTGTGAAGCCGTTCGGGGGCTAAGCGCAGTTTTTGGCGTTGGCGCTTCCGCTATTGGCGCGGGTTCTGTGACATTTATTTTTTCCAAAAAGCTTTTTTCACGTGCAGCTTGCGGCTCGGTTTTCATCCGTTCCGGCGCGGAAGCCGTCATGATCGATGCTTCCGGCTTTTTCCGCAACTCGCCAATCATAAAAAAACAAAACGCGGCAACCGCAGCGAGCGGCAAAATATATTTTGCCGGCCCGCGCAAAAATTTTTGTACGGCGGGAGTTAAATAGAGCAAATCTTGTTTCGGCGTCGGCTCGGCGCGTTTGACCGGTGATTTCAAGCGCGGCAATTTCGGCAACGCCAGCAAGCGTCGTTTCTCCGAAGCTTTCACTTTTTCCATCACCCGCTGCGGCAGCATTTGCCAATATTCTTCCGCCGGCAATTCGAGCCGTGCATCCAATTGCTGATGCGCCGTTTCAATTTGCCTAAGCTGCGCCAGCGTCGCCGCACAATCCGCGCAACTCGCGAGATGCAGAGCCATCGCCGCGTGCAAATCGGGTTTCAACTCGCCGTCAAGATATTCGTGTAGCTGTTCCGTTGCGGCGGCACAGTCAAAGTTTTTTTGTTTAGCCATTGACATGCAAAGTTTCGTTTAGCATGTCATTCCGTAGGAATCTTTTTGCAAACTAAGAGCCTGCTAAATACAAACAAGATTCCTGCGGAATGACATTTCGAGGTTTTATCCGTTGGTCGTTTTTAAATCCGTTGGGCAAATAATTTTTCGTGACAGAAATAGCTACATTTTTTGCACAACTCTTTCTTCCAAATGCGGCCGCAGCCACGCCCGCAGCTTTTCTCGCGCTCGCGCCAGCCGCGACATCACCGTGCCGATTTCGATGCCCAAATGCTCGCTCAATTCCTGATAGCTCATGTCCTCGCGCGTGCGCAGGAGCAAAACCGCTTTCTGCTCCGCGGGCAAGCGTTCAATCGCTCGCTCCAGCGCCTCCAGCATTTCGCCGCGCTCCGCTTTTTCATCCGGATTGTCCGCCTCCGGTGCCGTCGGGAAAATCTCTTCGGTGCTCAAGCCGCTGAAATTCGTTTGGCGGCTGCGACGCTGAATGAAAGTGAGCGCCAAATTCACCGCGATGCGATGCAGCCACGGATAAAACGGCCGGCTGCGATCAAACTCTTTCAAATGCTGATACGCGCGCACAAACGCTTCCTGCAGCAAATCATCGGCGTCATCATGACGGCGCACGAGCCGCCGCAAGGCCACATACAACGGCTTCTGATGCTTCGCCACCAGTCGTGCGAACGCGTCTTTCTCGCCGCGCAGCGTCGCTTCAATCCACGTGCGCTCTTCCGCTTGCGTCGCCGCCATCGTCTCTGCCGGCGCGGTGTCGCGTCCGTTGTCAGGGTGTGAGTGCATCAGGTACTTGCTTGGGGCGTATGCCCGTCATTAATATTACAAATGAGAAGAAAAAATATTCCGGCCAATCACTTCATTTGCACGACGACTTTTCCTTTTACGCGGCCACCCGCAGCGTAAATCATCGCTTCGATGATTTGCGTGAATGGATAGACTTTATCGATTACGGCTTTGATTTTGCCCGCCTCGATGAGCGCCGCAATATCAGCCAATTGTGCGCCATGGGAAGTCGTTAGAAAACGATAATATGACGCACTGGTTCGTTCGGCCAATTCGTAAACGTGGCGGCTCATGAGATTCATTATTAGCCGCAAAAACCACCCGGCATTCACCTGCTCCGCCAATTGTTTGTCCGGCCCGCCCGCGATGCTGACGACCACACCGCCACGTTTGACCGCTTTAAAAGCGTCGGTTGTATAATTTTGCCCCAACGTATCGTACACAATATCGTATGTTGCGCCGCGGTCGAGATAATTTTCGCGATCATAACAGACCACCTCATCGGCGCCAAGCGCTTTTACCCATGTCGCGTTTTTACTGCTGGTCGTCGTCGTCACCTGCAAACCCAGTGCTTTCGCGTACTGAATCGCAAACGTGCCGACGCCACCGGAACCGGCATGGATGAGAACGTGCTGGCCGCGTTTGGCATGCGCGCGATCAACCAACGCCTGCACCGTCGTCAAGCCGACCAACGGAATCGACGCGGTTTCGAGATGCGAAAGCGATGGCGGCTTGAGGGCAACGTAACGTTCGTCGATTGCCGCTCGTTCCGCAAAAGTGCCGATCCGTTCTCGCGAAGCACGGGCATAAACTTCGTCACCCGCTTTGAACCTGTTGACATGGTCGCCAACTGCCAGCACCAAGCCGCTGACATCAAAGCCCAGCGCGGAAGGGAAACGGCGTTTTTCAATTCGCTTCAACCCTCCTTGCACAATCTTGTAGTCAATCGGGTTAATGCTCGCGGCATGCACCTCGAGCAGAACATCGCGATCTCCCAATTCCGGCTGGGGCGCGTCGGTTAGTTTCAGGTTATCAGCCAGCACGCCGTAACCCGTCATGAGCAAAGCTCTCATCGTGCTTATCTATAAAAATCGATCCAATGAATCGACGCTTGACGCATTCCGCTTTGGAGAAAAGCTTTTGGGGCTTCGACTTCGATATAACCATCCTGCAAGGGGATTTTACTCTTGGACACAACGCGTAGTTTCATCCAATATTCACTGTTCGCCGTGACGGTCTGTGCTTTAACTGGCCCTTCCCCTACCCGACTCACACTTTGCTGAACGTCCTGTTCGCCCGTGCTTGAAAGCGACACAGTGACAACGGTTTCATCATACGCGAAACGCAACTCTTCCAAACCGCGCAGATGCAACCGCAGCGCTATGTGCTGCGGCAATTCACGCGAAGTTATTTCAAAGCCGGCGTGGCCGATGCCGCCGGCGCTGAAGATTTGAATCAACGCGCGCTCATGGTCAACGGCGATTTGAATTTGCGCATCGTCTTTTTGAGAAATGACTTTGATCATGATTTGGCGGTGAGGGGTCTCGCACGTTGCTGCGCCCAGCACGAGCGCAGTGCCAGCGAGCAAAAATAATCGGGTGAACGGCATTTCCATAGAGCCTTAGTAAAAACCCATTCCCAACGGATAGATGAACCCATCTGTAAAATTTTTTTTGTTACGACAGGTGTTGTGCATTTATGCGCCGTGCATGTTTTTGCTCATGAAAATCTCCAGACCCTTTTTCGCCTCCCGTTTTATTTTCGCTTGCACCAACGGCATCCAACCGAACAACCAACCCTTCATTCCCAATGCCATGCGCGTCCATTTCCAAAAATCGAAAGCGTCCACATGTTTGATGATTTTACCGCGCTCGAATTGAAAGGAAGCCTCGATCCGGTTGTAAACCTTCCTGCCGGTTTGGGAAAACGTATATTTCGCCTCCCAATGCGCCTGTCCGCTTTGGTCATCGGCGCGAATATCCGCAACGGTGATCTCCAGATCTTTTCCGCGCTCGCAGAGCATGTGCCACATCGCTTTGGCACTCGCCCCTTTCAAATTCGAAAAAACCGGATCGGAAAATGCAACGTCGTCGTGATAGCATTCCGCCATACCCGGCGCGTCGCGTTTCCCGAAACACGCATAGAATTTTTGAATCAGTTTTTCGTTGGGAGGCATGTTTTATTTCTTCGCGCCTTCGACTACGATATTCCCGAACGACTGGCTGCCGATGGCAAAACCGATTTTATGGGTTCCACTCACGGTCACTTTCTGGCCGTCAAAAAAAGTGCGGCCGGCGGGCTTGATCCAAACGGCGCCAGTGCCATCGTCAATTTTAGCGACGCCGATGGAAAGAATGGGAACCGAAATGGTTTGCACCACTTTGCCGCCAACGGTCACATATTTCTCATTATACTTTTCGGGATTCGCAATCAACTCGCCAATTTTGACGCGCGCGCCGCTGGCGCAACCGGACAGCAGAATGAGCCGACAAAAAACCGCGATTTTTTAGTCGTCATTTGAATACTCCGGCTTATTTTTTGTCGTCGGTGAATTTGGAGAGCGCACTGCGAAACGCGCCTTTCATTTCCGTCCAACTTTTTTCGACGCCGGCTTTGATGTCGTCCCACGCCTCATCGCCGGCGTCTTGCAGTTGTTGCAGCTTGCTCTGCGCGGCCTCCCTTTTGGCGCGAAGTTCTTCAAGCTGTTTGGCAAATTCGTCTTTGGCGTCGGCTTTCGCTAAATGCGCTTTCACTTTCAGCTCATCGATTTCCGTGTCCCATTCACGCAGTTGATCGGCGAGCATTTCCAGATACGATTTTTTGTCTTGCATGGCTTATTCCTCCGGAGGTGTTGGAGTTGGAAATTTGAATCAGTGGATTGTTTGTAGTATAAGCGAATTTTGGGAAAAGGTCAAGAGGCGCGGTGAAAATTTTTGTGCGCGAAAGAACGTAGCATAAATACTGATACGTCATTCTGAAAGAATCCTTTTTCAATCCAAAACAAGCGCTCGATTCAAAAAAATTCCTACGGTAATGACAGCGTTTTTTATACTTGTTAAAGGCAATACTCACTGCTTCATCCGCAAGCTTTCCAGCAATTGCCGCGCCCCCGCGTCTTCCGGCGCAAGCGCCACGAGTTTTTGCGCCCAGTCGCGCGCCGCGACCATATCGCCGGCACTGCGACTGTATTGCACGAGCGCGACGAGGATCTCGCGATCTTTTGGAAATTTTTTATATGCCGTTTGCAAAATTTGCCGAGCGCGTCTCGTCTCGCCGATTTCATGCAAAGCAACGGCATAAACATAAACATAACGCGGTAAATCATTGCGCTGTTCCGCGGCTTGAGCCAATTCAGTCACGCCTTCTCGCAAACGTTGTTGGCGCACGAGCGACAATCCCAGCGCGTGATGCACGTCCGCGTGATCGGGAGCGACTTGCAACGCCGCACGCAGCATTTTTTCCGTTTCGTTCTCGCGATTTTGCGCGCGATACAAATCCGCGAGATTGATATACGCTGGAATAAAAGACGGCTGCAATCGAATCGCCGTGCGATAAGACGCTTCCGCCTCACCTAAATTTCCGAGCTGCGTCGCCAGCGTGCCGAGGTTGACATGCGTCTCTGCGCGATCGGCATTGCTCAATTGCGCTTGGCGATATTCCGCTACGGCACGGTTGAAGCCGGTGCGTTGTTCCGCACTGAAAATTTCGATAGGGACACTCGCGAGGATCGGCACAACTTCCAAACGCACGGTGCGGATCGGGTCATTCAGCAATTGCATTCCTAAAAAAAGCCGGGTTTGCGGATCAAGCGATGAAAGTGCTGAAGTCGCGGCGCGGCGCAGCAATGGCTCATCGTCGCTCATTGCTCTTTCAATCATATTGCGCGAATCCGGTCGCAAATAGTATGGCAAGAGATTCAACGCTGTTGCGCGAGCGATGGCTGGCAATTGGGTGTTGTTCACTGATTGTATCACCTGTTCAGTCGCGTCAGGCTGCCCTGTTCGCCCCGCATGCAACGCCTCGCCGAAATGCCATTCAGTTTTATGATTCGGCCCGTACCATTTCGTCACGGCTTTAGCCGCCCATTTTGCCGAACGATCTTTGTGACAATCATTGCACGCATTCGGCGTGTTTAATTTCATCGACAAATCAGGATGCGGCACGCGAAAGCTGTGATCGCGGCGGCCATCGATCACCATGTATTTGCGCTCGACCATGTGACAAGATATACATTGCGCGGCGGCGGTTTCAGTTTTATGAAAATGATGTTCCGGCACATCGTATTTCGTTGGCAAATGACATTGCGTGCAAATCGCATTGCCCGGCAAACGCAACTTCAAACTATGCGGCTCGTGGCAATCCGAACACATGACTCCAGCCTGATACATTTTGCTCTGCAGAAACGAGCCATACTCATAAACTTCTTCGACATCCATCGTCTGCCCGTCGGCGTGATAAACGCCTTCATCAAGCAGCGAGACCCGATGCGTCTCCGCGAGCGGTTTGCCGTATTGATAATCGCTCCAACTCTGCGCGCGACGAGAATGGCAACGCGCGCAAGTTTCAAGCTCGTTGTGAGACGACAATGGCTTCGTCCGTTTCGCAGTGCTTTGCCCAGTTTCAAAAGCCCAACTTCCTCCCGAAGTATCTTTGAGAATAAAAGCGAATCCGACCTCGGACTTCGCACCTCGGACATTAGCGACATGTTTAGACCCCGCCCCGTGACAGGCTTCGCAGGAAACATTAATCTCCGACCAATTCGTGGCAAAGCGATTATCATTGAGCGAATAATTTTTTTGCAAATTCGTTGAATGGCACTCGGCGCACATGAAGTTCCAATTTTGGTACGGGCCGGTCCAATGCAAAATATCTTTGTAATCGATTTTCTCGTTGGGATAAAGATGAAACCAGCGCTGCCCTCCCTCCGTTGCCGGACGCGTGTCCCAACAAATGCTCAACGCTTGATAACGCCCGCGCGTAAATTCGACGAGATATTGTTGGAGCGGGTAAACGCCAAACGTGTAAGCAATTTTATACTCGTGCAGCTTGCCATCCGGCCCATTGGTTTGCACGAAATAGTGATTCTGCTTTTTGAAGAAAGTCGTCGTGGCTCCATCTTTTTTGAAAGTTGTATTATTGAAATTGCCAAGCACCGTCGCGCTATCAGCAATTTGCATGGCGCGCTCATGATCCGAGCCTCGACTAAGCTCGGCTTGCGTGACGTGACATTCGGCACAAACTTTCGCACCGATGAAAGTTGCTGCGGTTGCGACGCGATTCACGGTTTTATCCGTCTTGCGTTCACAGGCAGCTAACAACATGACGGCCATCAAGAGCAGCCAGCGCGTTTTTTTTAGCCGCATGATAATTTTGAGCCTGATTAGAATGTTCAATGTTTTTGGCTGCGGGCTGGAATCTAAATTCTTGACTTTCGACGCCTGTTATTGTATCTTTTCAGAAGGCAAAAGAGCGACAGGAAAATTCATCAAGTTCGAACGGTGATCAGTTTATTGTACGGAAAAGCTAAGAACAAAACAAGTCGTTTTTTAAAAGTTGGTTAAAATCCCTTGTTCAAAAACGAAAAGAATGCCATATTTTTCTTCAGTCGGAAAGGAGCAGGCATGATGAAAGCAGACCATTTTTCAGCCCTGAAAGAAAAAATTTTGAGGGCTGAGAATTTCAATGAGGTGTGGGAATATTTCTTCGATCATTTCTCGGACAATCCCGCGTTCATGAACATGGGCAAAAAAACGCAAAGCTCTTTGTTGCGGACGATTCTCGAAGAAGTGGGCGAGAGACTGTTCCGGCAAAAGGTCAAAGTGACCAACATGATGCTCACCGAAATTCCCCAGCATCATTTTGTTCATGGCGCATGTTTTGTCCAGAACCGGCTGGCAAGT
>Ga0247727_10006051_pt1 | contig 23999 bp, 21 predicted proteins | sample WisWelCaveWW1625_FD_202498 | JGI IMG/M metagenome (GOLD analysis project Ga0247727, IMG submission 202498) | Biofilm microbial communities from Wishing Well Cave, Virginia, United States - WW16-25 | ecosystem: Environmental > Aquatic > Deep subsurface > Groundwater > Cave microbial mat | place... | reverse complement strand
CGCCGCGCGGCACGCAGCGCATTCTGATTGCCGACAACGGCCCCGGAATCCCTGAAGCCGACCTCCCCAAGGTCTTCCTGCCCTTTTACACCACCAAGTCCAATGGCACAGGCTTGGGGCTGGCCATTGTTCAGAAAATCGTCCTCCAGCACGGCGGCGGTATCCAGGCACGCAACCGACCGGAGGGGGGCGCTGAGTTTATCCTTTGGCTACCGGCAGGCCCCCGGGCACCCCAGGCAGTTGATTCGGGCCCTGCCCGCATCTAAACTCAGCAGGAGTCCCGCCCCGGCGGGAGGCTCCAGAAAGGCGGACGACATGCGCAGCCGACTCATCGTGCTTTTGGGACTGGTGGCCCTCGCCCTGCCGCTCTCTGCTTCGGCGCAGTCGGTTGCCGAGGCTGCCCGGAAGGCCCGCGAAAAGAAAGGCCAGCCCGCCAAGTCTACGCGCGTCTTCACCAACGACAATGTTGCCTCTGGCAAGGGAACTGTGAGCACCCTTGGCGCGGAGCCCGCCGCGGCAACCGATCCGTCCGCGGCCGCGGGCAAAGCCCCCGCAGACCAGAAGGAAGACCCCAATAGTGAAAAGGCCTGGCGCGCAAAGTTTTCCGACGCCCGCAAGCGCCTCAGCGAGGCCGAAAAGGAATTGGACCTGCTCCAGCGCGAGTTGAATCTCAACCAGGTGCAGCATTACGACGATCCGACCAAGGCCCTGAACGAACAGTTTCGTCGCGACGAAATTAACTCGCACCGTCAGAAACTCGAAGACAAGCGCAAGGAAATCGCTTCCATCAAGCAACAGATTGCCGACCTCGAAGACGAGCTGCGCAAAGCCGGCCTGCCCGCCTCCTGGTCCCGCGAATAGGCCCCGTGCCTCCGGGCCTTCTCCGTTCTATCTCTTGTTGTCGCTGTGTCCCTCTGCGTCCTCTGTGCTCTCTGCGTTAAGTCTTCCGCTTCGCTCTGCCCGGGTCCTTACCTTCCCTCTTCCTTTTTCCCCTTGCCCTTTTCCTTTTGACTTCTCTCCCGACCTCCCGACTTCCTTACCTCCTTACTTCCTGACCTCCACGCCCTGTTTCTCAGCCCCGGATTACCTTCACTTATGGTAGAAGCAGATGGATGGAACCTTTGCTCCTCGTCGAAGACAAGGCCGAGCTCCGCGCGATGCTTCGCCAGGCGCTCGAAAAGGCCGGTCACACCGTCGAAGAGGCCGCCGACGGTGCCGCTGCGCTGGCTCGCATCCGCGCTCGCCGCTATCTGCTGGTCCTCACCGACCTGAAAATGCCCGGCGCCACAGGCCTCGACGTCCTCCGCGAGGTCAAACTGGCTGACCCCAGCGTCCCGGTCATCCTGATGACCGCCTACGGTTCAATTGACGAAGCTGTGACCGCAATGAAAGACGGCGCTTTTGACTTCATCCAGAAGCCCGTGGACCTGGACTACCTCGGTCTGCTGGTGGATCGCGCCGTCCGCCAGCAGGAGTTGCTGCGCGAAAACCTGCTGCTGCGCGAGGAGTATGCCGCTCGCTACGGCTTTCCCCGCATCGTCGGCGAGCACCCGCGGATGAAAGAGGCCGGCCAGCAGGTGCAGCGCGTGGCAGGAACGAGTGCCACAGTCTTGTTGCTGGGGGAGAGCGGCACGGGCAAGGAACTGTTCGCCCGGGCCATTCACCACCTCAGCCCGCGGCTCGACCTCCCGTTTGTGGCCCTGAATTGCGCGGCCATACCAGAAGGCCTGGTGGAAACCGAGCTCTTCGGCCACGAGCGCGGCGCTTTCACCGGCGCCGTCGCGCGCAAAATCGGCAAGTTCGAGCTGGCCCAGGGCGGCACGATTTTCCTCGACGAAATCGGCGACCTGCCCCTCCCTGTCCAGGGCAAGCTCTTACGCGTTCTCGAAGAGCGCCAGTTCGACCGCGTAGGCGGCGCCCAGACCATCACCGTGGACGCTCGCGTCCTGGCCGCCACGAACCGCGACCTGCAAGCTGCCGTCGCCGCAAAAGCCTTTCGCGAAGACCTCTACTTCCGGATCGCCGCTGTGCCCGTCACCATTCCCCCGCTGCGTGACCGCGGCGAAGATGTCCTGCTGCTGGCCGACCATTTCCTCGAGCTGCGCCGCCACGAATTCGCCCGGCCCCGGCTCTCTTTCAGCGCTGCGGCTCGACAGCGCCTCGTCGAATACGCCTGGCCCGGTAATGTCCGCGAATTGCACAACTCGATTGAGCGCGCCGTCATTCTGTCCGACGGTTCGGAAATAGACGTTTCGGCATTGAACCTGTCCCCGGCACGGCCCGCGGCGTCCGCTCTCCTGGCCGGCGTTCTGCCTGGTGAATTCGATTGGGAAGGCAGTCTGGAAGACGTGGCCTCGCGCGCCCTCTCTCACATTGAGCGCGCAAAGATCGAAGCCATCCTGCGCGACTGCAAATGGAATAAGACGCGCGCCGCCGAAAAGCTCGGCATTTCCTCAAAGACCCTGCTCGCCAAACTCCGCGCGCTCGGCCTCGAATCGGAAATGTAAGACTCTCAAAAAATGGAGTAACACTCACCTTCCGGACTGCAGAATTTCATCCCCGGAGTGATCCGTCGCTCTACCGCGCCCCGGTTTCCCGGCAGCGCGCATCGCCAACTCGGCACGCGAGCTCGACGGTCTTTAGTACCGTGCGGTGGTCGCAATTCGGAACGACGTATGGGTTGCAGTGGACATTCAGCAGCACTCTGTAGTTCTGGGCATCGCTCCAGTTCACGTTTTTGCCGTCGGCCATCACCTGTTGCTCGGCTGTCCCCCACTCATTCAAACCCGCGCGCAGGATCTGCGGCGCGCCCCAGCCGCGGCGGGAGAGCTCTTTCATTCTTCCCGTTTCCAGTTGCACTTGCAGGAGCCGGTGCAGCCCTTCGCCGGAGCTGCTCAGCAGCGCGTAGGCGCCGTCCGGCGACCAGCTCACCCAGCGCCCCGGTGAATTCAGCAGGTCCAGTGCCCGCGCTTTTCTCTGCCCCCGGTCAAACAATTGCACCGACGAGGTGCCGGGGTCGTCCACTGCCAGGACGAAGTAGCGGCCGTTCGGGCTGGCGGGAGACACATGGATCGCGCTCGCGTACGGATCGGTCTTCAACACTTCCACATCAGCGGCGGCAGATTCGCCAAGATAACGCACCACGTCCGCCTGTCGTTCGAAGAAGAAATTCTCTGTTCCCTGGCCCCGCCGCAATTCGGTCCATTCTCCGGGGCCGGCTGCCGGCACCGGTACGTAGTCGAGCTGCCGTTTCGCCGGCGCTGCCGAAGCCGGGGCGGCCTCCCCCGCTGAAGCATTTTCCACGGCCGCCGGCTGTGACCCTTTCTCGCCGGTCATCTGAACGATCAGAAGAATCATCATCACCACCACAAACGCTCCCGCGCCCAGTGCGTGGATGCGCTTCAACCGAAACCCGCCGAGCGGTCTGACCGCCGGAACAGCAGCCGCCCTGGCTCCGGAAGAGGCGGCACGAGTCTCTCCCGATTCCGACTTCGCCTTGCGAGTGCGCGGAGGCGCCGGCTTACTGGCTGCTGGCATCTTGCCTTCGCCTGCAGCGGGGCTCGCGCCAACCGGTGTTGCGGGTGTCGGTGGAGAGGGCGGTATCAAGTCTGCCGCTTTTTCCTGGGCTGGCCCAGGCCCCGCCTCCTGCTTGGCAGCAGGCGCCGGCGAGACCTCAGCCATCGGGCGCGTCATGGGCGCTTTGCAATTGCGGCAGAACTTTCTTCCGTGCATCCCTGTGGCGCCGCAAGAGGGACAAATCCCAACCGGGCTGCCTGCCGGCGCACCTGGTGCGCTGACCGGCTTTTGTCCGGTTTCCGGTTCCGGCGTCGCCGTTGGGGTGCACTCCAGTTTTGGGGATGGCACCGGCGGCGGCGCTACCGCCGCAGGCTCCGGCGGCGCCGCAAGACTCGCTCCGCACTGGACGCAGAATTTTGCGGTCTCGGGCAGCTCGGATTGGCATTGCGGGCAATTCACGACCACTCCCATTCCAGTTGCCTAAACCTCAATCCTGTTGGCCCCGAGTATATCCAACCCCAGGATGCTGATGCACCAGAATTACTGGATCACATCTCATGAATGCAAATTCGAGGCACTCGGGAGGGCCCTGCGGAATGTGTCACGGTGACTTGAGTTGGGAGTCGTACTGAGATGGGGCCTGTTTCTCGGGGTTCAAATCCCCGAGGGGATCGCATTCAGGATGGGCCGCCTTTCGCGCATGGATGACACACCCTTTATTTCCTTGCCGTGTGCAATGCAACAGTCCCCCAACTCCAGCGCACAAATGTCACGGACCTGAACCCTGCCCGCTCCATCTGCCCGGTCAGGTCTTCCGGTTCGGGGAACCGCGCCACAGACGCCGGCAGGTACTCATAGGCTGCCGCGTCTCCGGAAATGGACCCCCCGATGCGCGGCAACACGTGCCGGAAATAGGCGCGGTAGAGCGGTCCTATCAGCCGGCCGCTAGGCTCGCAGAATTCCAGCAGTCCTACTTCACCGCCCGGCCCCAGCAGGCGGCGGATTTCCGCAAGGCCCCGCTCATAATTCGCAAGGTTGCGAAAACCGAATGCGGTCGTGATCAGGTCGAAGCTGCCTTCGACAAAAGGCATCGTCAGCGCATCGGCCTCGACATAGAGCGTCTGCCCGGCTGCGCGCTGCGTCTTTTCCAGCGCCCGCGTCAGCATCGGGTGCGCAAAGTCGCTTCCAACAATTCGGCAATTTCGCCCGGCCTTCCCGAGCGCCAGGGTTAAATCCCCTGTGCCGCAGCAGAGGTCCAGCACGCGAGCGCCCGGGCGTCCGAGGATATGCGCGAAGCGTCGCGCTGTCCGCGCCCGCCACACCCGGTCCAGCGATCCGGACAGCAGGTGGTTGAGCAGGTCATAGCGCGGCGCAATCCGTCCGAACATCGCGCGGACGTTTTCCGCAGCCTCTTGCTCCGAGTGTGTTCCCGCCGGCTGTGTGCCCGACGACCGGCCCTGATTCGACTGGCCTGGGTTCATTTCGACCAGACGTGCCCCCGCGCACCCTCCCCCGCCACGCGCCGCTGCGGTTTCACCTTTCCGACCATTTCCAATCCTTGTACTGCTCGCGCAGCGCGGTTTTCTGGAATTTTCCGACGGAAGTCCGCGGGATGCTCTCGGCGAACACGAACGCATCCGGCAGCTGCCACTTTGCAAACTTGCGCTCCAGAAAGATCCGCAGCTCGCCGTCGCTGGCCTGGGCTCCATCCTTCAGCACCACCACGGCCAGCGGCCGTTCCATCCATTTTGGATGCGGCACGGCAATCACCGCGGCTTCCTTCACCGCCGGGTGGTTCATCAGCGTTGTTTCCAGATCCACCGTGCTGATCCATTCCCCTCCGGACTTGACCAGGTCTTTGCTCCGGTCGGCGATCTGGATGTATCCTTCGCGGTCAATCATCACCACGTCTCCGGTACGGAACCAGCCGTCCGAGGTCCAGCGGCCACTCTCCTCCGGCATGTTGAAATAACTCGCGGCCACCCACGGCCCGCGGACGTGCAGTTCGCCCAGGGTCGTGCCGTCCCACGGCGCCTCGCCTTGCTCGGTCATCGCCCGCACTTCCACGAAGGGGAATGGGGTCCCCTGCTTCGCTCGCAACCGGAACTGCTCCTCTTCCGGCAGGTGCAGGAGCGTGCTCTTGATTCGGCTGGTACAGCCGGCGGGGCTCATTTCCGTCATCCCCCAGCTGTGCCGGATTTCGATCCCCAGCCGGTCAAGTCGCCGGATCATCTCTTCCGGGGCCGCGGCTCCACCGCAGATGCCGGTGATGTGTTTCGCCACTTTCCAGCGGCCGGGATTCTTCTCCAGCGCTTCCAGCAGGCCCATCCACACCGTCGGCACCCCGGCTGTCATGGTCACCTGCTCGCATTCAAACAGCTCCAGCAGGCTTTCCGCGTCCAGGTAGGGCCCTGGCATCACCTGCTTCATCCCGACCATGGCCGCCAGATAGGGGATGCCCCAGGCATTCGCGTGGAACATCGGCACGACGGGGAGATAGACATCCCTCTGTCCGACTCCGAAGGAATCCTGCAATGCCGTGCCGAAGGCGTGCAGCACCTGCGCGCGGTGGGAATACAGCACACCTTTCGGCTGGCCGGTTGTCCCGGAGGTATAGCACATAGCCGCGGCTTCATTTTCATCGAGTGTGGGATACTGAAATTCCCCCTTCGCCCCGGCCACAAAATCCTCGTAACTCTCGTATCCAGGCGGGATGGGTTTTCCGCTCCCGGGAACGACCAGCACGCGTTCCAGTTTCACCGCCGCCTTGAACTTCTCGTACAGAGGCAGCAGCACGTCGTCCACGATCAGGAATCGGTCCTGCGCATGGTTCACAATCTGCGCGATGTCCACGGGATGCAGCCGCAGGTTCAGCGTGTGCACCACGCCTCCGGCCACGGGCACGCCGAAGTAGGTCTCCAGGTGCGTCGCGTGGTTCCACATCAGCGTGGCCACGCGGTCTCCCCTCTGCATCCCCGATTTTTGCAGCATCTCCGCCAGCGCCCGCGCCCGCCGGTAGATGTCTGCGTACGTGCAGCGATGCAGCGAGCGGTCCGGCCGGCGCGACACTATCTCCACCCCGGCGAACAGCTTCCCCGCCCGCTCCAGGATTGGAACCAGCGTCAGCGGGAAATCCATCATCGTGCCCTTCAGCATTGTGCTTGGCCCGCCCCCTCTCCGCCGAACTCCTGATACCAATATCAGAACACTTCTGGTTGTTCTTTTTCCTCTTCTCCGCGCCCCTTTGTGTCAGGTTTTTTCTGATTCTGTGTCCTCTGTGTTCTCCGTGCCCTCTGTGTTAGGTTTTTTCTTCTCTGCGCTCCTCTGCGTCACTGCGTCATCTTTTTCTGCTTCGCTGCACTCAAACGTCCAGTCCTACGGCTCCCATTTCCAGTCCTTAAACTCCTCGCGCAGCTTCCTCTTCAGAAATTTGCCCACCGATGTGCGCGGGATTTCGCTCACAAACGCGAACCCGTCCGGGACCTGCCACTTCGCAAATTTTCCCAATAGAAATTCCCGCAGCTCCTCCGCCCTAGCCTGTAGCCCGTCCCGCAGCACCACTACGGCCAGTGGCCGTTCCTGCCACTTCGGGTGCGGCACGCCGATTACCGCGGCTTCCTTCACCGCCGGGTGCGCCATTAACGCGTTTTCCACGTCCACCGAGCTGATCCATTCCCCGCCGGATTTGATCAGGTCCTTACTCCGGTCGGCGATTTTGATCGACCCGCGCCGGTCAATGGACACCACGTCGCCGGTCCAGAACCAGCCATCCTCGCTCCAGCGGTCCTGCGCCTCTGTCATCTCAAAATACTGATTGGCTATCCACGGCCCCCGGACTTGGAGTTCCCCGACAATCTGGTCATTCCAGGGGATTTCGCTGCCATCATCGGCGACGGCGCGCAGCTCCACAAATGGCTGTGCCCGCCCTTGTCGCGCCCGCCCCGCATATTGCTGGTCTGACGACTGCTGTCGCGCCTCTGGCGAAAGCTGGCTGACTGTTGCAATCGGTGTGGTCTCCGTCATGCCCCACGCCTGCAACACGCGGATACCGTGTCCATCGAGTTTGCGAAACAGGATTTCCGGCACCGCCGAGCCTGCGGAGACCACCCGCAGCCCGGGGGTGAGTTTCCACCTGCCGGGGTCTTTCTCCAGCGCATCCAGCACACCCACCCAGATGGTCGGCACCCCGCTTGAAAACGTCACCTGCTCGCCGCTCAGCAACTCCAGCAAGCTGACCCCATCCACATTGGGTCCGGGAAAGACCTGCTTGGCCCCGGCCATCGTTGCCGCGTACGGAAATCCCCAGCCATTGGCGTGGAACATCGAACCCACAGTCATTACGGTATCGTTTTCACTGAACGCGAAGGAATCCGCCATGCACGCGGCAAAGGTGTGCAGCACCAGCGCGCGGTGCGAGTACAGCACGCCCTTCGGCATCCCCGTTGTTCCCGAGGTGTAGCACATCGCCGCGCCCTGCTGTTCCTCAATGCCTGGGTAGGAGAACTGCTGCGCCGCGCTGCCCAGGAATTCCTCGTAGTCCTCCAGGACCGGGTCCCGCCCGATGGAAGACCGGCCGGAGAACGGAACCACGAACACGCGCTCGATCTTCGTTTCTGCGCGAATCGTCTCCCACACCGGCAGCAGCACGTCGTCCACAATCAGGAAGCGGTCACGCGCGTGGTTGACGATGTAGGCCAGCTCGGCAGGGTGCAGCCGCAGGTTCAGCGTGTGCAACACGCCCGCCGCCGCAGGGATCCCGAAGTATGCCTCGAGATGCCCCGCGTGGTTCCACATCAGCGTGGCTACGCGTTCGCCGGGCCGCAGGCCCGCCCGCAGCAGCGCCGCGGCAAGCCGGCGTGCCCGGCGGTACAGGTCTCCGTAGGTCTGCCGCAACAGCGCCTTGTCCGGCCGCCGCGAGACCACCTCCACGTGCCCGAACAGCTTCCCCGCTCGCTCCAGTATCGTCGCCAGCGTCAGCGGAAACTCCATCATCGTGCCCTTCAACATCTGCCCTTACTCTCCGCTCCGCAGCAATTCTTTCCACACCTCACGCGCCTCTCGCGCTTCCACCACATCCCTTACTTCCACCTTGCCGATACGCACGGGGAGCACAAATCTCAATTTCCCGCCCCGCGCCTTCTTATCCGCCCGCATCGGCGCAAGCAGCCGCTTCGCGTCCAGCCGCGTCAGAGCTGGCAGGGAGCCTACCCTGAGCGTCAGCTCTTCGATGCGCCGCGCATCCTCCGGTGCCATCATTCCCTTCTTCACCGCGAGCCGTGACGCGGCAATCATCCCCCAGCCCACTGCCTCTCCATGCAGGTAACGGCGATAGCGGGTAGCCGCCTCCAGCGCATGCCCAAAGGTGTGGCCAAAGTTCAGCATCACCCGCAGGCCGCTCTCGCGTTCGTCCTGGCTGACCACGGCCGCTTTGGCGGCGATGCATCGTGGGATCACCCAATCCACAGCCCCGGGGTCTCTCGCCGCGAGTTTTTCCAGACATCCTTCCAGAAACTTGAAAAGTTCGACATCCGCGATAACCCCGTACTTGATCACCTCGTAGATTCCTGAGCGGTATTCGCGGGCCGGGAGGCTTTGCAACGACTCCGGATCTGCAACTACCCGGGACGCCGGGTAGAATGCCCCCACAAGGTTCTTACCCTCGGGCAGGTTGACGCCGGTCTTTCCGCCGATGGCGCTGTCCACCTGGGCGACGAGCGTGGTAGGGACCTGCACTAGGCGCACGCCTCGCAGGAAACTCGCTGCAACGAAGCCCGTCACGTCACCAACCACGCCGCCTCCTAGCGCTACCAGCGTGGCATCGCGGCCCGCCCCTGCGCGCACCAGCCGGCGGCAAAGCCGTTCCACCGTCTGAAGATTCTTCGCCCTTTCCCGGTCGTCAAAAACGATTATGCAGAAGCCGCTTCCTCCGCTCAGACTCCTCTCCACCACCCTGCCCCAGTGTTTCCAAACCCGCGGAGAGCTGAGGACAAATACCCGTCCTCGCACTCCGGCATCTCGCAGGTGTGTCCCCAGACGAGACAGTGCGCCGCGTTGGCACGCCACCGTGTACGGCCCCGATGCCGCCTTTACTTGAAATGTGGGCATTGCAGCGGCGAAAACTCTAGCACAACTCGCCCCGGCGGCAATCCGCGCCGCACGTCGCAGCCCCTCCCGGGCTCGGCCCATCGTGCTACCATTAGCGCCGGACGTGTCACAATCCGCGTCCGCGATGGCCCATTCTCCCACCATCGAGGTTGATTTTGCGGTCGCCGGCAGCGGCATCGCCGGTCTGCGCGCCGCCATCGAACTGGGCCAGACGGGCAGCGTGCTGGTGCTGGCCAAATCCGACCTCACCGAATCGGCCACCGAATACGCCCAGGGCGGCATCGCCGCCGCGCTCTCCGACGACGACGAAGTCAGCCTCCACGAACTGGACACCCTCCAGGCCGGCGACGGCCTTTGCAACCCCCAGGCCGTCCGCGTGCTGGTCGAGGAAGGCCCGCAATACATTCATCAGCTCATCGAGTGGGGCACGGAGTTTGACCGCACGGGCAGCCGATTGGCCTTCACCCGCGAAGGCGCGCACAGCCGCTCGCGGATCTTGCACGCTCACGGCGATTCCACCGGCAGGGAAATCGGCCGCGCCCTGCTGGCCAAAGCGAGAATGCTTTCTGCCGTCCGCTTTCAGGCCCACGCTTTCACCACTGTTCTGACTGTCGAGTCGGGCCGCGTCACCGGCCTCGAGTACATCGACGAGAACACCGCCCAGCGCCACTCCGTGCGCGCCGGCGCTGTCCTGCTGGCCACCGGCGGGCTCGGACAGGTTTATCCGGAAACCACCAATCCCGCCGTGGCCACCGGCGACGGCATGGCCATCGCCTACGACGCCGGCGCAACGCTCAGCGACCTGGAGTTCGTCCAGTTCCACCCCACGGCGCTGGCTGTGAAAGGCGCACCACATTTCCTGCTCTCGGAGGCCCTCCGCGGCGAAGGCGGCGTGCTGCGCAATGTGGATACCGACCGCTTTATGAAGCACCACCACGAGGCCGCGGAACTGGCCCCCCGCGACGTTGTCTCCCGGGCGCTCGTGGCAGAAATGCACCGCACCGGCGCCGATTTCGTTTACCTGGACATGACCAAGTACGACGCCGCGGTTCTCCAGAAGCGTTTCCCGCGCATCTACGCCACCTGCCAGTCCTTTGGCCTGGACATCGCTACCGACCTCATCCCGGTGCGCCCCGCTGCGCATTACTCGATGGGCGGCGTGCGCACAGACTTGCACGGCCGCGCGACCCTACCCGGTCTTTACGCTGCGGGCGAGACCGCAGCCATCGGAGTTCACGGCGCAAACCGCCTGGCCAGCAATTCCCTTCTGGAGGGGCTGGTCTTCGGCGCGCGCGCCGGCCAGGCCATGCTGCGCGACGTCGGAGTCGGCAACAGGCCCGCCGCACCCGCCCCGCACGTTCGCTCCCGGCCGGCCGCAGCGCGGAACTCTGCCTCCGCTCGCCACCCCTCGCGCTCGCACCCCGCATCGGTTCACGCCGTCACGGCCTCTGGCGCGGCTGCGGCCGCCGCACCCGTCCTTGAACAAATCCGCAAGATTGTCGGGAAGTGCGTGGGCATCATCCGCAGCGGAAAGGAGCTGGCGCGCGCGGTAGAGAAGCTTTCAGCCCTCGAGGTTCCCCGCCCCGCGGAGCCTTCCCGAAACGCCTGCGAGCTGCACAACCTCTGGACCCTCGCCCTGCTGATGGCCAGGTCCGCGCTGGCCCGCGAGGAAAGCCGCGGGAGTCACTACCGCTCCGATTTCCCCTACCGCGACGACGAGAAATTCCAGAAGCACACCCAGATTTCGTTGCCTCGATCTCCGTGGTTTGAATAGACGCCGCGCCGGACCCGCTGCCTGGTTATTGCTTCTTTGCTTTGCTCCAGCCGCGCTTCTCGACCGCGGGGAGCGATTCCAACAGGACGTGCCCGACCATGCCCAGGCTGCGCGCACAGACCTTGTCCAGGGTGTCCTGCGGCGTGTGCCAGTGCGCGTACTCGAGGTCAATCACGTCCACCGCGGGCACGCCCCGGCGGATGAACGGGATGTGGTCGTCTTCGATGGGCGTCTCGTCGGCAACGAAATGCTGGCCGTAGCCCAGACGCTTCGCCGTGTCCCAGATGATGTCTATCAGCCACGGGGTCGAGCTGGACTCCCGCTTGAAGCGCAACAGGTCGGCCCGTTCCCCTACGATGTCGGCCAGGATGACGGCTTTAATCTGTTGAAGCTCGCCCGAAAGGGCCAACTTGGCAGCCATTTGCCGGCTGCCAAACGTGCCATTCACGTCGCTCCACACCCCGTAGGCCTCCTCGCCGTCCATGAAGCCAATCCAGTAGGTGAGTTGGCGTTTGGTCGAGCAGAGCAGCCGGGCCAGCTCCAGCATTACCCCGGTGGACGAGCCGGAATCATTGGCGCCAACAAAGTTTTCGCCGGTCATGGTGTCGTAATGCGTCAGCAGAAGCACCACGGACTTGCTCTCCCCCGGAATCTTGGCCACCAGGTTGCGCATCTCCACGCGGCCCACGGGCGTGGACGCCGTGAACGAATCCTCTTCGATTGCGCAGCCGTAATCCTTCAGCCTCTCCCGGATGTATTCCTGCGTACGGCGGCTGGCTTCCGAACCGGGGGGTCGCGGTCCAAACGTCACCTGCTGGCGCACGTGCTCCCATGCTCTGGCCCCGTCGAACCCGCCTGTGCTTTCGGCCGGTAGCGCATCCAAGGGTCTCGCCATCGCAGGTGGCGGCGCTTTTTGGGGTCTTGCACCGGTCACCAGCGGTACGGCCCACTGCGGAGCTTCGATACCGATTCCGAGTAACAACCGTGCCGCGATCGGGACTAACCAGTACAAGGCGAGTGGAAGCGCGAAGAGGACGAGTAACACCTTCCATCCAGATTGCGGTTTCTCTGCACGCATTCTTTTCCGCCTGGGTTTCCGCCCATCTATCGGGCCAGCAGCCCCCACCACCCGTAATGGTTTGCCGCCCACACCAGTGTACCCACCAGCGCCAGCGCGCCCACCGCCGCCACCGGCCGCAGGTCGGCCACCTCTTCCCCGCGGGCGGTCTTCTTCCTTCGCACCACAACCCACGAGACACCGATGCCCAACAGGTACAGCACAATCATCGGCGCCATAAACACAGACATCGTGAACACATCTGTGGTGGGTGTGATCAGCGCAGACAACACAGCGATGATCAGCACGGCGTAGCGGAAGTTCCTCCACAGGAAGGCCGGCGTCACGATGCCGAACAGCGACAGGAAGAAAATCAGAATGGGCAACTGGAACACAGCGCCCAGCCCCAGCAGCACCAGCAGGATCAGGTCGAAATAGTCGTTGATGCTGATCATGGGCCGGAACGGCCCTTCAAAGCTGATCAGGAACTTCAGCGTGAGCGGCAGCATCACCCGGTATCCGAAGACTGTTCCGGTCAGGAAGAGCGCCACGGAGGAAAACAGGAAGCCCAGAGTCGCCCGCCGCTCGTTGCGATAGAGTCCCGGCGCCACGAAGAGCCACACTTGGTAGAACACCACCGGCAAGGCGATCAGCACCCCCAGGTACAGGCTCACGCTCAGCAGCAGCCGCAACGGGCCCAGCGGGCTGGTGTACACCAGGCTGTCCTGCATCCCCCCTGCGCGCAGCGCCTCGATCATGGGCTGCGCCAGAAACTCGAACGCCGGCTGAGCCCAGTAGAACCCCAGCGCAAACCCGGCGGTAACGGCCAGCAGGGAGTGAAGGATTCGGACGCGCAGCTCGGCCAGATGATCGAAAAATGACATGCGCACTGTCGGGTCGAAGCTCTCTTCGGAGTTGGCGGCCGGCTCAGGCTGGTTTGGCTTCGCCATCGGCGGGTTTCTCGTCGGGGGAGGCGCCGCCATTCGCGGGAGCGGCGGCTGATTCGTCCGGCAATGTGGTGGCGTCGCTGATTTCCCGGCCGGCCTCGGTCACTTGCCGCTCGGCATCGCGGATTTCGTCCTCAAATGTCCGCTTCAAATCATTGGACGCGCGCCGGAATTCCGTCATGGCTTTGCCCAGTGAACGCCCCAACTCCGGCAACTTGTAGGGACCGAAAATCAGCAAGGCCAGCACGCCGATGAAAATCATCTCGGGAATGCCGATCGGTCCCATCTGCGTCCTCGCGGGCATCGTAGCACAGACTTCCCCTCTGTGCGATACGGCTGGCGGCGGCCCGCGGAAAAGCCGCAAGGGGTGTGTTATACTGACCGGAAGGACAGGAAAGCGAGGACGGGATGCAGCCGAAGCGCCGGGGCGTAGTGCTGGTCATTGGAGTTCTCTCTCTATCTGCCGTGCTGGGAGGCTTTTACGGGCCTTCCGTGCGCGCCACCTCCTCCAGCAGCACGGATGTTCGGGACGCTATCAAGCAGTTCACCCACGTGGTCGCAGTCGTGCAGCAGAACTACGCCGACAATGTTGACATTGACCGCGCCATCTATCACGGCGCCATCCCCGGCATGCTCCGTGTGCTGGATCCACACTCCAGCTTCTTCGACCGTCGCCAGTTCGCCATCCTCAAGGAAGACCAGCGCGGCCGCTACTTTGGCGTGGGCATGATGGTCGCGCCGCGGGACGGCCGCACCGTGGTGCTGGCTCCCTTTGTCGGTTCTCCGGCCTATAAGGCCGGCATCCGGCCCGGTGACATCATCCTGAAGGTGGACGATACCTCCACCGCTGGCCTCAGCAATGCCGAAGTCGCCGACCGGCTGAAAGGCAAGAAAGGCACCATCGTCCGCATCGCCATCGGCCGCGAGGGACAGGAAGAGCCTCTGGTCTTCACCATCACCCGCGACGAAATCCCGCGCCACGCCGTGGACAACGTACTGCAACTGCGCACCGGAATCGGCTACGTCCGCGTCACCCAGTTCAACGAAACCACAGGGACGGAGCTGAGCGCGGCCCTGCGCCAGCTCGATGTCGCGCACCTGGACGGACTGATCCTGGACCTGCGCACCAATCCAGGCGGCCTGCTGAACGAAGGCGTGGCCGTTGCGGATATGTTCCTGGAGAAGCACCAGCTGATCGTTTCGCACCGCGGGCGCGCCAGCCAGGAGAAGCGCTACACGGCCCAGCGCGGCAATAACGGCGTGACGGTGCCGCTGGTGGTGCTGATCGGCGGCAACAGCGCTTCCGCTTCGGAAATCGTAGCCGGCGCCATCCAGGACCACGACCGCGGCCTGATCGTCGGCGAGGCCAGCTTCGGCAAGGGACTGGTCCAGAGCGTCTACGGGCTGAGCGAAGACTCCGGGCTGGCGCTCACCACCGCGCGTTATTACACCCCCAGCGGCCGGCTGATCCAGCGCGATTACAAAGCGGTCTCTCTCTACGACTATCTCTACAACCGGAAAAACGGGAACGAAGCCCCCGAAGTCCGTCAGACCGATAGCGGCCGGCAGGTGTTCGGCGGCGGCGGCATCACTCCCGACGAAGTGGTTGCGCCGGTCCCGCTGAACCAGTTCCAGCAGCGGCTGATGCGGCGCAGCGCCTTCTGGCCGTTTGAGATTGGCGTGGGCGGTTTCACGCGCCACTATCTCGCCGGCAACCCCGCCATCAAGAAAGACTTTGTGGTGGACGCGGCCGTTTTTTCCGAATTCCGGCGCTACCTGGACAAGGAAAAACTCCGCTTCACCGAAGCCGACATCCTCGAAAACCAGGAATGGCTGAAGCGCCACATCAAGCGCGAACTGTTTGTTTCCGTCTTCGGTCTGGAGGACGGCTTCAAGATCGGGCTGGAAGACGACCCCCAGGTGCAGCGGGCCATCGCGCTGCTGCCCCAGGCCCGCGCGCTATACGAAAAGGCCCGGCGCACAGTCGCCCAGCGCATGGGTTCCCAAGGTTCGCTGCGCTAAGCAACGCCTCCTCCTGATTTTCCCGGCCCCTGCCCACTTCTACTCTCCGATTTCCTGATTTTCAGATTGCGCGATTTCCTCCCGGCATGCGGTTTGTGCCGCAGGCCTGATGCCGCCGTTGGCGCCAGTGCGTGGCGCTGTATGGCCGCCGTTATGGCGACTTGGCGCGCGGCGAATCCGGCGAAGAAGCATCGCCAGCGGGACGCTGCGGGTACGGGGCCGGGGCTGCGGAGCGGACACCCTTCGGCTGCGCTCAGGGCAGGCGCAGCTCCGCCCCTACGGGAACGCCGGAGGAAGAGGCAGGATCGCCCGTCACGGGAACGCTGCGGAGGGCACAGGGCGGCAGTGCCGGAACCACAGAAAAGTGCGTTCCTTCTACTTCTGGATTCCCCAGAAGTTGTCTCCGGCGTCCAGAAGGGCGACGCCGTAGCTCCAGCGGTTGTTGATTTTCGAGGAGCTGCGCCAGGCGATGCGGCAGTCCAAAACGCCCCCGCTGGCGCGGTTGGTGATTCTGGCGCGGTCGTGAAGCTGGAACTCTGAATTGAGCGCAAGCATCGCGCCCCCATCGTTGACCAGCAGGGTTTCGGATTCCTCGCGCACCGGGGCGTGGTGGACGTCCCGTCCTTCCACCACCACAGGCACTCTGGCGGGAATGCGCGGGCTGGAGCGAATCTCAGGAGTCGAGGGGGAACTCATTGTCCTTCCAGGTCACGTGCGGCCACAGCGGGGAGAAGCTTACAACAGCAGGTCATAAATTCCCACTGCGTGTGGCGCCGAACCCCCGCGACAGTAAATGGTGGACGGCAGGGGAGCAGTTTATCCTGAGTCCGCGCAGCGAACGAAGGAAACCCACGGCCTTCCCGCTGGAGCCGGGACGCCCTCCCGGCGTCCCTGCAAGAAACGAGGAGAGCAGCAATGGTGGACGACATGGGATTCGAACCCACGGCCTCCTCGTTGCGAACGAGGCGCTCTCCCAGCTGAGCTAGTCGCCCACCGCACGGCTGATTTTATCATCGCCGCGGAGTGGGTGACAACGACGCCGCGCGCAGCAGCCCTTATTCCCCGCTCCGACGGCCGCCCTGTGCCGCTACGGCTTATCGAACTTGGCCTCGTCTACCGGGACGTTATGCAGCACTTCCTTGAAGCGGATCACGGTGCTGAATTGCGGGTTCACCTGGCGGATGGTGACGGCAACCTTGATGCCGTCATACTCCTTATATTCCTCGAAAAACGTCTGCACCAGCACGCTTTCGCCGGTCGGCAGCTTGCGCTCGCCCTCCGAGCGGATCAGCAGGCCCGTCTCCGCGTCGAAAAAGAAGCGCCGGATGCGGCCATTGCCGGGGTCGCCTTCGACCACCCAGGCGTCGCGCTCGCCCGACTTCTGCTTTCCGATGACCGTCAGCTTGGGATAGAGATCCCTCAACCGCACGGAGAAATGGAACTCGGCACCGCGCTTGCGCTCTTCCAGCTCCGGACCGGAGAATTCCCTGTAGCCGGCCTGGGGATTATCCTGCCAGGCGATGGCGCCATTGGTGCCCTGGCGGATCTGGCCGAAGCCATCGATGGCTAAAGTCAAGCTGGACTTGTTCGGAGCCTTGGCCGACACCTCGGCCGTCCCGGTCGTGCCCTGCTCGGGGACTTCAAAATCGCCCCGGGCCACGCGGCTGGTGACTTTCAGGATTGCTTCTTTCCCGCCCAGCGCCTTCACATATTTCTCCAGAATCTGGTCCGCCGTAGGAGCGGGCTCCTCCGCCTTTCCTGCCGGCGCTTGCCCCCGGGCCAGAATTGCAACTCCCAACAGCATTGTCGCCATCAACCCGCACCATGCCGCCTTCCGCATCCTCAATCTCCTTTTCTAACTTGCCTTAGCTGCCGCCACAATCTCCCAGTGTATCCTACGCGCGGGGACACCGCCCCATTTCAGTTGCTCGATCTGCGAAGCGTTTCATTGTTCGCCCAGCAGGCGCTCAAACTGGAACTGGATCACGAAGCCCTTTTTTGGACCATTCGGCCCCAGGCCGATGGGAAAGGTGATGCCGATTTCCACCAGCGTCTTTTTCGGGGTGATATAACCGTAGCGCACCCCGGGAGAGAAGACCCAGCTGAGTTCCCCCTCCCGGGTTCCGGTTGTGAATCCCGGCGCAACCTGCTGCGCCCAGTCCCCTGCGGCCTCCAGAAACACGTGGACGTCGTGGTTTCCGCCGCTGCGCGACGGCCTCTCGAGCGTTCGGATGCCCAGAGCGGAAGCGAAGGTGAGTCCCTGGAGCGCGAAATTTGCGCTCGATCCCGGCGTGGTGTCGTCCGCGGACGGCAAAACATTGTAGTTCAGCGAGGAAAACACGAACACCGGCCCTCCCCAGTCCTTCGCGGCGGCCACGTCCCACGCGAAGCCGCCCGAACCGCTGCCTGTGCCCCGCCGTACGCTCCCAGTGGGCAGGATTACCTGCGGCCCCATGGTCAGGGTGATGGGCGCCGTGTCTTCCTTCAGCAGACGATACCTGACGCCGAGGATGGAATCCGCGAAGGCGTAGTCGCTGCCTGTGGTGACGCCATTCAGGCCGGTCCGGCTGCCTGCCCCGGGCGTGATGATGTCCAGCTCCCAGCGGTCGGTGATGCCGTATTCCGTGCGCAGGAAAAAGTGGAATTGGTCTTCGCTCAGCCGTCCGGCGGGGACGGCGAAGCGCCGCGTGCCATAGCCGGTCTGGTGGATAAACTGGAACGAATTTTTCAACTGGGTGAAGGGACCCCCGGAGACGAATGCAAAGTCGGGTTCTTCGGGCTCGGCTTTCGTGGCCGCAGCGGAGGGAGCGGGCTGCTGTTTCGGCGCCTGCGAGGGAGCCGTGGGTGCGGTTTGAGCCATCGCCGAGGCAGGGGCCAGCAATCCGGCGAGCAACATGAGTATGAGAAAGCGCACAGCAATCTCCGTGGACACAGGTAGCTGGATGGCAAAAGGCTCGGCCAGGTGTGTGTCGCGCAACGGCACTCTACCAAACTCCCGGAAGCACGCGATAACGCACGCGGGCCGCATATTCGATGTAGCCCGATAGCTCGACGCGGAGCATGCGGTCTTCCACGGCTGTGCGATACGCGAGCAGCGGGATCCCCGGAATCAGCGGCAGTGCGGACCACCACGAGCCCAGCGCCAGCGGGCTGGCAAAATGAAACAGAAAAAATCCCAGATAGCCGGGATGGCGCACGAAGCGGTAGGGCCCGCCCATCGCGACCTGGTGCCCGCGGTCCGACTGGATGCGCACCTGGCCGCTGAAAAAGCGGTTGGCGCTAATGGCCCAGACCCAGCAGCCCAGGGATGCGGCCATCCCCGCGAGTCCCGCGGCCTGAAGCGCCCGGGGGAATTCGCCGGGGCGCTGCCAGCGGCCTGCGTCTATTCCGGCGAGTGCCATGTGGCCGATGAAGACCGGCACGATGAGCCAGCGAAAGCGGGCGTTGCGGTCACCCGGCCCAGTGCGAAAGCGCTCTTCGAGCAGCGACGCGTCCGTGCGCTGGATGACGACAGCGTTGACAAGCGCAAAAGTGACGAAGACACCCAGGTAGGCCCAGAACCAGGGGAGGTCGAAACGCCCTGCGGGGATGAAGAGCATACTCGAGAGCAAGCTGCAAGCCAGCACAAACCGAGCTGCGTTTTTCAGGCTCATCTCAAACGGCGAGGAACAGCCCGGTGACGTACATCACGCTGAGTCCCGCCAGGAAGCCGCCGACGTGCGCCGGACGGAGCAGGCCGGCAGCCTCGCCGGCACGCTTCATCTGCGAGACGATTTCAATCACTACCTGAAAGACCGCCCCTGCGCCGACCGACAAGAACAAGACGGCGATCACGGGAGACGGCGCGAGTCCGCCCAGGCCGCTGCCGAGAATCGTCGGGGCGCCGGCCAACGCTCCCAGTGCGGCCAGATGCCACAGACTGGGGCGCACTTCATCCGCGCCGCGGCGGCCACGGACAATGGGCGCGACCACGGCAATGCCTTCGGTGAGGTTATGAATCATGAAGCCGATAATCAGCAGCGCGCCGGTGGCGATTTCACCGAGGGCGTAGGCGCCTCCGATGGCCAGACCTTCGCCGAGATTGTGCACGCCGATGCCGAACGCCACCAGGTAGGCCAGCAACAAGGCTCCTTCCCCATCCAGGGAGGAGCGTCTGCGGCGCATGGCACTCGAGAAAGCCAACAGGCCGAGGAGGCTGGCGGTGACGCCCATCAGGATGAGGGCTACGCCCTGAAACGCATCCGGCAATCCTGCGCCGGCCTCCAGCGCGTCGGCCAGCGCATCCACGCCAAGGAATACCAGCAAGCCGACGGTGAGGCTCAGCAGGAAAGCGCGGCCGCGGTCACCGAGCCAGCGCAGGAACGGCAGCCAGAGAATCCCCAGGAAGACCGGGATCACGCCGACATAGACGCCCAGCAAGGCGAAGTTCAGAACGCTGCGCGCGCTCAGCTCCGGGGTAGCCGTGGCGACGTCCACTTTGTGGCTGAACGGCAAGCCCTTCTCGGTGAAGACGACAACCTCATAGGGCTCGCCGGTGTTCCACGGATACGGGATGGTGACGCGCGCCGTGCCCAGACGCTGGATGGTATCCGAAGGCTCGACGCTGAATTCCCAACTTGCGCGGTTGAGCCACCCCACCTGTACCTGGGCGATGGTGACGTCCTCGGGGCCGACGTTACGGATGTGCGCGATGATGCGCTTCTCGTTGGGGCGGTCGTCGCCCTGCGGGGTGAACACCAGGCGCTCAAAGGCAATCTGCTCGACCGGGGCAGCAGCCTCAAACCGCAGGCCGCCACTCGTCTTCCAAAACGTGATCAGCAGCGCGCCGAGCAGCAGCACCGGGGCCAGCGCGCTCAGCCAGATTTTTCCACTGCGCGATTCGGCGGGCATCCGCTACTTCCTCGCCCCGGTCTTTTGCGCCGCCCCATGGCCGGCGGCGGGTTGCGCAGAATGCGGCGGAGTCGCCGCATCGGCGCGGGCGGATTCTTCCGCCACACGGAACCAGCCCATCAGGCCCAGCTCCATATGCTCGGAGAAGTGGCACTGGAACATATACGCACCGGGAAAGTCATACTGAAACTCGAGGATCGCGCGTTCGGCGATGCCCAGGCTGACCACGTCGGTAATCTCGCCGGGCTTCATCGCCGTGCCGGAGCGGATCAGGCCGTACATGTTCCCATGAATGTGCGGGGCCATCATCTCTTCGAAGATGTTCATCACGTACATGCGCACTTTTTCACCGCGCTGGAGGTCCACCGGGTTGTCCGCGTACTGGAAGGCTTTGCCGTTCCAGGCGTAAAAGTCGGCTTCGCCGTCGCGGTCGAGGTCAAAGGCGCTCATCACCATGGCCAGCTCGCGCATGGGAGCGCGCCCTTCCCTGGGGTCCACGATCATCATCCCGTACAGGCCGTTATGGATGTGCTGGCTCGAGGGGTTGGCGTGGCAGTGGTACGGAAACACGCCGTAAGGGCGGGCCACAAATTCATAGGTGTACTCCCCGCCGGGCGGGACCATTTCGAATACACCGTCCATCTCCGCCGGGTGCACACCGTGGAAGTGAATGGTGTGCGGCAGAGCGCCCTTGTTCACCAGCTTCACGCGGACCAAGTCACCCTCTCGCGCGCGAAGCACAGGCCCGGGGACCGTACCATTGAAGGTCCAAGCGGGGATCTTGATGCCCGCAGCCACCTCGTGCTCGATGTTCTCTTCCAGGACCAGCGTGTATTCGTGAACCTTCTGGATGGCAGGCGCCGGGGGTGGAGGCGCAGGGTCGTATACCTGCTCGGCAGCGAGACGCCGCTCGCCGGGATAGCGGTACTGGTAGCGGTCGCTGCCCTTCTGCGGCGGCGCGTGATGACCCGCGTGGCCGGCAACAGCGGACGCGGTACTCTGCGGCTGAGCCGCGCGGACTTTTCGCGCCTGAGCCGAAATCCACAGCAGCGCGATGGCGCCGATGCCGATCGCGACGCCCATAACTCCCACCCATCGAAGCCAGGTACTCTTGCCTTGCATAACAGCCTCCTGATATTAACCGGGGTTAACTTTTGAGGATAAGCCTTCTTAAGGCGATTGTCAAGCGCAGCAGGGCCTGTCGGCGCCGCGGAGTGTCGTGTCCGGTAACGGCGTAGAGAAAGAAAAAGGGGAGTACGGGGGGATGAAAGCAGCCGCCTACTGACGCAAGGCGCGTTCCCACGCTTCGCCGTACTTATATCCGCAGCCTGTGTTGAACAGCACGATACGCTCTTCAGGTTTTAGCCAGCCGTCCCGCGCCAGCCGTTCGGCGACGACGACATTCGCGGCGCCTTCCGGTGCGGCGAAGATGCCTTCCGCAGCAGCGAGGGTCCGCCCCGCGGAGAGCATCCCCGCGTCCGTGGCGGCAACCGCGGTGCCGGAGCTCTCTTGCAACGCGCGGAGAATGAGAAAGTCGCCCAGGGGCTTGGGGACGCGGAGACCGGAGGCAATGGTGGCTGCGTCCTGCCAGAACTCTGCGGCGGCGGCGCCTTGCTCAAAAGCGCGGACCATGGGGGCGCAGCCGGCGGCCTGAGCCACAACCATCCGCGGGCGCTTCTTGCCGATCCAGCCCATCGCTTCCATTTCGTCGAATGCTTTCCACATCCCGATCAGGCCGACGCCGCCGCCGGTGGGATAGACAATCACGTCGGGCAGTTCCCCGTCGAATTGCTCCCACAACTCGTAGCCCATCGTCTTTTTGCCTTCGATGCGGTACGGCTCCTTCAGCGTGGAGACTTCGAACCAGCCCTCGCGCGCCTTGTTCTCGGCGACGTACTTCCCGCAGTCGGTGATGAGGCCGTCAATCTTGCGGACGTCGCCGCCAAAGGCGCGACATTCCATCTCATTAGCGGCCGGGGTGTCCGCAGGCATCACGATGACGCTCCGCAACCCGGCGGCGGCGGCATACGCGGCGAGAGCCCCGCCAGCATTGCCGGCAGTGGGAATAGCCAGCGTCCCGGCATGGAGCATTTTGGCCATGGTGACCGCAGCGGAAAGGCCGCGCGCTTTGAACGAGCCCGTGGGGTTCAGTCCTTCGTCCTTGACGTACAGATTTTGCAGACCCAGCCGCTGGCCGAGACGTCGCGCGTGGATCAGCGGGGTCATCCCTTCGCCCAGCGATACAGGGTCGTCCGCGGGCAGCACCTCCGCGTAGCGCCACATCGTGGCCGGACGCGCGCCTAACGCTTCGCGCGTCAGAGTCTGCGCCGCACGTTGCAAATCATAGCGGGCCAACAGCGGTCCGCCGCATGGGCAAAGGTTTTGAAGCTGGTCCCACGGATGCGTATTCGCGCAGCGCGAGCATTCCAAATGAAGCAGAAGGCTCATGGGACAGGCGCAAGCTTGACGGCTAAAGAAACTTGCGAGCCGGAGAGCGCGTGGATTTCCCTTTCCCACCCCTGACGGCCCCTGGCGGTGACGCGGATGCGGTGCGTGCCGGGCGGCAGCTCCAGCACAGCCGGCGTCATCCCGGCGAGCGTTCCATCCACATAGACTTCAGCGCTCTCCGCGTCTGCCGTGACGCTGAGGCGCGCCGGGGCCGCCGCACTTTCGACACTGGTCAGTTTTCCACCTTCGAGGACGACGGCCAGCGCCAGCGCCGGGTAACTGAGCCACTCGCGGAGGCCAAACGTGACTGCCCTGTGCGGCAGGCCGAGCGCCGCCTCGACCTCCGCGCGCGACATCCCGGGCTTGAGCTGCACGGGCCTGGAATTTGTTCCGAGTGCAGGGCCAGGAGGCTCCGCACCGGACGTACGTGTGGGCGCAGGAATGGCGGCCGGCGGGGCGGAATAAGCGCCCTCCGGCAGGACCCACTCATCCAGGACGGTGTAAAGGGCGTCGAGGTCACCGCGGGCCACCTGACCGCCGGCGAAGGCGAAACTGAGAGCGAGCCAGACCTGGCCAGTGCGGATCCCGGCGGCGAGGTCGCGCACGCTCACCAGGCCCAGGGTGACGACGTCGGTTCCGACGCCCACGCTGTGGACATAGAACTTTTCGCCCGCGGCAACCGCAACTTCGCGCCGGCCGCGGTACAGCACCGGCTCGCCGCCAATGGCGTAGGAGGCGGGGTCATCGCGCGCGAAAGAGGCTTCGATCCCGCCGCGGCGGAGCGTGACCACACCGCCGACCTTGCGGATCGTCGCCCGGTTGCCGCGCAGACCCAGCACGCCCGGGCCGACCTGCGTCAGGCGGTAGCGTCCCGCAATGGCCTGTTGAAGCTGGTCGCGACGTGCGGCGTCGGTTTGTGCCGTCGAGCCAGCGGCCCACGCCAGCATCAGGGCTACAGCCAAAGTCAGCTTGCCAGTCATCCACATTTCTCCCAGTCCACGACAATTTATGCACATACGGGCGGTGGACGGCCCGCGGCTCAGCAGACTATCGCTCCCCTCGCGCGGGGTCAATCGTACTGCTACGATTCAGGCGTGCAATTTCGAGGTACGTAAGGCGGGAGATATACCCTGTCACCCATGTCGCGGCAACTCGCGAGCCATGCGAGTCTCCCGCCGGCCAGTCGCTCGGCGCTCAAGTCCAGAATCGTTTCCAGCGTCTGCTCGCTCACCTGTTCAAC
>Ga0247727_10006050_pt1 | contig 24000 bp, 27 predicted proteins | sample WisWelCaveWW1625_FD_202498 | JGI IMG/M metagenome (GOLD analysis project Ga0247727, IMG submission 202498) | Biofilm microbial communities from Wishing Well Cave, Virginia, United States - WW16-25 | ecosystem: Environmental > Aquatic > Deep subsurface > Groundwater > Cave microbial mat | place... | reverse complement strand
CTCGTCGACGGCGATTTATCGCCATGAGCTTGTACCTGAGCCGTCCGGATGGCAATCCTGCCTCGGACCGGCTTCGCGCCAGGCCATTTTCGGCTCAAATAAGATTTATTTAATATAGAATCTTACGGCAACAAAATCAAGCGTTAGTTTTGCTTTTGGATTTGTCGAATTCGTGCCAGTAGATCTTGTGTAGCTTTTGCCAATCGGGGATCGGCAGGCGCGGCAACGATGCGATTCAGCAGTTGAGCGGCCTGATTGTACTGCCTCCTATTCAGCAACGCGACCGCCTGGTTGTACCACTCGACTTGTTGATTGTACCGCACCTGTTTGGTCGAATGGCTGGAGGATTCCTGCAATTTTGCATCATCACAGGTTGCGAAGATCTGGTTCAAGAGATTCAGCGCTTCATCAAATTCCTTATTCTCGGCGCGCCTGATGGCGCTTTTATAAAGATTGACATGTTGGTCGTGTTGAATCGCCCGCCGCATCTCTTCAATTTGCTTCAACTGGACCGCGTCTTTCGTTATGCTCTGAACCCGGTCAAGAATCCGGATGGCTTCTCGAGTTTTGTTCAAATCGAGCAATTGTGCGGCTCTTCCCAACGCCGTCGTTGTCAGTTGTGCCCAGTTCCTGGCAACGCGGCTGGAATCCTCGCCTGCCGGGAATACGCGGTTGAGCAAAATTTGAGCTATGGCCGAATCCCCGTTGAGCGCGCACAGAGTTTGCAAATTTAAAGCAATGTCCATCCGTGACGGCAGCCGTTGCAAAGCGAAATCCAGAGCCGTAATGCCTTCCTCCAGCGGGCTGTCGAGGTCAAAAATAAAAGTCTCTCCCAAGGCGGCATGCGCCTCGATGAATTCATGGTCAAGATCGATCGCGGCTCGAAAAGCGCTGCGGGCATCGCGCGCGATCTTTTGAATGGACGGATCATGAAGATTCACCTGCACGCGGCTTTTGATGCCCTCCATCAGACAGTTGCCGTAGTGATAATAAATCGCCGGCAGCGGTTGGTTAAGCGCGATGGCCTTCTCGAAATATCGCTGCGCGGCGGTTATGCTGCCCCGGTTCATTTCAACAAAGCCCAAACCGGCATATCCGAGCGCGTCATTGGGATTGGCAGAAATTGCGCTATTGAAATAGGCTTCGGCTTCATGCAATCGCTCCCGGCCTTGATGTGCCAGCAGATCACCCAGATAAAAAAGAACCTCTTCATACGGCAAAGGCGCCACCCGGACCGGAGCCACGGCGGCCAGGTCTTTGGAATCGATCACGGTATAAGTGAAGAGAAACTGGCGCAAATAATCCTTAAGCTCTTCTTGCAGTTGCGCCGCTTCCATTGCAAACGCGTCGCGAAAGGCCTGGTTCTGGGGATATCCCTGTTCGAGCCGAGTCAGGAATTGTGAGAGTTTGGGGCGTAATTTTTGTTCCTGGCCTTGCATGAGATAGTGCACCAGCAGCCACGATTGCGCATAGAAATTCCCGGCTTTGGTTTCTTCCTCGTGCAAAACCTCGCTTTTTTCTAAAAGCTGCTCCAGCGGCATCAAGCGCGTCGACTTCAAAAAAGCCATGTGGTGTGCCACCGGAAACCCGATGATCGTTTTGTCGTCATCGGATTTAAAAGTGCTGTAATACTCGGCGAAGCCCTCGTTGAACCACAAGGGCGCATTCGGCAGGTTATTATTGACAAAAAAGTGAATGTATTCGTGGTAAATGATTTGCGAAACTTGCTCCTCGGCGTTGATGGCAATATAGTTTCCATCCGGCTGAGAAAAAAAATAACCGGATATGGAAGGAACCCGGCCGCGAACGCGCAAGCTATATGGTTTGAAAGACTTGTTGTCTTTGAACAAGAAAATCGAAGTCGGAACCGGCGCGTTGACCGCGGTGGCATTGGTCAACAAGGCCAGGGTTTTTCGCAGCCGCTCCAGGTTTGCGCTGGCAAGCTTGGCGACTTTCTCCCCGGCATTGCTATTGATCGTGAAATTCTCAGATTGGACGCGTAGCCATTTTTCCTTTTGCGACGGTATTTTGATGTCTGGCGGTTGCCGCGTCATTGCCCATTCTGGCGCTAGCAATGCGCCAAGCACCAATGTCAAATGCAGATATTTTTTCGTGAAGATTAAAAAATGGGTGTTCATGGCGAGGTTTTGATTTGCTATTGCCCAAGCCGGACGAGCCGAAACCCAAAACACTTTTAAAAAAAATCCACCGGATTAAAAAACGACCAATGGATAAAAACATTAAATGGCAAGTTTGAAATCATGCAATCTCAAACTCAAACCGGAATGCCGGTAAACAGAAATAGATATTTTGCAAAAGCTTCGCCGACGAGCACCAGCACGATCGTGGCGTAAAGAATGCCCGTGGCCGATTGGGTATTTTTAACTTTTACCGAGCTCCAAATCATCCAGCCGAAAAGCAGCGGCACCGCCAGCCCAAAGCCGACGCGAGCCCAGAATAAAATGCCGGACATTGAAAAGTCAAGCCAGCCTCTGGCGGTCACGGATAGGGGAGGTTGCGAGGAGCCGGAGAGAATGAAGACGGTGGCAAAAACCAAAATCGTGCGCAAGAGCGCGAGGCCGATAAAAATCCGCGTGGTGATTTGCAAAGGCCGCAGCGTCAATTTATGATTCACCAAATACCAATGCCCGGTGATCATCGTGCCGAGCACGGAGCCGAGCATCAACGCCGAGCTGATGAAACTGCCGGACTTCATCCAGGCTGGAGCCGTTGAAACGTTCGGAAAAGTAAAAGGCAATAGCGCCATGGCCGCCAATCCGGCGATGATGGCCAGCGCCGCAAATATTTTTCCGCCGCGCTTGAGCAGCAACACCGTGAGCAGGAGAAACAAAATACTGAGCGCTAACAAGGTTGCAATCTGCCCGGCGACGGGACTTGCCGCCGCAAACGGCGTTGCAAAAGTGAGATTTTCGAATGGCTTCGCCCAAAAAGCGCACGCGAGCAGGATTATCGAGAGAATGCTGATCAGCCGAAAAAATCTTGTGCCCATTTCTTTCACGGAAATGAACAGCATCGGCACGAGCGCGCCGACGGCGAAATGCGTGAAGAGAGAGAAGAAGATGAGTTTTAGGGCGTCCATGACAGGTGTTTCTCAGAGCCGGTTCGTGAATCGAAGAAGCGTATTCCGCTGATCGAGATGTTCATCAATTACAAGTTGGGGACTCAAGCCGCGCGCCCCTTCCGGCTTTCGTATTTCTCATAAGTTTCAGCAATAGCATCTTCAATGAAATTTAACCACAAGCGCTTTCCTTCAGGGAAATCGAAAATGAGGCGATGCACGGCAAGCATTTGTGCTTCCTGCACGGCCTCCCACGTCAGCCGTGGCCAGGACCGTAAGATGCTCTTTTTGTTCCGGCCTTCCACCAACGCCGCCAATACCGGCCCCGCCATGACTCGCGTTCCTTTGAACGTCAGATAGCCGTGGCAAATCGTTGGATCGGAAACCACATACTTGCCAAGCTCAATGACGTGTCCCTTTGAATTGGTTTTCACAATTGCCGGCAAGGCTCGTCTTTTTGTCTTTCGAGCCGCACCGGCAGAAACTTGTCGTGTTGGGGACAGGGTTCTCATCATTTCACCTCTCGAATTTTATCCATGCGCCAAAATCTTTTCTCTTATCCAGGAATTGACAAGTCCGGCTGAAGAGATCTTTTTCGAACGAGCGATTTTAGTTAATTCATCAGCAAGGTCGGTTTCAAGAGCAATAAAATGCGCCTTTTTTTTGATATTAACTTCAAAATGAGCTTCGGGCATTTCATCCCAGTAATCGCCCATGTCGTAGGCGTCAAAAAACTCGACAAGTTGATCGAGCGATTTAAAACGCGGCAATTTTTTCGGCTTACTTTTTGGCATATTGTCTCCTCTCTTTTTCGGCCATATCTCTTGCACTCAGCACGAGAGCTTCTTTCGTTTTCTTGTATATAAGCAGCACCGCCAGGTATCTCCCTGCGTCGCTTCGTCCTAACGCCAGGTAAACGTCTTCGTCTTCACGTTCTCCTTTTTCAACAAACCGAAACTTTGGCTTTCCGTCAAATACCTCTTCAACTTCATCGGTTTCAACGTGATGTTTGAAAGCGAGTTTATCAACAACATATCTCCACCATATTACGCTTTTGATATACATTCAATGCCCCTCAATTCAACGACAGCGCCATCGAATAAACCTCCGGATGCTCGATTTGGCGGCGGTGCTTGAAAGTTTCCCAGACTTTATGCGTGTGCGAAATCTCGTATTCGCCGAACGTCCAGCAGAGCAGCGTGTCCGGCAGAAAACTTTTAAAATCCGCGGTAAAAAAGCCTTTGGGATACGCGCCGAGCCGGAAAATTTCCTTTGCCCAGCGCTCCAGTGTCAGCGCGACTTGAATGTCGTAGCTCTGCTGCGCATCGGATTCATTGAACAATTGCTCCGATTCCATGCGCACGCGCGCCTCGTCCAGCTCTTCCACGGTTTGCTCCGTCTGCACGATTATTTTGGGCAGAACGGCGTTGGCCTGTTCCAACGTAAAAAACGGCATATCGTCAGTTTTATAAAAATGCGCCTGTTCGTTTTGTTCGTATTCGCTCATGCTGTTCTCCATGCCTGTTGCTGGTAGCTGGTTAAAAGCGACAAGCTACCAGCAACAAGCAACCAGAAACCAGTGACTCACTCGAACGCTGAAATTCCCGTCACTGCTTGCCCGAGAATGAGCGTATGAATTTCGTGCGTGCCTTCGTAAGTTTTGACGCTTTCGAGATTGGCGGCGTGGCGCATGGCCACATAATCGTCAATGATGCCGTTCGCGCCGAGAATCTCGCGGCACATGCGCGCGATCTCCAGCGCGTGATAACAATTATTGCGTTTGGCGAGGCTCACCTGCGCCGGATGCGCTTTGCCCTGGTCTTTCATGCGTCCAAGCTGCAAACACAATAATTGCATTTTGGTAATTTCGGTTACCATGTACGCAAATTTTTCCTGCGTCAATTGAAACGCCGCGATCGGCTTGCCGAATTGCACGCGACCCTGTGCATATCGCAGTGCTTCTTCGTAACATGAAATCGCGGCTCCTAAAGTCCCCCATGAAATACCGTAGCGCGCCTGCGTCAAACAACTCAGCGGTGATTTGAGGCCGTCGGATTTCTGTAAAATCGCATTTTCCGGTACGTGACAATCGTCCAACAACAACTCCGCCGTATCCGAAGCGCGCAGCGAGAGCTTGCCGTGCATCGCTTTTGCCGAGAACCCTTTCGTGCCTTTATCGACGATAAAACCTCGAATATTGCCATCGAGTTTCGCCCACACGACGGCGACATCGGCCATCGTGCCGTTGGTAATCCACATCTTTCGGCCATTGAGCGCGTAACCGTTCGCCGTCTTTTGCGCGCGCGTTGCTATGCCGCCGGGATTCGAGCCGTAATCAGGTTCGGTTAAACCAAAGCAGCCGATAAATTCGGCTTTGCCCAACTTCGGCAAATATTTTTGCTTTTGTTCTTCCGAGCCAAACGCCCAAATCGGATACATCACTAAACTGCCCTGCACGGAGCTGAAGCTGCGCAGCGCCGAGTCGCACCATTCCAGTTCCTGCAGAATCAAGCCATACGCGACGTTATTCAAACCCGGGCAACCGTAGCCCTGTAAATTCGCGCCGAGCAATCCCATCTCGCCAATCGGCTTGATGAGTTCTTTGGGAAATGTGCCCGCGCGAAAATGATCGCGGATGATCGGCAGCGCTTCCTTTTTAAGGAACTCGCGCACTTGATCGCGCACCGCTTTCTCTTCCGTTGAGAAAAGCGTCTCGAGGTTATAAAAGTCAAATGGATTCAGATCGGCCATGATCGATGATCGGATAAGTGAAAACTTTTGATGATTGATTTCAGCACCATGACAAGAATAAGGAATTTTTTCGTAAAAAGCAACTGTGCGTTTTGTGGACTCTCAAATCTCCCAAACCTTAGCCGCTCAATCAAGAATTGAGTCTTGACTTTGAGCGCGATTTTCATTAAAGTGTGATACGAGCCAAATTTTAATTGAACAGCGATATTATAAAATGAGTGCACCCATGAAGACAATACGAATTGCTCTGGAAGACGGCCTGTTAAAAGAAGTAGATCAGGTTGTCGAGAATCGGTTTGATAACCGCGCCGAATTTATTAGCAAAGCTTGCTCTTTTTTTCTGCGCTATTTGCATGAGCAGCAATTAGAGCAAGTTTACAAAAGAGGCTATGAACAGGTGCCGGAAGAACTTGAGATGGCGGAAGCGTCAGTTTTTCTTGCCGGCGAAATCATGGAAAAGGAAGATTGGGAATGAAACGGGGCGAGGTTTGGTGGGCGGACTTGCCGCCGCCGGTCGGCAGAAGGCCTGTTCTTCTGCTTTCGCGGGACCGCGCATATCAAGTAAGGACAGCGGTCACAGTGGCTGAAATTACTCGCACCATCAGACAAATACCGGTTGAAGTTGTGCTCGATCATTCAGACGGAATGCCAACAAGATGCGCCGTAAATCTTGATACGATCATCACCATTCCCAAGACGCTTTTGCAAACTCAAATCACCACGTTAAATGCATCGAAGATGCAATTAATCGAGAACGCTATCAAATTTGCTTTAAATCTTTCCTGAGGACAAACATGAAAATTCGCTTCTGCGGAGCAGCACAAGAAGTCACCGGCTCGCAACATCTCCTGTCGGTGAATGGGAAAAAAATTTTGTTGGATTGCGGCATGTTTCAGGGAAAACGCTCCGAAACCCGCCGGAAAAATGAGACGTTTGAGTTTACACCGTCACAAGTCGACAAACTCATTCTTTCCCATGCGCACATCGACCACTCCGGCAACATTCCGACGCTGGTGCACCGCGGTTTTACCGGCGATATTTTTTCAACGCGCGCGACCGTCGATCTTTGCAACATTATGCTGCGCGACTCCGCGCACATTCAAGAAAAAGACGCCGAATGGTTGAATAAAAAACGCGGCGAGAAAGTCGAGCCGCTTTATACGCTCGAAGACGTCGAAAAAGCGATGCGGCAATTCGTGGGTTTGCAATATCTGCGGCCTTTCACGGTGCTGCCCGACGTGCAGGTCACGTTTCAGGATGCCGGACACATTCTCGGCTCCGCCGGAGTTTTAATGGAAATTGCGGAAAGCGGCCGGAAACTCCGCTTCGGGTTTTCCGGCGACATCGGGCGCAGGAATACGCCGATCATCCACGATCCCGACTATTTGAACGATCTCGACGTTTTGATCACGGAGAGCACGTACGGCAATCGCGAGCATCCCGACCATGATAATCTCGCCGAGCAATTGGCGCAAACGGTCAACACGGTTTATCGACGCGGCGGCAAAATGATCGTGCCGGCGTTTTCGATTGGCCGTACGCAGGCGCTGGTTTACCATCTGCACAAATTATATAATGAGAATCGCATTCCGGAGCTGCCGATTTATGTCGACAGCCCGCTGTCGGTTGAAACCACGGGGGTGTATCGTCTGCATCCGGAATGTTTCGATCGCGACACCTATCGCCTGTTTCTCGATGAGGGGCAGGATCCGTTCGGCTTCAAACGCCTGCAATACATTCGCGACGTGGAAGACTCGAAGAAACTCAACGATCTCAAAGGTTCGTGCATGATTATTTCCGCTTCCGGCATGGCGGAAACCGGGCGCGTTTTGCACCATCTCAAAAACAATATCGAAAATCCCAACAACTGCGTGATGCTCATGGGCTACATGGCCGAGCACACGCTGGGTCGCCGCCTGGTCGACGGCGCCACCGAAGTAAAAATTTTCGGCGAGACGTACACGCGCCGCTGTGAAGTAAAAAAATTAGACGGCATGAGCGCCCACGCCGACCGCAGCGATCTGCTCGATTTCGTGCGCCGGCACAATCCGAACAAGCTCAAACACATTTTCCTGGTGCACGGCGAATTGGAGCCGATGACGGCGTTGGCGGAAGGCATCCGCAGCTTGGGATTTCCGAATGTGCATATGCCAAAGGAAGGCGATGAGATAGAGGTTTAGCATGCTGCCCATGAATTCATAAAAACTTTTTTCACGCGGCAATTCCCGAGTTGCCGCGTGGTTTTTTAATCCGCGTGTAGCTACGCTAATCAACTCTCGGATTTTTCTAAATTTTAAACTTTCCTTCAACCCCGCCAGATGTGTCAAAGCGAACACACTGTTGTTGAATTTCCCACTCTGCCGCACCAATTTTAGCCTTACCACCATATCGTCTCAATAAAAACAACGGCCCACACTCGAATTAAATTTTAATGTCGTGGCACAACGATTGAAGTATCTCGAAACGTCAATTCACTTGCAAAAAATTTTTCAGGAGGATTTATCATGAACAGCTTTACGAAAAAAATTTTATCCCTTGTGCTCGGTAGTTCGATGCTTTGGCTTGCCGCCTGCGAGAAAAACCCCACGGACTCCAAAAGCCAGAAACCGGATTTGCCGCCGCAAAGCTCGATGGTTGTCGATTTGAATGCCTTTAACAATGCGGCAGAGTTATCAAACGCCGGCGCGGATCAAACCAATGCCGGCTTGAATTTCGTTGCCGCGCGGCTGACGGTCGGCGCGATCAATTTGGCGGTGTTCACCCACATGAGCGTGCCTGTCGTCACTTTTGCCGCGGCCATTTCACAACAGCCGGCTTTAAAAGATGACGGCAAATGGCATTGGATTTATTCCGTCACGGACAATGCCGGCCGTCAATTTCAGGCCGATTTGGCGGGCTGGATCGATGCATCGGCGCAAGTTTCGCGGTGGGAAATGCGCATTAGCACCACTGGTCTCGGCGCGCCGCTGAACAATTTTCTGTGGTACACCGGCCAGGCCAGTCTCAACAACGGCTCCGGACAATGGGATATTTATGATCCTGCCCAGCCAAGCAATTCCGTCAAAGTCGTGCACATCGATTGGGATCGTCCGAGCGCGACGAATGCGACTTTGAAATTCACCGTCGTCAAACCGCAGGTTCCGGAAAACGGCGATATGCTGACGTACAAAGCCGAAAACTCGAGTCGTTCGGTCACGTACTTTGACCAATCCGCCAACAGCACGCTGCAAATTTTTTGGGATGAGGTGACGCACGCCGGCTATCTCATTGCGCCGAATTACAACAACGGGCAAAAGTCGTGTTGGGATAGCCAATTGAATGATATGACGTGCCAGTAAGGAGTTTTTGGCTGGAAGAGTTACGATTTAAAAGCAAAAAGAATGGGAAGGTTTAATTTGCCAAACCCCGGTGGGCGTAGCCTGCAACTGAGGCTACGCCCGCCTGATTTTCTTGAAAAACTTTAGCCGGAGATTGAGTTGCTCGCTCTCAAAGCTCCTTCAATCCATCAACACCGTTGCCAGAGTTTGCCCTTTGTCTGCGCCTTTTTCAACGGCAACTGCAAAAATGTAAACGCCTGGTTTCCACTTTTCTGTTCCGATGGGGACGACCTTGATAAGGTAGAACCCCGGCAATGTAACTGCCGTGACGCCAGTGATATTCACCAGCGCGCCGCCTGGCCCTACGATAATCGGATTGGTTTTGAAGTTGGCTGCTGTAAGCCCGGTGACTGGCGCCCCGTTGATATCGGTGACAGACGCGACGATGTAATTGGGCTGCCGATTGCCTGGCGCGGCAATGGTGTCTTCCGAGAATGCGGTTACGATCAAGCGTGCCATGATTTTCTCCTTAAATGTTGGCATCTATTTTTCGCTGGTGACACTTGTTTGGGGCAGGGTCATCCACCAGCTTTAAATGACGCTGTCTTTATTTTCCTTAACTCCCCTATATACTATGACACAAAAGCGGCCGGAAATCCCCGCGTCGGTGCAAAATATTTTTAACTAAAGTCGATGCTCCTTCAGCGTCCCCGCCTCGCTACGCGAATGGACGTGCAGCCTGGTGTAGATGTTCTTCATGTAGGTGGCAATTGTGAAGGGGCTGAGAAAAAGCGCCTCGGCAATTTGCTTATGCGGCTTGCCGGAAACCAGTAAATTGAGAATTTCTTTCTCGCGTTCGGTGAGCGCATAATCCGCAAAATCATGCCGTTTTTATCCAAATACGAATTGAAATGTGCCTGAGCATTTTGGCCGTAGGCCGGTTTAAGGCCGGGCGTCCTCGGATATAATACAAACTTCACGTTTGTTTGCTTTCTTTCCTTGAAAATGTTATATTCCTTAATGTGCAGAATGATATTTTCGAGGTGATTGATGATCGCCACGTTTTCGTGATCGATTTGTTCAAGCGGTGGATTTTGAAAAATCTGCCGGTGTAATTCTTGCAAAAGCTTGCTTTCCTTGTTTGCTTTCTTCCTCTGAAAATGTTATATTCCGGTCAGGCTTATTAAAACAAAAAGAAGAACGCATGGAAACAGCAACACTATCAGGTTAATTCTATTCAAAAATTATAAGGAGATCATCGATGCCAAACTCAGTTGCTTTGCCTGCCGACGTTTTGGTCAGACATTCTGAGCAAGATGCAGCAGCCGCCTATTCACCCCAAAAAGATTTTTACTCGTTGGAGCGTCTTTATACTATTGAAAATCCATTTGCAGTCAAAAGCTTCCTTGCGGCGCATCCTAATCTCAAGGATTACCTGTTTGAGACGCACGAGCAGATTGAGAGATTTTTTGGAGACAGCGCCTTGGAAATTAGCTTGAAACATGACAGCGATCCTGAAGAAGATTATGAGGGCTTGTTTGTCATTGTCAAAACCCATTTATCTTCCGAGGAAGCTCTCGATTTTTTGGATAAATTCGATTTTGAATGGTTTCTTGATCAAGTTCCCCCAGAAATTATCTCCATATTGACTGTTACGGTGAGACCGGTATGAGCTTCAACTGGAAGTCGTATCTGCAATTAGCTGATGAGCTCATCAAGCATCAGAACCCTGCCATTCCTCAAGAAGCTTACTGGTGGCGCTCTGCGGTTAGCCGATCTTATTATGGTGTGTTTTGTATTGCCAGAAGTTTTCTTATCAGACATGGAATAACCATACCAAGAGTTAATACGCATAAGTTTGTGAGAGAAGCATACTTGAATTCACAGAACACGGTTGAACGAAAGATAGGAAAAGAATTAGGCGATTTATGGCTCCAAAGAAAAGACGCTGATTACGAAGATAGAGCTGTTTTTGATGTGAAGAGAGCAACAAATGCCTATCAAGTGGCGTCCCGCATTCTTCACCGATTAGCAAGCATGGGAGCGATTTAACAGTATTGGTAAAAGCAAGGGTAAATCATTTCCATGTCGATCTCCAGCCCCCAAACCTATCCCGATCCGGAATCCCACTTCACCATCAGGCCTTACATTACCGACCCGCAGAAATTCTTTGGCCGGGAGGAAGAGTTGCGCGCGATTCTCCAACGGCTGAAGACGATGCAGTCTACTTCCGTAGTTGGGGAGCGGCGCATTGGCAAATCGTCTTTGCTCTATCATATCTTCCAGGCCGGCAATGCGTGGTTACAAACAAATGATCTTCGTTTTGTCTTCATCGATCTGCAGGAGGCGAAGTTCCAACGCCAAGATCTGTTTTTAAAAAATGTGTTGAAAGAGTTGGATTTGCCTCATACCCGCATTCAGCCCGACGCGGATATCACCGAGGCGCTCGTCGCATTTTCTGAAGAGTTGGAAAAGCTCGACCGTAAGCCGGTGCTGCTGGTGGACGAGTTTGACGATGGGTTGAAACACGGTCGCTACTCCGAGAACTTTTTTGAGCATCTCCGCAGCATGATCGGCAGCCGCAAGCTCGGCTTCGTCACCGCCTCGAAAAAATCTCTGAAAGACGCCTGTTTGGAAGGCGGCTACGCCTCGCCGTTTTACAATGTTTTCATCACCAAAAAGCTCGGGCCGCTAACCGACGAAGAAGCAGGGCAATTTCTGTTGGCGGTGCATCAGGATTTCGGCCTGACCGAATTTGAATGGAAGCTGGTCAATTCTTATTGCACCAATGAACCGATCAAATTGCAGATCGCGCTGAAACAAATTCTCCGTTTACGGGAAGCAGAAGGAGATGTAGAAACGCTGTTTTATAATCGCTACCAAGAAGAATTGAGCAGCTTCTTTGCGGATACTGAAGACCATCTCAAAGCATTGGTTAAGCGCGGAATAAAAGACTGGCCAAAGATCCTCAATACGATTCGGGGTATTAGAGAAACCATAAAATGATCGCCTACCTCAAAAGAAATCTCCATGTTTTGCATCTTGTTTTTTTCAAGCCTAAAACTTTTGTAAAGACTTATGCGCATATTTCACGTCTAGATAGTTTAAAGCTGTTGGCTCAACAACTCCCTTTTGTTTTTTTGATCCCCGTTCTGATCATCGCTCTCGTCGGGGGCCTGTTCGAGTATCTGGGTTTGAAGTTTAATTGGCACCACACATTGATTGCTTCTGTCGAAGGCATGACAGTTAGCTTGGTACTTGGCGTGTTGCTCGGTGTAGTTTTCGGTATGGTACGTGGTGTGGGACTCGGTGTGGCAACCAGCGTAGTCGGAGGGGGAATAGGTGGCGTTATAGGAAGTTGGATAATAGGCATTCCATTCGTTTTGCTATTGGGAGTGGCCAGTGTAATACAAGAAGATGTAGATTTCCCAGGGAGATTTATAGTTGTAACAGTTGGTGCATTTTGGAGTTTCTTAATTATCACGACAGTGGGTAACTTATATGACGTGACAGTTGGCATGGCAGTGGGCATAACATACACGTTTGTTTATTTTCGGTTATTCTATCTCATCATTTATCCGATACTCTATCGCAGATTTGTCAACCACCCGATATGGGCGCATTTTAAAAAACTGCCATTCTTTTACGATGAAGTCATCTTTTTCCGATTTCCGCTATTAAAGCGGTTATTGAAGGTTTTTGTGCAGGCTGATCGTAGCGCTGGCATGAAAGCCATCAATTTCATCATTCAAGAACGACCCCTTCAATTATCTCAAGCCCGCCGAGCCTTGTTTGAAATTGCTATGCATGATTTATGCGACATGCAAGAATTCCGGCAAATTGCCGCCACTCCGCAAGTTATCGGTTTCTTGCAAGGCGTGCCTAAAAAAGTGCTTCCCAAGCAATTCGAGAGCGGCGAACCATTTCTGTGGGAAATCTCTCAACTCGTGGCGCAATATCTCGCCTTCACGACCATCTATAGCCGGAAGAAACAGCTCGAAATCATTGCCCAAAAAGTAAAGGACTTTCAGCTTGCCACCGCTTATCTCAGAGGATACGCCGGCAGGGAATTGGTCAAAGTCGCTTATGCTTGGGGAGAGCTGGCGACAGCGGAGGAAGCCGCGTTGCAACGTCAGATTGAGACGGAGCCGATTCTCAATCCTTTTGTGGTGGGCAATCCGCTGCGCCGTAAGGACAAAGAGGTCTTTCAAGGCCGCGAGGATGTGGCGCGCATGTTGGAGGGCGAAATCATGCGGGATAAGAGCATGTCGCCTTTGCTCCTGTATGGCAAACGCCGCATCGGTAAAACCTCTACCCTGTTGAATTTGCGCAAATTGCTCGGGCCGAAAATCATTCCGGTTTATCTCGATGGCCAGGATGCCGGATTAACCCAATCGGATGCCGGCTTTCTGTACCAAACCCTGGCCAAAATCCTGCGAGCAGCGCCGAGAGAATGGGCGACTGCCGATTCTCTGATCTTGCCCAATCGCCAAGAGTTCGAGGCGCATGCGTTTGAGCTGAGCAGCAAGCTACTGAAGCAACTGCGTGAGCGCTTGCAAGCCGACAACGCGCGAGTACTGTTATGTCTGGATGAATATGAACGCCTGGATCGCGCTTATGAGCAGGGCCGCATCACTGAGGATTTGCTCGATCAACTGCGGCATTACATTCAACACGAGACGCGCTTGGCTTTTCTTTTTGCCGGCGCCCATCGCATGACGGAACGCCGGGCCATTCGCTGGTCGGATTATCTCATCAACGTCAAAACCATCAAGCTCGGCTTTCTCGATCAAACGAGCGCGGAAAAGCTCATCACCGCGCCGATTCCGGACTGGCCGCTCAAGTATGAGCCGGGCGTGGTCGAGCAGATTCTGCAAATCACTCATCGCCAGCCCTACTTGCTGCAAGCCGTGGCTTCCGATCTGGTCGATTATCTCAACATACAACAGCGGACGAGAGCCACGATGGCCGATTTGGAGGAAGCCATCCAACGCGTGCTGGTGACGGCAGAGCTTTATTTCCAAAACACGTGGGAAGAAGATTTGACCGAGCCGGAGCGCGCGCTGATTCTCGCGTATCTCCGTGCGAATGGAAATATTGATCCCGTTGCCAACAAAGAGGTGCTGCATGGTCTGGTGCAGAACGATATTTTTGAGGTGATGGATGGCCGCCACGTTTTCGTGATTGATTTGTTCAAGCGGTGGATTTTGAAAAATTTGCCGGTGTGAGGGCTGTTTGCTCGTTGAACTTAGAAGCAACTAACGCCGGATGCGAACAATGTTTTCTTCGATCAACACCATGAGATGGCGGAGATCATCGCGAGTTTTATTGGCGAGATATTTTTGCGGCGTAGCGTGCAAAACAAGTCGTTCTCGCGTTCTGGTTGAAACGATGATAATCCCCTGATGATTTGCAGGCGGGTAAATCAAGATATCGCCGAAATCCCGATCTTACATGCTAAAATATCATCTCTGGTTAAATCCGGAAAATCCTCTTCGATAATTTCTTCAATCGTGGCATCAGCCGCGAGTAAATCGAGCACTTGATGAACCATGATGCGCGTGCCGATTATGTGCGGTTTGCCGTGACAGATATTCTTGTCAATCGCGATTTTGGAGCGGAATGTCTCAGTCATAACTTACCTCTTTTTTGTTTTCAATTTACAGAATTTTGATCAAGAAGTCAATGTTTGCTTTCTTCGTCGAAAAATGTTATATTCCTGTCAGGCCTATGAAAACAACGAAAAGGAGTGAGTAATGGAAATAACAATTCCAAGAAAAAAGTTGCCCAACAAAGAAGAGCGCGCGAAAATCGGTAAAGCGGCGCGGACGATTTATGAACGATTACAAGAAGCGCTGGAAAGAGAACATTGGGGAGAATATGTGGCGATCAACATCGAAAACGGCGATTACATTGTAGCGGTCGATCAAGAAGACTCGGTTGAGCAAATGCATGCGAAATATCCTGGCTTATTGCCTTTTGTCATTCGCATCGGCTATCGGGCGGTATATCATTTTGGCGGCAGTGGTATAAACGATGGGAGGCGCACATGATGAATGGCATTATCGAAAATGGCCTCTATCCGCGTTTGCCCATCACTTTGCTGGCTCAAGATGGCCCGATCAAGCTCAAAGCCCTTGTTGACAGCGGATTCGATGGCCAAGTAGCCCTACCATATTTCGCTGCAGATCGTCTTCAATTAGAAGTTGCCCGACTTGCCGAGGTTACTTATGCTAATGGTCAGAGAATCGAAGAGATCGTTTGTCGTGGCGAAGTTTTGTGGAATGAAGAAGTCCGCTCTGTCGAGATTGCCCTTTCCGAAGACGACGAACCTGCTATTGGCACGAAGCTGCTCAAAGGTTGTGTGATGACGATGGATTTTATTCAAGACGCTTTGACTATTGATAAACCGGCGTAAAAATCAATCATGTCCTCCGAAAACAAAATAAAATCCTACCTCGCCGACGAAGCGATTATCTACATGCGCCTGCACATTCGCGATGCCGGGGGCTATGAAGTTTTTTTTCTCGGCAAAACCGACGGCAAGGGCGTGGTGGAGTCGGTGCAGGTCGTCGCGCGCGGCAATCAGAATCTGGTGCCGGCGATTATCAATATCGCGCACACGGGCGACGTCGTCATTCACAACCATCCTTCCGGCGTGTTGCAGCCGTCCGAGCCGGATGCGGCGATTGCCTCACGGGTCGGCAACGAAGGCATCGGTTTTTTTATCGTCAATAATTACGTCAGCGATATTTATGTCGTCGTCGAGCCGCAGAAACCGAAAGAAGTGGTGCTGCTCTCGGCGCCGCATTTGAAAAAGCTGCTTTCCACTGACGGCCCGCTCGCGCAAAAATTGGAAAATTATGAATCCAGACCGCAGCAGCAAATGATGCTCGAAAAAGTGGCGGAGGCGTTTAACGAAAATAAAATCGCCATCATCGAAGCGGGCACGGGCACCGGCAAGACGATGGCCTATCTGCTGCCGGCGATTGAGTGGAGCGTGAAAAATCGCGAGCGCACGGTTATCGCCACCGGCACGATCAATTTGCAGGAGCAGCTTATCAACAAAGATATTCCGTTGCTGCAGCAAACCCTCGATCTCAAATTTCGCGCGGAGCTGGTGAAAGGCCGCACGAACTACGCCTGCAAACGCAAGCTGGCCGAGGCGGAAATACAGCCCGATCTTTTTAGCGAGCCGGCGCAATTGCAGGAACTGCGCGACGTCATCGCGTGGGCGAAAAAATCTCCCGACGGCAGCAAGTCGGATCTGGCCTTCATTCCGCAGGAGCAGGTGTGGGAAAAAATTCAATCCGAGAGCGACACGACGCTGCGGGCGAAGTGCAAATTTTATCACGAATGTTTTTTCTATAATGCGCGCCGGCGCGCGGCTTCGGCGGATGTGCTGATTGCCAACCATCATTTGCTCTTTGCCGATCTCTCGGTGCGGCAGGAATCCGCCGAGAGCTCCGAAGTCGCGGTATTGCCGAAATATCAGCGAGTGATTTTGGACGAGGCGCATGATGTCGAAGAAGTCGCATCGTCCTATTTCGGCGCGGCGACAAGTTATCACGGCATTTTGCGCACGCTGCACAAGTTGTATCGCGTGAAAGATACAAAGACGACGGGCGTGCTCCCATTCACGATGATGAAAATGCAAATGGCTGCCGGCAAGATCAGTCGTTCGCTCATTGACAAATTTCGCCAGCAGATTGAGGCGGTGTGCGAGCCGTCCGTCGGGCAGTTGGAGTTTCGCGTCAAGGAGTTGATGGATCAACTTTATTACTGGGTCTCCGGCAAGGGCAATCGCGGCGGCGCCGGGGGCGGTGAAAATTTTTCCGAAATCAAATTGCGCCTGACGCCGGCCGTGGTGAAAGATAAAACGTTTGAAGAACTCACCACGAAATTGACGCCGGCGCTGCTGCTGGAAATGCGGCAATGCGCCGAGCAGATTACGGAAGTGATCAAGCTTTGCGACCTCGCGGAATATCAAATCGGCAGCGCGGCCGCTTCGCTGGCGGTCGATCTCAACGCGCAGGCCAATCGGCTCGCCGCGATGGCGGATGAAATTCAAAAAGTTCTGATCGATAAGGATGAAAAAAACATCCGCTGGCTGGAAGTGAAAGAATCCAAATGGGGCAACATCGTGCGCCTGCGCAGCGCGCCGCTGGACGTCGCGCCGATTCTCAAGAAAGCCGTGTTTGAAAAGTTTCCCACCGTCATTCTCACCTCGGCGACGCTGGCGATCGGGAAGTCCTTCGACTATATTGAAAAAAGCCTCGGCCTGTCGGAGAAAGTTTCCGGCGTGCTGAAAGATAGCAAAGGCAAGCGGCTGGAGAAAACCGCGACGCAGCTCGGCTCGCCGTTTGATTATGGCCGGCAGGCGTTGATCGTGATTCCGACCGATATTCCCGAGCCGAACGCGCGCGAATATCCTCAGCGCCTGCGCGAAGTTTTGTTGCGCGCTTTGAAAATTTCCAACGGCCGCGCGTTTATCTTATTTACGGCTTACGGCTTGCTGAACCAGATGTATCGCGACCTCGCGCCGGAGTTGGCAAAACTGGGCATCATCGCGATGAAGCAGGGGCAGGAGAATCGCCATCGCCTGCTCGAAAATTTCAAGAAGCAGGTCGGCTCAGTGCTGTTTGCGACGGATAGTTTCTGGCAAGGCGTCGATGTACACGGTGAAGCGCTCGAATGCGTGATCATTCCGCGCCTGCCGTTCAAAGTGCCGAGCGAGCCGGTGCTCGAGGCGCGCGTCGAGGCGATCGAGCGGCGTGGCGGCAATTCATTCATGGAATATTCCGTGCCGCAGGCGGTGATCAAATTCAAGCAGGGCTTCGGCCGGCTCATTCGCCGCAAATCCGATTTCGGCACGATCGTGATTTTTGACAATCGCATCGCCACGAAATTTTATGGCCGCGCGTTTATGGAATCGCTGCCGGAGTGCCCCATCGCCGGCGGAAAATCGGATGACGTGTTTGCCGAGATGGCGGCGTTTTACAAACGGCTGCGGGGATAAGTAAAGCCGACGTAACCATTCAGCCCTCTTCTCGCATGTCATTCTGGAAGAATCCTTTTTCGCGCCAGAACGGCTCGACTGAGCTCGCCGAAGTCAGTGCTTGAAATGAAAAAAGATTCCTGCGGAATGACAACTCCTTTTATGCCTGAATAGTTGCAAAAAATCTTCTCTTCAGTCGCGCCTTTTTGAGGGTATTTTAATTTTTAAAGAGCGCGTTCATTTTCACCGAAGTGATTCTTCTCTCGGCACGGAAATTGCGAGATTGGCGACGTTCGTTTCGCGGCGCACGGCAAATTCAGCAATTAGAAAGCTGTCGTGGCGGTGTGACACGCTCTTTTTTGTAATCCATCCAACTGCGAATTACATATTTGCTTCTGTGAAAGGAATTCCGTGATGAATGTTCGTAAGCTTCAGATGGGTGTGGCGGTGATGTTGTGGTGGACGCAAATTGGCCTGGCCCAGATCAGTATCGGGCCGTATGTGCAGCGCGTTTCGACGGATCGCGCGACGATCGTCTGGTATACCGATGATGAAACCCCGGGCGTGCTCAAGTATGGCACGACGAGCGGCGAGTGGCTCGGCAGCATCGAGGCGCCGTCCGGAACCGTTCATGCCGCCGAAGTGACCGGCCTGAAACCTAAGACGAAATATTTTTATGAAATTTCCGACGGCGCGACGACATTGGCCGGCGGCGCGGATTATTATTTTGAAACGCACATTCCAGCCGGCGCGCGCGTGCCGTTCAGTTTTATTGCAGCCGGCGATTTGGCCGACGGTTCATCGTACCAGAAAGACGTGGCGGCGCGGATGATCACCGAGCGGCCGAATCACGAATTTGCCCTGTTTCTCGGCGATATCGTTTATAGCAGCGGCACGCGCAACGAATATCTTAAATACTATTTCCCATACTATAAGAATTTGATTCGGAATTTTTGCGTTTTCCCGGCGCTGGGCAATCACGACATTAAAACCTCCAAAGCGGCGCCGTACTTTGAGTTTTTTTATGCGCCGACCAACAACCCGGAGGGCGTGGAAAATTATTATTCGTTTGATTATGCGAACGCCCACCTCATTTGTCTGGATGACGAACTGCTCGCTTCCGGCGTGGCGCTGACCAAACAGCTTGACTGGCTACGACAGGATCTGGACGACGCGAAAAAGCGCGGCCAGCACTGGCTGATCGTGATGTTTCACCGGCCGCCGTATACTTTCGGCACGCACGACGACGATGATTTTACCAAAAAGACGTTTGTGCCGGAGTTGGAAAAAGCCGGCGTCGATCTGGTGCTCTGCGGCCATTCGCACGTCGCCGAGCGCTCATTTCTGTTGAATAACAACAAGATCATCAATACGGATCTGGACTTTTATCCCAAAAAAGGCATGGATGATGTAGGCACGGTTTACGTCGTGGCGGGCAGCGGCGGCAAAAACGATAATCTTGATGGCCAGCACAAACTCATGGCGTTTAAACAGGGCAAAGCCGCGGGTTTTGAGATCGTTCATGTGAACGGCGACACCCTGCACGGCAAATATATGAAGCGCGACGGCAGCATCGTCGATATTTTTACGATGACGAAAAAAGACGAAACGACGCGCGTCGATATCAACGACCCGGCGCAGCGGCCGATGCAATACGTGTTGAATTATCCGAATCCGTTTCGCCCGCAGGAATCGCGCGACGGTTTGAACATCGTGTTTGAAATGCCGCAGGCGCAGCCGGTTTATGCCGCGGTGTATGATTTGACCGGCCGCGAAGTGGCGCGTTTGCGCAACGGCGAATTGTTGGGGCCGGGCCGCCATATTTTAAAATGGAATGGCCGCGGCACGCATGGCGAAACGATCGCGAGCGGCGCATACTTTTATCGTCTGCAGGCCGGCGTGCAAACGCACACGGCGAAAATTCTGCTCTTGCCGTAAAAATTTAATCTGGCGAAGCAACAGCCGCAATCTTACCGGCGCAGCCAATCGACCAAAGGCAAAACGATTATGGGCAAAACTATTTAATTTTTTAATTGTTTTGCCCATAATGGTTTTGCCTTCAATTTATTTCACGACCGCCAGCCTTTGCCCTTCCGAATGTGTTGCAAAATCTCCAGCATCATCTTCATGTGCCGGCGCGCTTTCTCGTGTTGCCCCGAGGTTTCAATACACAGATTATAATCGCCGAGGATGAGTTCAAACCTGCGGTAAAGCGGAAACTGCAGCCGCCGTTCGATCGTCTCGAAACCCTGCCAGTACGCGTCATAAGCATACAGATTGGCCAGCGCCGAATCCCCGCGCACGTAAGCGGCGAGGCTTTGTTTGAGTAATCTTTCGGTAATGGCGATATATTCCTCCGCCGTCGGCTGCGGCGGATTTTGCCGGCAATAATCGGCGAGCGCCTTGAAGTCCGGCGCCGGTTTCTGCCGATTTTGTTGCGTCAACAGCGCCAGCAGTTCTTTGTTGTTTTTTGTTGCCAGTTGTTGCAGCGTGAGTTTTTGCGCCGCCGATTCCGGGGCGTGAAAATCGCGGCGCAACGTCATCAAATAAAAAGCGATATCCCAAATTTCCTCATTGGTAAAAGCTTCGCCAAACGACGCCATCGCCGTGCCCTCCACGCCGAAGCTGACGGCCTGAAAAAATTGATACGGCGCGTAATGATTCAGGCGCTCCGGATCGGTAAAGTCGCGCGGTTTCGGATTCAGCGTATCGGCGGAAGGGCCATCGCCGGCGCCGCGCGGGCCATGACAGGAAACGCAATTCTCCTCGAATAATCTGGCGCCGTTGGCCAGATCCGGCCCGTGACGCGGGAAAACCAGCAGATTCATTTCCTTGATAAAAACGGCGATCAATCCGTGGCAGAGCGCGCGAATCTGTTGCAATGCAGCTTTTCCGGCGACCAAACGTTCCAGCTTTTGCAGCTCTTGCAATGTTTGTTTCCTGGCGCCTCGGCTGGATTGATAGGTCGTCAACAAATTGTTCGCGAAGCGTTGCATCTCGTTGTATTCGAGCGAGTCGACGATAAGCCCGTTTTGCACGGCGCGGTCATAATCGCCGGCGAGATATTGCAGCGTAAAAACCCAGCGTTGGCCGTTTTCCGAGCCGTTGGCAGCGGCAGATGCCTCCTGTGGATTTGCCGAAGAGGAGAAGAAACGCGGCGGCATCATCGTCGCGCCCGCCAGCGCCACAAATATCAGCAGGCAGGAAAAGGAAGTGCGGTTCATAGTTCGTCCTGAAGGTTAAAAAGGCTTTTCATTCCTGAAAAATACCTCCCACTCAATAACTTGCGTAATCAGTAGGTGGGTAGCGCAGACATCTTGTCTGCAGGCGGGACGCCCAATGCTAACTTTTTAAAAAGGCAAAACGATTTGGGGCAAAACTATTAAAAAGCCTTATTTGAATTTGACACTGTTAAGTTAGCTTGAACAAAGGCAAAGACAGAAAAATGAGAAACAGAAAAATAAAGCTTGGTGCCATCAAAACAATGCTCATCCGGGCAAAGAGTAGACTTAAACATTTTTCTGTCCTCCATTTTTCTGTCTTTGCCCCGCTTTGCGGGGTTAGTGACATTGGGCGGGACGCCTGCGCTACGTTTCCCCCTGTGAGTGAGGCATTACCATCAGCAAAAATTTTTTGCTTGACTAATTAGTCGCATTCTCGTATATTTATGACGAAATATTAACATCGAATTTTTGCTCTTTTGTTTAGCTTTGCCGACATCAGGCAACAGGGGTTTTCCTTGTGCCCGGATCATGTTGAAAGCTTGCCGCGACGGCGGCGAGTTTAAAGCAGTTGACCGGGTTTTTTATTTTACCGCGCGCATTTTTTTTGGAAATCCATATTCTAACGAACGTCGTTTATCAACAACTTTGGTCAAACAACTTTTGGAGATTCGTGAGGAAGGCTATGAAAATCGCACTCGATCCGGGACACGGCGGCATTTTTCCCGGCGCCATCGGCGTGAATCCGTTTGAGCTTCGTGAAAAGGACGTCATGCTGGCGCTCGTTTTGAAAGTCGGCAGGCTGTTGAAACAAAACGGGCATCAGATTATTTACACGCGCCACCAGGACGCGCATCTGGATGAAAATGTTCGCGCCGATTTGCTCAAGCGCATCGCCTGCGCGAATGAAAACAAAGCCGACGTTTTTATCAGCCTGCATTGCAATGCCTATTCCGACCCCAATCCGGAGGGCATTGAAACACTGTATTATCCCGACTCGCCGCTGAGCGAAAAGCTGGCGCGCACCATTCAGGACTCGGTGGTGTCGACGTTCGCCGATCATGTCAACCGCGGCGTCAAGCCGAAAGATTTGTTCATTCTGCGGCATGCGCAAATGCCCGCCTGCCAGCTCGAAACCGAATTTATTTCGAATCCCGCCCAGCTCGAATTTCTCGCCGCGCCGGCCAATCAGGACCATCTCGCCCGCGCCATCGCCGACGGCATCGGCGACTTCGCGGACGTGCACTCGCATGCGAAACGCCACTGAGAAAATGCTTGCTTGCCGCCGAAAACGGCGCTATATTTTAAAACCCTGACGAACAAAAAATGGAAAATTTTATGCCGGAAGCGCAGTCGAGCTGGTTCGATAAAATTGCAGATTTTTTTCGCAAGCTTTTTGGCGGTGGCGATCGCAGCCTGCCGAAACCGCCGGCGCCAACCCCTCCGCCGCAGCCGCCGATCACGGCGCATTTCATTGCCGTCGACGCCGGGCATGGCGGCAACGACACCGGCGCCATCAATTCGCCGGCCGGGATTAACGAAAAGACGATCACGCTGGCGATTTCCCAGAAACTGAAAAAAGTTCTCGAAGATCGCGGCCATCGCGTGCGCCTGACGCGCAGCGATGACACGTTTATCGAGCTGAGCCGCCGCGCCGAGATTGCCAACACCGCCGGCGTGGAAATTTTTGTCAGCATTCACTGCAACTCCGCGGAAACGCCGGCGGCTGCCGGCATCGAATCCTATCATCACACCAACGCCACGAATGGAAAAGTGCTCGCGACAAAAATTCACGAGAAGATTATAGCCGCGTTTCCCTCACACGCCAATCGCGGCGTCAAATCCGCAAACTTCGTGGTGTTGAAAGAAACGCAGATGCCCGCTTGTCTCATCGAAACCGAATTCATCTCGAACAACCAGCAGGCGCAATTTCTCAAAGACCCGGCGAATCAGCAGAAGATGGCCGTGGCGATTGCGGAGGGAATCAAGGCTTATTTTAAATAAGCCGCAGTATCATTAAAGTTTACAGGCGCCAATGAATTTGACCGGCAGACTCCAACTTTGAGCGCATTTGGAAAGTCACTGACCGGTCGCTTTTTGTGCGTAAAATTTCGGTATTTCCACGACTTTAAGCGACCGGTCAGTCTTGATTTCCAACTTTTCAAACGCGCTCTAATTATCATCGCGTTACATTTATTGGATCAAGCCCAATGAGAATTCCAAAAAAAATTAATCCATATTTCGCTAAAAGGCTTTGGGAAGAGCAATACCTCCCCAAAACTTTAACTGATGATCACGGTAAGCTGGAAAGAATCTACCAGTTTGCCGTGAATTTGCTGCAAGAGTCTGAAGATATTCCCGATGAATTTGCTAAAAATACTCAATGATGACTTCTGGGAAATCATATGATTTTATCTTTTCCTGTTTAAACTTTCAATTCCGTTTTAATTATGGTATCCGGATCAGTTAATCCGGGCAATTCGGCAAATCCGGATACCAAAAGCTTTTTTCTTTTTGGTTCCGGCTCGTCCGGGTTGTGTTGTCCGAATTGGATATTTAAACCAAACGTAAAACCTCCATGATCAAATTCATCAAATGCGCCGAAGAGGCCGAGTTTGAGCAGATGGCGAAAGC
>Ga0247727_10006049_pt1 | contig 24010 bp, 26 predicted proteins | sample WisWelCaveWW1625_FD_202498 | JGI IMG/M metagenome (GOLD analysis project Ga0247727, IMG submission 202498) | Biofilm microbial communities from Wishing Well Cave, Virginia, United States - WW16-25 | ecosystem: Environmental > Aquatic > Deep subsurface > Groundwater > Cave microbial mat | place... | reverse complement strand
CCTCCCTCGGTCACCTGTCCGCGTTGAGTGACGCGATCGAGAATTGGGCTCCTCCAGCGGCCCCCAACTGTGTCCGCAAGAAAGAGTTCCCAGGCGATGTTCCCCGCGGGATCAGCGGGAGCCACTCCCCCGTTGGGCGCGTACGATTGGATAATGCTGCTGATTGGATTGAATCCTTCGAATGACAGTCCCGTATTGAAATACCCCTGACGTGCAAACCCCATCGCGAGAACCAGACTGCCGCGCCGGACAGGAGCAGGGAACGTGAGTCCAAGGGTGTTCAGGTTGGTCGCATTATTCGTGTATGAATCCTGGGTCGAGAAAAACGTGCTTTTGTCCTTGAAGTTCAACTGCGAGAGACCAAATGAGAACTCTCCATAGCGCATCTGTGCGAGCCCGGCAGGGTTCCAATAGAGGGCACTGAAATCGTTTGCAACGCCGGTATACGCATTTCCCATCCCCAGTGACCGGGCTCCGACGCCAAAGCCTGGAGTCGATAGGCGAAGCGCATCTTCAGGAAACTGTCCCAAAAGTTGTATTGGTTGTATCAGGGCTAACAAGAGGATAATTGCGTGGACTCTTTTCATTGGATTCTCTGGAGGCAACTGTTAAACTGATTTACCAAGCATTATCCTGTGTCACCGTTACCGTCTGCCGCCATCACGGGAGCTGCCCCCGCTACGTGTGCCACCGCTACTCCGCGGTCCACTTGCCGGTGGCGGGCTAGACGGTGCAGACTTTGAAGAGGGCGGTGGTGTATACGATTGCTCCCCTCGTGAACTTCCTGAACTCCCACGACCTCCCGCACTTGGTGGAGGTGGAGGCTGTTGGGGGGCTCGTGATATCTGTCTCGGTACCCCGCTCCTGGTCGACCCGCTCCTGCTATTGCCTGCTCGATCCACAGATTTCCCGCGTGAACTTCTCGTGCTGCTGACCGAGCCCTCGCGTCGACCCGTCGATGTCGGATTCGGCGTCACGCCGGTCCCCCGAGCCTCACGCCGGATCGTTGGCCTGCTTTGTGAACCCGTAGGCAAGTAGGTGTCCCTTGCGCGTTCATTGGTACCCTCGTTCGTTGCTCGAACGCTTCCACTGCTCCGGATATTGCCGATTGTCCTTCTCACCCCGTGACTCCTGCCGCCAGCGACGGCATACCGGGAGTAACCACTCCCATACGGTAGAGTGTAGTAGCCTGGATAGTAGAAGTAACTCGGCGGCCACCAACCGTAATATGGATAATATGTTCCGCACCAGAACGGATCATAGCCATACCATCCGTAGGGGCGATACCAGCCATGAGAATACGGATAACTTGGCGGATAGTAGTAGTCGTAATAGAGGCGATCTCTCTGGTCTTCATAGCTCTCATCAGTTGTGTCCGCCTCCGATTCTTCTGCGACATCCTCGTTTTCGGCCTCCTGAATCGACTCGTCCCCATATCGTTCAGATCGAACGGTCCCAACTTGTGTGTAGCATCCGTTGAGGAACAGAATCAGTACCAGGAGAGTTCCAAGGGTTGCAATCTGTCCGAAGATCTGTTTCATTGTGTACCCTCACTTTCTCGATGTTGTTGTGGGAGGCATAAATAAATCGACAACTTCGATGCCAGCTAGCGTGCCACCTCTAATATACCAGTCACAGACATGAAAATCTCTCAAAATCGACGGGAATTTCAAATAACCGCCTCGTCGGCTGGAAGGTTTACATCTTATTGTGCTGTGCAGATTTATGAACACAGAAACTGTCGGGCGTTCACTTTACACAACACTAGAGTTGCAGATGAAAACCCCCCAAAAAAGATTTCACCGCAGAGACGCCCGCCCGACCGCCGGTTTGTGCGTCGATAGTCAGGCGGGCGGGCAGAGTTCGCTGAGAAAAACCGAAGAAAAAGAGCCTTGAGAGCCACAAAAGATTTCTCTGCGTCCTCAGCGCCTCTGCGGTTGGACTTTTCGACCAAGCTTCTAGAAAAATCTCACGTATTCAATCCTCACAGTTCGATTGCCGACAGTTACATCACCTCCGTTCTTGACAAGATCTTTCAGCGCGAGGCCAAGTGTAAGTCCTCCTCCGACTGACCACTTGAGACCTGCGTTCAGATATCCCCGCCCCTTTCCCGGCGCTTCGCCATCTGTGTCATTTAGTGCAAGGTTGTATTCCAGCATGATCGAGATAACAGGACCGAGAGTTTTCTCGACGCCTGCAAATGCGTTGATATCTTTGTCGTCATCGGCTCGCTCCAGGCTGTAGTTGACGCCTCCATGGATGCTGAAATATCCCAGCAACGAATAATTCTTGCTGGCAACTGCATAGAAACCGGGGGATTTGATTGTGAAGCGTTGAAGGTCTTTCAGATACGCTTCTTTCCCTTGAGAATCAAATCCGAGAGCAACGGCAGGCAGGACAAGACTCTCGTCCAGGAGGCGAACCTTCACGTTCACGCCCGGAGCGTTGTTCATCTCTGGCGTATCACCGCCAATGAGCTTCGAGCCACCGTATGAGACCCCAAGGCTCAATCTGTCCAACACGGCGGCTGTTATTCCAAGCAGCACACCTCCTTCTTGAAAGAAGTCAACATCCAGGGCAAAGCTTCCGTTCGGAAGCATTCCTGCTATCGGGATGTCGACCAAAGTTCTGGGCTCTACATTCCCGCTTGTTCCAGCAGATCCCTGGGCGAAAGAATACGTGCACAGTAAAGTTGAAACACAAAAAAAGGTTCCGGCAGCTTTCACGGAGCACCTCACCACACAGTTGACGTATTTTCAGAATGTAGGAAACGCGGGGGATGAGTCAAGCCGTCAAAGGTCGTCTTCGCCAAACACTCGATTGACATTTTTGGAAGGATCCGGGTTCTTGGATTTCCCCTTCTCAGGAGTTGAGGATGGGGGGGGAGGCGGAGCAGACGGTGAGTGAGGTCTCATCTCAAACACTTTTGGTGTTTTCTGAACGACAGAAAAGCCTTCCTCGAATCCTTCATCTTCGTGAGGCGAGGTGTGCTCTTCGGCAACAAAAGGAATAACTTTCGGTTTCGGAACCGACGTCCGTGATGGTGTGGATGCCCGTGGTTCTCGCGTGGAACTCGGGTAGTATTTCTCCTGCAGTTGCTGCAAACCTCCAATAAGGTCTCCCTCTGATATGTTCTTGATCTGCCCATCGTGTACGCAAAACTCCCCATTGATCATAACATCTGATACATACTGACTTGTCAAATGGTGCACAAGAAACTCGGCGAGTTGATCAGGCGTTGCATGTTTTTCGAGGATCGGCAATCGCAGATCTTTCGTGGCAAGAAACGTCAGGTCAGCCTTTTTCCCATTTTCGATTGACCCTGTTTCTGAAGCAATGCCGAGCGCGCGCGCTCCGTTTATCGTCGCCATACGAAGAAGCTCCAGCGGGGAGAATTGCCGAATGCCGGGAACAACCAGGGGAAGTCGGTCGAGGAATCTGATCTCCCGTATCATATCGTTATTCCCCCAGTCGGTCCCCAGACACAAGAACACGTTTCTGCAGGCAAAGCGCCGCAATGATGGATAGCCGGTCTGTTTGAACGCTGCCGACCGGGCGCATATGACAACTGCTACTCCTCGTTCCTCAACAAGAGCGACTTCCTGATCGGAGAGATGATTCGCATGCACGAGAAGCGTTGAGGATGCCAACGCTGCGTAATCGGAAAGGACAGCGAGGGGACTTTTTCGGAATTTTTTCCTGATGATCTCGACATCCCCCCGCGTTTCGGCAATGTGTGCAAGGAGTGGGAGTCTGTCCTTTCTTGCCGCGCTGGAGAGGTTTTCGAAACTATATACCGTATAGTCTTCTTCCTTTCCGATACTGACCATGCATCGTGGTTTTCTCGATCCTAATCCCCGGGCCTGAACAATCTCGTCCCAGTTCTGCAAGGTCATGACGGCTTTCACGTTGGAACGGCTGATGGACTCCAGGACACCCAAGAATCCCTTTTCGTCAACAGGCGGGCCAAATTCTCCCACGCATGTTGTGCCAGATTTCAGGTGACTAAAATACGATGCCAGGTAGAGTGTCCGCAGGTCGTCGTAGCTGGAGGGTTCAAGGAGTTTTCGGGATGCATGTTCGAATTGCTTCTCTTTCTTCCACAGCCCAAAGTGCAGTCCATCCGTCCGCACGCGGTGAAGCACACTGTCACTATGGAAGTGAGTGTTGATGAACCCGGGAATGATGAGCTTTCCTTCTGCATCAATGACAGTTGCGCCAGGATAGGAAGACGTGAGGAAGCTCGCGCTTTCCGAGATGTCCACAACACGACCGTCGCGGATGGCGATATTCAGCCGACCCCCTCTGTTCTCCGCGTCACACGTCAGCACGTAGCCATTGAGAATGATGCGTGCTTTTTCCATTCAGTGCCTTCAATGGATCGTTACGAAGTCTTTCTCCACGAAGTTCCTTCTTTGGTGTCTTCGAGAGCAATTCCGAGTTTGAGAAGGGCATCTCGAATCTTATCGGAGAGAGGCCAGAGTTTTTGCGAACGGATCTCTTCCCGGATGCTAATGATGAGATCTATCAGGCTCGGTTCAAGCTGACCATCGAACATGTGAGGCCCCATCGCACGACTCTCAGAGATTCCGAGAATTCCTCCCGCCAGTTCTGTATACAGTTTCTCGATCTGCAAGAGCCACGGCGCCACTGCGCTCGGTGGGCCGGCCAAGAGTAGTTGGTTCACTTCTTTGCTTAAATCAAATAGAACTGCAATCGCCTGAGGTGTATTAAAATCATCATCCATTGCCGCCAGAAATGCAGCCTTGTAGCTCTGAAGATCAGGTGGTGTTAGGCGTAGAGTAATCGGATCCGAAGGCATGGTACTGTGCGTGTCCGTTGCTTTGGCGTATTTCATCTTTTCCCGCAGGATGCGGAACGTATTGGTGAGTTTCTCGAGTCCTTTCGCGGCTGCTTCAATAGCGTCATTACTGAAATCCAGGGTGCTTCGGTAATGACTCTGCAGAATGAAGAACCGGATCACTTGCGGCTGCCACGTTCGAAACGCGTCCTTCAACGTGGTGAAATTGCCGAGTGATTTTCCCATCTTTTGTCCGTCAACGGTCACCATGTTGTTATGCAGCCAGTACCTCACAAAGGGCTTCCTCGTTGCACCTTCACTTTGTGCAATCTCGCATTCGTGGTGGGGAAACTGGTTTTCAAGGCCGCCGCCGTGAATATCGACACTCTCGCCGAGATACTTCATGGCCATGGCGGAGCACTCCACATGCCAGCCGGGGAATCCGGGACCCCACGGGCTCGACCAAGACATGATATGGTTGGGCCCTGCTTTTTTCCACAGCGCGAAATCCGCAGGGTTGCGCTTTTCGGACTTCACTTCGACGCGGGCCCCCGCTTCCTGCTCCTCAACGACTCGGCCAGAGAGCTTTCCATATCCGTCAAACTTCTCGACGGCGAAATACACGGACCCGTTTGCTTCATATGCAAGGCCCTTGTTCATCAGTCTTTGGATGAGCTCAATCTGCTCGATAATATGGCCTGTGGCGCGGGGAGAAATGTCCGGCCGGAGGTTGCCAAGTGCGTCCATATCTTCGAAGTAACTCCGAGTATATGCCTCTGCGATCTCCATCGGATGCTTGTGCTCGAGTTTTCCTTGCCGGACGACCCGATCCTCTCCCTCGCTTTCGTCCCCGAGCAGGTGGCCAACATCGGTGATGTTTTGCACGTACAGGACGTTGTACCCGCGGTAGCGGAGATACCGGACGATGACGTCAAAGGACACGTAGCTTTTTGCATGACCGAGATGCGAGTGGCCGTAAACGGTCGGGCCGCATACATAGATTCCAACACGTTTGTCGTGGAGCGGTTTGAACTCCTCCTTGGTTCGAGTTAATGTATTATAGACGTTCAGAGCCATTGCCATGTCGTCCGTTGCAACTATTCTCCTTCACTTCAGTCCCATCAGCTCCTTCGCACCTTCCATCCCGGCGGTCGTCACCTCAGCACCGCTCATGAGGGTCGCGACCTCGTGGATTCGCTCCTCGAGCGACAGCTTGCGCATGGTGGTCGTGGTGCGGGATCCGTGTTTTGATTTATACACTGCGAAATGGCAATCCGCAAGGCCGGCAATCTGCGGGAGATGAGTGATCGCGATGACTTGATGGAAACTTGAGAGGCTCTTCAGGCTGAGTCCCACGGTCTGGGCAATCCGGCCACTTACACCGGCGTCAATTTCATCAAAAATAAGCACCGGAAGCCTGTCTGATTTTGCCAGGATGGTTTTGAGTGCGAGCATGATTCGTGAAACTTCCCCGCCGGATGCCACTTTTGCAAGAGGTTTTTCCTCCTCTCCAAGATTTGTGGAAATGTAAAACTCAACTTCATCGTACCCTCGCGGATTGAGGCACACACTGTGTTTTCCCTGCCGCACTCGGTGCGGGTTGGCCATCCCATCTGATCGTCCGTCTTCGGGCGCTTCCTTTTGCGTGATGTGTGTGGTGAACTGTGCATTCTGTATTCCAAGCTTCGCCAGCTCAGCAACGATGGCATGGTCTATTTTTCGCGCGATTTCGTGTCTCTTGGCAGAGAGCCTCTGTGCACGCGCAGCACATTCCGCGCGAACCTCCTCCAGCTCACCGGAGAGCTGTTGGATGATGGCATCAAAGTTCTCCGCGAGGGCGACCTCCTGGCGGATCTTTTCCCTGTAGTCGATAATGCTGTCCACCGAGCCGCCATATTTTTTCTTCAGCATACTGAGACGGCCTAAGCGGGTTCGCAGTTCATCGAGCCGTTCCGGGTTGAATTCCACGCCTGCGTTATACCCCTGAATGAATTTCGCAAGTTCGCTGACGATTGCGACGGCCGAGCTGCTTTCGCCGGCCGCATCGTGGAACCGGGTATCAATTTCGATGAGATCATGCAGCCGATTTCGGACCAATACAAGAAGATCGTGAATTGACCGGTCGCCCTCGTAAAGAACCTCGTAGAGCGAATTGGTGGTTTCATAGAGCTTTTCCGCATTCTCCAGGATCCGCAAATCTCGCTCGTGGCGTTCCTCTTCAGTGGGTTCCGGGGCGACTGCATTGATTTCCCGGATTTGGAACTCATAGAATTCTTTTTTCTCACGCAATTGTTGTTCTCTGAGGCGCAGTTCGTGCAATTTGTCGGCAAGCTCCTGAAGTTTTTTGAATGCTTCATGGAACTCTCCAACCATCCTGCCCAGCCCGCCAAATTCATCGAGCATACTGATATGTGTCTCAACACGCAGCAATGATTGGTGTTCGTGCTGGCCATGCAGGTCAACGAGCAGCTCGCCAACATGTTTTTGCAGTGTGAGTGTGACCGGCGAGTCATTGATAAAGCACCGGCTTTGACCTTTTGCGGAAACTTCTCTCCGGATAATCAATTCGTCCGCCGGTTCAATCCCGCTCTCTTCCAGGGGTATGCTGAGCCGTACATTGCCCGCGGTTTGGAATATTCCCTCAACAACAGCTTTGTCAGTTCCCGTGCGAACCACTTCCGTGCTCGCCCGTTCGCCCAGAATAAGGCCCAAGGCATCAATGATGATTGATTTTCCGGCGCCAGTCTCACCGGTAATAATGACGAGACCGTTTGAAAACTCGACCGATAATTCGTGAATGAGGGCGTAATTCGAAATGAAGAGGCTCTTAATCATGGGCAGCGATGACCAAATCTCTTGACAATCTACCCATCTTTTAGGAAAGATTCAAAGGGGATCGGTGTGGTCATTCTCGGCGTCTTCGGAATAGAAGTTCAACTTGGGAATGTCCGGCAGGACCCCGTGGTAGTAGGCATAATGGAAAAACTCGGTGATCCCAAGTTCTTCCTCCTCGGTGAGGTCATACGAAAACCCTTGAAGATACTCCTGGAAGGCGAAGGCCGATGCGGATGGAGCTTCGTTGACGATCTGGATGACTACCGAACTGCTCTGTTCCTTGGCCTTTTGGATTCTCTCGACCTCTGGCGGTGTGAGCTCCTCTGAACGTCCGCACCACAGTGCGTGGACATACGGCAGCTGGGTCATCTCGTTCCACGCTTCGACGAGGTCGAGCCTGTTCAGGTGACTCGTCGCCTGGTGGAACGCGGCATCGCCGACAAGTAGTGCTGCATCAGCTTTCTGAAGCATCTGTTCAAGCGAGCCGACGACAGGGACGAGTGTCGGTGCGATGTCGAATTCCTCAGCGAGCAGGATCTTTGCGAGAGTGATCTCGGCGGTTGTTGTTGGGTCAACCGCGACAGTCGCAACATTATGGATGCCTTCCCGAAAGTGAACTGCGATTGCGCTGTTGGGGGCACGCGACGATATTGCGATCCCCGGGATGATCTTGAATTGCGAGGCTTCCCTGGCGTAGTCGAGGGGTGGTATGAGGACGGCACAGAGTGCAAGCTCCCGCAATCTCGTGGCGTTCGCCCTGGGTGTATCAATCACGACGTGAAACAGCGGATCTTCCGAGAGAGGCTGTATCAACGGTCGGCAGTAGAGATGGGGTGAGACACCCAATCGTTTTTGTTGCATCATTGGGTTAAGAGGCATGAGTGAGCTGGGACTGCGTTGTCAGAGAGAACGCCGAGAGATTTCCTCTAAAAAAGATCTCTTATGTCTTGTTTTTTCCCTCTGCGACCTTTGCGTTCTCTGCGGTTATATTTTAGACAGGTTTTCAACCGGACTTCGAGAGATTTCCTCTAAAAAAGATCTCTTATGTCTTGCTTTTTCCTCTGCGACCTTTGCGTTTCTCTGCGGTTATATTTTAGACAGGATCGAGAGATTTCCTCTAAAAAAGATCTCTTATGTCTTGCTTTTTCCTCTGCGGCCTTTGCGTTCTCTGCGGTTATATTTTAGACAGGTTTTCGACACTTCACCGGCTTCTGCATTGCAGAATCAGGCGCCTGTCTTCTGCCTGATGGCCTTGGTTGCAAGGTTCCTCAAATAATACAGCTTTGCGCGCCGGGCCTTCCCTTCTTTTATTTTTTCGATCTTTGCAATACGAGGCGAGTGGAGCGGGAAGATGCGTTCCACCCCCACTCCGTCGGAAATCTTACGTACAGTGAAGGTCGCGTTCAACCCTGAACCGTGGCGGCCGATCACAACACCCTGAAACTGTTGGATTCGCTCCTTATCACCCTCAATGACACGTACATGGACATTGAGTGTGTCACCGGCGGTGAACTCTGGGATTCCGCTTTTCATTTGCGTTGCTTCGACGAGCCGTAATTTATCCATTGTCATTCTCCAATCGTTATTACTTTTCAATTAAGTCTTTTCGTCGTTCAATGGTGCGCTTGCGTTGCTGTTCTTCACGCCAGCGGGCGATCTCTTCGTGGTTTCCCGAAACAAGAACCTCCGGGACCTTCATGCCACGAAACTCTGCAGGTCGTGTGTAGTCGGGTGACCCAAGCAGATTGTTCTGAAAGGAGTCACTCAGGAGGGATTCCCCGTCATGGAGCACGCCGGGAATCAGCCGCACGACGCTGTCAACCACGACCAGAGCCGGCAATTCCCCCCCGGTGAGCACATAATCGCCGATGGAAATCTCTCTCGTGATCAATGCCTGCCTGATGCGATCGTCGATACCTTTGTAATGTCCACAGAGGAGAAGAAGATTCTCCTTCAGTGACAGGGTGTTCGCCGTCGCCTGCGTGAGCAGCTCACCTTCTGCCGTCAAGTACATAATCTCATCGTACGCCCGCTCTGACTGAAGTTTCTCGATACAGGCGAAGACAGGCTCGGGTTTCAGGATCATCCCCGCACCACCACCGTACGGTGCATCGTCGATTGTCTTGTGCTTGTCGGTCGCATAATCACGGAGGTTATGAACCACAATCTGCACGTACCCGTTGGCCTGTGCTCGCTTGAGCATGCTCTCGCTCAGAGGGCTTGTGAGCAAATGTGGGAATCCCGTCACGATGTCGATCCGCATTCCTACTCCAACATACCTTCAATAAGTTTTACTCTCATTGTCCTGGAATTCAGGTCAATGGCGGAGATAAACTCCTTGACCGCGGGAACCATCACTTCACGACCCTGTGCGTCGATGACATAAATATCGTGCGCTGAATGCTTCAGAACGTCTGTCACCGTACCGATCTCCCGTCCATCCTGATCGACGACCCGCAGTCCAAGAAGATCGTGGGCGAAATAGGTTCCACGCGGAGGCCGCATGCGCGTTTGTTCATCAACGAACAGCAGGGAATCGATGAGTCGTTCGGCGGCATTTCGGTCATTCACTGCCGCAAGTTTCATACGCACCCCCCGAGGTTGCACCATGACCCATTCCACAGATGACTCGTGTACTGCCTCACTACTCCGTCCTACATAGAGCCGATGGATACTTTTGAAGCGACCGGGTGAGTCCGTCAACGGCCGAACGACAATCTCACCCTTGATACCGTACGCTTTGACCACCTTACCGACGGCATAGAGATCTTGTGTCGGACTACTCAATCGGCGATTTCCAGAATTGCTCGTTTACCTTCTTTCGCGGCAACAGCACCGAGAAGCGTTCTGATGCCATATGCTGTTCGTTCCTTCTTCCCAATGATCTTTCCAACATCGTGATTGCCAACCTTCAGTTTCAGGATAACCTTACCATCCTTTTCTTCTTCCCACGTTTGCTCGAGTAAACGATCAAACCATCCGATGTCAAAACGGTCGGAACGAAGGGGCTGCGGTTTACGCCGGGACAGTCTCTTCGGCGGCTGCAGGAGCACTCGCTTCCGAACCCGCCGCTTTCTTTTTTCGACGCGTGGCAACTCGTCTGGCTCTCCGTGCTTCGTCACGTTGCTGTTTCTCTGCCTGAGCCATCTGCCATTTTTCCATATGGGAGGCGATCGTCGTTGAATCGACCCCTTTCCTTATCATGTTCCACTTCATCCAGAGTCCGATGCGCTGCAAAAGACTGCGCACCGTGTCTGTGGGAACAGCCCCCGTGTTCAGCCAATAGAACACCCGGTCCTCCTTCGCATCGATGCGGATGGGGCTTAGCAGGGGTTCGTATCGACCCACGATTTCGAGGAACTTGCCATTTCGCGCTGAGCGCGAGTCTGCGGCAACGATCTGATAGATCGGGAATTTCTTTTTGCCGATCCGCCGCAATCTTAATCGTACTGCCAATATGATTCTCCTTTTCGATATGGTGGGATACGTCTCGTTTCCGGTTATTGTTGTCTCTGTGCCACAAATTCTCCTGCGTGGATCAACACGACCACAGGTGGGCTGGTTGTCGGCCCAGTCCTCTTTAATAGTGCCGAAAAACTTCCCATGATTGTATCCCTCACTGCGGCGAAACGCGTGACATCGACTTCGGCTTCCAAACTATCGCCTGCGGATCCTGTCAACTCAAACCGAGCCACGGGCGTTGAGCCTTGGTACAAAGGAATGAACCGTATATAGATCTGGTTTGTATCGCTCGTGCTGCCGGTGACGCTGTACTGGTATGTACCCGTTCTTCCGCCGCGTAATTGTAAGAGAAACTTCCCATCGACTGTCGAATCCTCATCGAGAGTTTCTATTGTTGTCCAATTGTTTGTTTGATCGTATGTTGCTCGCAACTTCGTATACACTCTGTTCTGTGGCAAGCCTGTCCAATTGAATGATAATCTCTGGTCGAAGGATGGCGGTGGATTTATCCCGACGGTGGTGCCCCCATCGGTAACGCTCTCCTCTTTCCTGCATCCGGACGCAAGCAAGAGAGGGATGATCCACACCACGGTATGACGGCTCCCGCTCATCATAAATCCATGGACATGTTCATTCTCTTCGCCATTCTGTTCCACTTCCCTTCTTTCCCTAACAATTTCATCATCTTTTGCATCTGGTCGAATTGCCTCAGTACTTTGTTGACTTCCTGTACAGTCGTGCCGCTTCCCAAGGCAATCCGCTTTCTCCTCGTCCCGTTTATGATGTTTGGCCTCTGACGTTCCTCACGGCTCATGGATTGGATGATTGCCTCAACCTTAATCAATGCCTTGTCGTCCACCGGCAGGTTCTTGGAAATGCTAGTCATCCCGGGGAGCATTCCGAGAATCTGGCTCAAGGGGCCCATCTTTTTCATTTCCTGCAGCTGTTCGAGAAAGTCCTCGAAGGTAAACTGGGACTTCCGAAGGTTCTCCTCGAGCTTCACGACCTTCTCTTTGTCGAACTGCTGTTGCGCTCTCTCCACCAGCGTCACGATGTCACCCCTGCCGAGGATCCGGGAGGCCATCCGATCCGGGTAGAACTTTTCCAGTGAGTCGTATTTCTCTCCGGCGCTGATGAACTTGATGGGCTTGCCAACTGCGGCACGGAGGGAGAGTGCCGCACCGCCGCGTGCATCGCCATCCATCTTGGTGAGCACAGCCCCATCAAAATTGAGTCTGTCATTGAAGGCTTTTGCGGCAGTCACCGCATCTTGCCCCGTCATCGCATCGACGACAAAGAGGATTTCGTGCGGTGCGATCGAAGCTTTGATCGCCTCAACTTCCTGCATCATCTGCTCATCGATATGGAGCCGTCCCGCGGTATCGACGATAACAACATCGCGAGCGTTTTTCCGTCCGTAGTCGACACCTTGTCTCGCAACGGCCAGCGCTCCTGAGGGACGCACTGCATACACTGGAACACCGATCTGACCGCCGAGAGTGGTTAACTGTTCGATGGCTGCCGGCCTCTGCACATCAGCTGCCACAAGCAATGGATGCCGCCCCTGATGTTGCAGGTGGTGTGCCAGTTTTGCCGAGAACGTGGTCTTGCCTGAACCCTGCAACCCAGCGACCAGAATAATGGTTGGAGGTGTTACGGCAAACGTTATATCATGTTTTGACGTGCCCAGTAAGGTGATCAGCTCATCGAAAATGATTTTGACGATGAGCTGTCCCGGCGTGATGCTCTGAAGGACCTCCTGGCCAAGTGCCCGCTTCTGGACATCCTCGATGAATTGCTTGGCAACTTTGTAGTTGACGTCCGCGTCGAGGAGAATGCGACGGACTTCGCGAAGAGTTTCGGCGATGTTTGCTTCTGAGATCTTTCCTTCACCCCTCAGCCGCTTAAACACGCCGTCGAATTTTCGACTCAGTTCTTCAAACATTGCCTTGGGCCGGAGTTGTCGAGCAGTCCAATCTATGCAAGCATAACAAAATACAGAAAATCAACTACTTATTCAAGGTGCACGAGTCCGACATAGAGCCTCACGCAACGGCGGGGCCCGCCGTCGTGAGTCGTAAAAAGCAGGCCCCGAGAAGCTCGGGGCAGGCGGGCGTGAGATGTAAATCGGATTTAAGGAGTCTCAGGAACAAAAAACACCGCCGGTAGACACACAGCGGTGTTCGATCTGAATCTTGACCGAAATCTCTCAGGCTCTCCGTAACGCTTCGGCGCCGCCCACCACTTCGAGCAATTCCTTCGTGATTGCGGCTTGGCGCGCCTTATTGTACTGCAACTGCAGAAATGAAATCATCTCGTTTGCATTCTCTGTGGCATTCTCCATGGCAGCCATTCGAGCTCCCTGTTCCGAGGCATTCGACTCAAGCAATATCCGCCAGATCTGAAAATCCAGGTGCCTTGGAACAATGCGATTGACAATCTCAATGGGCGATGGCTCAAAAATGTAATCAACCGCTGGTTCAGTCCCACGAATTGACCCGTTCTTCCCGACAGCCTCCTTCGGGGTCGGAAGAAATTGATCGACGACAATGCGCTGCTGGGTCACAGACTTAAACTCATTGTATATGATCTCGACCTTATCGTACTCCTGTTTCGTATATCCGTCAACAATTTCACGGACGATCGCTTGGGCTTGCGCGAAGACAAGGTTGTTATACACCCCGATATATTTTCCCGCGATGTTGAAATTCCTCTTGCTAAACGCGTCAGCACCCTTGCGTCCAATACAAAAGATTTTGATCGTTCCCCCGTCTTGAGCATGAGGATAGTGTGTGGTGATATGACCAATGGCAGCTTTGATCAGGCTTGAATTGAATGCACCACAAAGGCCGCGATCGGAAGTCACGACGACAAGGGCAACGTTGTTGATCTCCCGCGGTGCGATCAGCGGGTTGCCGGTCACATCGGTGTTTGCGGACAGGTTCTGCAGGAGAGTTCTGATCTTCACCGCGTAGGGTCGTGCGACTATCACATTGTTTTCGGCGCGCCGTAGCTTGGCTGCTGCTACCATTTTCATCGCTTTCGTGATCTTCTGGGTTTTCTTGACGCCACCAATGCGTCCCCGTATTTCCCGGAGGGTCGCCATAATGTCGCCGGGCCTATGCCTTCATTGTCACTTTGAATGAGTCGGTGAACTCTCGCAAGATGGTATTCAGTCTGTTGGTGATCTCGGGAGTCAAGTCTTTTTTCTCCACAATTCCTTCAAGAAGATCAGGATGTTTCAGGTCGAAGAGTTCGTGAAGTTCTCGTTCATATCGCTGTACATGTTCGATGGGGATTTCATCAAGGTATCCGTTGGTACCCGCAAAGATGCTGACCACCTGCTTTTCCACCGGCATGGGGCAGTATTGCCCTTGCTTCAGCAGTTCGACCAGTCGTGAACCGCGCCGCAATTGTGCAAGGGTCGCTTTATCGAGATCGGAGCTAAATTTTGCAAATGCTTCCAGTTCTCGGTATTGCGCGAGCTCAAGACGCAAGCGCCCTGCAACTTTTTTCATTGCTTTGATCTGCGCATTTCCACCGACGCGTGACACGGAAATACCGACGTTGATCCCAGGGCGAATGCCGGCGTTGAACATGCCTGACTCGAGGTAGATCTGTCCGTCCGTAATTGAAATGACATTTGTCGGAATATAGGCGGACACGTCTCCCGCCTGCGTCTCGATCACGGGCAAGGCGGTCAGGCTCCCGCCGCCGAGCTCGTCGCTCAGCTTTGATGCCCGTTCCAGCAAACGGGAGTGAAGATAGAACACATCGCCCGGATATGCTTCGCGGCCAGGCGGTCGTCGGAGCAAGAGAGAAACCTGGCGGTATGCCTGCGCTTGTTTGGAGAGGTCATCGTACACGACGAGCGCGTGGCGGCCGCTGTCCCGGAAGTATTCACCCAGCGTTGCGCCTGCGTACGGCGCAATATATTGCATGGGAGCAGGATCGCTGGCCGTTGCAGCGATGACCGTAGTGTACTCCATCGCACCTTCGTGCTGCAACTTGTCGACAACCTGGGCAACGGTTGAACTTTTTTGACCGATGGCAACATAGATACAATAGACTGGTTTAACACCATCTTTCTTTGCCTTCTCGGTGTGGGTATATTTTTGATTGATGATTGTGTCCACAGCAATAGCCGTTTTGCCGGTCTGTCGGTCTCCGATAATCAGCTCCCGCTGGCCTCGTCCGATCGGGATCATGCCATCGATTGCCTTGATGCCGGTCTGAAGCGGTTCCTTCACGGGCTGCCGCTGGATAACGCCAAGTGCTTTTCGCTCTGTGGGAAAATACTTCTCGGTCTGAATTGGCCCTCGCCCATCGATGGGCTGTCCGAGCGGATTCACCACGCGGCCCAGCATCTTTTCGCCAACGGGCAGTGATGCGACACGGCCAGTGCGCTTCACCGTGTCGCCTTCCTTGATCTCTCTGCTCTCGCCGAAAAGGATGCATCCGATGTTGTCTTCTTCAAGATTGAGAACCATGCCGAACACGCCGTGCGGAAACTCCACGAGTTCGCTCATCAGTGATTTGGTGAGGCCGTACACACGGGCTACACCGTCACCCACCTGAAGCACGGTGCCGACATCGTACATATCAACCTCTTTCTCAAAACCAGCGAGTTGCTTCCTGAGAATCGCGGAAACTTCTTCTGGCTTCACTTCTGCCATGGTCCTCTCCTTCAGTTGTCAGATATCGACTATGTTTGTGAAACTCCGCTCCCCCCGGTGAAACGTTCCCGCAAGAGAGCTAACTGATGCACAACGCTTCCGTCCAGCACTGTATCGCCGATGCGCACCACCAGCCCGCCTTTGATTGCTCTGTCCATCACGGCACGCAGGCGGACCTTTTTCCCGGTGTAGCGTTCAAGCCGAGAAACCAGATTTTTCTCCTGTGAGGGGGACAGTTCCGCGGCCACCGTGACCTCGGCATTGACGATGCCCAGCTTGTCATCCCGCAAGATAGTGAATTGCTCGATCACCTCGGGCAACACCGCTTCGCGGTGCTTTGAGGTCATCAGGTACACGAACTCGAGTGCCGTTGTGCTGACGCGAGTCTCAAAGAGCACTTTGAATATACGCGTTTTCTTTTCGGGTGACACGACCGGGCTGGCAATCAGAAGACGCAATTCCCGGGAGCTGCGGATCAGCGCGGAGATTGTCTCAAGATCTTGTGCGATCTCCTCGAGAGCGTTCTGTTCTTCGGCGACAGCCATCAACGCCTTCGCGTATCGACGCGCCACGCGCAGGTTTTTCATACAATACTTATAGTGTTCGGATATCCTTGATCACCGTGTCGATGAGATGCCGGTGTTTTTCCTTATCGAGGTTCGCGTCGAGGATTTTTCCTGCCGCCACGATGGCAAGATCGGCGACCTCCGAGCGCAGCTGTGATAGGGCGGCCTCTTTCTCTCGGCGGATCTCCTCTTTTGCCTGGTCGATCATGTGCCGCGAGGAAGCGTTGGCCTTTTCTAGGATTTCCGCCTTCAAACGTGCTCCCATTTCACGGCCTTCCTTGATGATGCGCTGAGATTGCTCTTCTGCCTGCGCGAGCTGGTTCTTGTGTTCCTCCAGCAATTTCTTGGCTTCCTGTCGCGCCTCTTCAGCTTGTTGAAGTGACGTCCGGATGCGCTCCTCCCTGGCGGTCAGTGCACTAACCAGCGGTTTCCACGCGATGACGCGCAGGATAACCATCAGGAGGATAAAAGTAATAATTGTCCAGAAAATTAACCCTGGATTGATGTCTAACATGTGATATCCCTGAGTGTATTACTTGGTGGCAAGGATGATACAAATAGAAAGTGCGAAAAACGTTGCACCTTCGATGAGTGCTGCAGCAATCAGCATCGAGGTCCGCACTTGACCTGCCACTTCAGGCTGGCGTCCGCTTGCCTCCATTGCCGAGGCGGCCAATTTCCCAATCCCAAGCCCAGCCCCGATCACCGTGAATGCTGCTCCGATGCCTGCTGCGAGATAGCCAAAACCGAGTGGTTCCATGGTAATCCTCCTACGGGAAAATGTTTGATGATGTGATCATTATTCGATGTATCACTGCCAATTAGTGAGCATCTTGCTCATGTCGACTGTGCTCGTCCACTTGCATGCCAAGGCCCATGAATAATGCAGTCAGCATAGTGAAGATGTACGCCTGGAGGACTGCAACGAAGAGCTCGAGCAAGCTAATCCCAATCATAAACCCCACGGGAAACGCGACGACGTAATACGATTTGAAAATAAAAATCAACCCAAGGAGTGACACGAGAACGATGTGTCCCCCGGTCATATTTGCAAAAAGTCGGATACACAGGGCAAACGGTTTGGTGAAAAGGCCGAGGATCTCAATGGGAATCATGATCGGCCAGAGGGCCCAATGCACACCGCCTGTCAGATGTGCCAGGTAATGACCAAGCCCCTGTTCCTTGATTGCTGCAGCCTGGATCATCACAAACGCAATGATCGCCAAACCGGCGGTCACACTCACGTTGCCTGTTGCCGTCGCTCCAAATGGGACGAGCCCCAGGAGGTTCATAATGAGGATGAAGAAGAATGTCGTGAGGAGGTACGGCATATACCTCAAACCCTTCGACCTCATATTGGGAAGGACGACCTCATCGCGGATGAATTCGACAAGAGTCTCCATGAAATTTCCAAAGCCGGTCGGGACAGATTTCTTCTTGTTCGATCGCGCCGCAGAGAACGCGAGAGCGCAGAGGAGGAGGGCGGCGATCCACAAAAAGAGCACGTGCTTGGTGATTGAAAGGTCGATCGTGATCCCGGCGATTTCTATTGGAGGGAACGCGGGAATGTGAACATGTCCGAATGGGGTCTCCAGCTCACGGGAATCCCGCACGTGATGAAGAAGCTGAGCGAAGAGGTTTTGTTCGACTTGCTCGGCTCCATGCGTCGCAGCGGTGTGAAGTGTGTCTGAACCTCCCTGGGTTGTCTGGAATGCAGTCAGCGTCGAGTTCAGAAGAGGATTTCGTAATTGCATCTACGACTGATTCTTTGCGTCGAGTTTCTTTTGAATAAAGAGCACTTCGAGGACCAGGTATACGGCATAAAAACCAAGCAATGAAATTGTCAGTGCAGCCGCATGAAAACCGAAGATCTTGATAAGGACGGCGAGCGCCACGAGCATTATCAGCATGCGTACTCCCATTCCTCCCAGAACGACTTTGAGGAATGTGGTGTATGACCTTTCGAATGAATATTCGATCGCCAGAAAACCGGCGACGATATTTGTCGTACTCAGCAGGGCACCGGCGACCGCGGCGGCGATGATCTCATCCGATCCAAACGCCGCAAGCGGAAAGGCTCCCAGACCAGCAGTGAGGAAAAAGGCTGCCGCCATATTCTTTGGGAATCGTTTATCGATCTTCATGAGCGTCCTGTTTTCTCTTTTCCTCAGCCCTCTTGTCCTGCTCTTTTCCCAACGCAATCGCGGTTCTCACGAAATTTGTAAACCCGGCCACAGCACCGAGGAGCAGTCCAATGATCATCAGCCACGGGGCAGTGCTAAGCTCGCTGTCCAACCATCGACCGAGAAAAAACAATGCGACAACGGAGAGAGCCAGCTGCAGGCCGAGTGTGAGAAAGGGACCAAACTCAGTACTCCACTTTCTGCTGAACCTGCTCCACTTCCTCGTGTTGTGATTGTTGCCGGTTCCGTCCATTTCCGCGCCGTGCGATCATGACCCCTTGGCATCAGGCGAGTGCCCCGTCATCGCGCACTTCCCGTCAAACATTGCTCCCTCATCGATCACCAATCGTGCAGCGCGAATATCTCCTCGGATGATGGATTTCGCTTCAAGTATTAATTTCTCGTTTGCCGTCACCGTTCCTTGCACCTTCCCAGCGACGGAAATGTTCTTCGCAGTTACGCTCCCCTCCACTGATCCGGCTGCTCCTATCGCTGCATTCGCCTTCGTCACAATATCGCCGACCAGTTTGCCGTCGATCCGCACATTTCCCTCGGTTTTGATCTTCCCTTCGATCACGGCGCCGGCACCGATGAGACTTAGCTCTCCATTTTCTTGACGTTTCTCGGCCACGATATGCCCCCTTACTTACTGGATACTGGTTGGATTGAGCAAAAATTGGTTCGGATCCTGGGGTATTCCGTCCTTCCATACTTCAAAATGGAGATGCGGACCCAGGCTGGTGTTTCCTGATGAGCCGGCCAGGGCAATAAGTTCTCCGCGCTTCACGAATCCGTGTGCGCCTTTGACGAGGACGTGATTATGTTTGTACACTGTGAGATATCCACCACCATGGGAGATAATCATCATATTGCCATCATCATACGTCCAGCCAGCGAAAACGACATAGCCGTCGGCTGAAGCGTGCACCGCTGTTCCACGCTTCGTGGCATAGTCAATTCCGAAATGCTTGCGGGATGGGTCAAATCCCTGGGTAATGAAACCCTGCGTCGGGACAACCAGGGGGAATGCAGCGCGGAACCCGTCATAATTTGCTATTACAGCGTCATATGGCAACGATGAAAGGTCAAGATCGCCACCGTCCTCATGTCGAATGGCGCCATCAGTCGGCACGTTCGTCTCGGATACCCCCGCGACCGATGACAACCTTTGTGTCTCACCTGCTGCAGGAGCAGGGCCCGGAGACACAATGCTGTCCGTTACATTCCGTTCACCGAGCGCTTTACGTAATTGCTGATTGTAATCCTTGAGCAAAAGAATATCTTCGGCAAGGTAGTTCAGCTGACGCTGCGTCTCGGCGATTTCGTGGCCGTATTTTCTCTCCAGCTCCGGGTTTGGGATGGGTATATAGAGCGCCACAGGCGTGTACATTAAGACTGCCAGCGTAAATGCGACAACCGTGCAAAAGCCCAAGACACCGATAAGCCAGAGTTTCACCGGGCCGGCACGAAACCTTCTGATACTCCCACCCTTGCCTTCAGGTACGATGACGATGCTGTACTGCGTGGGCTTCTTCCTGTGCCGGCCTGGCTCCGTCGGCATTTCTCGTTCTCGAAAAATTCGAAACACTAATATACTGAATACCTGCTGTAATGTCAATGAAAACTACCACTCCTGAATTCCGATATAGGGTCTCACGCAAACGCCTGCCCGACTGATTAAGGACAAAGGACGGTCAGGCGGGCGCTAAGCCGCAAACACACCGTGAGATCTAAATCGGATTTGAGGACCACTCAATGTAATCTCACGCAAGTACCTGAAGAGATGCTTCGCTAAACTCTTTCCAACGCTTCTCAATGTACTCCTTCATCCGTCGCTTGAATTCTTTCTTGTCGAACGTGAGAGCAAACGATCGGAGAGATTCAGCGCTAAATTCTGTTTCCTTGAATCTTCGGATTGCCGCAACAAGCGAATCCACTGTTTGTTCTCTGAACAGAATGCCCGTTTTGAACTCCGGCGTATCTTTTACTGTTTCCAGGCATCCACCCTTCGCGTATGCAATCACTGGTTTCCCCGAAGCGAGCGCTTCCAGCGGCACGATCCCGAAATCTTCCTCGCCTGGAAAGACAAGAGCCTGACATCCTGCGTAGTAGGCCTTGAGTTGTTGTTCCGAAGCCCAGCCGACAAATTCGATGTTCGGCTGCGCAGTTTTGTAAAGCTTTGACTCATCCGGTCCGTCGCCGACAATGAGAAGTTTGTCCCCGGTCCGATTGAATGCCTCGATTGCAAGATCGACACGTTTGTACGGGACGAGTGCACTCACGATCAGGAAATAGTCCTCACGTCGACGCGAGAGCGTAAAGACGGACGCATCAACGGGGGGATAGATAATGTCTGAGGATCGCCCATAAATTTCTCGGATCCTGTGCCGTACATTGTGTGAGATAGCGACGAAGTGATTTGGCCTGACCGCGGTCCGCACGTCCCAGCGACGCAGGTAGTTCAGAAACAGCTTCATTCCTGCCCGAGTGATGAAGCCCGCACGATCCTTGCCGAAATACTCGTCGTAGAGCCCCCAGATGTATCTCATGGGTGTGTAGCAGTAGCAGATATGCAGGGTATGGGGGGCCGCGCGCACCCCTTTTGCGACGCAATGGTTGGAAGAGATCACCAGATCAAAGTCGCTCACATCCAACCGTTCAATCGCAGACGGGAACAGGGGAAGATAATATCGGTAGTGCTCTGCTGCGAACGGGAGGTGCTGGACAAAGGACGTCCGGATCGGCATGTGCTCGATCGTCGGCGATACTGATCCTTTCACGTGAAGAAGGGCAAACAGAGTTGCTTCGGGGAAGACCTCACACAGTGCTTCTACACATTTTTCGCCGCCGCGCATCGACGTAAACCACTCATGCACGATGGCAATCCGTTTCGGGAGTTCCATGGATGATGCAATTGCTCTATTCGCGTGGATGCGTGAGCGACCTGAACACAATGTCTCAATATACTCAATTTGGGAATCATCCTGAAATCCGAGATTCGATCTAATCTGTTGCATCCGTAGGCGTCGCTGGTTATATTCGTGTCAGAAGTGTTCTGAAATACCGACGGACAATGAGTCACTTCTGCCCCCTCCGTTCATCCAGGTTGCTTTCCCAGAGTTATGGGTATCTCCATTCCTCGAAAGCACGTGCCGTGAATCCATCCAAAACATGGTTGGTTAGGTGAGTATCCTCCTCGCTTTCCTTCTCATCGCCGTTCTCTTCATGGTGGCCGTTTCCCTCATCCTTTTTGTCATCGGCCCGATCAAGCTTTTGCAACCAAAGCGCCGGACGATCGAATACTACCGGACGGTAACACACATCTTGCATCCTTCCGATCTGCAGTTGCCATATGAGGAGTTGACCCTTAAGACGCCTGAAGGGTTAGCATTGAGCTGCTGGCTTATTCCTGAACCAGCGAAGGCCAGGGGAACAATCATCTATCTCCACGGGGTCAGCGAGTGCAAGATCGTCGGATTACCGCTGGCAAGACACTTTCACGACAGTGGGTACAACGTGTTTCTGTACGACTCACGGTACCATGGTGACAGCGGAGGGAAATACTGCACATATGGATTCTACGAAAAGCACGATGCCTGTACCGTCATCAACTATCTTGAGCGACGGAAGGATATCGCCCTTGGGAAAATTGGCCTGTTTGGGAGCTCGATGGGAGCAGCGATTGCGATACAGGTTGCTGCGATGGACAATCGAGTGGCGGCGGTCGTTGCAGAAAGCGGATTCGCAACGCTGAGGACAATTTTCGATGACTACCAAAAACGGATGACCAAACTTCCGTGGCACTATCTCCGCAACATTGTCATTAAACGCTCAGAACATATTGCACATTTCAAGGCCACTGCTGTTTCTCCCCTCGATTCTGTGAAGCACGTTCACGTCCCTATCTTCATTCTCCACGGTACTGATGATACCCTCATCAAATACACCTACTCAGAAATGCTCTACAATAATACGGGTGAGCTGAAAGAACTCTGGCTAATTCCCGGCGCTCGGCATGATAATATGGCCGAGGTCGGCGGAGAAGAGTATTCGCGGAGGATTCTCGACTTCTTTGACAACGCACTCCGACCGTAGATTGGTGTGACTGCTCTGATAAAGGTGGGAGCGAACTTGCAAGCGATAACGTTCCATGAGATATGATCTACAGCGGAAACCAGTAGCTGAGTTTGAGAAGCAGAACATCATCATGAGGCAACGCAAATGTATCACTGAACCGGCGGCTGAGGCCGATATTGTAGTCTGCGATATCACCATACCGTCCCTGGGTCCAGACAAGGTAAAGGGTACTCGCGGGGAGGTACTCCCAGCGCAACAGGACGTTAGCATTGAACGTCACGGCGTTGAAATCATAGTTGGGGAGAGGGTTCGTGACTGATTCGAATTGCGTGCTGCCAGTGAGAAGTTTGTAATTATTATACTTCCCTCGGGCAAGCAGGACCTGCGAGTAAAATTGCAGCGACACGGACCGAGTGAATGTCACCGTGCCCCTGAGAGCTGTATTAAATTCATCCACATCACGATCCCCAAAGAGACTGAACTGAGATCCGGAACTGGGAATGGCAACGATCCTCCCGCCACCGAACACTCCCGCCTCTTCGTTACGTGTATGAGTATACGAGAGGACAGGTGTGAACTCCAACCATGGAGCAGGTCGGATGTTCACGGTCAACAGGGTGAAAAAGGTTGTCTTCCTCTTTGCATCAAATCCATAGGCAGCTGTGATTGACGCGGAGATGCTCTGCTGCTGGTTACTGCTGACAGTTAGTTGCACCTCATGGGCCGATGGCCTTTTGTAGATCCCGATGATGCCCCGTTCTTCATCGACATACGATGAGGTAGAGTAGGAGTGAAAAATGGTGGAGGTCCAAAAGTTTGTGAATTCTCCAAATACGGTCGAGTTCAGCACGGCACGCGTTCGAATGCCGTTCCAATTCCAACGATATTCAGGATTTATCGCAAACACGTATCGCCGGAACGGTCCACGCGCAAAATCCTCACGATAGAGGATTTGGACATAGCCTCCGTGGTCGTGCGGCTGAGCAAAGAAACCCACGTCGTTGATGTTGAAATTCCTTGTGAAAAATTCGTACGCGGAGGTATAGAACCAATGATCTGACGAGAGCGTGGAAAACAGCAGCTTCCCCGCATAGCCGTCTCGATCGCTGCTGATGCTGGACGACCGGGCGAACGCCGCGAACCCGTCCAATGTGTACTTCCCCTCGCGAAACCGAACATTCCAATCGAGGCCTCCCGAGAATGCGGGAAGAGTGTGTTCTCGCACTATTGCGGTTGCGATGCCTCCGATCCAGGAATTGCCATCAATCTCCTGCGTTACTCGTGCAATGGTATACGAGCCGCGTGGTTCAGTCGTGATCCTTGTGCGTCTTCCAAGAGAGTCAGTCACATCTGCAAATTCTTCGTCAGTCGCTGCTGTGAGGGTCGCGAGAGAGAGCCCTGATTCGGTTC
>Ga0247727_10006048_pt1 | contig 24011 bp, 25 predicted proteins | sample WisWelCaveWW1625_FD_202498 | JGI IMG/M metagenome (GOLD analysis project Ga0247727, IMG submission 202498) | Biofilm microbial communities from Wishing Well Cave, Virginia, United States - WW16-25 | ecosystem: Environmental > Aquatic > Deep subsurface > Groundwater > Cave microbial mat | place... | reverse complement strand
CAGGCCCGTCATCGCCGCAAGGAAGCGAACCTCGGCCTGAGGCAGCGAACGTTACCATTAGAATCACCCAGAGACTGTCCTTTCTGATTCCCCGAATGTGTGCCACTTTGGATGACACAGATCAGAGCAAGTATGCCAGCGGCTTCAGGCCGTGACTGGAGGCTGGCCAATTCTGGTGGACAAAGTGTTCGATCGAACTGGAAGCCTGATGGACCCGAGAGGCGCCATTGATGAGATTGAAAAAGAACTTTGCGAGAATCAACAATGCCGCTCGGCATTTTTGGAAACGCTTGGGATAAGCGGCTCGTCGCCGGCCCAATCTGTTCTTTGCCTGCTGAGCACCGCAGTGGAGGATGACGACCTGCCCTTATTTCAGATGGAGAGTAATCTCGGCGAGGAGGATTTTGCCAGAACAGTGGAGTTCCTGCGACGAATGAAATGCCTGGACCACAGTGGTAACAAACTGAGCATCGAGTCTGTCGTAGACGATGTGTTTCCACGCTCATGAAAGATGTTCTCAACCGCGAACTGCTTCAGGCGCCCAGCGCGAGAGGATTGGTTCGTCGGATCGTGGATGGTCTGTCGGACAGATTGACCTTGCTGGTGTTTGTCCCTTCCACGACTGATGTGAGCATACTGCGTGATTCAATTCGTGCTGAACTGTTCCGGCGCGATTTTCACTTGACTGAGGTTTCTCTTCTCGACTTTGAATGCTCCGTCTCGGCGATCGGCCGGCTTGCCGAATTGCTCAATTGTCCGGACAAAAGCGTGGATGGGCTCTCTTGGAAGAGTGTTTTGACCTCCGAGGCGATGCCCGATGTTCTTCTATTCTCCGACTTCGACCGCCTCCCTGAGAATTCGCAGCAAAAATGGTTCGTACACCTCTCAGAGATGTCTCGCGCAAGTCAGACAGCACTAGATCACGGCCATCGCTGTCCCGCAGCGTTGTGCATGGCCAGTACCTGCAACAACCTGTCTGCCATCGCTCACAACTCGTTACGATTAAACACGCATTGGTGGTGGGGCACTCCGTCTGGTCTGGAGTTGAGCCTCGTATGCAGGCAGGTTGAACAGGAAGTTACCCGGAACGCCGAAGCGGCCTGGCGTGAGCACGTGATCCCCTCACTGGTGACAGATGATGTACAACTTGTGGAGCTACTCTGGGATCGTGTGACGTGCGATCCATCGACCTTGTGGGATGATCTTCGAGAGCTAGGCCGACAACGTGGTTGGTGCGCTAGTGACCTCAAAAGCGGCGGTGCCGAGGAACTCATTCTCAGCGGTGAAGCAAGTCGGCTCTTACAAGCCACTTTCCCTGAACCCCCAGAACGATTCCGCGGGTTGTGGTCCCAAGGGCTATTGCGCTGGACCCCAGAGTACGGATTCGAGTTGCATGCGGCCGCGGTCGCTCTGCTCGGTCATACTGAGGCTCTGGATCACCGCTTGTGGCGTGGCCAAGCGGCGCTCATCCTACCGCTGCTCGACCACATCCGCCACCGTGTTTGCCGGTCCCTCGCACGCAGGCATGGTGAAAAGTGGCCACTTCGATGGCAGAAACCTGACACCCCGGAGGAATTACAGTCACTGGAACGCAGTCACCTGGGTTGCCAATGGGGTTACCTGGAATGGTTGTTGAGGAACTGCCCAGAGCTGCGTCGTGATCGCAACTGGTTGCGTGCCGTGGAGCGGTGTCGTTGGATGCGGAACGAACTGTCCCATTATCGTCCCGTCCCTTTCTCCGAGTTTGAGTGCATCTGGGAAGAGATGACCCGACAACCGGTGTGAGTCTTATGGGTACTCGGGCAACCCCGCTGAATCATCGGACGTACTCATCCTCGACGTGCTGATGCACCAGTTACTCAATGGCCTTTCCTAGCATCAGGTACTTTAGGATTCCCTCCCACTCTTGTGGTTGGAGCGACTCTGGCTGTCGGCTCTTGAACTTGCCGCCGTACATGTTGCTCGTCCAGGCGAGCCGCACGGGACAGAGTTGGGCAAGGTAGCCGAGGCATTGCTTCATGCCCTCTTCGCCTTCGGCGTCGCAGTCGAGGAACACCGTCACGATACCGCCCGCAAGTTCGCGAGCGAGGCGCGCGGCCTTCGCGGCTTGCTCGCGGCTGATGCGATTTGAGCAGAGGGCGACGGCCGGAACGCCCAGAGTGTCCAGCCGGATCACATCATTCGGGCCTTCGACGAGCATCAGGCCGAGGCTCTTGAGTTGCTCGGCCGCTTCAGGTGATCGGAGTGCATGCTGCCCGAAGAGTTCGATGCCCCGGTGAAAGCCTTTCACAAAATGGAATTTCTCAGGCTCCCGATCCACCTTCCCGCCGGCCTCCCACTTTTGGTGCTTTTCCTCGAACTCCGGGTCGCGCCCGAACCACGTGAGCAAATCGCCAGTTTCTGACGCATAGCCGTAGACGATTTTGCCACGCATCGTGCCACCGGCATGGTCGCCGCCGGTGTCGCGCGGCAAATAGCCGACACGCCACTTCTGACAGACCTCAGGAGTGAGGAACGGGCGGCGGCGGAAGTACGCTGATGCCTTGGGTGACAACGCCGCGATGTCGAGGACAAACTTCTGGTCGAGGTTGACCAGTTGCCGTGCGCGTTCGTTGTCCGATTGCGCCAGCGGCACGTTGACCTTCGGGGCCTCGGGAGTTGCTGGCTTGACGGGCACTGGCAGCGTGCCCTCGGGGCGCGTGGCCCCGGTCGCCAAAGCGCGGAGGTCCGCTGCAATCTCTTTGAACCGCTCGCCACGCGGTCGGCCGCCCGCGCTTTCGCCGGGCTTCATCAGGTCGCAGAGCGAAATCAGGTTGCCGCCCTTGCCGCACTCATACTGGTGGCACTTCCACTGCTTGGCCGGATGATCGGCCTGGATCGCGAGCACTCGGTCGCCGGTCTCGCAGGTTCTGCCGCAGTTGAGGAAACACCGGGTTCGGGTCTCAGCTCCCACTCGGTGCAGTTCTGGAAGCTGGACGCCGTAGTACGCGGCGACCTGCTCCAGGCTCACCTTCGGCATCAGCTCATCGACGTTGATAAATGACTTCCTTTCTGGTGCCATGCAAGTTGGGAAAGAAGACGAATGAAGTAGGGCATGCTAGGCTGCTTTTCGAGGTATGACAAGGCCCCCAAAGCTTCGGCTCGTGACCACAAGGGACCTCGAAATTCTGGCCGCTTTGGACCATTGCCCACTGACGGCATTGCAGCTACTCAAACTGAGCCGGACATTTGGGCGGCCATTTACCGGTGAGCGGCGTGTTCGGGAACGGCTCCAAATCTTGTGCGACGCCGGGCGGGTGCGTCGGTCGCATTATGCGACCGCCGACCGCGGAGCACTGAATTACTACACGCTTTTGCCCGCCGGCTATCACGTGCTACATGGCCCCGATGCGAAGCCGCCCACGAAACGCTACTTTGGCCCGATCGGTTTCGCCAGGGAACCGCACACGCGGGCGTTGGCAGACTTCGTCGTCCACACGGCTGTTGCTGCTCACGATGCTGGCGTCCGCTTCACGGGCTTCTACCGGGAGAATGCGTTTTGGCTTCCCGTTGGCGGCGAGATGCTGTACCCAGACTGTGCCTTCCAACTGATCGCCTTCGATCGAGAATTCTCTTTCTTTGTCGAGTTGGACAACAGTGGCCAACGGATGCGTTCCAGCAGCGAGGATGCTGAGAGCTGGCAGCGGAAGATCCGGCTCTACGAGGCGTTCCAAGATCGGTGTCCCTTGCGTTTTCGTGTGCTTGTCGTCACAACGCGCAGCACTGAGCGGCTTGATCACATTCTGGACCTTGCCTCAAATTTGGCCCGCAACCCGCAGCGGGCGCTCTTCTACGGGACGACGCTGCCACGGTTCTTAAGCGAGCCGGGTGCCGTCACCTCGCCCTGCTTCGCCGATCACCGAGGCCGGCTTGTCTCGCTTGTTCCGCATCCGCGGGCTAAGGAAGCTCTCAGGCCCGAGTCCTTCGCCGGTGAGCTACTGGTAACGGCAAACCGCTAGCATCGAGAATTGAATGTGTGCTAGCATTTCCTCCTGCTAGAAATCCTATGCAGTTGAGTTCCGCGATTGTGCGGTCTCCCCTCTACGCCGTCACAGGCACTCGGAACTGCGCCAGCCGCGGTTTGTGACGAGCCTCGACTCGCAGCGAGTACACTGACCGGAGCGGTCAAGCCTCCGCGGATTGGGTATCAACCAGACGGACCACGTATCGGCAGGCCCCGCCCTCAACCAACGCACGGATGAGGGCGGGTGTTTTCTCGACGTGTCAGCTCCGCATGGGGAGTCGGAAGTCCGCCGTGAAGGCAAAAGGACGGTCGCACGACTCGCCTCTTTTGACGGTCAAGGTGCCTTCCTGCGGACTCCACCTTGACCGCGAGGCTTCGCCGTGCGGTTTCCACTGGTGCCTTCACAGGCGGTTTACTTCCTTCTCCCCACTGCCATGCAGAGCAGTAACACATCATCGGCAAACGACCTCATCGTCTTCCAGCTCACTGGCGAGGACGCCCAACACTACGCTCACGAACGCATTGGCCGCGCTCTCAGTTTGGAGGAAATGGAGTGCGTCAAGAAGTACGTCGAGCACGGAATGGAATGCTGCACGGAGGTTGTCGAGATCGCAGTCGAGTTGGCTATCGAGCAGCTCGATCTTGGTCAGTGACTACGTCCTGCGCTGGGAGTGCGAAGCCGCCAGGCCACTGCCCGATCGCAACCAGCGATGGGATCGTGGCGAGGCGTCTGTCTGGTATCCTTCGCAGCATGCTCGTCGCCATCACCACTCCACCGACAAATGACCGCGGCCCGCAGTACATGGAGCAAGCCCTTGCGGCGATCCACCAGGCCAACCACCGCCGTTTGGCAGTGAGCCTGGAGTTTGCTCGACATGCCGAGAGTTCCGTGCTTTCTCTGCGGTTCCCCTCGACTCTACGGGCAATCGTCGAAGGTCAGGTATTCGCTCAGTATCCTGACTGCAGCATCGAACGAGTCCGACACGAGGATGGGAAGCTGAGCAGCGATCATCGTTATTGGTCGGTGGCACTTCGAGCCAGCCCCGACGTTTTCCCGCTCAGGCGATATCAACAGTTCGAGGATTCGCTCAATCGAGTCACCTCAGACCCGGTGAGCGCGATCTTGACCACAATGGGGAGAACGAATCACGATCAGATTCGTGGCCGGGTCGAAATCATTTTGCGGCCCGCGAGGTTGAGGCTTCGGTCGCGAGCACGTAAGACTCTTGAGCGGCTCGCCACTCCGTTCTTCCGTTCACATCACCGCCTCGCCCATGCCTATGCGATCCTGGCGATGTCCCGCTGGCTACCAATCCGGCTTGCCGGCTGGTTGCTCGGTCGGTGTGGCCGCAGAGCTGAGGCCCATTTCGAACAATTGAGCACTTCTTCCGCGCGGCTGCACGATCGCGAAGCAGACCTGCAAGCGGCGAGCGACAAACTTGGCAAGCTTCTCTTCGAGGTACAAATCCGCTTGATCGTCACGGCCCCGGCGACTGACGAGTTGCTGGCGAGAAGCAAGCTGAGCGAGATCGCGGGCGCCTTCGGGCAGTTCAGCTTGCCGCGACTCGCTTCGTTCCATCTTTCGCGAGTACGCCGATCGAAGTCGCGGCCGCGTCGGCTCCGATCGCGAGCCTTTCTTCTTTCCACCGAGGAATTGGCGACGATCTGGCATCCGCCGACCAGCTCCGTCCGCGCCCAAAGTATGGCGATCGTCGAGAGCCGGGAAATGGAGCCACCGGTCGCACTCCCAACAATTGGCAGTCACCAGGCTCTTGCGGTTCTCGGTCAAACGCAGTTCCGCGGTTCACGCAAGCAATTTGGATTGCTGCCTGACGACCGCCGACGGCACTTGGCCATCCTCGGTAAGACCGGCATGGGCAAATCGACACTTCTTCGAAGTCTGATCGCTTCGGACATTCAAGCTGGTCGTGGCGTCGCCGTGATTGACCCACACGGAGATCTTGCAGACGCCGTGCTGTTAGCCATCCCGAAAAGCCGCACCAACGACGTGGTGCTCTTCGATGCCGGGGACACGGCCTTTCCGCTTTCGTTCAACATGCTGGCGTGCCCGAACGCTGAGCAACGGCCGCTCGTCGCTTCGGGGATCGTGTCGGCGTTCAAGAAGCTCTACGGCGAGTCCTGGGGACCGAGGCTTGAGCACATTCTGCGGAACGCGCTGCTCGCGTTGCTGGAGGTGCCCGGAACATCGCTTCTGTCGTTGGTTCGGCTGCTGAGCGAAGCAAAGTATCGAGAACAGCTTGTTGGCCGAGTCACCGACCCGGTCGTCCGCGGGTTCTGGCAACGCGAGTTCGCTTTGATGCACACGAAGCTTCAGTCAGAGGCGATCGCTCCGATTCAGAACAAGGTCGGTCACTTCGTGAGTTCGCCGCTTCTCCGCAACATCGTCGGACAGTCGCGAACCACGTTTGACCTGCGAAGCCTGATGGACGACGGGAAAGTGCTGATCGTGAATCTGAGCAAAGGCCGGATCGGCGACGACTCTTCAATGCTTCTGGGCTCACTGCTCGTCACTAGCATTCAGATCGCCACGATGAGTCGCTCGAATGTGCCCGAGTCCGACCGTCCCGACTTCTACCTCTACGTGGACGAGTTTCAGAACTTCGCGACGGATTCGTTCGCGACGATCCTTTCCGAGGCCCGCAAGTACCGCCTCAACCTGACGATCGCAAACCAGTACCTTGCCCAGATGGACGAAGCGACCGCCGACGCTGTCTTCGGGAACGTCGGCTCGCTCCTGTGTTTTCAGGTGGGAGCACGCGATGCCGAGATATTGGTCGAGCAGTTCGGCAGCGACCTCCTCCCCCAGGACCTGATGCGGCTGCCACGTTACCAAGCCTACGTGCGATTGCTGGTCAATGGCATGCCGAGCCGACCGTTCTCCATGCGAACGCTGCCGCCTGATCTCCGCGAGGATCAGCATCGCTCCGAGACCATCCGCCGCTACTCTCGCCAGCGGTACGCCCGCCCCCGCGCACAAGTCGAAAACGAGATCCGAGCGGCTTTCGGCCCCGCGTAGGACCGGCGGCCTGTGTTTGTCGCGCGGCCGCGTCGTGGTATAATCTCTTCAGATTGAATGGACCTGCAGGACTCTGAATCTATGGCAACCGTCACGCGAACAGCCGTTCTCGACCGCCTGCTCGAACCGCTGGGCAGATGTCTCACCGTGCACTCCGCTCGCAAGGTGGTGAATCTTCGGGCCGATCCCGCGGCCCAGGCCCGCATCGCCGACTTGGCGGATAAATGCAACGAGGGCCGGCTCTCGCCCAAAGAGCGGGCTGAGTACGAGCTGTACGTGTCGACCGGCACGTTCATCGCCACCCTTCAAGCCAAAGCCCGCGCCCTTCTGGCCGAACATGCCCACTCGTGATGAACTTGATCTGCGCAACTCGGTCCGGGAGCAGGCACGTGACCGTTGCGAGTACTGCCAGATACGACAGGACCAAGACGCATACTACGAATTTCACCTCGAACACATCACCGCGAGGCAGCACGGCGGCCGGACGGAGGAGACCAACCTTGCATGGTCGTGCCACCACTGCAATCTGCACAAGGGCCCGAACCTGACAGGCATTGATCCTCGAACGAACGAAATCACTCCGCTCTTCAATCCGCGTCGCGACCGATGGGAAAAGCACTTTCGGTGGGATGGCCCAATCTTGGTCGGACGCACCGCCACGGGCCGCACGACCATCGCCGTGCTACAGATCAATAACGACGATCGCGTCGAACTCCGGCAGGTCCTGATCGACCAGGGACTCTTTCCGCCGAAGCCTGTCGCGGGACGACCCAAGAAACCCCGCCGGTCAACGTAGCCGTCGCGAATTGGAACCGAACACGCCACGATTCCCCGCGGTTCTGGACACGGGGTTCAACAACAGCTTCGTGATTCACCGGCAGCAGCTTGCTCAGTGGGCCGGCTTGCAGCCGAAGCAGTTCAAGGCGATCGATTCGATGACTGTGTACGGCGAGGAGTCGCCGCTGCTCGCCGGCAACGTCTGGCTGCACCCCAACGAGCCTGGCAAGCGAGACACCTTTTCCGGCCAGCCGCCGTTCTGTGTGCAGCTCGACAACGGCTTCGCCGTCGCAAGTAACCGCGCGAATGCCCCTCGCCTTCCACTACTGGGACTCCGCGCCCTTCGTTGGGCCAATCTTCACTCGTCGATCGACGGCAAAAACTGCCACGCATCCATCCGAACCGCCCGTCGATTCTGGATCTTCGGCTAACGGCCAGAGAGCTAGCAACACAAGCAGGGGCTTGTGCGGTGCGCGCTCACCCCTTCGCTTCCGCACGTTGAGGCTCCTAATCTGTTCACCCACCTTGTTTCGCAGCTTGATTCCCACGACGAGTCTCCTACAGTTCACACGGCGGCAGATCTTGATCGTCTGGAGTGTCCGCCGCTCGCCTACTGATTAGTCTGTGCCCCCGGAGAACGAACGCTTTTTCCCAAAGTCTGGCCTCCCATCCTGCGCGTGTGCCGATCGTTGTAGTCTCGTCGAGTAGGCCGTGTTTGTCTTCTTGGCGAGTGAGCCGGCTGAACTTTGCGTACGACGGGTGCTCAGGATGCAAGAAACTCTCTTTGCGGTGGAGGATGGGCGGGTTCTGATTATCGGCGTATTCGTAGCATTCGATTTCGCGTGTACGAAGTGATAGCTTCACGGAGCGTAGCAACGCGGGGTGCGGGTCGGTTTCGAAATCAGGGTAGACCAGGTATGAAATCTTCCCCGAAAAGCGATGCAGCTTGACGATGTTGGCCCCTTCGATTTCTCCCAAGTAGGCTCGCCCACATCCCTCGTATGCACGTAGCAGCGGCTCTAAGGACTCAAGTGCGGTTCGATGCACGTAGAGTGAGTTTGGGAGCAGCTTTCCGACCGGCGACCGACGGCACGCTTCGTCAATGGCATCAGCGTTGCCCGCACGGAAGAGTAACTCGTCAGAGAGACGGCACCCCTTGGTGTACGTGCCGAAGAACGCGCGGATGTCCCGTTGGAGGCCGAGGGGCAGTTTGGAGATCGGCGGGCGGCTCTTGAATCGAGCAAGCGCCAGGTAAACCGTAAGATCTTCGGTGCGCCGCTGGCGAGCAGCTTCCCATTCTTCCGACCCGGTCACTCGACGTACCAACGCGAAGGCCCGCTTCAACGACCCAAACGTGGCCGCAATCTCAACCGTGCCCGAGAACTCGTCCGGGGCCGGCAAGCGGCCAAGCGCCTCGACACAGGCCACGAACGATTCCAGCACCTCACGGTGTTCCGCAAATTTGATTTCAGAGATTCTCTTTCGCGGTGCGGCAGTGCGCCGGAAGCGATTCGCCATGAACTGCTGCTGGGCGGCCGCGTCCTTGAAAACGTAGAACACGCCAAGCTCGGCCGGCAGCGCCTCGGCACCGAGCTCCGATTCGATGAATGCCTTCAGCTCTCCCTGCTCAAAGAACTTCTGAAACGTACCGCGGCGCGTAAGCACCCCATCACCGAATTTGACGGCACTGTGGCCTCGTCCTGGCACCTTCACTAGCGCGGAGACGATGAGTACGCGGCGACACAGCCGCCACGCGTCGCGTAGCGTACCGGTCCGCTCTGCTGGATCTTCGACCACGTTGACCACGTAGCCAAGGTTGACTACTTCGGCTTCACGGAGCGGGTTGCCGGGCCGGAAAACTGGGTCCCAGCCTTCGCATGCAATTCCTTGTGACCCCAGCAGGTCGATATCTTCACCCTGTCCGCAGCCGTAATCGAACACGCTTGTGGTGGGCTCAATCAGTCCGTCGCGCAGAGCACACTTGATCGGACGTGACAGGTCACGCCGGCGAATCGCCGTTTTGTGGCGGGCGATGGGTAGCATGCCTGCGAGGATAATCGTGGACACGGAGTGGCTCAATAATGAACGGGATTCTCAACATCCGTCTGGATTCGTTCGCCAATGATCGACGTAGTCAGGCGTGGTTTTCCAAGCTAGACTCAAGCCCTGTGTTCGCGAAATCTTGAGCTGGAACCACAATGGCCGATGTGATCGACTCGAAGTACTGGTGCCAAAGGGCCTTGAGTGGCGTCTTAAGCCTTTGGGACGACGCCTCAAAAAGTGCGTGGCGAACGTCTCAGCACCTGATCGACCACACGGGCAAGCCCAAGCAAAACTACTTCCCGACTGCGACATTCCACGCAATTCTTGCAATGGGCGAATGCGGCTTGTGGCTAAGAGAGGCCCGATACGAGGCATCCAAAGAGAGACTGAACACGCAGTATTTGCAAATTCCAAACGTTCAATCACCGCTTTCGGCACCCGACCAAGTTTTCGATGCGCTTCTGGCCGCTGCGCCTCTAGGTTCTGCGGTGGCTGCAGTCCACGCAGATGCCGCTTGGGCCGAATCACGAATCTCATCCTCCAGCCATCGTGTTGGGGCCGAAGCCGGCGACCCAAGTTGGAGACCGCGTCAGCTAATTCCGGTTGGCCACTTGCTGCCTTCGCTTCGGACTCTCTTGCGTGGCACTGATCTAACGAAAGCAGATCGAAGTACCAAGCTAATTGCGGGCCTCAACCACATAGCAACGCAAGTTCTGGCGATCTTTTCACCTGGAGGGAAACTCCGAGATGAGGTGTCACTGTCCAACGATCGAGAGCTGTCTCCGATTCTCCTGCTCAACGCTGCGCGACTCCTGCGCGACTACCGCCGGCTCAATGAAAAGAAACTCGCAATTGATCCCGCAACGGCAAGCAGGCTTAATGAGCTAAGCAAGGTTCTACGTAGCTACTTTCTCCGACACGTTGATCGACTCATGGCTCGTAGGAGTGTGCGGCTTGATCCGGACTACGACGTCACGTCGCTGGTTTTCGCAACTCGTGGGCTACTTCTGTTGCACGAACCGTTTCGAAAGCTGCCGGTTTTCCGTAGCTGCATCCAGGCCGTGGTTGATGGCCAGAGTCCTGACGGATGGTGGCCTGACGGTGTTTCCATCACGAACCTCGAAACTGGAGACACCCTCCAACAGCCCAGCGTTGAAATCGCCCTCCAGCTCGCCGACTGCGTATTCCGTAAAGAAATCCTGTTCTGGCCGGAACGTGAAGATCAGGAATTGACGCAGTTGGTCCTTCCCGCCCTTCGAAAGCTTGTGGAGTATCTTGCCGCCTCCTTCAGGGCAGTTGAGGTCACTAATCCTGCACGTCACGTGGCTGGATGGGCAAGCGATCGAACCCGTTCTCCAAATCTCGTCGAGATGTGGATAACGGCGATTGCGGCGCGCCTTTTTCAGCGCGTTCTGTTGCTGGAGAAATCATCTAACCGGGCGGAGATTCTGTCGAGTTTCAACGTCGCTCCAAAGCGACCCATGAAGCTTGGAGTGCAGGTGCAGGTTTGGGATGAGGATGTTGTTGAACCAGACGCGGTAACACAGCCGTGCCACATTCTGAGAACCAGAGTGATCGATCCCCTCGGCAAGCAGTTTGAAGAAGGGAATCTCTTCTTGCGGCCAAAGGACGACGGCGTCTCCTTCATCATCTACGGACCACCTGGTAGCGGGAAAACATTTTTTGTGGACAAGTTTGCGGCGACTCTCGGGTGGCCATTGGTTTTGCTGAATCCTGGCCACTTCATCAAAAGGGGGTTGGAATTTATTGAGGACTCGGCAGGCCAGCTCTTTCGACAACTGATGGACATCGATCATGCCGTTGTGTTCTTTGATGAGTGCGACGAACTGTTCCGCGACAGGGAAGACGAAACTGGCGGGCTGAGGAACATCTTGTCATTTGCTACTGCGAGCATGCTCCCCAAGCTGCAAGAGTTGCACGATGCTCGCAAAGTGATCTTCTTCCTAGGCACTAACTATCTCAGCAACATCGATACGGCTGTGCGTAGGGCCGGTCGGTTTGATGCGGCACTTCTGTTTGATCGGCCAGATGATGGTGCACGAAAGCAATTCATCCAGAAGACATGGAAGAAAGAGTCGGGAGTTGATGTTCCAGATGCCGAGGCCACAGAACTTGTGGAGGAAACGGTCGGATGGACAGCAAAGGAGATTATTGAGCACGTGAAGCCGCTGGCCGGGGGCAAGACGCCAACTGCCGCTCGCGAGATCGGTGATTATGTGGACTGGTGTGCGAAACATGGTGAGGATGAATTGCTCGCCGCTAACGCTCGGTCGGCGGACATGAAGGCAGTCCTGGCGAGATGGAAGAGCCTGCCTGGATTCGAAGATCGGAAGAAGGCACTTGCCCAGGTACGCAAGAAAGCGATTGCCAAGGGGAAAAAGGCGTAGGATGATGGCCTCAAAAAGCACAGAAGGACGACTGGCCGACTTGCACACGCATTCGAGCGATCTCGACATTCATGAGCCAGACGTGGAACGCTGCACTTTATGCGCCGAGTTCTGCGGAGGTTCGACTCCTCTTCATCTCTCAATGATTGCGGATGCCCCGCCAAATCGAGTTCTGGACCAAAGCAGAAACTTCGCGATTGTGCCGAGTATCGGCCCACTCACGCGCGGTCACGTAATGGTTGTGCCTCGGCGGCACGCACGGTCCATCCTCGGAATGAGCGGCTCTGAGTTGTCTGAATGTGAATCGCTCGTGCGTCGGTGCGTCGATCATTTGTCGTCACTTTATGGGAAGCCTGCGCTCATTTTCGAGCACGGATCTGCGCCAGCAGAACTTGGGTACTCCGGTGCTTGCATCGATCACGCACATTTGCACGTAGTACCGGGACCACTACGATTCGTCGACGCAGTACAGAAACACTACAACGGTTGGAAAAGCGGTCATCGAATTCCGGATTTGGCTGCATTCGTCGGGAGCTTGCCATATCTTCTCGTGGGTTCTCAAGGCCATGAACCGCCATTCTTCGTGATGCCGAATCCCGATGTCGTGCCTGCCCAGTTTCTTCGTCAATTGCTTGCTTCAGAGATCGGCCAGTTGCCGATTTGGGACTGGAGGCATAATCCGGGTCGTGAGACCTTTCTGAAAACGATCGCAGACTGGAGCCGTGTGGTGTCGTGCCAAGCGATGGATAGAATGTAGGTAGTCAGTCGCCGAATTGTGTTGACAGCGCTCGGGCGGAGCGAAATACGTCCCGGCTTCGACCGCGGGTGTGCCGGTTCAAGGAGAAATCATGAGTACGACGGCTCAAGAAAGCAAGCCGTTCCGTTCTCACCCGCTGAATCTCGATTGTGCTGCAACATTTGATCTGCTGGCCAGAGAGTACTACCTGGCCGACAGGCATCCGACGTGCGCCAATTTCGCCGCCCTTCATGAACTCGTCCGTGACATGCTCCGACCTTGGGTATTAGAAGGTGAACGGTACCTCGAAGTCGGATGTGGGAGCGGCCAACTTGACTTGATTGCGCAGAACAGCGAGGTGGTACTCACCGATGTGTCGGAGGAAATGCTCTCGCTGGCTCGTCACCGAACGGAAGGTCGTGTGGTCTGTCGGCGGATGAACGCTTTGGAACCGGACTTTCCAGATCGGTACTTCGCAGGTGTGGCGGCTTTCTTGGCGGATCCTTACAACACTACACGTTTCTACGAGGCAATACGAAACGTCATCAAGCCAACGGGTTTTCTTGCTGTAACATTGCCCAATCATCTCTGGGCTTCAACACTCCGGCGACGACTGGGTTTCCCGCCTGAGGAGACTCGATTCATCTTTCGGCACAAATACGAACTTGCTGTGCCTTCGATTACACGCTCGCCTGAAGGACAGGTACATGTGCTAAACGCGGCGGGCTTCGCTGTGTTGCAATTCAAGACGCTGGCCTTAGAATCGGTTGAGAGGCCAACTCCTTCACATCATGTGCGGTATGCGGCCGAAGATCTTGAGATGCGCGCGACCGAAGTCCCACTTCTTGACGTATATCTCTGTCGCATCGACTAGCGTGCCGGTTGTTACACGTTGAGATGCAGCCGGCGACGCTGATTCCAATGCTGCAGTCGCTCGTCCGAGCGAAGCGCGTTGAGTAGGTCTGCGGCCTCCATTAGTGTTACGGGACCTACAGCCTTTCGAAAGCCGGCACGTTCGTCCCGACTGGTCGCGTTGACGAACCGCAGGTTTCGCCCCAAGGCGACGAAAGGTTCGGGCCAGGAAAAGTGATCACATCGAGTCTCCGGTATCGACGAGTCCTCGGCGACCGCCATACACCATTGGGATAGCACAAGTAGTCCGTCCGCTCCAATTGCGCGGCGTGCATCCGCAATTCTCGTAACATCCGCGCCGGCCAAGTCGAGAAGCTCACCAATTGCTTTCCGAACGGCGGCGGCCGTTTCGCCCATCTTCGCGACAGCCTTCCCTTTCTTGTGCGCGCGGCCGATGTTTTTCCGCTTGAGCCCCTGGAGGAACAGTTTTGTCTCTTGCGTGGCCCTGCGTCTGAGACGCACCAGGATTCCCTGATAATCGGCGTCGGTAATTCCGCAGCGGTTTCCCTTCAGAAAAGGCAGGGCTGCGCGAAAAAGGCTGTAACTCTTGAGTTCTGGAAAGGTTCGACGCAAATCGGAACGGTCTGGCCACGCCCGACGGATGATTAGGCCGTAGCGGAGCAAATCCCGCGTGATGTAGCTTCGATCGCTGATAAGCCAGAGTACCTCGTCGCTGGCTTCGGGGTCGAAACTAAGCACGGCGTCACCGAGATCCCACAACAACTCGACCTTATCGATGCCGTCCGCCGACCGGCAGGCGTTATTGATCGGTCCGAGCCGGTCGATGAGTGGCCCAAGGCGGCGCTCTGCTGGCGCCGGGGTGTCATTGCTGCGTTTCTTGGCCATCTCCGTCTCCTTGGGCCAAATCCTCGTCCATCCGAGCCTGGAGCTGTGCGATCTGCGGAATCAATGCCATCTCCAGCCGGCAAATGAAATCTACCTGTTCGTCGAAGAGCTGGTCCCGCCGTTCCGGCTGGTTTCGGTACTTCTCGTAGTACTGGTCCTTGTAGTGGATCGAAATCACTCCGGCGAGATAGTTGATCAACCGCTCCGTCACTCGCGCTTGTCCTTGTCTGGAATGATCCAGGCGGGACTCAAAATCTGCGTGGCCAACATTGATGATGATAGTGCCGTCCAGCAGTCGCGAGCGGCGCATGCGGCCTTCAGCGTCCGACGGCAAATCCATGAACTTGATGTCGAACCCACTCTTTCTTCGAGTCGAGGCTGAATGATCCGACGGCGCAGAAGTGGGGTCTGCCGGCAGCCCACCTTGCCCGTCGCCCGGTAACTTGCCTTCACCTGAGCCAGAGGGGCCTCGACCCTCACATTCCCCGTTTCCACTCTGGCCACCGCCCGTACCGGTCTCATCGACTGCTGGTCCGCCGATGCCCTCTTCCGTTGCGGAACCTCCCCCGGCAGCGGCTGGCTCGTCGGGGCCTTGCCCGACGACCTCAGAACGAAATCGCAGCGCATCCTCGCGAGCGAATTGCGACAGGACCCGGCGCAACACGTCTTCAAGCCGGCTGAGTCGGCGGTCCTGTTGTTGTTGGTTGATCTCTTCCAGGGCGGTCTTGACTTCATCTTCCAATTCAAGAATCGCCCCATAGAGCCGCTTGCGTTTGTGTGATCGCTCGAAATCGTCGCGTGTGATGACCGGGGCCACAAGCTCGCCCACCTCGATGTAGCCCAGCAGGTGGTCGTGACCCCACACGGACGTTCGATGTCGCGATTTGGCAACGAATGACCGCATGCTGGCGACTTCGTTGATTCGCCGACCGCGGGCAAAGAAGCGGGGTGTTCGGTCTGGTAGGGGAACGCTCGAAACTTTGAGAGCGACTTCGATCGAAAAAGTCGTGCCGCCATCCTCGACTGAGAGGTGGCGCACGAACGGGTGCCCAGGAATCGAGTCGTAATCGAACGGCTCGCATCGAAGCGGAGCCGCCGAGTCCTGTTGCACATGAATCGTAAGTCCCGGCCGAGCCAGCAGACGCTCGAAGTGCAGTTCGATCTCGCGTTTGATCAATTCCGCGTCCAGTTCCGCCCTCCATTCGGGGCCGAACTGACTGATGACGACGATCGTGCCCGTTCCCGTATCAGTTGGAAACGGCTCGTCCACTTGCGCGGGCACCCGCAGGTTCCTGTGTTGCTCTCGGCTGAACCGCATCGAGATGTGTTCATCAAAGGCGTGCTTGGTGTGGAAGCTGATTGCGTTCGCGGCGGCGCGGAAGGCATGGACGCCGAACCCGAACTGTCCGTTGACCCAAGTGCATCCGCGCTTTCCAGACTCCCCAACCCGTTGAACGACGCGTCGGAGCGTCTCGTCCGACATGCCACGGCAGTTGTCCTTGATGGTCACTTCGGAACGCCGTGTGTCGATGTGGATTTCAATCTTTACTTCGTACGGGTACTTCCCGCCGTTTTCGCGGAAGAGTTCCTCGGCGTCGTCCAGCGAGTTGTCGATGTACTCCATCAGAATCCGCGGTGTCGAGTCGTATCGCTTAGCGATTTCGTTCAAGAGCAGAACGGGGTCAGAAATCAGGAGGTCAAAAGTCCCCGGACGCGTCTCTGTTTGAACTGACATTGTTGGCCCTTTCCGGCGAAAAGACACTTTAGGCGTAGTTCAGTTACGGGATGGACAAGGCCGCCATCGGCCTGACTGATCGGACAGTCTAGGCGGCGGCGTAGCATGATCCATCAGCACACGGACTTCTCTGGCCGCGTCGCATTACGGATGAGCACAGCCGGCTCGGTTGAGGACCGGCTGTGCTCGCTCTCCGATGGTTCACGACACAGCCTCTGCTACCTTTTCCAGCTTCTCGGCCAAAAGCAGCCGGGCCTGATTGTGTAGGGCGGCGTACACCGCTCTAGTCTTGCCGGTCGTGGCCGGATTCTTGCCGCAGAGCACGTACTGTTCAAACAGCAACCCAATCAAGTCCGGTCCGTACTCATCGAAGAACTCGATCGGGTCAAGCCGCCAACGTGCTTCGCCGTCCGAGAAATCGACCAATGCACGGAAGGTCGCAAGCAACGGGAAGATCAGCCCCTTGTCGATCCAGTATTCGGACTGCGTGCCTGTTAACGGCAGCACGATGGGGCTGTTGTCCACGCCCCTGCGTTTGCCGAGCTTCGACCCCTTGTTGTGGACTTCTTTGTTGTAACGCTCGTAGGTGGGCTCGAAGTTGGCGTACACATGGTCGTGAAGCCGAAGGATGTCTTCGAGCACGGGCTTGAGCGCCTTGTAACCCGGCTCCATCACCTCGTCGGCAAGTCGGCGGTCACTAGTGCCCTTGCTGGAGAAAGCGGCTGTCGGGGCCCTGCGCCGGCGTTCGGCATGATCGTCGAAAACCGGATGGAACAGGGTCATCAAGCTGACCAGGTCGAGCACAGAGAATTCTTTTCCTGAATTCTCCTCCCAACCGACTCTCTCTTTGAACGGGCCACGGTCGCGGTCGATGAACTCTTTGATCCAGTCGAATTGGCCCCTGAAGTCAGCCAGGGACCACTCCTTGACCTGAACGCTGCGGTTCCGCCCCTGGACGAGCTTCTCGATTCGTTCGTGGTCAGTCAGGCCGACGACAACATCGAGATTCATCCGCGCACCTGACAGAGCGGCACCCAGGTCTGGATCTCCGGTTTTTTGCCACTCGTTTTGAAGCTTGGCAATCACGGCGTTGGTGGTTGCGCCGTCAGCCATCCCATGGATTGCCCGATCGCTCAAAGTAATTTCGACCAGCGATTGCTCCGGGTCGAACTTGACGCGATGGGCCAGGAGGTACCCGCCGCGGTTCGCGAGCCAGAAATCCTGCGGTGCGTAACGCAACGTCTCTTCGATGTCGCGAGCGACTTTGCCTTTGAGACACTCCTCGTCGTGGCTACGAGGGTTAACGTCGTCCGGGACATCGGCGGCGGGCCAGTGCGCTACCACCGGTGCAAGCCGGTAGACATCGAACTGCTTTTCCTGATCTTTGACGGTGATCCGCCGAAGATCATCCTTGGAGTGGGGGAAACGAAGGACGGTGACACCGTCCACAGCAGAAGGGGTACGAGTACGCATGGCATGCGACTCCACGCGGGTCAGGGACAGCCCGTCTTCTGTTTGTTGCCTGTCGCCGGGCCTGAGCAGCGCGACACGCGCTTGCTGGCGTCCCTCCGACGAAGGTTTTGGGAGGATATCCACTGGCCAGCCCGTCGTCAAGCCACCGGAATTCAGTTTCTCTGGGAAGACTGGCTGCGGTCCAAGAGCCAAGACCTATTCTGGAAACCGCCGGTTTTGGCTAGAGTCCGCACTGCATTTCTAACATGGAGGCTGTTATGGGCACGGACAATCTCCACACATTTGTTGCAATTCGCGGCATCCAGGCTGGCCGCGAATACTACGTGGCGATGGTGTCGCTCAATGTGATCCCGAAGATTTTTCTATTTGACGAACCGGGACTTCCCGCAGAACTCAAGGCCCAACGAACACTGAACCGCGCTCGCGTGCCCGACATCGCGCGATACTTGGTCGAAAACTCGCGGAATTATGTCCTGTCGTCAATAACGGCTTCGGTGGATGCCAAAGTCGTTTTCGAACCATTCGGTGATGCCGCAAACGCACGCAACGTAGGACGGCTTCTGGTTCCAATGACAGCCCGATTCCTCATAAATGACGGCCAGCATCGGCGCGCGGCCCTTGAGGAGGCCTTGAAGGACCGGCCCGAGTTGGGCGAAGAGACAATCTCGGTCGTCATTTTTGTTGACGGCGGCTTGAAGCGAAGCCAGCAGATGTTCGCAGACCTCAATCGGCATGCCGTCCGGCCAACACAGTCGTTGGCTGTTCTGTACGATCACCGAGATTCCGTGTCACAGCTTTCCTGCCGACTTGCGAACCGCGTCACTGTGTTCAAGAATCTCACGGAGATGGAAAAGACGACCGTGCCGATCCGGTCCAACAAGCTGCACACACTCAGCAGCATCTACCAGGCGACACGTACGCTGTTGACCAAGTCCAAACGAAGCTCAGTGTCCCCCGAAGACGAACAACTCGCGTTTGAGTTTTGGCAAGAGGTGGGCTCTTGCATGCCCGATTGGCAACTGGCGGCGGCCAAGAAGGTGAGCTGTGACGAGCTGCGTCGAGAGTACGTGCATGCTCATGGCGTCACTCTGCAGGCGCTCGGCTTCGCGGGTGCGGCTTTGCTGGCCCAGGAACCGCGAGGGTGGAAGACAAAACTGAAGGCCCTTCGCAAAGTCGACTGGTCTCGCACCAACGGCGAACTGTGGGAAGGTCGGGCATTGGTCGGTGGCCGCGTCAGCAAGTCTCACGTCCACGTCACATTGACCGCCATTCTTTTGAAGCAGTGCTTTGGCGTCCCGCTCACGTCGGCCGAGAAGCAATTGGACGGCAAGCTTGCCCGCAATCGAATCGCCGCTTGAATTCTGGCTCCCCCCTGCACAGAATCTTGGAAACGGCAAGCGTTGATTTCCAGGTTTCGAGGACAAATTTGTCCGAATAGCCTGCGGGCACCAAGGATCGACTGAACCGTCCAAGCTGCATGCCCAATAAATGGTACGCACGGATGCAACTGCCAAGGAGGGAATGAAGTGTTGGAGCTGCAGCAGGCCTCTCACAGAGAATCGTCGATTTTCGATCGCAAGCCTCTTCAGGCGTTCTACGAAGAGGTGCGCGAAATCTATCTCGCCGATCAGCGACCCTGGGTGGTCGGCTACAGTGGTGGCAAGGATTCAACCGCGACACTTCAGCTCGTTTGGTTCGCCCTTGCCGAGCTTCCCGCTGACCGGCGGCAAAAGCCCGTCTACGTCATTTCGTCCGACACTTTCGTCGAAACGCCGGTCATCGTCGATTACATCAACCTGAACTTGGACCGTGTCAACCTGGCGGCCAAGGAACAGGTCATGCCATTTGAGGCACACAAGGTCGTCCCCGAACTCAAAGACACGTTTTGGGTCAATCTGCTCGGCAAAGGATATCCCGCCCCGTCGAACAAATTTCGCTGGTGCACCGAGCGGATGAAGATCAAACCGGCGAACAAGTTCATCCTGGACCGAGTGGCAGAGTTCGGCGAGGTCATCATGGTGCTGGGCGCTCGCCGCGGCGAAAGTGGAACGCGCGACCAGGTCATGAAATCGCATGAGATCAGGGGATCGCGCCTGCGCCGGCACTCGATGCTGCCCAATGCTTTCGTCTACGCCCCGATCGAAGAATTCACGACCGAGGACGTTTGGGCGTACATCCTGCAGGTGAAGTGCCCTTGGGGCGTGGACAACCGGCGTCTGGTCGGAATGTACAAAAACGCCCAGGGCGGCGAGTGCCCGCTGGTCGTTGACACGAGCACGCCGTCGTGCGGAAACAGCCGATTCGGTTGCTGGGTCTGCACCGTTGTTCAACAGGACCATTCGATGGAGGCCATGATCGACAACGGTGAAGAATGGATGCTGCCGCTTCTCGATTTCCGCAATCTGCTTGCATCAACTCAGGACCCCGCAGAAAAGCGAAAACTGCGCGATTACAAGCGGCGCGATGGGCGAGTTTGGACGAACAAGAACGATGGCTCATGGGTTCCCGGCCCGTACAGATTGGAGTTTTGCAGAGACCTGCTGCGTAAGTTGCTTGAGATTCAAAAGCAAATTCGTAGCGAGGGCCCCGACCCGTCGGCTCCGCTAATCTCCGAGGAAGAGCTTCACGAGATTCGGCGCATTTGGCGTACGGAACGGCAGGATTGGGAAGATTCCGTGCCGAAGATTTATCGGGAAGTCACCGGCGAAGACCTGGACTGGGTGCGCGACGACGTAACGAGCTTCACGGTGAAGGATGACGCCATTCTCCAGCAAGTCAGCACAGAGCGCGAGGTTCCCGCGCGACTAATCGCGAAGCTGCTGGACTTGGAGCGGGACATGCAGGGAATGGGCCGCAGAGCAGGCATCTACGAAAAGATCGACCAAGTTTTTCGCGAAGACTGGCCGGACGAAGAGCAGATCAAAGCATTTCACCAGGGTGAACAAGGCAACGGGAAAGACGAGCACTAAATGCTGATTCGGCGACTGGTGTTGGAAAACTTCGGGCTCTTCCGTGGCCGAAATGAGATCGAGCTAACCCCGCGTTCTCGCTACCGGCACGTCTGCCCCGTCGTTCTCATCGGTGGAAAGAACGGCTCTGGTAAAACTACCTTGCTCGAAGCCATCCGCCTTTGCCTCTACGGCCCGCTCGTGCTAGGAAAACGAGTCACTGCCGCCCAATTTGAAGAATACCTCCTCGAACACATTCACCGTGGCGACGGCGAACTTCTACATCCCCAATCGGCAGCCGTCGGAATCGAATTCGACTACGCCCAAGCGGGTGAGCAGCATCGCTACCGAGTCGAGCGTTCCTGGGAACACGTGGAGAACAGCGTTCGCAGCAACCTCGTTGTCATGCGCGATGGAGCACCGCTGGATGAACTGGATCGTGAGCACGCGGACGATTTTCTCGCGGACATGATTCCGCCCGGTGTTTCGCAACTCTTCTTCTTCGACGGCGAGAAGATCCAAGAATTGGCCGAGACCGATCAAGATCATTTGGCACTTGCGGAAGCAATTCGTGGGCTGCTTGGGCTGGATTTGGTCGAGCGCCTGCGTTGCGACCTGAGAGTCTATGCCGGAAGATTGCAGGGGTCGCCCGCTGCCGACAACCTTCAGGCTGAGTTGACCGACATTTCCGACGAACGCGAATCGTTGGAAGGACGCCGCCGTGAGGCCGTGCGCCAACTCGACGAGAGCCAATCTCGCATGGACCGCCTGAGGCAAGAGATCGCCCGGCACGAGCAACGACTTGCCAACGAAGGAGCGGGCTTTGCCAGCAAGCGCGACCTCCTACAGGCCGAAGCCGCCCAGTTGAGACAATCGCTAGAGTCCGCCGAAGCCGAGGTGCGCGAGCTGTGCGAAGGGCTGCTGCCATTCACGCTCGCGTCGGAACTGTGCCGTGCGCTCCGCGAACAACTTGACTCTGAAGAGCGCGTACTCAATTGGCAAATTCACGAGAGGCTACTCAAAAAGCGGATCGCCGGCCTGAAGAAGAGCGTCGAGAAGATTCTTTTTCCTGAAGGTGGGAACCTCGACAAGGCCGGTCGGCGAGTGATTACCCGAAGGGTTGCCGAGCTTTTGGATCAGTTGGTCGAAAGACCCGTCGATTTGCCGAATGTAAGATTGCTCCACTCGCTCTCAGAACAGGACCGCAAGCGACTGATCGGTGCGATTGATCGTGTGCTGAACGACGTACCGCGCCAACTCCAAAGTGTGCAATTGCGAATCGAGCAATACACACGGCGCCTGCGGGAAGTTGAAGCGGCAATGGATAAAATCCCGTCGGATGAAATGCTGCAACCGCTGCTGGAGAAACTGAAGGATCTCCATCAACAATTGGGACACGCCCAGGCAGAAGTCGATCGCAATGAGTCGGGCTTGAAGGAGATTGATTTGCGCGTGCACGAACTCAATCGTCGCGAACGCAAATTGCAAGAGACACTTCTGGACAGCGGCAAGCTTCAGGATCGTGCAGCGATGGTGGCCCAAGTGCAACGGGCCTTAGAAGAGTATTCTCAAGCCTTGGCCACAGCGAAAGTGGACGAACTCAAGGCAGCGGTAGTGCGCTGCTTCTCGCAACTGTGGCGCAAGGGAGATGTGGTTCGGCGAATCGAAATCGACCCGAAAGACTTCAAGGTCACCTTGTTCGACCGGCAAGATCGACCTGTTCCAAAACACCGCCTTTCCGCCGGAGAAAAACAGATCTACGCCATTTCGGTGCTTTGGGCTTTGGCCCAGGTTTCCGGACGCCCCTTGCCGATGGTGATCGACACCCCTTTAGGGCGTCTCGACAGCGAGCATCGTGGCCATCTCATCGAGAGGTACTTCCCTCACGCGAGCCATCAGGTCATGATCCTTTCGACGGACACTGAGATCGACAAGACCTATTTTCGGGAACTGAGTTCGTGCGTCAGCCACGCTTATCAACTGCGCTTCGATGGAGACGAGGCGCGATCGGTCATCGACGAGGGCTATTTCTGGAGCCGAAGAGAGACGGAGGTCGTGCATGCGAGCTAACAAGATTCGCCTGTGCAATGAGGCTTCGGAGAAGTTGAAGCACCTGAAGGGGCGGACGGGGCTGACACCAAATATTCTCAGCCGCCTTGGCTTCTGTTTGTCGCTTGCTGACCCAGGCATCCCGAGCCCGGAGAAATATCCCGAAGAGGACCGCGAGTTCAACCGCTACACGCTGCTCGGCGAGTGGGACGACTTGTTCGTTGCGTTACTCAGGCAGCGATTGGCACAGGATCAACTCCAAGAGGACCAACTAGAGGAACACTTCCGGGCTCACTTGAATCGCGGAATTCTCGCACTTTATTCCGCAAAGAGCATCTCTGACATCGCCCGCCTGTGCGAGAAAGCGATCGCTTCCCCATCGAACAACCATCCCCCCTTGGCTTGAGGAGAATTGCGGTCCCTCGATGCACCCGTGACTTTGGATTTGCAGGATTCTCACTGTGACACTTGACGAAGCCCGCGAACGACTTCGTGATGCGGTCGGCGCATCTGGGATGACGTACCAACAGATCGGCCTCAAGATGGGCTACAGCCCCGCCTCCGCGCGACAAGCGGTTTCAAGTCTTCTGAGCCCCCAGAGTAACCCCAGCCTGTCGACGTTGCTCCGACTCTGCGAGGTACTGGGCGTAGAACTGTACGAGGTTCTGCGGCCGAAGAAGCCCAATCGCGCCAAAAAGAGCCGTTGACAATGCACTCTCCATTGTCTAATTATAATTAGACACGCTGGGCACACACTTGGTGCCCCCCAAAAAATGTTGGCCCGCCGGTGTTGTAGCACCGACGGGCCGGTTGTCCAGAACCCCCTGGAAAAGGAGCTTGGACCATGGAAAGGATAGTCTGCGCCCATCGAGTTCACAACGAAAATGACCAGCCCGAAGCAATTCTGAGCTACGGAGGTGTCAGGGGGCGCCCAAAACAGGCCACCAATGGGCGCGTTGAAATAGGCCATTGAGAGGGAATGCGGATCGTCATCTACCCTTCAGGTTGTATCAACCGAAGGGGATTTACGATGGCGAACCAACT
>Ga0247727_10006047_pt1 | contig 24012 bp, 18 predicted proteins | sample WisWelCaveWW1625_FD_202498 | JGI IMG/M metagenome (GOLD analysis project Ga0247727, IMG submission 202498) | Biofilm microbial communities from Wishing Well Cave, Virginia, United States - WW16-25 | ecosystem: Environmental > Aquatic > Deep subsurface > Groundwater > Cave microbial mat | place... | reverse complement strand
GGGTCGCTCGCGCAGTTGTTGCAGACCAGGCCCAGGCGGCGCGCGCCGGGCCGGATAAAGTGGGAGTACTGGCGCAGCGCGTAGTAAGTGGCGAACTTGAAGTAGCGGGAGAGGTCCGCATCGAGCACAATCGGCGGCCCGCCGCCGTTCGGACAACCCGGCGACGAACACGGGCCCACCAGCCCCAGCGGCTCCCAGGTGGAAATGTCCGCCTCGGTCATATTCCAGTAGATGTCGCGCGCAAAGCCCAGGGCCTCCACCCATCCCCCGCGGTCCCATCCAGCCTTGCAGCAAATTTCGCTCATCCCCGTCTGCGCGCCGATGGACTGCGCCGCTGTGCGGAAGCCGTTGCGGCGCACAAACTCGGAAGGCATGTCGGTGAAATAGTCGTAGCCATGGTAGGTGAGCAGGCCGGTGTAGTTGCGCACGCCGGGGACATTCAGCACGCTGTTCAGCATGGCCAGGTCGGGCCCTGCGGCCTCCAAAGTGGTCATGCGTGTGGGAATCCCGCGTGCCTGGAAGCGGGCGCCGACGGCTAGAATGTGCGCGGCGATTTCCGCGTCCGTAAAATTATTCAGGTCCGGCTCGTTCACGACTGCCCAGTATGTGGGCGTCAGGCCCGTGCCGATCCCGTTCCGCGCCGGATCGCGCAGCCAGGTGACAAACGCCTCCGCCAGCTCCGCATACTCTTCGGGGTTCTGCCAGTGCGCGGGCCAAGCCGAGCGGCTATAAATCGGCGAGATGTAGCTGTGAAACGTCTCCCCGGTGCTCTCCACGCGCTGCTTGAAGGGCATCAAGATCTGCTGGTAGCGCAGGGTTGGCTGCCGTAAGCTGCCCTCCAGGACAAAGGGCCGCAGGAAATCGAACGCCGCCCAGTTGATGACGTTGGGGTCGTTATTGTCGTTTGTGCTTTCCACGCCCAGCAGCTCGTGCAATTCAATGCGCACCCCGGTCAGCCCAAGATCGAACACGGCGTCGTCCAGGTACGCGCTGATCACCGCGGGCGGCGCCAGTTGTGTGGCGCCGTTGCTCAGGTGGAATTGCGGCCCTCCGGGCGTCACGCGCCAGGCCGTCCAGGTCTGAAACTGCTGCGCCGTGTTCAGGGTTACGGAGATCGCGTTGGCTGGCGGCGGCGCGCTGATAGAGAGCGAGACTCCCGCCGAATGCAGCAACGCTCCGCTGCTGCCCTGGAAGGTTAAAGCCACGCTGCCGGCTGACGCGGCTGCGGAGGCGGAGATCGTCACGGCCTGTGCGCTGCCGGCTGCGACCGAAAATGGGGAAGCGGGGATGGAGGTTACGCCCGCGGGCAGGCCCAGAACAGTAACGGTTACATTCGTATTGAACCCGTTCAGCGGGGTGATGTTCAAGTTGACCGCTGTGCCCGCTCCCCCCTGCGTAATCCCGACGGCGGCGGGAGAAACCTGCACGGAAAAATCGGGAGCCGGCCCCGGACCTGGTCCGGGCGGTGGCATACTGCTCCCACCTCCGCAGGAAATCAGGCCAGCCGAGAACACCACCAACAGAATCCGATACAAGCTTCTCCTCATCCTCATTGCCGGCAAATCGAAGTAGCCGCCCGGGCGGGAACAAGCGGATTACTATTCTATCATGCGCGATTCTTTTCTATCGCAGAAAACCCGCCCATCAAGCGCTCTGCTAGAATGATTGAGTGGCATTCTCATTCGAGCGGCCCAACGAGGAGTGGACCAGCGTATCCCGCGCCGCACTGATCGGCTGGTGCATCTTTTACGGCCTCTTCCTTCTGAATGCGATTCTGGACAAGGACGGATTTCTGTTCCTGGACCACGCCAACCTGGTTTTCCATGAAATCGGCCATCCGGCATTCGGGATTTTCGAGGTCCACTGGCTGATGATTCTCGGCGGCACCCTGGTGCAGCACCTTGTGCCGCTGGGCATCACAGCGTACTTCTGGTGGATGCGGCAGACCACCGGCGCGGTTTTCTCTGCGTTTTGGTTTTTCGAGAACTTCCTGTACACGGCCAGCTACATGGCTGACGCCCGGGCCTTGCTGCTTCCGCTGGTGAATGCGCAGGATATCGGCGACCACGACTGGAATTTTCTGTTCAGCTGGTGGGGCGTGATTATGCACGACCGCAAGATTGCCGGGTACACGCGGGCCGTGGGCTGGCTCGGGATGCTGGCGACGGTTGCGTGTCTGGCGTGGCGGCATTTCCGGCAGGAAGAGAAGCCGCATTACACATCACAGCACGCGCCAGGCCGGGGCCCGCTCGATTATGGCGGCAATCGTTAGTCGATGCTGCCGCACTGACCCTCCGATTCGTGCCAATGCATTGAGCGAGAAAAACTACAACCTGATTGAGACCGAAAAGGGCGTGCCTATCAAGGCCTGGACGCGCGGTGTGGCCCTGGAGCAGGCCGCGGAAAAGCAGCTCCGCAACGTGGCCTCGCTGCCGTTCATCTTCAAGTGGGTGTCCGCGATGCCCGACGTGCACTGGGGCATCGGCGCCACGGTGGGCAGCGTGATTCCGACCAAAGGCGCCATCATGCCGGCGGCTGTGGGCGTGGACATCGGCTGCGGGATGATGGCCGTGTGCACGTCCCTCAACGCGCGGCACCTGCCCGACAATTTGAAGGGCGTGCGCGCGGCCATTGAAAAGGCTATCCCGCACGGGCGCACGCACCACGGCGCGCCGGGTGACCGCGGCGCGTGGGCCAACCCGCCCGCGCACCACATCGAGGCCTGGTACCGCCTGAGCACCGCTTACGAGCGCATACTTTCGCGCCACCAGAAGCTGAAGCATCCCAGCGTGGTCAACCACCTGGGCACGCTGGGCACGGGCAATCACTTCATCGAGGTGTGCCTGGACAAGTTGGGACAGGTGTGGTTCCTGCTGCACAGCGGCTCGCGCGGCGTGGGCAATAAGATTGGAACCTACTTCATCGAGCTGGCCAAGCGCGACCTGGGCGGCGAGCTTTCCTCGCTGCCCGACAAAGACCTGGCCTGGCTGCCCGAAGGAACAGAGCACTTTCGCGATTACGTCGAGGCCGTACACTGGGCGCAGGACTACGCCCTGCTGAACCGCCAGCTGATGATGGCCAATATGATCGCCGCGGTGCAGAAGTGCGGCGAGACGCCGGCGTTCCGCGCCGGGTTTGGCCCGGATGCGGACGCGACCCTCGAAGCCGTGAACTGTCACCACAACTATGTGGCCGTCGAAGAACACTACGGCGAACAGGTGCTGGTGACGCGCAAGGGAGCGGTGCGCGCCCGCTCCGGGGACCTGGGCATCATCCCCGGTTCGATGGGGGCGTGTTCCTACATCGTGCTCGGGAAGGGCAACCCCGAAAGCTTCATGAGCTGCAGCCACGGGGCCGGGCGCGCGATGTCCCGCACCGAAGCCAAGCGCCGCTACAGCGTGGCGGATCACGAAGCGGCCACGCGCGGCGTTGAGTGCCGCAAAGACGCCGACGTGATCGACGAGACGCCGATGGCCTACAAGCCCATCGATGCGGTGATGGAAGCGCAGAAGGACCTGGTGGAAATCGTGCACACGCTCCGTCAGGTGGTCTGCGTCAAGGGCTAGCCCGGATATCTCACCAGGCGGAATGCAAGAGCCTCTCCCGGGGCGCAGCCCCGAAGGTTCGGGGCTGCGCCCCTACGGTCTGTCTTCGCAGGTCTGTTAGACAAATTGAGGAGTCACGACGCCGCCAGTCGGCGAAAGTCGTAGGCTGGTTGTAGGGGCGCTGCTTGCTGCGCCCCTGCCACTCCGCCAGTTGTTCTGTCAAGAAATGCGGGCTAGTCTGCAGGAAATCGCACCAGCGCAATCCCCGCGCAATCCGAGCAGGTCCCTTCCACTACCACGAACTGGCCGCAACACCGCGGGCAATAGGCGCGGCAGCTCTCGGAGAGCCGCGCCGGTGGCTGTAGCAACTCCTCCGGCGGGGCTTTCTCCTTGCGGAGGAATTTTTCGAATGCCTGACCCATATGCGCCCGGAACCATTCCTGCGTTTCGCGGCGAAACCCGGCTTCCAGCTCTGAGGACTCCGGCAGGGGGAAACGCACTTCGCGGAGCGTGCGGCTGGCCACCTGCCTTGCCGTCGCGGCGTCACACAGCACCGCCGCCACGGCGGCTGGATGATAGCCGTTGAACAAATCCCTCTGCACCACGTCCAGCGCGCGGACAGCGCCGAGAGGATAAGTGGCAATCAGCAGCGTGTTGACCCAGCGGGCCTCGGACTCTTTCGGATACAAGGAACGATGCAGGCGGCGAAACAGCCAGGCGATCAGGAGAATGTGGGCCAGGTAATAGGCGCCGAGCAGCGGCCAGGTGTGGGCGATAATCTGCCGCCATACATGGAACGGCAGGAGAACAAACAGCACCGCGAACAGGGAATTGCACGCCAGGCGCAGATTGAAGGAATTCTCACGCCAGGAATTCAGGCGGGCAGTGACCTCATCCGTGCTGAGTTGCCTGGCAAATTCGCGCTGCAACTCCGCCTCCCGCCGCTCCGGAGACATCGGTCGTAGAGTTTCCAGCAATTCCGCCCAATGCCGCGCGGAAGGGGCGGAGGCAGTGCGCACAAACAGCAGTTTCCCCAGATGGATTTCGTTCGTCGCCGCGGAGAATTTCCCCGGCTCTGCGAACCGTGCCTGCCGCGGTGCGGGCTTTGGGGAGCCAACCGCGGGACGCGGAGGGGCCGCCGGCGCGACGACTCCGGCCGGCGATATCGAGAACAGCGAACCCTCGCAAGCTGCGAGGCCGTTCAAGGGAGGGAAAGGCGCGGTAAAAAGCCCGCGGGATCCCCCTTCGGCAAACTGAAGTCCGGCGGGGGCAACCCGCCATTTCCCGCGCCAGCCGGGGCGGAAACAGACGGCATCAGGGGGAACCCACACCAGGCACTGGAGGAGATAAAAGACCGCCAGGACCAGGAAGAAAAGCTCGAGGTCAGTCATCCGGTCTGCGGCGGCCTACGCTTCCTGCTCTTCGCTGCGCCGGCCTCGGATCCAGTTGAAGATTCTTTTCAGTTGCGTGGCCAGGGCAATGAAAGCCAGAGCTATCACTTTCCAAAACTTCTGAAGCAGGCCCGACTTGACCAGTGCCGCGCCTGCGCCGCCGGCCACCAGCGCGGTCAGGCCGTAAGCGGCGATTTTGTCGCCGGCGCGGAATTCGGCGTACTTGTTGCCCTTGCTGAAGCTGAAATCCTTGAGCAGCAGGTCGAAGTAGGGGCGCACGCGCTCGAGCTGCCCGGCGCTCAACACCAGGTCAATGTTCATCGTCCCGCGGCGGCCCAGCACGCGCACGGAGTAATTGATGGTTTCCTCCCCGCCGCCGGTTTCGCTGCCGCTGCCGCGGATCGCCCAGGTCAGGTTGTTGGTGCTCTGGTCGTAGTAGGGCGGCTTGGCCCAGCCCAGCACGTAGAACGGCGTCCAGCCCCGGCGCTTGCGCTCTTCATTGGCCGCGGCCGTCCCTTCCTGGATGGAGGTGAGGATGGTGTCGCCGTCGAGTTTGTTTTTCTCGTCGTCCTTGACGTAGCCCACATCATTGAACTCGAATACCATGAACCAGAAACTCTCGTTGTCGCGGTTGGGTGGGATCAGGATTCCCAGCTCGCTTCCCGACGTGGGGTTCTCGGTCATTTCCAGGAACTGTTTGGCGCCCGCAGCGCCCGTGAAACGGAACCCCTGCGGCACCTTGATCTCTGCGATGTCTCCAAGCTGGCCCACCGTCGGCCCGTCCTCCCACGGAATCGCATCCAGGGGACTGGAGCGCTGCTGTTCCTGCTGCGTGCCTGCGGGCGCAGCGGCCAGCAACACGAAAACTGCGACCACTAGAGCGATGCCAGGAACGGAATACTGTCTGCGATTCATCCTTGCCTCCCCCTGGAGCGCGCGCCGCTCCGCTGAAATTCCCGCCATTGTGCGCCCGAATCTGGAGCGAGTAAAGCGGAAATCCTGCACAGGCGGAGGGGACCGGAAGGCTCGGATGCTGCCCGGCGGCTAGGGCGGGTAACTGTTTTGTAACAGCGAGACGGAATGTGTTTGCATCACGCAAACATGCGGTGGGACAGTGGGCGATGCCGTCTCTAAGCGGCTGCCCGGCCGATTTCTGAGGGGAATCGCCATGAAAAACTATGCTGTCCGGACGCTGGTACTGAGCCTTCTCGTCTTTGGTTTGGGAGTCGAATCCGCAAGCGCCGCGCAGAAGCCGCGACAGGCAAGCTCGGCGTCCAAAGCGCAGCCTGCGGCAAAGGCCAGCACCGCCACAAATCCTGCGCTGCCCGCCAAGCCGACGCCGCAGCCAGAAGCGGTCCCTCGTCCGCTGGAGGAGCCTTTCCCGCTGGCCGCCATTGCCCTTGATTGGCATCGCCGCGAGGATCCGGAGATGACGGCCGCGCTTCGGAATTATCACGCGGCCATCGTGGCGCGGGACCGCGCGGCCCTGCGCGAGTCAGTCCTTCCCGCATTCGAGCGCATCGCGCTCTCTGAATCGTCTCACGCGCCGCTGGCAGCCGAGTATGCAACGCGCCGCGTGCCGCAGATGATCCGCCATCTGTATCCGTGTCCCGCGGTGAAGACTGCCGCAGCACCTGCCAGCCAGCTCAGCCAGACTTACCGCGCCGGAGACCTGGTGGCTCCAGCGCTGCTCGACAGCAAGGCGCAGTGGGTACAGTGCTCCGAGCCGGCGCTGCAAGCCGCCGAAGCAGCGCCCAATGCGCGTCGCGGGATTGCCATGTTGCAGGTGTTTATCAACGAGAATGGAGCGGTCACGGCAGTTCGCCCGCGCGCTGGACAGCACCCTGACAGCTTGACTCAGGCGGCCACTGCGGAATTGCTCCGCTGGAGGGCCACACCGCCGACCTGGCGCGGCAAGCCGGTCAAGACGGCGCTTTCGGTGGACATCAGCGTCCCGTAATACGCAGCCGAGTATCTCACTTTTGTTTGTAAACATTTGCAATAAGATGGTTTAGCGTCCTTCCACACGGGACTTTGGTACTAGCCCCACTCAATCCGAACTGTACCAATTCGGTCCAACGCTTGTACCATTTCCGGCGCCCACCAGCCCCTGCATCTTTGTCCTCGCAGCGCCACGCATCAAGTGTCGCGACGCCGTGCCGCAGGCGGCCACTTGGGAGGAAACGAATGCAAGTGATCATAATGCTCTTGTGGACCTATCTGTGGGGGCCGTCATATCCGCGGCCGGCGTGGGTGGATAATAGCGGCGGCAGCGCGGTTTCTCACGGTATGGTCGGTCAAGTCGCCACCTCGAATAACCCGGGTCACTCGCGATAACCCGCGACGCCGCCCAACTGTTCCCGCGCCTCAAGCCAGCCGAGCCCGCATAGCTCGCCGCGCCAGGGTCTCACCCTTCGCATCCGGATAGATTTTTGACGGTATCCTCTCCCCGGCGTATATCCTTCCTTGCGCGAGTTCCAGGAGGTGCAAGATGCATTCCAGAAATAGTCTCCTTGCGTGCGCGGTTTTTCTGGTTCTGGCGTCGCCCGCGGCGGGCCAGCCCTGCGGAGGAGTCGAACGCTGGGCGGTGAAAGTGGGCGCGGACAGCGGTGCCGGGCAAGTTGACCTCGCCAATCCCAGCACTGTGAGCATGCACGAGCTGGCGGCCTTGCCGCGGCCGGCCATCCCCAGCGACGACTTCACCCGCCACGCGGACGAGCGCCGCGTGTACGTCCTGCACGGCCACCTGGTGAAATTCAAGCGCGAGTCGGGACGCACCGGAGATGAGGACTATCATCTGGTAGTCACTGACGAGACGTTACAGTTTTCGCCCGGAGGACACGCCAGCACGCCTTCGCCGCACAGCATTGTCGCGGAAATCGTGCGCCCGGAGTGCGTTGTGGGGCGGCATGGCCAGGTGACTTCACCCAGCCAATTCGAACCGCAGCTCCTCGCCGTGCGCCAAAAGTTCCACCAGCAGTTCCCCAATATCAGCGGCGGATGGAACGACGCCGGCGGGATCCCCGTGGTCATCACCGGCGTGGGTTTCTTCGACCGCGCCCACGGCCAGGTGGGACGCATGGCCAGCGGCCTGGAACTCCACCCCGTGCTGGATATCAGCTTTGACGGCGGCACCGAGCCGCCCGTCCCGGCCATCACTCCGGCGCTAGCCAATCCGGGCTTCGAGAACGGCGAGCAGGGATGGAGCGCATCAAAGGACGTCATCACCCGGGACAGCACGGAGCCGGCGCGCACCGGCGCATGGAAAGCCTGGCTGGGGGGCTACGGCCAAGTCCACACGGACAATCTCTATCAGCAGATTACGATCCCCGCGGAAATCACCTCGGCAACACTCACCTATTACCTGCACATTTCCACCGAGGAACAGACCACCACCGAAGCATTTGACAGATTGAGGGTGCAGGTGCGCGACGCCAGCTCGAGTGTGCTCCAAACCCACGCCACCTATTCCAACCTCCAGGCCGCGCCAGGGTACAGTTTGCGCACGCTCAACCTCACCGCGTACCGCGGGCGCACCATCCGCATCTATTTCCAGGCCACGGAGGATAGCGGTTCGATGACCTCGTTTGTACTGGATGACTTCAAGCTGGCCGTCGAATAGGCTGGCGACTTTTTGCCGAGGGGCGGCGGGGACAGGACGCTGGTGATGGCATCGCAGAAGAAAAAATCACGGTCCCGCGGGCGCATTCAACCCGCATCCCATGAAGCGCTGCGGGCACTGCTGGCGACGATTCGGCAGATTCACATCACCGTCATCGGCAGGAAGTCGGGGCGCAGGTTTCGTTTACCAGTGTGGTTTGTGCCGCAAGGGACGGGCATCTTGCTTCTTCCCGTGCGCGGCTCGGATACGCAGTGGTATCGCAATGTTCTGCGCAACACCGTGGTCCGCGTCTCGGCCCGCGGCTTGGAGGCGGAATTCCGCGCTGCTCCTATCCGAAGCGCCACCTCGGTCTCCAGTGTCATCAGGAAATTCGGACGCAAATACGGCGCAAGAATTGTGAAAAAACTGTATTTCAAGTTTGACGCGGCTGTGCGCCTGTGGCCAGCGTGAGCCGGTGCTGGTCTACTCCAGCCAGCGACTGAAGAGAGGGCGGAGAGTAGCTGGCGCCCCCTGGGAGACGATTCCAGAATCCTTACCTATCCGTTTCGATTTGCAGTTCTGTAATTTATAAGTTACACTTGGGCCGTGATCGAGATTCACCATTTTGTCAGCCGCGCTGGAAGAGATGTGTTTGATCATTGGCTGTCTCAATTGGCTGATGCTCGTGCCCAGGCGAAGATTGCAAGCCGAATCAATCGCCTCTCCGCGGGGAACTTTGGCGACTGCAGGCCACTCCGCCACGGCGTGAGCGAATTGCGGATTGACTGGGGGCCTGGCTATCGGGTGTATTACGCGATGCCCGGAAAAGTCTGCATATTGCTTCTCTGCGGCGGCGACAAACGAAAACAGTCGTCTGACATTGACCGGGCAATCGAATACCTCAAGGACTACAAAGAAAGGACCGCACATCATGAAACATGAACCCAGTGTCTCCCACGACGAAGCAGTGGTTCGCCGCCTCCGCAAGGACCCGGACTTTGCGGTTGAGTACCTCAAGGCCGCGATGGAGGATGACGACGAACCTCGCGTGCTCCTGCTTGCCCTGCGACACGTTGCCCAGGCACAAGGCATTGCAAGAATCGCGAAGGCTGCCGGAATTGAGCGCGAGAGTCTCTATCGGGCATTGTCCGCCCATGGCAACCCCCGCCTGTCGACGCTCGTTGCCGTGGCCAGAGCAATCGGATTGAAGCTCACGGTGGAAGCAGCTTGATTCGCAGCAGTGCAAAAGTTGAGGGCGTGGCGCGCCCGGAGGGAATTGAACCCCCAGCCATCTGCTTAGAAGGCAGACGCTCTATCCGTTGAGCTACGGGCGCGCAGTCAGACTAATCTTAGCAGCCGTGCGCGGGGCATGCCAGACTCGAAATGCAGACCTGCGCGCGCCATCCTGTTTTTCACCGCGCGGCTTGTCTATAATCCGCGTCTATGCCGGAAGGGCTAGGCTTCTTCCTGTTCGACCTCCACGATCTTTTTCCGGGGTGGGGGATTGTGTTGCAGGTGGTGGCGCTGGTGCACCTGGTAAAGAGGCGCTCGGAGTTTTACTGGATTTTCATCATCCTGATGGGCGGCTTTGTCGGGGCCACTGCCTACATCCTGGTCGAGATGCTGCCTGACGCGCGGCTGCTGCCGCAAGTCCAGGCCGGGTTCGGGCGGCGCAAGCGCATCGAAGAAGTGCAGCGGCTGATCCACGACAACCCGTCGGCGGCGAACTACGAAGAGCTGGGCCAGTTGTTCCTGGATGAAAAGAAATACGCGGAGGCGCGCGAGGCGTTCAACCATTCGCTGGCCTCGCGCACCGATTCGCTGCATCCCTTCTACTACCGCGCGCAATGCTCGCTCGCCCTCGGAGACTACTCCGCCGCGCTGGCGGACCTGGAATACGTGGTCCACGGCGACCCGCGGCTGGATTCCAACCGCGCCATGGCCCTGCTGGCGCATTGCTACGCAAAGACCGGCAACGCAGCGCAGGCGGACGTCTTCTTTGCCGAGGCCACGCGCATCTCTCCGTCGCTCGAAACCATGTACAACTGCGCCTGCTTCCTCTACTCCGATGGCCGCCGCGACGCCGCCCGCGAGTGGGCGCAGAAGATGCTCGACAAAAAGAAGAGCCTGCCGCGTTATATGCACCGCATCGAACGCCCGTGGTTTCAAAAGGCCCAGGCGCTGCTGAAAAACCGAACGCCGGGCTAGGCCGTAGAAATCTCCTTGACTCTTTCGGCCCGCACGCCCAAAGTTGGCCCACCGTCCCCTGTTTCGGATTGCTGGGAGGCCCGGCCATGGACATCTATCAAATCGCCGCGATCGTGTTTTTTGCCGGCCACATCGTAGTCACCATTAAGGCATTCCAGGATGAGATGTGGAGCGGCATCATGTGCCTCACCCTGCCGTTCTATCTCCCCTACTACGCTCTCCGGCACATGAATTTTCCGGGCAAGGGGATGTTCCTCCTGGTCTATCTCGGTGCTGCGGGCGTTGGAGTCTGGGGAAACATCCGCCCGCTGGCGCCCGACCCGTGCGCCCTGGTGACCAAAGCCGACGCCGAGGAATTTCTAGGGGAACCGGTGGGCGAGCCGAGGACCCAGTCGGTCGACACCGCGCTTGGTTTCATGAAAGCGTGCGTGTATGTCTCCACGCAGAACCGCGACAAGAACATGGGAATGATCGTCAGCGATGACTGTCCCAAGCTGCCTCCCTCCGTCCGCGAGATGCGCGTCTCTACGGCGCTGGCCAATGTGGCCGACGAGGCCTTTTACAAGGCAGGTGGGGTGTATGCCCGGAAGGGCACGGTGTGTGTCGTTGTCATGTCGAAGGGCAGGTCCGACGCCATCGGCGCAGTCGGCGCTTCGGAGCGCATTGTCGAGAAGGCCCTCAACCGGCTGACTTCAAAAAGGCGTCGCTAGGCGGAAACGACGTGCCACTGCTGGTTGGCATAGAGAAGCGCGCCTACGCAGCCGCTGAAACAACTTCCAGCCCGCTGAAAACAGTGCCCCAATATTCATGCCGCCGCGCTTTAGGCCCCCTCAACCGTAAGTCGCAAACCAATTGCTGTAGCGACGGCGAAGCGCGTGGGCAGGCGGGGGTTGCCGCGAGCGGATAATGCCCGATAAAGACTCTCGCGCTCAACCCCCGGCGGCCTTCGTGATCCGTGGAATGCCATGTGCCTGCGCTCCACCGCGGGAGAGGGGCAGGGTAAGAAGCAGTAGTTGTCAGTGAAACCTGTAGCGGCGGGTGTCCAGGCCGAAACCGCTTCGAACCCGCCGCTACTTCAGCTTTGCCTGGCCGGGCAGGGCGGGAGCCACCGCGAAAGAAGCAGGTGCGTGGGGAAGTAAATCAGCGCAATCAGCAGGCTGGAAACGATGAGCAGGTGCACGGGCGCGGGGCCCCATTGCTGGTTGAAGAGCGGCTCGCGGAAGGCGAAGTTCAAATTTTTTTCCGGACTGCCCAGGCGTGAGGCGAAGGTAACGATGAGCGCGAGGGCGGACTGCAACTGCCAGCCGCGGGCATCATAACCGGTGTGGCCCAGCCCCCACACCATCGCCACGGGCAGCCCGATGTGATACAGGGAAAGCAGCCGCACCCAGAGCGGGTACTGCGGGTCCCAGAAATACGCGGTGCCCCCGAAAATGTGCCAGCCGAAGATGCCGTAACTCACCAGGTCCGCCACCCACAACACGCCGACGAACAACATCGAAACTGCCTGGCTGGAGAGCAGCAGCGGCCTGCCGGTCCACAGTCCCCACACGGCTACGAATACGGCAAGGTCGCACAGCAGAAAAAAATTCTCGAATCCCCAGGTGTGCCAGTAAGCGGGGAACCACACGGCCAGCCAGCCCAGGGCAAACCAGCGAAACTTTGGAAAGGCTGGCACGTATATTCAAGTGGGCCGCTTCTGCGGGCCCGCGCGATCCGTTATATGCTCGAACCCGCCCCATGAACACGAAAAAGTTTCTCGCCCGTGCAGTTCTTACCTTCTCCGGCGTCCTCGCGCTCGCGTTTGCCCTGGACGCCGGCATTGTGCTCGCCCGCGGTCAGCGCTATGAAAGTCTTGTCACTCCCACGCCGCTTCCGCCGGGCTCCACTCTGGTGCTCGGTTTCCACGGCGGGCGGGATTCCTGGGACGACCCGCGCCGCAGCATCCGCAAGCTGGCGCTGAAACTCCGCGGAATGAACCAGGCCGGCGTGCACGCCGAGACGGTGGAAAACACGCGCCGCGAAGTGGCCCTGGAGCTGGTCAAGAAGGCATTGGACACAAACCGCGACGCCCGTTTGGACGCCGCGGAATGCGCGTCCGCACGCATCATTCTGTACGGGCAGAGCTTCGGCGGCGCGGCGGTGATCAAATTTGCGAAGCAGCTCGAAACCCTCGGCGTTCCCGTCCTGCTCACCGTACAGATAGACAGCGTGGGCCGCGAAGACGAGATGATTCCTCCCAATGTGGCCGCCGCAGCCAACCTCTACCAGGACCAGGGGCGATTCGTTCGCGGCGAGCCGGAAATCCGCGCGGCCGACTCCTCGCGCACGCGCATCGTCGGAAATTTCCGGTACGACTACCGCGGCAAAAAGATTGATATCTCCGGCGTGCCCTGGTTCAAGAAACTCTTCCGCAACGACCACACGCGGATGGAGCACGATCCGGAGGTCTGGGCGCGCGTCGAATCGCTGCTCCTTGCTGCGATCAGGGATGCGCCAACTGCCGCCGCAGAATTGCCTTTAATCCGCCTGGCGACGGAACTGGGCGAGATCAAAATCGAAGTGGATGTTCATCGCGCGCCAGCGACGGCGGCAAACTTCCTGCGCTACCTGGACGGCGGATTCTACGACGGCGGGCGGTTCCATCGCACGGTCAAGCCGGACAACCAACCCGACAACAAAGTAAAGATTGAAGTCATTCAGGCGGGCATCAATCCCGAACGGGAGAAAGAGGGCTTCCCGCCCGTCGCGCTCCAGCGCACCAGCGTCACGGGGCTGCGACACAAGGACGGCACCGTTTCCATGGCGCGGCTCGGCCCGGACACGGCCACCTCCGATTTCTTCATTTGCATCGGCGATCAGCCGGAACTGGACTTCGGCGGAAAGCGCAACCCCGACGGCCAGGGCTTCGCCGCATTCGGCCGGGTACTGCAGGGGATGGACGTCGTTCGCAAAATCCAGCAGGCGCCAGCCGAGGGACAGCGTCTTACGCCCGCAGTAAAGATCCTGCGGGCAAAACGGCATCCCTGATTCTTTTGTACCGCCGGATTCCAGCCGGTTTGCGTGGATTCCGATGCCGGCCGGAAGCTTGCGATACAAGAGAGCCAAGGCTAGCGCTTCCGGACGCGCTTCTTCGGCGCCTTCTTGGGCCGCGCCTTCTTCGCGGACTTCACTTCCGGGAGCTCCGTAAACTTCACCAGCCCCACTTTTTCTGCGGCGCGGAAGTAGTCCATCAGGTCGGCAATGGAGATAGGCTCGAATTCTCCGGAGATGAAATCGCGCAGCGCCAGCACGGTGCGCTGCCTCGCCGGGTTTTGGCCCACCAGCGTATTCAGTTCGCCGCCCATGTGCGTGGGAACCTTATTCATCCCCGCCTGGACTGCGGTGCGCTCCTCGGGGCTCAGGCGCTGCATGGCTTGAGCGAGTGCGGCTCCGCCGCCGCCCCCGGGGCCGGCGGGCGCCACGCGTTCTGGTATCAGCCGTGCCGCTGCTTTCTCCAGATCGCTGGCCGCCGGGTCTTCGGCGGGCACGCCCAGCTGGGCTGCGCGCAACTCGTAGAATTCCTTCACCTCGGCCTGCAAAGCCGCGGCGCGCTGGTCCACGAGCGCTGCGAACGGCGCGAGCGCACCCTCGGTCTCGGCAGGCTGCTCAAACAGCACGGCCGCGGAACGCATCACCTGCTTTTCGATTTCAGCCTGATGCCGCACGGCATTGCGGCCTTCGCGGAAAGCGCCGGGCAGCGCAGCGCCATCGGAAGTATCCGCGACGTATCCGAGCCCCTTGCGCTGGGCCTGCCCCATGCGCTCCGTGCCGCGGGCCAGTGATTCGGCCGCCACGCGCGCCGCCTGTTCGTTGTTGGCCGCGGCGAGGACGCCCATCGCCGCGGTCGCCACCACTGCGGCGCGCTTGAACTGCGTGGGGTCCAGCTTGTCTGGCGTGTCGTGCGAGGAGTGGTAGTACATATCCGGCCAGGTATTGAAGATAACCGCGGGGATGCCATGCGACAGGTACACGGCGTGGTCGCTGGCCCCGTAATATTTTTCAATGCTGATGTGGAAGGGGTCCTGGCTGCCGTTGGGAGAGACCACAGGCAGCGTGAACGCATACCCATGATGGCGGTAGCGGACGCGCTCGCGGTTCGTGTTGGCCACAAACTCCATCACGCTGGCGCAGAGGTCATTCAGGAAAGAAGGAAAACTGTCCGGCGTGCGGTGCAGCACCCAGGAAGCGCCGCTCAACCGCAATCCGAGGCCCTCCATATCGAAGTTCAGGTCGGCGATGAGCCGGTTTTTCACGTCTTCGTGCTTGCGCAGCCAGGCTTGCGTGCCGCTGATTTCCGGTACCCACAGGAAATGGATGTTGCGTTTGGGCGGCGGCAGCTTGCCTTCCTTCACCAGCCGCAGGTAGGCGCGGCCCACTTCCAGCGTGAGAGCGCAGCCGGAGTTGTCGTCGTTGGCGCCTTGCTTTTGGTAGCCCTCGTAGAGATGCGCTGAAATCATCAGCTCCTGCGGGGACGAACCATCGCCCGGTATCACCGCGTGGACGACTTCGAGTTCTCCCGGAAAAGTCTCTGCCTTCACGATGGAGCGCAAAAGGACTTGCTCGCCCCGCGCGAGGCGCGCGGCCAGCTCGCGGCCCACGCGGGGCGCAATGCTCCAGCCCATGCCCGGTTTCTTGCCTTCGGGCGGCGCGCCGAGCCCCTGAGAAAGAATCTGGTCGGGATAACTGTCCGCGCGGAGGGAGTTGTAACTCAGCACGCCGGCGGCGCCGCGGTCGAACACCGCGAGGCGGTGCATGGCGCCCAGAGCGCCGGAGCCAAGCACGAATTTTCCGCGGACAGCGCGGCCCGCGTAGTCGTCCGCGCGAGCGCCGCTGCCCACGTCCACCAGCTCGCCGGAGACGTCGCCGCTTTCGCTGCCCGAGGCGATGGAGATGGCCACTTCATGCACGTCATAGAGTTTGCGTTCCTGCGGGGAGGTCATCCACAGTTCCGCCTGCCACGCGTGCCAGATGCGACCGGCGGAAGGGAAGGATTCAATCTCGACGCTGCTGAACCCGGCCTCGTTCGCCAGCCGCGCCAGCACGGCGCTCTCCCGGAAGTGGCCCTCGTACTCCGCGCGGCTGCGCACGCGCGGATATGGCACCAGCTCCAGCACGGTGTGCATAGCGCGCTCCCCGCTGGCCTCCTGGATGATGGCGCGCATCTGTGCGTGGCTCAGCAGCGTGCGGTCTTCGCGCTCCTGGGCGAAACCCGCCGGAGCGAGCAGCATGCCAGCAATAAATGAAGCGCAAACAAATGACCCTCGACGCATCTCATCCTCCCCTGGCGGCGGTGCGCCGCCCTCTGATTCAGACGGCCGAATCAGACAGTCGCTACAACTTGATTCCGTACTGCTCTTCGAGACGGAACGGCGTGCCGTGGACTGTGCCCTCGCCCTCGGCGATCATCAATTTCCGCTTGCGGACGTCTTCGCGCCATTTTGCGCTGGCGGCATCTGCGCGCCGGTTGGCGATAATTCTCATCCGCGCCACTTCCATCTTGTGCGCAGCTTCCCTCGCGGTCAGCCGGGCGATGTCTGCCAGGATTTTCCTGCGAGTCTCCCGCGCGATGCCGCCGTTCTGTACAGCGATGTCGAACAGCAGCGCTCTCCCGCGCCCGGATCGCAGTCCGTAGACCGCTGCCTGCGCTGCCGCCGCGTCGAAGATGGCCTTCGCGGCCGACTTCTGGATGCTCTGGTACTCGGGCGTCCTGCCCAGGGATTTGAACTGCCCGCGCCAGGGTTCATGGATTCGCTTCCGGAGATCCTGGATGGAGCGAGCCCAGGTGAGCTGTGCGGCGTGCGACTCCCCCAGCATCGCGCGGAGCGGCGCGGCATTCGGGCCAAACACTGCCGTCAGAACGGTCCCATGCTCGCGGTTCATCTCGCTCAGAAGGGATTGCAATGATTTCTGACCCAGGTTCCATTGCAAGGCGCCGAAGCTGATGCCCTGGCCGTCGAAATCGCCGCTGAGGCCGGTGAAACATTCCGGCAGGGGCAGATTGGTTTCCATCCTCCCGGTCATTGCCAGACACTGCATCCACAGCGGTTCTTTCCACAGCGAGGGCGGGGCAATCATCTCCCCCGGAAACAACGCCGCCCACAATGGCTGGTTCACGATTCCATTCCGGGGCAGGGTTTGCGATTTCTGGAACGCGCGCACTGCGGCGTCTGTCCCACCGCCGAAATCGGAGTCCGCCGGGCCGTTGTAAAAGCCGAGTGCCGCCAGGCGCTGCTGGAGTCGTGCGACTTCGGGCCCTTGCGCCCCTCGCCGGTAGATGGGATTCATCGTGGCCTGTCTCTGTTCGCGCGCGCCCGCAAAACGGCAGCGGGATACTACAAACAAGGCGGACTGTCCGCAAGGAATTCAGGGTTGCGGAGGCGCAGGGGGCAGCTTGGGGGCGGAGATTTTCTGGTCGGTCTCCACGGAGAAGAGCTGGAATTCGCTGAACGTATGGCGCTGGACAAGGCGCCGGGTATGGATGTGCGTATAGACTTCCGCCACAGCGGGAAGCCAGAGCCGCACACCTTTTTGCTTGAACTCAACCGGCCGGTAGTCAATTCGGACCTGGTCCAATGTCAGGAACACCGCAGGAACGGGTTCCGCCAGGTCGGTGATCAGACGCGCCACTTGAAAGCTGTTGGTCGTAATCCAGGCGCGTCCCTTCAATTTGAGCGGAAACCTTCCGGCCGGGGTTTCCATCAGACGCAAGCGCGACAGCATCTCGTTCTTCTGGCGGAAATAGACTTGCCACATCGCCTGGCCGTCCAATGAGCCGAGCCCCTCGCACTTCATCTCAAAGTCGCGCTGGAAGTAGGGGTGAAAGACCATGGCCATGGCTGCCAGGCCACTCGTGGATGCGTCCGAGGGCAGCCCTTCGGGTCGCGGGACTCCGTTTCTCAGTTCTTCGACGGTGATATGTTCGTCTCCCCGCTTCCTGTAGGAAGCGAGGTAGTTGTAGTCGCGCGCATATCTCCAAAGCTCGGTGCCGCCCCGGTCCAGTTCCGTGTGCTCGATGGTCTCCGTGGCTGTAATGCGCTCGAGACTCTCGAGCAGGGCTGCGGCGCGACGCCCTGCACCCGCAAGGATGTCCGGCAGCGAACAACTCTGACCGGGAGCTACGGGAGGGACCTTGTCGTCCACGTCGGGCGGGGCCCAGCGGCGGAACGGCAGCTCGGCCTTCAGGCGTATGGCGCCCTCGTCCTCGGCCACCAGCAACTGCTGTTCGGCGACCTCGGCGCGCATTGGTTTCGGACGCTGCATTCGCTCCAGGTCCTGTCGCACCTGATCGCTGAACCGGCTGATTGGGAAGCGTTCCAGAAACAGGCGCATCTCGCGCATGCATCGTGCTTGTTCGCCCAGCGCATCTAGAGCCTGGATGAGGATCATACTAATCTCTGCCTTCTTCCAGTCGGAGCCTGCGCCGGCATGCTCCGCTTGGTCGCGCGCTCCGGCATAATTCCCGCTCTTGAAGTACAGACTTGCCAGGGCCCAGTGGGCCGCCCACGGGCCAGTACGGTCCTTGAGGCCGAATTCCAGCGACGTCCGCGCCCCCGCGAAGTCATTCTGGCTGTAAAGGACTACCCCAATCGCGGCATGGGGTTCCTGGAATTTGGGGTCCGCAGTTGTGGCCTTGCGCAGGAATTCGAGGGCTTTGACGTACTCCTTTGTCCGCATCAGCAGCACGCCTTGCAGGTAGTTGACCTGCGGATGGCCGGACGCCAGTTCGCCCGCCCGTTTCAGCCACTTTTGCGCCTGTTTCAAATCGTTTAATTCGAGGGCCACCAGCGCCTTCTGCACCGCTTCCCGTGCTTTGGGGGCCAAAATGGGCGGACCGGGAGGCGGAGAGGTGCCGGCAGAATCTGGAGTGTCCGGAAGGATGGTCACGATGGCCGTGGCCGTGCTGCCGGGGATGAAAAGCTCGGCCTCTTCCCGGGCGTTGCGGTAACCCGGTGCACTGACCTCGATCTGATATACACCCATCCCCAGCCCGCGGAACGTGACCTGGGAATTCTCCTGGGTCCCGCTTTGCAGTTGCTGGCCGCTGCTGATGGAGCTGATCTGCACCAGCGCCGGGACGCCGAGCATCCCTCCGGTCGCCAGCCGCACGCGCACCACCAGGCTGCCATTCCTCATCCCCTCGAGGGTTTCGGCCGAGAGTCCCCGCGAGCCTCCGCCGCTGGGCGGCGGGCCTTGCGCAGCCAAGCAGAGAGGCGTCGCAACCAGCAGTACGGTCAATACAGAAGAAGGGCGCAGGCTCATACGCGCAGTCCTCGAAGGAGCGTGTCTTCGCGATTATACGCAATCCGGTGGCGCGGAAACTGGTTTTCGTGGGATAAGCCGGAGGGCACGCGTTCGCGGCAGGGGGATTACATCCGGGCGGATAGCTCCTTCTTCATCCGCGAGATCAGCCCGCGCACTTCGTCGGCATTCGCCGCGTTCGGCGCTTTCTGCAAATAAGTCTCCAGCGCTGCAATCCCGGCCTCGAACTTGCCCGTGCGGCCATACAGCTTTCCAAGATACAGTTGACCCGGGATTTCTTCCTCGCCGGGTTCCTTGGTGGCCCGCAGCAAGTGCTTTTCCGCTTCTTCGAAGCGCTCGATTTCCACCAGGGCGACGCCCAGATGCAGGTGGCCGGAAACCAGGCCAGGTTCCGACCGCAGCGCATCCCGCAGCGGGGTCACCGCCTCGGCAAAGCGCTTCAAGTGGTTCAGCGTGGCGCCCAGATTGAGCAGCGCATGCGTGAATTTCGGGTCCGCCGTGAGCGCCTTGCGCAGGAAAGGCTCAGCTTCCGTGTAGCGGCTGGTGCGCATCAGCAATGCGCCCAAATCCGTCAGTGCGCCGGCAAACTTCGGGTCTTTCTCCGCTGCTTTCCGTAGCAGGATCTCGGCCTCCGCAAACTGCTGTTTCTCGATTTCCTTCAGCGCAGCCTTGTGCCATTCGGCTGCTTGCGGCTGCGGCTTGTATGCTGAAGCGGCGGTAACCGTCGGCCCGCTGGTCACCACACGACGGCTCAGGGGTCGCAGGGTGACGCGGGGAGTGGACTCATAAGAGGGAACGAAACTGTAAGTGGTCCTGTCGAAATTCTGCTCGTCGCCCTCGACCGTAATGGTGTAGCTGACGAGCCCGCTCAGGCGCTCCAGGATGAACCGCCCGGTCGAATCCGTGTAGCGGTACTCGTTCACGCGCCCGTCGTCGCTGGTCAGATAAAATCGGATGTGTGTCACCGGCACGTCGCCGTCAGGATAGAGGAGCTGCCCGCGGACATTGACCTGGGCAGAGGCGGCCGTGGCGGCCACCACAAAAAGCGCAACGATTCCGGCGATTTTACGAAGCACAGGAGTCCCCTTCAGAATTGATGGTGTCGCTCCCCTACATATCCTAAGACGCGCGGACTCTTGATTTGGTTATCGATATTTTCCGACGGCTTCGCTCACTCGCAACTCGTCCCTGCCTGCGGGGTTTGATAGATTGGACAGCATCAATGCATCGCGTTCCGCACCGGCTGGCGTATCTTTGCGTGGCGGCGTCTCTGCTGCTGATTTCCTGCGGCGGAGGCAGCAACACAGGCGGCACTCAGAACCCTCCTCCGCCACCGCCGCCCCCTCCGCCGGTGGTGCGCACGGCCCTCAACGACCTCGGGGCAGGGAACTATATGGGATTCACAGGCGGCCTGTATCCGAATGGTTCCAACTCTGTGCCTGGCGCGCATAACATCGCTGGTTTGGCGCGCGCCAACGCCATCCAGCCGCTCGACACCAACGGCAATCCCAGTCCCGCCGGACGCATCGTGATGCTTTCCATCGGGATGTCCAACACCACGCAGGAATTCTGCTCCTCGAATTCGCTGACTCCGTGCAACAACTGGACGTTCATGGGGCAGGCCGCTGCCGACCCCGCTGTGAACACCACCACACTGACCATCATCAATGGCGCACGCGGCGGGCAAACCGCGTCGACCTGGGATTCGCCGACGGACCCCAATTACGACGAAATCCGCACGCAACGCCTCCAGCCGGCGGGCCTCGACGAACGGCAGGTGCAAATTGTGTGGGTCAAGGTGGCCAACGCGCAGCCCGGCGTGGCGATCCCGTCCGCGCAGTCCGACGCCGCCACGCTGGTCGCGCAAATGGGCAACATTGCCCGCGCGCTGAAGGTGCGCTACCCGAGCGTCCAGCTTGTCTTTTTCTCCAGCCGCATCTACGCGGGATACGCCACTACGACGCTGAACCCCGAGCCTTATGCCTACGAGTCCGGCTTCGCCGTGAAGTGGGTGGTGCAGGCGCAGATTGACCAGATGGCGGCTGGCGGTGCCATCGTGGACGCCCGCGCGGGAGACTTGAACTACGCCACGGGAATTGCGCCGTGGGTGGCCTGGGGACCCTATCTCTGGGCCAACGGCACGATGGCCCGCATTGACGGCCTGCTGTGGATTCAGGCGGACTTCGAAAACGACGGCACGCACCCGGCGATGTCCGGCGAGCAAAAGGTCGGCACCCAGCTCCTCAGCTTCTCCAAGAATTCGGCTTACACCAAGTGCTGGTTCATCAACGGCGGCACGTGCCCTTGACGAATCAGCTGCGAACACTCACTACTTGCTACGGCCTTCCAGCTCATCCGCAATTGCCCCGGCATCGTAAAGTTTCCGCAGGACCTCAATCATCGCGCGGCTGTGCACAGCAACGGCGCGGTTTTTGGCGTCGTCGTAGACGTAGTTGCCGACAAGGCTTTCGATGTTGCCGTCGAAAATCAGCCCCACCAGCTCGGCACTGCGGTTGATGACCGGAGACCCGGAATTGCCGCCGATGATGTCGCCGGTGGAAACAAAATTCAGCGGCGTGCTCAAATCCAGCTTGTCCCTGCCCTTCGCGTAGCGCTCCGGCAGGTGGAAGGGTGGCTTCATCCCAAAGCTGTGCGCGCGATCGTAGAGACCGAACAAAGTGGTCTGGACCGGCGCAATCGTGCCGTTCATCGGATAGCCTTTCACCGTGCCAAAGGAAAGCCGCAGCGTGAAGGTGGCGTCCGGGTACCGCGACTTGCCAAAGGCCGCGAAAATCGCCTGGCCGATTTTTTCTCCTGCCGAGATCTCAATGCTCTGGACATTTTCCTCGAGCCACTTGCGCATCTTCCGGCTGATGGGGTCGATTTTTCGCGCGAGCACGATGAGCAGGTCGGTCGATGCCGCGACCGCCGCTTCGCCGCCTTCGACCAGCGCCTTGCGCGCTGCCGGGTCCGCCAGTTTCGTCCCGCCGACAAGCTCCCTGGCAACATCCGCCGGCGCTCGCCCGGCCAACACGGCCTTCACGAATTCATCTTCCGGGCCGAGTTCTTCAAGCGAGTTTTTCAGGCTGTCTTCGATGAGCGCCTGCTCCAGTGCGGGGTAAATGGGCGCGGGCGAAAATAGGCGGAATTTCAGCGATTCCAGCTCCGCGTCGTGGAAGCCGTCCAGCCGTTCCCCATCTGGCTTTTTTACCTCGGCCACGAGCTGCACGATTTGCAGCGCAATCGAAGGCAGGCGCTGGCCGCGCAGCGCGCGGTTGCGCACGCGGGGAAACATCTCGGAATATTTCTTCTCGGCTTGCGCGATGACGTCCCACGCGCCGCCGAAGCCCTTTTCCCATGCCGGGTTGTCCGCGATGCGCTTCCGGAACGCCGCTTCATCCTCGAGTTTCTTCGCCATCAGGTTCTTGTCCAGGAGTCCTTCGTACTCTCCCGTGAGCGCCTTCAGCGAGTTCTCGAAGGAAAAAATCTGTCCCGTGGCCTGTCGCGCCTGTTCGGAACCCCGCCCCGCGTAGGCGCGCAGCACCCCGAGCCGCCGCTTCAGGAACTTCAGCAGCGCTGGCAGGTAATGGTCGCGCTGGGCCTCGAGTTGCGCCACGGTCTGCAACCGCTCGGTCGAGCCCGGATGTCCGGAAATGAAAATCAGCTCGCCCTCGGCGGCGCCCTGCGCACTCCACTTCAAATAGTGCCTGCTGCTTACGGGCTTGTCGTTCTCGTAGGCGCGCACCAGGGCGAAATCCAGGTCGTAGCGCGGGAAGGTGAAGTTGTCCGGGTCGCCGCCGAAGAATGCAATCTGCTGCTCCGGCGCAAATACCATGCGCACGTCAGTGTACTTCTTGTAGCGGTACAGCCAGTATTCTCCCCCGTGGTAGAGCGAAACCACCTCGACGTGCACGCCGGGGCCGGTCTTGGCGGCGCTCTCGAGTTCCGCAATCTGCGCCTTGCGCGCCTTCAGCGCCTCTGCCTCGCTCATTCCCGCTCGGACGCTCCCGGTCACCTTTTGCGTGACATTTTCCATCCCCTCAAGCACGTTCAGCTCCAGGTCGGGACACTTCGCCTCTTCGGCCTGGGTGCGCGCGTGAAAGCCGTTGGCCACGTAGTCCTTCTGCGGCGTGGAAAGTTTTTGCAATTGCCCCGAGGCCACGTGGTGGTTGGTCAGCACCAGCCCGTTGGGGCTGACAAACGAGCCGCTCCCGCCGTCGTTGAACCGCACGCTCGAAAGCCGCACGTGCTCGAGCCACTCCGGCGTCGGCGTGAACCCGTATCTCTCCTTCAGCAGCTTCAACGGCGGATTGTCGTAGGTCCACATCCCTTCGTCGGCGCGCAGGGATGGCCACGCAGCGAGCGACAAAACCAGCGATAGAGCAAGCACACAACGGATGGCGGTTCGCATTATTTTCTCCCCAGCATTATTTCAAGTAGGTTGCCAGCCAGCCGAGAAACGTCTTGTACCACAGCTCGCTGTTCTGCGGCTTCAGTATCCAGTGTCCCTCATCCGGATAGACCAACAGCTTCGACGGCACGCCCTGGCGTTGCAGCGCGGTGAACAGGTCCAGGCTCTGCGTATAGGGCACGCGGTAGTCAAGCTCCCCGGCGATGACCAGCATGGGCGTTTTGTATTTTCCGATTTCCGCGGCGCGCAGGTGCGGAGACCAGCGGTCGTACATCGCCTTGTTGTCCCACGGCGTGCCCTGCATCTCCCATTCCTCGAACCACAGCTCTTCCGTGGTGCCGTACATCGTTTCCTTGTTAAAGATGCCGGCGTGGGAGATGAGCGCCTTGAAGCGGCCCTTGGTCTGCGACGCGAACCAGTTCATCATGTAGCCGCCGTAGCTGCCTCCGGCGGCGGCCATGCGCGACGCGTCCACGAAGGGATATTTCGCCACCACGTGGTCCACTCCCTTCATCAGGTCCACAAACACGCGCCCGCCCCAGTCGGCATTGATGT
>Ga0247727_10006046_pt1 | contig 24020 bp, 22 predicted proteins | sample WisWelCaveWW1625_FD_202498 | JGI IMG/M metagenome (GOLD analysis project Ga0247727, IMG submission 202498) | Biofilm microbial communities from Wishing Well Cave, Virginia, United States - WW16-25 | ecosystem: Environmental > Aquatic > Deep subsurface > Groundwater > Cave microbial mat | place... | reverse complement strand
AAATTAAAAATAGCCAAAACCAACGCTGAGTTTTTTGCATCCCGGCCTCCGGTTCGCTGGATAAATTTGCGTGTCACGGCGAGGTTTTCGTCTCGCCCGCTGATTTTTTTAAACGACAAAGCCACGCGAAAATTCGTGGCTTTGCTTGATGGCGATTTATCATCGAAGAAAAAATATGCGGAATTCAAAAACTGCTGCGGAGAAAATTGGTTTCAATTCCAAACAGCGGCAGAAGAATCGAGAGCAAGGTTCCGACGGCGATAATGCCGATGGTAATCCAACGCCCGGAGGGCGAATCGTCGCGCATGTAAATCAACCCGCAAAACAGCATGCTCATCGTCAAGCGTTTCATCCACGCGGCGCCATCCGAGGCGTAAATTAAAAAACCGAATAAAAAAACCGCCGTCAAACCGAGCAGGCGATGGGTCAAAATTCTTTTTCCAACCGAAGCGGGTTTGCCAAATTCCGGCGGTTGCGGCCATTCACGCTTTGGCCTGAAAAAAGGAGGTTTCATTCTTGATTCGCGCTTGCTGAACATCGAGCAACAGCGATTGCTCTTTGCGGTTTGATTTTTTACAAGTATCCGAGGCTGCGCAACTCCGCCTCGCGCTCGCGCCAGCGCTCTTTGACGGCGACGAAAAGCTCGAGATAAACCGGCCGCCCGATTAGTTGCTCCAATTCTTCGCGCGCCAGCTTGCCGACTTGTTTGAGCGCCTGCCCGCCTTTACCGATGAGAATGCCCTTTTGGGATTCGCGTTCAACGTAAATGATGGCGCGGATATAATCTTTATGTCCGGGCCGCTCGACGAATTCTTCGATTTGCACGCTGGTCGAATACGGAATCTCTTCGCCGTAGCGGAGAAAGATTTTTTCGCGCACGATCTCAGCCGCTAAAAATCGCTCCGGATGATCCGTAACCAGCTCTTTGTCGTAAAACGACTCCTGTTCCGGCAGATATTTTTCCAAAACCTCGGCCAGCATTTCGATGCCATCCTGATGCAGCGCCGAGATCGGCACGATCTCCCGCACGTTGCGTTTGCTGCGAAACGCGTCGATGATCGGCAGCAAATTGTCTTTGGAGACGGTGTCGATTTTGTTGATGACCAACACGATCGGCTTGTCGGTGTCAGCCAGCCGATTGAGAATCGCCGCATCTGCCGGCTGCAGGATGGCGGCGGGCTCGACCATCATGATCTGCGCGTCCGCTTCCTTCATCGCTTGATAGGCGGCGCGGACGAGCGCTTGCTGCAAACGATAATGCGCTTCCAATATGCCAGGCGTGTCAAAAAAAATCATCTGGCTGTGGGGGCGATTCAAAATGCCGAGGATGCGCTTGCGGGTGGTTTGCGGTTTCGGCGAGACAATCGACAGCTTGAACTGTAAAAGAGCATTCAACAACGTCGATTTGCCGACGTTAGGTTGGCCGAGAATCGCGATATAGCCGGTGCGAAATGGCGTGAGGTCGCCCGCTTCCCGCAAACCCGTCTCTGCCGTATGGCTGCGAGCGCGGCGAATATTTTCCGGCGACTCGTTGGCCGTTTCATTCGGTTGTTTTAAAATATCCGCACCGTTGCCCGACTTTTCCTCATCAGCCAAATTAAGGATGGTCGGGGCGGCAGCGGATTCGTCATGCTGGGCATGAACGTTTGGCCCCGAAAAGCTTGCGGCTTTAGGCTTTCGTGGCTCCGGCGGAATCATCAAATTTTCCACGAAATTGTCACTCACGGTTAAGCTCGTTGTTTTTTCTCAGGTGTTCGTTCGGTGAACTTGCCGTTCGTTTTTTATCACACCTTTAAATTGTACAAGCACTGAGCTTATTCGCCGAGAGCTGAAAAAACTTTTTTATCACGATAATATTGCAACAACTTTGCAACGTGAGCGCAACACTCGTCTAGCGGTTTTGGCCGGGTTGCAGACGCCGCATGCAGCGAAAGCCCACGAACGGATAACTCTGCTGCGCGTCCAATATCATGCGCTCATTGATCGTTGCCGGCGCCACCGATTTTTTCTGCTCGCGCCAGCCGCCCTTCAAAATTTTTTGGGAAGAGGGGGCAACGCTCGCCGCGACCACGAGAGTTTGATTGGGATAATTGTCAGCCGTCCATTCCCAAACGTTGCCTTCCATATCATAGCAACCCGCCGAACTGTAATTCTCGCGGTAGCTGCCAACTTTTTGGCAGGCTTTGGCGTTTTTCAAATCGGGCAATCTTTTTTCTTTGCCCCAGGGATAGCGCCGGCCATCCGCAGCGCCGGCGGCGAGTTGCCATTCGGCTTCCGTCGGGAGTTGCTTGCCGGCCCATCTGGCGAAGGCTGCCGCTTCTTCCCATGTAATGCCGGTCACCGGAAAATCTTCTTGTTGTTTCGGAAACTCGTGATCCGGGCGAAAACGGGCGAATTGCGCGTTGGTCACTTCGTATTTGTCGATCAGAAACGGCTTGACAACGATCTGACGATCAGATTCAGCCGGATCAACCCACACGCCACCAGCAACGAGCACCATTTCGCCGGCGTCCAGCACCGGGCTCCGATGCGTAGCGGCTAAAAACGAAATCCACAACATGCCGCACGCAATAGTCAACAGCACCGTCACAAACAGCGATTTTTTCACTCTTCCTCCTCTGAAAAGTTCGACTTCTCAATGAACAAAAAACTCGACTCCATTCTGACTCAACCTCTTAATAAGCTTTGGCAATCACCACCGGCTCTTTTGCCGCGCCGCCGCAGAGCAGGCATTTGCCTTCTTTAGCCGACTGAACGTTGGTCGCAATTCGTGGGATGCACCGAATCGTCGCTTTGGTTTCATTTTGCAGGCGATCTTCACAGGCGCGGTCGCCGCACCAATGCGTCCAGAAAAAACCGCCCGGTTCTTCAATTTCTTTTTTAAATTGCGAATAATCGGCAATCGCTTTGGAATTTTGCTCGCGAAAGGCCAGCGCGCGATTGTACAAATCGGTTTGCATTTGTTCCAGCGTCCGGCGAATTTCGCCGGTCAAATCGGCTTGCGCCACGACGCGTTTCGCGCCGGTGTCGCGGCGGACGAGCACCGCGTTGTCGTTTTGCAAATCCTTCGGGCCCATCTCGATGCGAATCGGCACGCCGCGTTTTTCCCATTCGTTAAATTTAAAGCCGGGACGATAATTGTCGCGGTCATCAAGCTTGAAACTGAATTTGCCTTTCCATTCCGCAACAATTTTATTGGCGCGCTCCAAAACCGTCGCCCGTTCGTCGGCGCCTTTCCAAATCGGCACCAGCACGACTTCCAGCGGCGCGAGTTTCGGCGGCACGACCAGGCCGTTGTCGTCGCTGTGCGTCATGATCAGCGCGCCGACGAGGCGCGTCGATACGCCCCAGCTCGTAGCCCAAACATATTCGCGCTTGCCCTGCTCGTCTAGATATTCGACGTCAAACGCTTTGGCAAAATTTTGTCCGAGATTATGCGAGGTGCCGGCCTGCAAAGCTTTGCGATCCTGCATCATCGCTTCGATGCAATAGGTTCTGATCGCGCCGGCAAATTTTTCTTTCTCGGTTTTGACGCCCGGAATCACCGGCACGGCCATGTAGTCTTCGGCAAACGTGCGGTAAACGTCGAGCATTTGCAGTGTTTCTTTTTCAGCTTCATCGTAGGTCGCATGCGCCGTGTGGCCCTCCTGCCAGAGAAATTCCGTCGTGCGCAAAAACAGCCGCGTCCGCATTTCCCAGCGCACCACATTCGCCCACTGATTGATCAAAATCGGCAAATCCCGGTAGGATTGAATCCAGCGCTTGTACATCGACCAAATGATGGTCTCCGACGTGGGGCGGATAAACAGCGCTTCTTCGAGCTTTTTGCCGCCGCCATGTGTCACCACCGCGCATTCCGGCGCGAAGCCTTCGATGTGATCGGCTTCCTTGCGCATGAAACTTTCAGGAATGAACAGCGGAAAATAAGCGTTAACGTGGCCGGTTTCTTTAAAAAGTTTATCCAACCCGGCCTGCATCTTTTCCCAAATCGCATAGCCGTTGGGTCGAATGACCATACAGCCCTTCACCGGCGCATAGTCGGCGAGTTCCGCCTCTGCGATAACGTCGATATACCAACGCGAATAATCTTCGTCGCGTTTGGTAATGCGGCCGCTGCTTTTTAACTGCTCACTCTCCGCTCCGGAAGCGGCTTGTGCTCCTGCGCTATTCGCTTGTGCCATCGTTGTTCAAACAAAAAAATATGGACAGTTCACGCGCTTGTCCTTCTCCGACTCCGCTCAACTGTCCATTATTTATGAATTCGCGTTTTATCTTGCTTGGCAAATTGCTTTGCCAAACAGTAGATGAAATATACCACTCTGCGAGAATTTTGTCAAGTAGATTGTCGGTTGGAGAATCAAATGATTGACGGTTTGTACACCACAATTAGAATCTACCGAATCTGCGAAATACGCAAAACGCGCGAAAATTTTTAGGGAGGTTCGTGTATTTAATGGGGGCGTTTTAATTTTCAGGAAGTTTTATTTTCTGGATAGGATGCGCTCTCTTTCATCCGATTGTGCCAGCCATATTCTTTCAAGCGTCGATATAACGTTGCCTTTGAAAGTCGCAAAATTTTGCCGGCCTGTTTTTGATTCCAATCAGTTTCTTGCAGGATTTTAAAAATATAAGCTTTCTCCACTTCGGCCAAGCTGCCTTTTTGATAATCACGGCCTTCCTTTTTTATGGCGTCAATCAAGACTTGCGGTTGGCCGATCTGCGCCGGGAGATCGTTGGGTTGGAGCGTATCATTGCTTGACAGTGTCACCGCGTGCTCGATCGCGTGGCTCAACTCGCGAACGTTGCCGGGCCAGTGATATTGCAGCAAACAGCTTTGGGTCTCTTTCGAAAGCTGAATCTTCGGGCGATTCAAGCTTTGCGCGTGCTTTTTGAGGAAATGTTGCGCCAGCAGCAAAATATCGTCGCGGCGTTCGCGCAGCGGCGGGATATGCAGCGGGATGACATTGAGCCGGTAAAACAAATCCTCGCGAAAAGCGCCGGTTCGCATCATTTGCGCCAAATCGCGGTTGGTCGCTGCAATCACGCGCACGTTGACATGCTGCACCTGCGTATCGCCGACGCGGCGAAATTCCCCGGTTTCGATGAAGCGCAATAGTTTGACTTGTATTGCCAGCGGCGTGTCACCGATTTCGTCGAGGAAGAGAATGCCGCCGTTGGCTTCCTCGGCCAAGCCGCGTTTGTTGGCAATTGCGCCGGTAAACGCGCCGCGCACGTGGCCGAACAACTCGCTCTCTAAAAGCTGCTCGGGCAGCGCGCCGCAGTTAACGGCGATAAACGGCTGCTCGCGCCAATGGCTGAGCTGGTGAATCGCGCTGGCGATGAGTTCTTTGCCGGTGCCGCTTTCACCGGTGATCAGCACGGTGGCCTCGGTTCCGGCCAGCGCCGCCGTGGTTCGCAGCAGCGCCTGCATGCTTTCACTCGCGGCGACGAGATTTTTAATCCCATAGTTTTCGCGCATGCGCTGCTCCAACAGGCGCACGCGCAAACGCAGGTGATTGTGTTCGAGCGCTTTTTGCACCGCGAGCAACAGCTCGTCATTTTGAAACGGCTTGGAGATATAATCGTAGGCCCCTTCTTTCATCGCCTGCACCGCCGTATCGACCGCGGCGAAGGCGGTCATGAGCAGAACTTCGGTGTCGGGCGCGCATTGCTTGATGTGGCGCAGCACCTCGATTCCGCTCATTTTTTCCATACGCAGATCGCAAATGACGAGATCATAAATCTCTTGTTCGATCAAACGGATCGCGACTTCGCCCGACTTGGCTTCTTGGACCTGGTAACCGGCGACCGTCAAATTTAGGGCGATGCTCCGGCTAACATTAGGCTCATCATCGACAATTAAAATTTTTATCATAGAATTTTGGATGCCACGATTTTTTGCCAATACGTTCGGCGCTGCCTGTTGCACACGGATACGAGCTGAAGGTCAAATCAGGTGATCAAAAAATCGCTCAGGTCGGGTGAAAAATCACGTTGCGGGAAAATTTTGCGAGGGCTTTGCGTTCATGGTGGGCGATACTGGAATTGAACCAGTGACCTCCAGTTTGTGATACTGGCGCTCTAACCAACTGAGCTAATCGCCCGAAATTCGGCACTTCAAAAATAGCAAATCAGCGCAAAAAAGTCAAGCGAAATGTCTTGCCGCTGGGAGCAATAAATTGGGCAGCATTTAAAAAATTGTGAAATAATCAGACGGCAAGAGAAAATAAAAAAAATTGCGTTACCCCATCTCGCTAACTGTTAAATTGTGGGCTCGTTGATGATTGCGCAATTAATTTTGAAGCTTGGCAATGTTATTGGTTTTTTTAAAAAATATTTCCCTCTGTTGCCCGAATGTCCAAAAAAAAGCAACGTTTGTATAAAGATTTCCCCTGATTGGCTTTGGACTTTAACGTCCGCCGGAACGACTCGTGGTGGCTGCAAACGGCGCCGGCGCTGGTTCGTTTTCTGAGTTGGTTTGCGTGAAGCGTGCCGGTATCGGCTTCGCACTCACCAGTCCGGCCAATGCTTGTTTGACTTGAAACTCAAGGCGGCTGCTTCTTTGCAGGGCGGTTGGAAAATCTTGTTGCGCAACGAGTTTCTGCAGGAGTTCCATCTCTTCATTATAACGACGCAACCGGTGAGTGTAAATATCGTACCGGTTTTGGTCGATATAACTTTGACGCGGCAGATTGGCCATTTGCGCGCGCATGGTTTCAATCTTGTTGAATAATCCCGCCATCTGCTGCTGGCACTGTTGCTGGGCCACTTGGCGCAACTGCAGAAAAGCGGCGCTGCAACTATCCAAAGTTTGGCAGACGGTGCTCAAATATTGGCCGGCCACTTCGAAGCGATTTTTGCGGATGAATTTTCTCGCTTCTTCGAGTTTCTGCCGGATGCCGGCCAGTTCATACTTCAGATAAGCCTCGGCGCCTTTGTTCGTCAGTTGTTCCAGCAAACTCTCCGCTCTAGCCAGTTGCTCCGTCGGCGAATCGGCGCAAGCGGCAACGAACAAGGTCGCCGTCGCCAACCCGACACCGAACAACTGGCGAGCGACACGGAATAATTCTGCTCGCATGTTTGATTCCTCCATACCTCATAAGTTCACTGCACCTCCGTTTACCTAAAACCCCAAAGCTCACTCCGGAATTGCTTCTGCCTTCCTTATTAACTCGGCTGATTCACTCATGGGGCCGATTTCCTCCAATCGGGCATTCGTGAAAGCAGTGAATTAAGACCGGCCCTCTGGCAGGTCGGCGTTCAAGCGTCGGCAGACAACCCTTCGGCCAAGCGCAGACACAGTTCCGCCCTTTGACCTCATGGCCCAGTGGTCGTGCACAGAAATCACGCACGAAGCACTACCCAGAGCTTCGGCATGATCCCCGCCGGTTTTTCCTCCTCTTAAGAAAAACCGGCATTTCCTCTAACAAACGGCGAGAAAGGTTGGACGGCAAGTGGGTTTGGTGAGCAGTGCTGCCCGGCTTTTTGGCAAGTATGCTCCTTCATTGCTGTCGAATCTTGCATTAAAAGCCGGGATGGTCCAACCAATTTACAGCTTTATTGTGTTTATGATTGCTCGTCTTTCTGAAATCGCTGTTTCATTCAACCAAAATTGTCAACAGCCGTGCTTTATAGCAAAAAAAACCCTTCTGAGTGTTGCAGAAGGGAGTCAATATGGCTTTTAAAAAAAATTTCTTCTTCAGAGAGGAGTAAACTTCTCACTCCGATAGTCCCCAAGGCAGCGTCTTTTGGTTGATAGATTTTGGGTGACATCAAACACCGAAGCGTTTTGGGTGCGTTATTTATGGTCAAAAAGTTCGAAATTGTCGAAATATACAAAACGAAACGGCAAAATGCAAGGAAAAAATGTGGCAAAATTGAAATTTTTTTAATTCAAGTCTTTGTGCTCAAGAAAATGTTATCTCTATTAAACTTTATATTTTCTATGACTTGAATATTTCGACTGTGTTTGATGAAAAAATGAACGTCTGATAAAATCGCCTCCCGGCCACAAAATTGACAATACTATCGATGATTTCTTCGATTAACTGATTAGGCACACCATCAGGATGCCGTGTTTGTGGGCGCATGTCGCAGACATCATTAACATAATCGACGACTACAAAACGGCCATCAGCCGTCAGGGCAATCTCAGCCGAGAAAAAGTCCAATCGGGAAACTTTTGCAATCTTTGAGATAATCGCCCGCATGGGGGAAAGATAAAATTCGTTCTCCTCTTTAAGCTCGACATAACGATAGACATGGGTAATATCATTCCACCAAACCATAAAGGTTTGGCCGAGCACATAATAAACTCGAAACCAGGCGCGTTCTCCGCCCAACATGGCCGGCTCGATTTTTTCCTGCAACAAATGTTTTTGGTCATATTGGCTTTGTCGGGCTTTTAAAACATCGGCCAGCGTTTCAGCTCCAACCACCACGCCGGCGCCGCCCGCACCGACGGCCGGTTTGATGATGAATGATCGACCGAGTTTTGCCAGGTCGGTAACCTTGATTTCCGGTTCATGTTTGTAAGGAGAAAGAATGATCGTATACGGCACATTGAGGCCGGCCGTCATAAACTCGAGATGCATCGTTGCCTTGTCGAGGCAGCGCTTGAGATGGCGATAGTGATTGATGACCCTCGTGCCGCCGGTGGAAACGAATTTTGCGAGCGGCTCAAATTCTTTCCGCGCGTCCGAGCCGCGGTCGAGATAATTTCGAAAGAGAAGCTTTTCGTTGAAGTGCCGAGTTGTAACGTTGCCGACATTCGTTGGATTGACGACGAAGGTAGAGATGCCGCGCTTTTGGCAAGCCCGTTCGAGCCGGTCAACAAAATAAGCGTCATATTCCCACTCCCATGCGATACCGAGATCAACGATTTGAGTATTGGGTTTGCGGAAATAATCGCTAAATACTGTTTCGTGCAACTTCGCGTCGGTAGTCACAACTTCCGGCATCGCAGTTTCCATTTCGATCAAAATTTTAGATCCAAAATTTCCTAAATTCAAATTACGCAATCGCGTCCCGAGATGCAACAGGTTTTATTGCAAAGTCTGCGCGCCGGAGGCGGCAAATTTTAAAACGACGGCTCTTCCCGTCAAATGATGCTGCGCCGCCGCTTGCGCCATCGCCTGTGAAATTTTTTTGGCGTTTTGTTTCAAACAAATTGCCAGCAGCGTCGAGCCCGAGCCGCTAAGAAACGCCGCCAACGCGCCGGCCTCGTAAGCCGCGGCGAGAATGTCATCAAATCCCGGAATCAGCGCTTTGCGATACGGCTGATGCAGCCAATCCTGCACGCCGAATTTGAGCAACGAGGCGTCGCGCTTCGCGAATGCGGCCACCAGCACGGCAACGCGTTGCACGTTGTTCACCGCCTCGCATCGCGGCATCATCTCCGGCAAAACCCGCCGCGCCTCGTGCGTCACAATTTCCAAATTCGGAATGAACGCCGCCGCCACCCAATCGCTCGGCAAGATAAAACGATGAAAGTTCACATTACCATTTTCAACGCCATTTACCGTCAACCCACCGAGCAGCGAGGCCGAAGCATTCTCGGGATGCCCTTCCATTTCGTTGGCGAGATCGAGCAGTTGCGGTTGCGACAATTTTTTGCCATGCAGCAAATTCGCGCCGACCAAGCCCGCTACAATCGCCGCGCCGCTGGAACCAAGTCCTCGCTTCAGCGGAATGGAATTATTTATTTCAATCCGAAGTGGCGGCGATTCGCGCCCCATGTCTCGACAGGCGCGATCAAAAGCTTGCAGAAATAGATTGTCTTGTTTTTGTTCAATGATCGCAACACCCTCGCCCCACGCGCGGAGATGCCGCCCGGCTATACCGATTTCAAACTTCACAGTAAGTGGTAAATCAATCGCCAGGCCCAGCGCATCAAAGCCGGAGCCGAGGTTGGAGGTGGAAGCGGGAACACGCAGAGTGAACTCGCGCATTTGTATTAATTCCCTTTATCTATTTTCTTTTTATCTTTTTGGCAAAAACCTGCTTCCCGGCTTCTCCGGCTCGCCCCCCGCAGCACAAAGCGGGCACGAATCAGGCAAGTAAATTTCCGGCGCCAGTTGCAAAGTCGAAAGCAACGGCGCGCCGAAATCCGCTTTGCCGCTGCTGCGATCCACAATGCAGAACACACCGACCACCTCGCCGCCGGCTTCGCGAACCAAATTGATCACTTCCTGCACGGAGCCGCCCGTCGTCACCACGTCTTCACAAACAAGAATTTTTTCGCCCGGTGCAATATGAAAGCCGCGCCGCAACGACATTTTCCCGTCCTGGCGTTCGGCAAACAACACGCGCGTTTGCAGCAGCCGCCCAATTTCATGCGCCACGATAATCCCGCCAACCGCCGGCGCGATCACAGCGTCAATTCGTTGCTGAGAAAAATTTTGTTGCGCCACCCGGCATAGTTTTTCTGCGTGCTGCGGATATTGCAAAACTTTCGCGCATTGAAAATATTGCGGACTGTGCAATCCCGACGTCAGTTGAAAATGGCCTTCCAGTAAAGCTTCGGTTTCTCGAAAAAGCTGGAGAACTTGCTCAGTGTTCATGATTTTTTCGTTGCAGTTCCCTTTTCGTTGCAAGTTATCTTAATGAACCGGTTTCACTTATTCGGCGCCGCCAGCAATACGTTGCGCATTTCATCTCGCATTCTTCTCGCCTCCCGCGCCGCGGTTTCGGCAAAATTATTTCCCGCTTCCGCGAAAATAATCGAGCGGCTTGCATTGATAATCGCGAGATCGCCTGTTGCCGTTGCGCCGGTCCGCACCGCCGTTTCCAAATCGCCACCCTGCGCGCCAACGCCCGGAATGAGAAACGGCAGCTCAGGACTGACTTTGCGCACCTGCTGCAGCTCGCGCGGATGCGTCGCGCCAACCACTAACCCGGCATTATCATTTTTATTCCACTCCCGTACTTGCGCCGCCACGTGCAAATACAGCGGTCGCGTGCGATCGGGAAAATTTTGAATCTCGCCGCTGCCCGGATTCGAAGTGCGGCAGAGAAAAAAAGCGCCCTTGCTGGCGTCTTCCAGAAACGGCTGCGCCGCGTCCTCGCCTAAATACGGATTCACCGTCACCGCGTCAAACGGCAGCTCACGAAAAATCGCTTCGGCATACAGCCGCGCCGTGTTGCCGATATCGCCGCGTTTGGCGTCCGCAATTTTGATGGCGTCATCCGGCAGCGCCGCCGCAACGGTTTGTAGCGCTTCCCAGCCGCTTTTGCCCAGCGCTTCAAAAAACGCAAAATTAATTTTAAACGCCGCGGCAAATTCTCTGGCAGCCGCAATGATCTCATTGCAAAAAATGCTCACGCCCTCAGCCGATCGCGGCAAACCCGCCGGCAGTTTTTGCAAATCCGGATCAAGCCCGATGCACAAAAGACTCTGCCGCGCACGCAGCGTTTGTTGAAAGCGTTGATTAAAATTTTTTAATTGAAGATTTGACATGCTAAAATTATGCAAAAAGCGGCGAAAGAAGCAAGAGGAAAGTCCGGAGTTGGGGCGAAGTCCGACTTGGGCAGCGAGATTCTGCAAAATTCGAAAAATCGTTGTGCCCAAGTCGGACTTCATTCCAGCGCTTGCTTTGCATAATATTTTTCTTATATTAAATTGATACGCGATCAAACGCATAAACAGGAGAGGAGATTGGTTTGCAATTATCAACACTGGCGCGTTTTGTCAAAATCGAACACACGCTGTTTTCCCTGCCATTGATTTACAGCGGCGCTCTGCTTGCTGCGCGTGACTGGATTTCGTTGCGGCTGGCGCTGCTCATGCTCGTCGCCGCCACCGGCGCGCGCACCGTGGCGCTGGCGCTGAATCGCATCATCGACTGCGAAATCGACAAACGCAACCCGCGCACCGCGATTCGCGAGTTACCCGCCGGCCGCATGAAACTTCCCGAAGCCATTGCCGTTTTGCTCGTTGGACTCATCTTATATTTCGGCAGCGCCGAATTGATCGGCCGCTTCTGCTTGATTTGGTCGCCGCTGCCGCTCGCCGTTTTTGTTTTCTATCCTTATATGAAACGTTTCACCCCGCTGGCGCATTTCGGCGTCGGCCTCGGACTCGCCATGGCGCCGCTCGCCGGCTGGGTTGCCGTAACGCAATCGTTACAAAATATCATTCCCGGATTCGTGCTCGGCTACTTTACGATGTTGTGGGTTACCGGCTTCGATATCATTTATGCCACGCTGGATGAAGAATTTGACCGGCGCGAGAATTTGTATTCGATGCCCTCCCGTTTGGGTAAAAAGAAAGCGCTGCGCATTTCCGGTTATTTGCATGCACTTGCCTTTGGCGTACTCGTTTATGTTTTTGCGGTTTATATTCAATCGTGGATCGCCGCGCCGTTTCTCGCGCTTGCCGGATTTTTGCTTTATCTCGAACACGCCAAAGCTTCGGATGTAGAATTGGCGTTTTTTAAAATCAATATTGCGTTGGGATTTGTGATTTTGGTGATGGTGGTAGTGGGAGTTAACTTTTCATAAAAAGAGTTTTCGTAGTAGTGCCTTTAGGCACACAGTATTTGACTTAAGAATTTTGCATCATTTTTTAAATAATGCGCCTGAAGGCGCTACTACAAAAATATGAAGATTGCAATCGGAATCACCGGCTCCTCCGGCGCGATTTATGCCGTCGAATTTCTCAAGCAATGTCCCGGCGACAAGTATCTCGTCGCCAGCAAATGGGGCAAAGTCGTGCTGCAAGATGAAATGCATCTGGCCGAGCGCGATTTGCAGCCGCACGTCAAAAAGATTTTTGCCAATGACGATTTGCACGCACCGCTGGCCAGCGGGTCGAATGCAATTGACGTTTACGTGATCATCCCGTGCACCACTTCAACATTGGGAAAAATCGCCAGCGGCATCGGCGACACTTTGATCACTCGCACGGCGCAAGTGGCGCTCAAAGAACGTTTCAAAATGGTTTTGTGCATTCGCGAAACGCCGCTGTCTTCGATTGCGCTCGAACAATGCTTGAAACTCTCGCGCGACGGCGTCATTATCATGCCCATCTCGCCGCCGCTTTATTTTTTGCCGAAAACCGTCGACGAGTACGTGCACGCCTTTGTCGACAAAGTTCTCGGCGTCATCGGCGCACGGCAAAGCCAGGGCTGGCGGGCGGAAGAATTGGCGTGATGGATTTCTGGAGTTTTGAATTGTTGGATTTTTAGAGTCCCATTAATCCAACGATCCAATAATCCATCAATCCAAATTATCCAAAACACGCAACGATATTAAATGAAATTTCACACACTCGGTGATTTCGCCCGTCACCTCGAATCTCTCGGCGAATTGCATCGTATCAAAGCCGAAGTCGATCCGGAATTGGAAGTCTCCGAAATCGCCGTGCGCGCGTTGCTGGAGAAACGCCCGGCGCTGCTCTTTGAAAATGTCAAAGGCGCAAAATTTCCGCTCGCGATGAATTTGCTTGCGACCGAGCGGCGCATCGAGTTGGCGCTTGGCAAACATCCTGATCAGCTCGGCGAAGAGTTGATTCATTTTGTCGAAGCCGCGATGCCGCCGAAGCCGAGATTGATTTTTGATCATTGGCCAATGGTGAAACGCTTTCTCGCGGCGCGTCCCAAACAAAGTGGCAACGCGCTCTCGCAGCAAGTTGTTATCGAGCCCAATCTCGCGGAATTACCCATTCAAAAATGCTGGCCGGATGATGGCGGTCGCTTTATCACGCTCGGTCAAGTTTTTACTTACGATCCGCGCGACGGCAAACGCAATGTCGGCATGTATCGCATGCAGGTTTACGACGAGCGCACGACCGGCATGCACTGGCAAATTCAAAAAGGCGGCGGCTTTCATTATTATCAAGCGCAGAAGTTGCAGCAAGAGTTTGCAGTGGTAGTTGCACTTGGCACTGATCCGGCATTGTTGCTCGCGACGGTTGCCGCCTTGCCCGAAGGCATTGATGAAGTCATGTTTGCCGGATTTTTGCGCGGCGCACGCGTGCCGATGATGGCCGGCAAATCGGTGCAGATTGCCGTGCCCGCCCATGCCGAGTTTATTCTTGAGGGCACGGTGCCATTAAATGAAACGCGCTGGGAAGGTCCCTTCGGCGATCATTTCGGCCATTATTCACATGCCGCGGATTTTCCGGTTTTTCATATTAAAAAAATCACGCATCGCCGCGGTGCGATTTATCCCGCGACGGTTGTTGGTAAGCCGCCGATGGAAGACAAATATATCGGTGACGCGACACAGCAGATTCTCGGCCCGTTGGCGCGCTTGATTCACAAGGAAATCAAAAGCGTGTGGGCGTATTATGAAGCGGGATTTCACAACCTGCTCGTCGTTTCTGTCGAACAACGTTATCAAAAAGAGGCGATGAAATCCGCGCTCGGTCTGATGGGCACGGATCAGCTTTCGCTCACGAAGTGCATTGTGCTCGTTTCAGATCATGTGAATGTTCGCGACTGGCGCGCGGTTTTGCGGGAGATCAAATTGAATTTTGATCCGCATTATGATTTCGTGATGATTCCGAAAGTGCCGCTGGACACGCTGGATTTTACTTCTTATAAAATGAATCTCGGCAGCAAAATGATCGTAGATGCCACGGTGAAGCTGAAGGGCGAAGAGCGAAGAGTGAAGGGGCGAGATGATGAAAGAGAGAAAATCGAGCGAGTTATCGCGGCCCTGCCAAAAGAATATCCAGCGATTCGTGAAACACGAGTTTATGATGATACGTTATTGTTAGTGAAGGTTGGCAGCGATAGCCGCAAGATCATTGAAAGTTTGGTGCGCATTCCAGAGTTGCATGAAATAAAAATCATGGCGGCGGTGAGCGAAGATGTTGATTTGAACGCTCAAGAGAGTTATATTTGGGGAGTGTTCACGCGCTTCGATTGCGAGCGCGATGTAATTTTTACCGAGCAGAAGCTCGTCGGCATCAGCCCAGTTTATCGCGGCGTGATGGGCATTGACGCCACGTGGAAGCCCGGTTATCCTGCACCGCTGGTGATGAACGAAGAGATTCGCGAGCGCGTGAATCGGCGATGGGAAGAATATTGGAAGTGAAGACAAATCTAAATTCGCGCGGAACGAATCTCTATGACAAAAACGATGAAAAAACAAAAGACGCGACTTGTTAAGGCGACGCGAACGAGAACTCCCAAACCGCGATGTGGTTTGTGCGGCAAGAGAACCAACCTTATTCAAACGGCGTGTTGTGGAAACTGGATCTGCAATGACCTGCAAAACTACGTTTTATTTTCCTATGCGCGCAATAGCTGCCAGCGCAATCACGACAGATTTACTTTGTGCAGTTCGCATTATCACGAAAAGCACCCGGGCGCCTGGAAAACCTGTGCCAAGTGCAAAAAAAGCTTTGAAACGGAAATGTATGTTTGGTACGGAACGAATGAATACAATTTTGAAAAGTTGGAAAATCCACCAAGTTACAAACCGACCCAATGCGCTCAATGCGGTAAAACTATTGCGCTGGGCACCGACGGATATTTAATAGATGGAGGAAAATATTTTTGCTGGGACTGCGGCGAGGCGAGAAGAAAATAGAATGATTGAAAAACGTTGTTATAAAAGTGAAAGGAATATCTCATGTCAAGTTTCCCTCAAATAAATTTCCGCGACCAGCGCCTCGCTCCCATTTGGGAAAAAGTCCAAATCGGCGAGCGCTTGTCGCTGCAAGACGGTATTGCGATGTTTGAAAGCAACGATCTCATTTCACTCGGCAAAATGGCGCATGCCGTGCAACGCGCGAAGAGCGGTGATGCGGTTTATTTCGTCGTCAATCGGCAGGTGAATCCGACGAATATCTGCGTGCTGTCGTGCAAATTCTGCGACTTCGCGGTGAAGGCCAAAGACGCGGAGGCGTATGAAATGACGATGGAGCAAATTCTCGGCAAGCTCAATCACGAACTGCACGAGGTGCACATCGTCGGTGGCTTGCATCCCGATTGGCCGTGGGAATTTTATATCGATATGATGCGGCAGATCAAAGCGAATTTTCCGAAGATCGACATCAAAGCGTGGACCGCGGTGGAGATTGATTTCTTCTCGAAAAAATTTAAAATGCCGATCGTGGAGGTATTGACGCAGCTCAAAGCCGCAGGCCTCTCGACGATGCCTGGCGGCGGCGCGGAAGTTTTTTCGGAGCGGGTGCGGCGCTTGTTGTTCAATCAGAAAATCGGCGGCAAGCGTTGGCTGGAGATTCACGACACCGCGCATCGCCTCGGGATTCCGACGAATGCGACGATGCTGTATGGCCACCTTGAAACGTTGGAAGAGCGCGTGATTCATACGCTCAAGTTGCGCGAGCAACAAGAGCTTTCGCACGGTTTTCTCTCTTTTATTCCGCTCGCGTTTCAGCCCGGCGATACCGGCATCAAAACGCGCTACACCTCGGCGGTGGATGATTTGAAGACGATTGCCATTTCGCGCTTGCTGCTCGACAACTTTCCGCACATTAAAGCGTATTGGATTATGCTCACCGAGCAAGTCGCGCCGGTGGCGCTGAGTTTTGGCGCGGATGACATGGACGGTACCGTCGGCGAAGAACGCATCGCGCACGCCGCGAAAGCCACGAGCCCGATTCAGCTCGCGAAAGAGCACATCATCAAGCTCATCAAGAGCAGCGGCAAAGTGCCGGTCGAGCGCGATATTTTTTATAATCCGATTGCCATTCACGATAAAGATACGGTTGGCAAAATTCCGTATTTAAATTGCGTGCCGTTTTATGATCGCTTTGAAAATAAGCCGTTCCGCGTTTTGCCAATGACGCCGCGCCAAATGGGCAAGCTGGCGGAAGCGCAGCAAATCGACGGCGGCCCGTTTTCGTTGATGGATTATTGGCAAGTGGAAAAAGATTTTGCCATGCTCGATTACGGCATTGCCGTCCGAAATTTAGCGCGCAGCGTCGTTCTCTATTCCAATTTTCCGTGGATGGAATTGGATGGCAAACGTATCGGCATCACCGTGGAAACCTCAACTTCGATTGAACTTTTAAAAGTTTTACTGGCCCACAAATACGGTGTAACGGCGAAACTCGAACGCATGCACCCGATTTTTCAAGCGAGTGACGCGGCGAATTTCGACGCCGTGCTGGTGATCGGCGACGAAGCGCTGATTCGCGCCAAAGCCGGTCTCGCGAATTTCCAACATTCTTTCGATCTCGGGAAAGAATGGCACGATTGGACGGGACTGCCGTTTGTCTTTGCCGTTTGGGCCATCAACCGCAACGTGAGCGCGGAGAAAAAACAGGCACTGTGCGAGCAACTAGAGAAAGCCGCGCTTGATGCCGATCAACGCCATCCGAATTTCGGCGCGTGGCACGGCAAGCGGCTCAGCATGACGGCCGCGGAGGTGCAAGTTTATTTTGACGGGTTTAATTATCGCCTCGGGGAAAAAGAAAAGGCGGCGATGGAGAAGTTTCGGGGTTTGCAAGCAACAATCAAAACAACTGAAACTGCCGTTGTGATTGCATAATCATTTTTTCCAGGAAAAAATTTGAGCACACATCACAAAATCATTCTCGGCGATTCACGCGCGATGTCAGAAGTTCAAGATGAATCCGTGCATCTTGTGGTTACTTCGCCGCCGTACTGGCAGCTTAAAGATTATGGCCATGAGAATCAGATCGGGTTCAACGATACCTACGAAGATTATATCAACAATCTAAATCTGGTCTGGAACGAATGTTATCGCGTGTTGCATCCCGGCTGCCGGTTGTGCGTGAATATCGGCGATCAATTCGCGCGCTCGGTTTATTATGGCCGCTACAAAATTATTCCGATTCGCACCGAGATCATTAAATTTTGCGAGACGATCGGGTTCGATTACATGGGCGCGATTATCTGGCAGAAAGTGACAACGACCAACGCCACCGGCGGCGCGACGATTATGGGATCGTTTCCCTATCCGCGCAACGGTATCGTTAAGCTGGATTATGAATTTATTCTGCTGTTCAAAAAATTAGGTGCGTCACCGAAACCAACGCGTGAACAAAAGGAAAGCTCGAAGCTTACCACGGAAGAATGGAATCAATATTTTTATGGGCACTGGAATTTTTCCGGTGAACGGCAAGAACAGCATCTGGCCGTTTTCCCCGAAGAGTTGCCGCGTCGGCTGATTCGAATGTTCACTTTTACTCATGACGTTGTGCTGGATCCATTTTTAGGAAGCGGCACGACGGCGTTGGCGGCGCGCAATTTACAACGCCATTCAGTTGGTTATGAAATTAACCAAGAGTATTTGCCGATCATAAAAAACAAACTGAATATTGGCAATCGTGATCTCTTTGGCGAAACCGCCAAGTTTGACATTGTTGAGCAAAAATCCATACCGCATAATTACAAGGCCGCGATTACCAACTTGCCATACGTTTTTAAGGATCCGATCAAATTCGACAAGAAGGTTGATCCACGCCAACTTCAATTTGGCTCAAAAATTGACGGAAAAGAAGGCGCGAATGGAAATCTTTATTCAGTCAAACGGGTTGAAGCGCCGGATTGTGTTCAGTTGGATACCGGCGTGAAAGTGCGCCTTTTGGGAGTTAAGCCGCTCGAAGCAAAAAAAGAAGCGGCTATAGCTTTTATTGAGCGTATCACCAAAGGCCAGAAGATTTTTTTGAAATTTGATGAGCAAAAATATGACGCTGACCAAACGCTATTAGCCTATGTGTTTTTGAAAAATAAAACTTTCATCAATATGCATCTGATCAAGAATCATTTGGCTGAAGTCGACACTGATATGGAATATCAAGCGAAAAATCGCCTGTTAAATTGTTATCAGACCAATGGAACAAGCGGAGGGCATGCTTGAAAATCAAGATTACCAACAAGGAGATTCAGTCATTACTTGAATTGCCTGTCCCGGAATTCCCGAAATATACGACGCAATTGATCAATTTGGCCAGCCAAAATGCGCAGGCAACGCGCCCCAGAGTCGTCGGTCAAATGAGCGAACTGATCAAAAAATTTCCCAAAAAGCATTGGCAGGAATGGGAAGAGTGGTATTTGGAGAAGCATCCGGAAGCCATCGCGGCAGCGACCGAAAAAATCGTCGCGATGTTAGAGCATCTTAAAAACGCGATGAGTAAGGTTGATCAAGAAATGGTGACGCAATGGGTGCGCGATCTCGTGATCGTCAAAACCTTTATTGGTTTGCGATTTCAAGAGGCCGTGTTGAAAAAGATTGCTGAACGCTATAAGGCAACGTATCGAATGGGAATGCCGGAAGATGAGGGTAAGGGCATTGACGGGTATATTGATGATGTGCCAGTCTCTATCAAACCGACAACATATCAAGCCAAGCGAGGATTGAATGAACAGATAAATGTACCATTCATTTTTTACTCCAAGAAAAAGGACGGCATTGTTGTTGAATTTGATGAAAAGGTCTTAAGCATGCTATTAGAAAAATAAGAAAATTTTTAATATTGCGAGGAACGAATGAACATCAACGACATCTACTCCAAATCCCGCGCCGGCGAGCGCCTCACGCGCGAGGAAGGCTTGGCGCTGCTGCGCGAAGGCGAGCTGTTGGAAATGGGCGCCATTGCGGAAGAGTTCCGCTATCGCAAAAATCCGAATCCGTGGATCACGTTCGTCGTCGACACCAATCCGAATTACACGAACATCTGCAATGTTGATTGCATCTTCTGTGCTTTTTATCGCCACGAAGGCGAAGAAGGCGAATACACGTATTCCGTCGATCACATGATTCAGAAATTCAAAGAGTCGGCGCAAAAAGGCGTGACGACCGTGCTCTTGCAGGGCGGCGTGAACCCAAAATTGCCGTTCGAGTATTATCTCGAAATGGTGCGCCGCACGCGCGCGGAAGTGCCGGAAGTGCATCCGCATTTCTTTTCAACCTCGGAAATTCTCGGCATGGCGGCCGTCTCCGGCTTGTCGGTGCGCGAAGTGTTGCGCCAGTTGAAAGACGCCGGCCTCAACACCATTCCCGGCGGCGGCGCGGAGATTCTCTCGGATCGCGTGAAGCGAAAAATCAGCCATAAAAAAGGCAGCTCGGCGGATTGGCTGGAGGTGATGCGCGAGGCGCACTGGCTCGGCTACAAAACCACCGCGACGATGATGTACGGCCATCTCGAAACCGACGACGATATTATCGAGCACCTCGAGGTCGTGCGCCAATTGCAGGACGAAACCGGCGGCTTCACCGCGTTCATTCCGTGGAGCTTCAAACCCGGCAACACGCCGCTGGAAAAAATCATTCCGACTTACGCGACGCCGACGCGCTATTTGCAGATGCTCGCCGTCTCGCGCATTTATCTCGACAACGTTCCGCACATTCAAGCCTCGTGGTTTTCGGAAGGAAAGAAGATTGGGCAAGTCGCATTACATTTTGGCGCGGATGATTTTGGCGGAACGCTGCTCGAAGAGAACGTTCACGCTGCGGCAAATTTTGTGAATAAAACCTCGACGGAAGAAGTGATCACCCTCATTCAAGAATCCGGTTTCGTTCCGGCGCAGCGGACGACGTTGTATGATATTTTGAAAGTTTATGAGAGTTAAAAAATGGAAACGATTACCATTACACTTCCCTCAACTTTAGCCGCACAAGCTCGCTCGCTTGCAGAAGTGCGGCGCCAAAAGCTGCCTGATTTTCTGCTTGCTGAATTGCAGCGCATATTGGAGAAAAAAGATGGCAGGCGAATGATACGCACTGATCGTCAAAAGATTGATCGGGCCTATCTGCGGACAATATCCGACCAAGAGGTGATAAAGCTGGCAAATTCACGGATGGAAAAGTGGCAGGCATTGCAAATGCATCGCTTGATTCATTTGGCTGGAACTCGGACGCCTACGCCGGAAGAGCAAAAGATTATTGATGCTTTGCTCGAAATTCATAATGAGCTTGGGATTAAAAAAGCCCTGGGCATTGCAGAAGCTATTCGTCGAGGACTATTGCCTCCAGCCAGCGATCTTTATTGGAGCGCCCCCCGTCGAAAATTGTCGCCAAGGAAGCTGAAATGATTTCGGCGAAAACTTGGCGGCAGATACAACAAACATTCAAATGGCAATCGGAGGCTATCCGCCAAAACTCATTTAGGGCCATATGATACCATCATTCCGCCACTCTCGCATTCACTCCGATCTTCACCTTGTCAGCATCGATTACGCAACGGAAGCCGAGCCACGTCGCGCCATCGACGGTTTCCGTCGTCGTTTTACTTGTCCATCGGACGGTGGTGCGAACCAACGCGAGGCTATTGGTAAAACATCCGCCGCGCATAACCGGACCGCGATGCTTGGTGCCGATCCATTCGCCCTCACACATCTCCCAAACATTGCCCGCCATATCGACAAGTCCGTACGGGCTGGCGCCGCCTTTATACGTTCCCACGGGCACCGTGCGTCGGAGTCCGATTTCCGCCGAATTGCAGTTGCCGGCGCTAAAATTGTTTCCCCACGGCCACAAACGTTTGTCCGTGCCGCGCGCCGCTTTTTCCCATTCCGCTTCGGTGGGCAGACGTTTGCCGGCCCATCGGGCATAGGCGCGGGCATCATCCCAGCCGATACCGACTGCGGGTTGATTGGGTTGATTCCACAGCGAATTTTTTCCAAATTGCGGCTGGCGTTGATAACGGGCGGCTTTCAAAAATTTCTCGTACCGGGCATTCGTCACCTCATAAACTTCGATATAAAAAGCTCCGGTTGTGGCGCGCATGTTTGCCGGCAACCGAACTTCGGATTGCACGGCAAACAGAGATTGCCGGTCAATGTGATATCTCTTTTGCAAAGCCTGCAAATCACCGACGCTGATGCCAAAAGCAAATTCGCCTGCCGGCACCAATCGCATTAATGCGCCATCGGGTTTCGTGATGATCGCCTCGGGCAATTGCGGCGCGGCGGTTTCTGAAATAAGTTTTGCCGGTTGCCCCAAAACGGCCATGAGCACCGCCAAAATAAAAACCAGCGCCATGCCGGCATAAATAAGAACTCGCATACGCTTTGCCATTTTTCTCTCCTACCTTAAGACGATCTCGAAGCTTTGCAGGGTGATTTGGATTGGCTTGATCGCTTTGCGTTTGCCTTGCTGCGCTTTGATTTGAAATTCGTCTTTGGGGCCCTGAATGAGGATGTTTTCAAAAAAGAAAGTACCCTCGGTGGGGTCGGCTTGTTTCTGTTTAATCACGGTTGAATCCCCTTGTGTAACCATGACGGTGATCGGCTCGGCGTCGCTCAGAGAATCCGGCGCCGCGTCATCGGCCACTCTGGCTTCGCCGGTAATGCTCAAAAACAATGGCGTTGATTCCGCGGTGGCTTGCAAAATTTCCGGTTTCCAAACCATCACGCCAATGGGAGCAAGCGTTTGCAGAATGCCGAGCAGAAGCAGCATGACTAACGTATTGACTTCGACATCGAGCTTGCCCAGGAGATTGAGCTTCTGCCGGCCTTTGGAATCCTGGATTTTTTTTCCAAGAAAAACGGTGAGGATGATCGCGAAGCTCAACAAGACTCCGGCGATCGTGATAATAAACATTAAAACACGCAGCGTCATCATTTCCCTTCCTTCCTTTTCAGAAAACTGATTTTGGAAAATGAGGAATCAAATTATTTCGCAAAAATTTTCTTGAAGAACGCCTGCATCTCCTCCCACGATTTTTTATCCGCCGCAGCGTTGTAAGCAATGGGCATCCCAAATTGTTTGGCGTAATTATCCGCGTCGGGGTTGGTGAAGCCGTGCTTCGCGCCCGGATAGGCGATAAACTTAAAGTCGACTTTCGCGTCGGCCATTTCTTTTTTGAGGCCGTCGATTTGCTCCTGGCTGATGAACGCATCATCCGCGCCGTGGCACACCAAAACTTTCGCTTTGACTTTTCCCGCCTGCGCTGGCGTTTGGGTAGCGTAGTTGCCGTGAAAACTCACAACGCCTTTCAGATCAACATCAAAACGGGCCATGTGTAAAACCACCGCGCCGCCGAAGCAATAGCCGATCGCGGCAATACGTTTGGAATCGGTGTTGGGTTTTTTCTTCAGTAAATCCAGCGCCGCCATAAATCGCGCTTTGGCGCTTTCCATATTTTGCATCACCGCGCCGGCAAACTTTCCGGCATCATCGGGATGCGCCGCTTGTTTGCCATCGCCGTACATATCAACCGCGAGCGCGATGTAACCCAACTCGGCCAACATGCGGGCCCGTTTGCGCGCGTATTCATTGTGTCCCCACCATTCATGCACGACCAGCACGCCGGGACGTTTTCCTTTTATAGCATCGTCATACGCGAAATAGCCCTTCATTGTCACGGCCCCAGCGCTGTAGGTGACTTCTTCATGCTTTATATTCGCATGGGCTGAAAGCCAGGTCGTTAACAGGACGATGAATGCGATACGAATTGATTTCATGTCATTTCTCCTTAAATATACTATTTTGTGATGTCTTTGAATTTTAGCGAATCATTTCTTGATTTGCTGTGAATAATATAAAAGAAATGTGCTAGCCTGTCAAGAGAAAGTTGTCACAAAAAAACGAGTTTTGATTTTTACTGTCCGTTCGTGAACACCGACTGTTATGCCAGCGGACAGCGCTTCGCTTTTTTCCTATCCAAAAATTTAACCTAACCTGTTAAAAATTTAGCATCGGCATACTTGTTGAGGCTTTTGCGTATGGCTTAGTGGGTATTTGCCCAATTTCTTGGCTGAATTAAATCATCACGAGAGAAATTATGGATCGTCAGATTGAAAAAAAGAAATGGCCGCCGAAGAGGATTGCGCTGTTTGCAGGCGGCGGATTATTTTTTTTGTTTGTGATTTACACTTTCATCTTAGGTGACACCAGTTCCAAGCTGACCGTCGAGGCGGAGAAAATCACCATTGCGGCGGTGGCGCGCGGCCCGTTTCAGGAGTTCATTCCGGTCACTGGCTCGGTGCTGCCGATCAAGACGATTTATCTGGATGCGGTTGAAGGCGGGCAGGTTGAAAAAATTTTCATCGAAGCCGGCAGCATGGTGAAAGCAGGCGACAAAATTTTGCAGCTCGCCAACACCAATTTGCTGCTCGACATCATGTTTCGCG
>Ga0247727_10006045_pt1 | contig 24020 bp, 19 predicted proteins | sample WisWelCaveWW1625_FD_202498 | JGI IMG/M metagenome (GOLD analysis project Ga0247727, IMG submission 202498) | Biofilm microbial communities from Wishing Well Cave, Virginia, United States - WW16-25 | ecosystem: Environmental > Aquatic > Deep subsurface > Groundwater > Cave microbial mat | place... | reverse complement strand
TCGCTCGATAACCCACGCACCGGGCCGCAGGGCGGCGGACAGGGGCCAGGGTCGGAGCGGTTCGCGCTGGCCCAGTTACTCGGTGCGTTCGCCCAAGATTCCGAGGCGGGAGTGCGCGTCTCGCGCGCCGGCGGGTTCGGCGGCAGCGAAGAGTCGCCCGCGCAGAAGGCCGGCATCGAAGAGGGGGATATCATCAAGGCGATTGAAACGAAGGAAGTCGCCAACTCCGAGAAACTGCTCGAAGAACTGCGCACGAAAAAGGCCGACGACAAGGTAGTGCTCACGATCGAACGCGAGCGCGAAGGGAATAAGGAGGAGAAGAAACTCACGCTCACGATCGAAGAACGCGGCGGGGCCGGCGGACCCGGCACGCGCAGCCGCACGCGGCCCAACGGCGGCACCTACGGCGGGCAGCAGGAGAATCTTCAGAATCATCAAGGGCCGGACGGCCACCTGTACGGCGGCGTCTATCGATCGGCCGACGGCGGCGAAACCTGGACCCGCATCAATAGCCTGAATCCGCGGCCCATGTACTTCAGTTTGATCCGCGTCGATCCGCAGGACGAGCGATTCATCTACCTGGGCGGCGTGTCGCTGCACAAATCGAAGAACGGCGGCAAGACGTTTTCCGCCGACGGCGGGGCCGGCGTCGTTCACCCCGATCAACACGCGATGTGGGTCAATCCCAAGGACGGCCGGAACATCCTGGTCGGCTGCGACGGCGGGTTTTACGTTTCCTACGACCGCATGATGAAGTGGGACTTCCTGAACCACGCGGCGATCGGCCAGTTCTATCACGTCGCCATCGACTCGAAGTACCCGTACTGGGTCTATGGCGGCCTGCAAGACAACGGCACGTGGGGCGGCCCGGCATTCAACGCTCGCAGCTACGGGCCGATCAATGAGGAATGGATCGCGGTGGCCGGCGGAGACGGCTTCGTCGTCCGCGTCGATCCGTTCGATTCCGACCTGGTCTACTATGAGAGCCAAGACGGCGCGATGGGCCGCCGCAATCTTCGCACGGGCGAGCAAGCGTCAATCCGACCGCGGCCCCCAGCACGGCGCGAAGGAGAACAACGCCCGCCCCAGTACCGCTGGAACTGGAACACGCCGTTCATTCTCTCCAGCCACAATCCCGGCATCTTCTATTGTGCGGGAAACTACGTCTTCCGTTCGGTGAAACGCGGCGACGACCTGAAAGTGATCTCGCCCGAAATCGCCCGCACCGGCCGCGGCACGGGCACGGCCATCGCCGAATCGCCGCGAAACCCCGACGTGCTCTACGTCGGCACCGACGACGGCAGCCTGCTCGTCTCGCGCGACGGCGGAGCCAATTGGACGAACGTCGCCGACAAGGTGGGGCTGCCCGGCCCCCGTTGGGTTTCGACGATCGAGCCGTCGCGATTCGCCGACGGCCGCGTCTATGTCGCGTTCGACGCCCACCGGTCTGACGACGACGAGCCGTACGTCTACGTGAGCCAGGATTACGGCCAGACGTGGAACTCGCTCCGCGCGAACTTGCCGTGGGGATCGACCCGCGTGCTGCGTGAGGACATCGTGAATCAGAATCTGATCTACTGCGGCACGGAGTTCGGCATGTGGGCATCGGTCGATCGTGGCAAATACTGGACACGACTCAACAACAACCTGCCGACCGTCGCGATCCACGAAGTCGCGATCCATCCGACGGCCGGCGAGATCGTGGTCGCCACGCACGGCCGCAGCCTGTGGGCGCTGGACATCTCCGCGCTGCGGCAGATGTCTACTGAAATCATCACGGCCAAATCGCACCTGTATCAACCGAACACCGTGGTCCGGCTCAAGCCTGAGCCGTCTCGCCAGTCGATGTACGGCACGGGACACCGCCGCTACTACGCCACCAATCCGCCGCGTGGGGCTCAGATCTACTATTCACTCACCGAGAAGGCCGAAAAAGCGTCGGTGAAAATCATCGACTACACCGGGCGCACGCTTCGCGAACTGCCGGGCAAGACCGAGCCGGGCCTGCACGTCGTGGCATGGGACCTTCGCCCCAGCCAAACTGGCCCTGGCGGAATCGCCGCAGGGAGTGGCGGTCGAGGCGGGGCCGGTCGAGGCGGACGCGGCGGCCAGGGAGCTGGTGGTGGCGAACAACAACCCGCCGCCGCAGGACAGTCCGCTCCACCTGCCACGCAATCCGGCCAAACCACAACCGCTGAACCGCCGCGCGAAGGCACAGCGGCCGCTCAAGCGGCAGCCCCAGCAACTGGTCAACCCGCTACGCCTCCCGCCGGCCAACCCACCGCTCAACAGCGCGGGCTCGGCGGACAAGCCCAACAGCGACTGCCCACCGTGCTCGCCGCCGGCATGTACCGAGTTGTTCTAACCATCGACGGAAAGGAACTCGCCACATCGCTCAAGATCGAAGGCGACGCCGTCACCGGCGGCGGCTTCGGCGGCGGCGATGAGGATGAAGGGGTTGAGATGATCCGCGAGATCATTCATCAGTAATTCGCTGGGATCGCCATTGGAGGATCACAATGCTCGGAGTTGCACCGTTCATTTTTGGCTCGACCGTGCTCGGGCTTGCTGCCTGCGTTCTGGCACAAGAGCCAACGGAAAAGAAGCCAGCCGCCGCGGAGAATCCGGCTCCGACTGCTGAGGCTACCGTGCGGAAATCGAGCTACTCCCTTCCGCCGGGATTCGCCGGCTACCTGACCGTCGAATCGGCGATCACGACCAAAATTGATCCGTCGCGAAACACGAAGTCGGTTCAGCCGGGTTATCTCGGCATCAGCTTGGACACGGACGGCGGCGGCAATGTGGTGGTCGCGGCCGTGGCGGACGCCGTGATCATGGTGGAATACCCCGACGTGAAGCACAGCGACAAGACGCACACGCAAGTTTGGTCCGACTCGTTCTTCAGCACCGGCACGTACACCGGCAAGCACAGCTTGGGCCAGCAAGTCTTCGGCAGCTTGAACGATTACTTCCGCGAGCAATCGTTCGGCAAGCTCCGCGTCGAGGGCAAGGTGTTCGACTGGATCGAGGTTTCGAAGAAGCGGGTCGATTACCAGCAGGGCACGAGCAAGACTCCGTTCCTGACCGAGTCATTGGATAAGCTGCTCGCGCGCGACGGCAAGGACGTGCTGAAAGATTTCGACGGCCTGATGTTCATTTACGCCGGCGGCCGAGTGCCGGGCACGAACCGCGGGGCACTATACTGGCCACACCGTGCAAACGTCACCTATCAAAACAAACGCTGGCCGTACTTCATCGTGGACGAGGGCGGCGACCGCATGCAGAACATCAGCGTCTTCTGCCACGAGTTTGGCCACATGCTCGGCCTTCCCGACCTGTACGCCCGGCCCGAGGCCCCCGGCTCGGAAGGGCTGGGAATGTGGTGTGCCATGTCGAACCAAGCCGGCGGCGGCCGACCGCAGCATTTTTCCGCCTGGTGTAAAGAGCAGCTCGGCTGGATCGACCCGGCCGTCATCGACCCGACCGTGAAGCAGAAGCTCATCTTGGCACCCGTCGAAGAGTCGCCGCGGGAATGTTTCAAGGTGCTCGTCCGTCCCGACGGTAGCGAGTACCTGCTGCTCGAAAGCCGGGCCAAGAAAGGCTTCGATGAGAGCATCCCGGCCGACGGCCTGTTGATCTGGCGCGTGGTTCAGCGCCGGCCCATTCTCGAAGAATCGCACGGCGTCGCCGGCCCGGTCGGCCCGCAAGTGTTCTCCGGGTCCGTGCCGTATCCGAGTGCCGCCAACGGTTCCTTCACGCCCTACACGACACCGTCGAGCCGCTCGCAACTCGGCGGGGGCCTGCCCGTTTACATCACCAACATCCGCCGCCTCGACGGCGGCCGGATCGGTTTTGAAATTGGGTATGAGTACCAGTAGGAATCTTGCGTTGCAGCTCAAACGTAGCCGAGCCGATATCAGGAGCTGAAATCGCCTGGGAAAACCAGTAGGACACCAACTGCCTGACGTCATACAACATGCGATATTCAAAAGGCACGCCGTTTTATCGGTTGCTCGCGACACGATACGACGCCTCGCGCGAAGAAGAGGCGATCGAGATTCTGGACAGTCATCCTGAAACCGCGCGGCTGGAATGGCCAGGACCCGACACGAACTGCCAACCATTCGTGCAGGGTAGCACAGCACTGCATTATGCCGCCAACGACGGAAGGCTGAGGCTCGTGCGTCGGCTCATCGAGTATGGAGCGGACGTGAATGCTTCCAATGCATGCTGGTATCGATCAGTGCTTTCCTGGGCGGCAAACAACGCACGAGTCGAGACGATCAAATTCCTTTTGACCAACAGTGCGAGGCCGGATTCGCTCGACGCATTGCACGCGGCGGCATGGGGCGGCTCAGATAGGGGCAATGGCCATGAACGAGAATTTGCCGAGGCTATCAAGCTACTTGTCGAGGCCGGAGCCGACATGAATGATCGCAGAGACTGCAAGAATCGAACTCCGCTTGCTGTCGCACTGGAAAGCGGAAACGCCGGTGCCATCGAGTTTTTGCGGACCCTTGGAGCATCCGAGAAGTGAACTCCATAAACCACGATAACGCGACCCAAGCGGCGAGGTCTCGCAGGCCTTCGCGGTGCATTCGATTCCTTTGAAATCGAAGGAAAGAAAACAGAAAAGGTGTCAGGAACTTTTAGCTAAAAAGGTTCCTGACACCTTTTTCCTTCTCATTCCCCGAAGGCTCAACGCGAGACGATACGTCCGTAATCAAGTGGAAAGCCGTGCAATCGTAGAATGAAGCTGTTCGCTGATCCGCCGCATCTGGCTCGATTTGTTCAGCACGTAGAAATGGATTCCGGGCACACCGCGCCGGAGCAATTCTGTGGCCTGGGCCGCGCACTGGCGGATGCCGATTTCTTCGGCGGCCGGGTCGTCGTCCTCCGCAACGGCCAGTTCTGCTTCGAGGGCCGGCGGAATCTTCGAGCCGCACATCGAGGTGATGCGGCGGATTTGTTTGGCAGACTGGATCGGCAAGAGGCCGGGAACGATCGGCTGCGTGATGCCGATTGCACGGGCGGAATCGACGAAACGGAAGTAGTCGGCGTTGTTGTAGAACAGTTGCGTGATGATTACATCAGCGCCGGCGGCCACCTTGCGCTTGAGATTGGCCAGATCGGTTTTCGTGTCGGGTGCTTCGATATGTTTTTCCGGGTAGCCCGCGACGGCGATGCCGAAAGTGAGGAATGAGGAGTGAGGAGTGAGGCGTGAGGCGTAAGGAGTGCTGACTGACTGACCGGTTAGGTTCTGTTGCTCCCAGTGTCGGATGTGGGCGACCAGGTCGTTGGCGTGGGCGAAGCCGTCGGGCGGTGGAGTGAATTGGGTTTCGCCTTTCGGCGGGTCGCCACGAAGGGCGACGATGTTCTCGATGCCCGCGCGGCGAATGTCTTCTAACATGCGGTCGATGTCGGCACGCGACGAGCCGACGCAGGTCAGATGGCATGCACAGGTCATGGCGAAATCGCGTTGGATAATTGTGGCAATTTCGAGCGTGCGGTCACGCGTCGAGCCGAGTGCTCCGTAGGTGACGGTCATGAACGTGGGGCGAAGTTCGACAAGTTCGGGTAACACGCGGCGGAGATTGTCCATCCCAGCGTCGGTTTTGGGCGGGAAGACCTCGAACGAAATGACCGGCCCGGTGGACCGGGTAAAGTATTCGGGGAATCGCATAAGGTTGAGCCAACCTATCGGAAAACACTTTTTGAGGCGAGGCCAACTAATCGCTCGCACTTCAAAGAATGATTCATTAAGATACAAGCCCTGCGGAGAAGGCGGCCACACCGAAACAAATTCACCAAATTCAGTCCAGGAGTCATTCGATGACTAAGAAGCACCTGACCCGTCGGAACTTTTTGAAGACAGCCGCTGCCGGTTCGGCTGCGGCCGGCGCTGCCTCCAGCGTTTTCGGCGCGGCGCCGTCGCGGGTACTCGGTGCCAACGAGCGCATCAAGATCGGCATCATCGGACCGGGCGGCCGAGTGGCAGGGTACAGCGACGCGATGCTCGAAGGACACATGCGGCACCTGTGCGGCAGTTCGAAAGAAGGCAAAGCATTTCGCCGCAAATTCGACGTCGAGATCACCGCGGTCTGTGATGTTTGGGACTATCGCACGGAACGGGCCGCCGCGATGGCCGAGAAAGAATCGGCCCATGCCGTTGAAGCCGCCACAAATCCGGAGGATCCCAAGGACTCCAAAGCGCCTCTGAAGGGCGGTGCGTTCAAGGTAACCAAGCACAACCGCGACTACCGCAAACTGCTCGACGACAAAAACGTCGACGTCGTGCTGATCGGAACGCCCGACCACTGGCACGCCAGGCAGACGATCGACGCCGCCGCGGCGGGCAAGGACGTGTACTGCGAGAAGCCGATGACACACACGATCGACGAGGCCCGGCAGGTGTGCGAGGCGATCGCGAAACACAAGCGCGTGATGCAGGTCGGCGTGCAGTCGATGTCCGACCCGCGCTGGCGTGCCGCGAGCGAGCTGATCAAAGCCGGCAAGATCGGCCATGTGATGCAGGCCCACACCAGCTACTACCGCAACTCCGCCGTCGGCCAGTGGCGCTACTACAAACTGACCGAAGACATGACGCCGAAGTCGATCGACTGGAAGATGTTCCTCGGCACCGAATTCGGCCTGGCCCCGGATCAGCCGTTCGACCGCGCGGTGTTTCAACAGTGGCGTTGCTACTGGGACTTCGGCGGCGGCATGTACACGGACCTGTTCGTACACCAGCTTTCGCACCTGATCGCGGCAATCGGCGTGCGGTTCCCGCGTCGCGTGGTCGGCGCCGGCGGCTTGTACATGGAGTACGACGGCCGCGACGTGCCCGACGTGGCGACGGTCGTAGCCGACTACGACGAAGGCTGTCAGGTGATCATCACGGCCACGATGTGCAACGACTACCCGATCGAGGAGATCATCCGGGGCCACACGGGCACGATCAAGTTCCTGGCCGGTCGCGACGATGGCTTCAAGCTGATGCCGAACTATCCGGCGAACCGGCCCGGCAAGCCCGCCTATCCGGGCGAGGAGCCTGAGGGGACCCAACACGTCAAGACGGGTAGCCCGCCGCCGGGCACCGACGAGACCGTGCAGCACTGGATGAACTTTCTCGAATGCTGCCAGTCGCGCAACCACGAGACCAACAACACGCCCGAACTCGGTTACGCCGCGATCGCGACCGTGAACCTCGGCACCCAATCGTATCGCGATGGCAAAGCGTACTTCTGGGACTCCAAAAACAACCGCTCCTCGCTCGCTGACACAAGTTGGGCGAATGCGTGGGAGAAGCGCTCGAAGTCGCGCGGCAAGCCGAACCAAGTTGCCGGCTGGAAGGCGGGCGACACCGGCAGCCTGCTCGAACCACCCGACTACCAGAAGCTCGCCGGCCCGTGGATGGACGGCAAAGACCCGGCGGCTATATCCGGTGGTGGCGGCAAGTAGTTCAGAATCGTCGCAAGGAAAGAAATTGGAAGTAGCAGCGATGGGACTGATTCACACACAACTTGAATTATTGAACGGGGGCGATCTGGAGCTTTCCCGACGCGGCCTGCTCAAATCCGATCAAGTGCGGACCATGACCGTGACTGCTCTCGTGGACTCCGGCGCGGACATGTTGGCGATCAACGAGAGCGTTCGTGATCAACTGGGACTGTTCAAGGTCGAGGAACGCCTGGCCGAGCTGGCGGATGGCAGCTTTGCGACCTACGACGTCGTGGGTCCCGTGGAAGTTCGGTTTCCGCATCGTCGCTGTAGCGTAGATGCGATGGTACTGCCGGGGAACGCCGAGGTCCTCTTGGGTTCCCTTCCAATGGAAGACATGGACCTTGTGATCGAGCCGAAGAGCGAGACCGTCCGCGTGAATCCCAGCATGCCGTACATCTCCAAGAAGTCGATGAAATGAGCGGCCATCGCGCGAGGAAAAACTCGCCGGCCCGTGGGTCAGCGGCAAGGACCCGGCGAACGTGTCTGGTGGATAGTCGAAGGCAAATCACGGCCATTCGGCACGCTCGATGAGTTTTGAGGCTGGAGGGAACGCAACGATGAGCACAGTCCCCATGACGACGATCGGTGACCTGCTGGAACAGTTGGGAGACATCCCAGCGCAGCGGGTTCGTCTTCAGCCCGCCCCGGGGACGGCGACCGAACGCGACGTCATCGAGATCGAGGCGCGAGAGAACCGACTCTGCGAACTCGTCGATGGAGTGCTAGTGGAGAAAGCGATGGCGTATTATGAATCGCGAGTGGCCGGTTTGATCTTCCATTTCATCGAAGACTATCTTGAAGATCATGACGAAGGCATCGTGGCCGGGGCCGACGGCATGATGCGGCTGGCGCCCGGTCTGATACGGATTCCCGACGTTTCGTTCATCTCATGGAAGCGACTCCCCAACCGCCGCGTGCCGCGTGGCCCGTTCGCCCGGCTTGGGCCTGACCTGGCCGTGGAGGTTCTGACCGAGGGAAATACGGAAAAGGAGATGGAACGAAAGGTCCACGAGTATTTCACGGCCGGAGCCCAAGTCGTATGGCTGGTCGATCCAGACACACGCACCGCCGCAGTCTACACCAGCCCCGACGAGTACACCGTGCTTCACGAACGCCAGGCGCTCACGGGGGGCGACTTGCTACCGGGGTTCACCCTGCCACTACGCAAGCTCTTCGCCCGCGCCGAAGGCCGACGCGGTCGGTGAGTAGGCCGCCAGACGCGTGGTCGGCACTAACCGGCGAAAGTCACTCGTGAATAATTTGCCCGATGGCTGCTTTCGGTTTCCGAGTGGTTATCCGATAATTGAGTTCACGCCCCCGACCCAACCTCGGGGGCTTTTGTTTTTGGAGCCGGCACTCGCCATGAATTCCGAACTCCCGCCCTCGACCGATCAGGTACTGATTCTGTCGCCACAGAATAAAGCAGCCCACCAGCCGCTTGGTTTCAAAGCGAAATGGAGCCGGCGGCTGGCCGTGATCTCCGTTTTGTTGTGGGGCTTGCCTTGTGTGATTGGATTGGGACCGTCGGCGCTGAGTCTTGTCACGGGAGAACACTTTCATCCGTGGACGAAGTGGTTTCAACTTGTACTCTACACGGCGATGTTTGGCTCGGTGGGTCTGCAGGCCGCGGCAATTGTTTTGGGCTTGCTGGCGATTCGCGAGATCGATGGGGCTGCTGGCCGGATCGGCGGCCGACCAATTGCCAAGTCCGGTATCACGATCGCCGGCGTTTCATTTCTAGTGTTTGCGGCGATCTGCAAACCAAGCGGCGAGGCACAAGAGGCGGCGTATCGGACTCAGTGCAAGTGCTACCTGAAGCAGATTGGGCTGGCGATGCACAACTACCATGACGCTTGTGGTTGCTATCCACCCGCTGCGATTTGCGATGCCCAGGGCCAGCCGCTTTTGAGTTGGCGAGTCGTCATTCTGCCGTTTATCGAGGAGTACAGCTTGTACAAAGAGTTCCATCTCGATGAACCGTGGGACAGTCCGCACAATTTGCCGCTGGTTCAACGAAGGCCGGCGCAGTTTCATTGTCTGTCGGATAAGACCTTGATCGATACCGCGTCGAGTTATGTGATCGTGATCGGCAAGGAAACCTATTTTCCTCCGCAAGGCCAGGTTCGAGTGCAGGACGTGAAGGATGGAACATCGTTGACGGTGATGGTCGGTGAGAAGTTGAACAACAAGGAGCCGTGGACGAAGCCGGATGAGTTGTTCTTCGACGATACGTTTAATGGTCCGAGCCATTTCAGTAGTGCCCACGACAAAGGATGGCAGGTGTTGATGGGCGACGGCACTGCGCGATTTCTCAGCAATAACACCCGCCCTGAGATTGCCCGTTCGATCATGACGATTGCCGGTGGCGAAATGGTGGATGAAGATGATTTCTGAGGGTGCTGATCAAAAAGAGTTCCGTTCCTTTCTTTGCGTAGCAGTGTAATGGAGATCGCAGATGAGGATCGCGCTGGGTTGTGCCAAGTGCGGGGCACGCATGGAATTTGAGGTGGCGGATGCCGGCCGGTCGGCCAAGTGCCCTGCGTGCCGGGAGGAAATTCAGATTCCGCTGCGGCTAAAACCATGTGCCGGTTGCCGACGGCAGGTGGCGAGGGAGTTGGTGACCTGTCCAGCTTGTGGGAGCGACCTGACTCTTGGATCTCCGGCCGAAACCAAGGGTGGCTGGGGTCGAGTCTTCGAGCCCCCGGCGGAACCAGGTGCTGCCATATCAAAACCACCCGGAACTCAGAGTTTCGAACCGAACTGCTTGCCGCCAAACAAAAACTCTTACTCAACTTTGGGAGAATTGGCCGAAGTAGACGGGGGAGTGGGCGGAGGGACGAGCGGCAAGGCGATTTGGAGTTTGGTGCTTGGCCTTATCTCTCTCTGCATCCTGATCGCCTGCTTCACCGGAGTGCCGGCCATTGTTTTGGGGTTATTCGCACACAATGACATACGGCGTGCGGCGGGTCGGCTCAAGGGTCATGGCATTGCCACGGCCGGAATTCTCGGCGGCGCGATCGGGTTGGTGTTCATCCCGATTCTGCTCGTCCTGTTCTTACCGGCGGTGCAGATGGCACGCGAGGCCGCTCGGCGAAGCCAGTGCCAGTATAATCTCACGCAGATTGGTTTGGCGTTCGAGAGCTATCACGACACGTGGGGTTCGTTTCCGCCGGCGTTCTCGACTGATGCCACGGGCCGGCCGCTCTTGAGCTGGCGGGTGCTGATTTTGCCCCACGTCAACGAATCGCAACTCTACGCGGAGTTCAACCTGGATGAGCCGTGGGATAGCTCGCACAATCTGGGCGTGGCTTCAACCATGCCGGAGTTGTTTCGCTGCCCGGCGGACCCCATTTCGTTTTCCAGTCTGACCAGCTACGTGGCCATTGCAGGACCCGGCACCGCCTTTCCACGTGACCGGGCGGTGAAAATATCGGACATCACCGATAGCCTGGCGGAAACAACGATTGTGGGCGAGGTGAAAGCGGGCTCGATCGTTTGGACGCAGCCGGAGGATTTTGTTCCGGATACCGTTCTGGTCGGGACAAACCGACTTGGCAGCCATCACGCGGACGGCTGGCACATGCTCATGAGCGACGGTACGCCGAGATTCATCTCCAATACGATCGACCGAATTCTGCTCCGCGCGCTCATGACCATCCAGGGCGGCGAACTGTTGGACGCTGACTCGTTTTGACGGAGCCGCCTCAGCTTGACCGCACAGACTTCGGCCGCCAATCACTTGCGGTTGTCTGCTTTGGAATGAGCCCGTATTCTGAGCACGAATTCTCGAAAAGAGACTGACTCCAAATTCGGCGATCCAGAATGTTCACTCCCGAACACGCGGTTGGGCTGCTTGTGTTTATCGGCTTCCTGTTCAGCATCGTGGTTCATGAGTGTGCCCATGCGATCGTTGCGACCTGGTGTGGCGATGACACGGCGCGGTTGCTGGGCCGGATCACCCTGAACCCGGTGCCTCACATCGACCCGTTCATGTCGGTAATCGTGCCACTATCAATGCTCGTGATGACGCAGGGCCGGATAATATTTGGCGGGGCCAAGCCGGTGCCGGTGAACATTTATCGTTTGCGGCGACCCAGACGTGACATGGTGTGGATTGCGCTGGCTGGACCGATATCGAACGTGATGCTTGCAATTCTGTTCGTGCTGGCAGGCAATTTGTTGTACTTTGCGAATCCGGCGGAAAGCGAATTTGGCCAGCAACTGCTTAAGGTCTTAAGACGCATCGTGGGGCTCAACCTGCTCCTAGCTTGCTTCAACATGATCCCGGTGCCGCCGCTGGATGGATCTCGCGTGCTGGCCTATTTCTTGCCAAGTGACATGGCGTTGTGGCTCGCACAGGTGGAGCGGTTTGGTCTCGCAATCGTGGCGTTGCTGATCTTCTCGGGCGTGCTGGCACCTCTTCTAATGCCCGCCAGCCTTGCTACCAGTTGGCTCGTCAAACATCTGATCTTCACAGTCAACATTGTGTGAAAGGCAATTTGAATCCGTCATGGCCGTAATCCTTTCGGGAATTCAGCTGTCCGGCAATTTGCACCTTGGCAACTACTTTGGGGCCGTACAGCAATACCTCGAGTTCATCGCTCGCGGCGAACAGAGTTACTACTTTCTGGCGAACTACCACGCGCTCACGTCACTGCGCGATCGGGTGCGGTTGTTGGAATTGACTCGCAGCACGGCGGCCGACTGATCTCGCTCAGCTCGCTTTCGCTTGACACACAACGGGTATCTGGCGGGAGCTGGTTCGGTTGTTGGTTCCTGCTTTCAGGGAACCGGTCATCGCGGGATTGCTCCTGTCACTCGATTCGATTCGTCGGTATTCTCCCATGTCGCGCAAAATTGCGAACCGCCTTGTGACCAGCAGCGCGGACATTACTCGTCCTGCTTCTTGTCGGACAGTAGCCGGCCACTCGCGTCAATCTGAAACGCGGTCGGTTCGGATCTTGAGGAAATCGACCAGCGGTCAAGCACGGCCGAGACGCGAAATTCGCCCTTGGGTTTGTCCGGGATACGCCACACGGCGGTCCATTGCCCGGCGCGGCCGGGGTTGCAGTCGAGCAGGGCAAGTTCGTTCGCGCCGGAGGCATCAGTGATCCGGGCTTGGGGCATTGGGGTGCGCTGAACGGGCGGCGGGGGATTCACATGTTGACCGTCCAGCGCTTTGAGTTCGAGGATCAGGGTGAGCGTGTGTGTGTCAGGGTTGGGCTGAGACACGATGAATCGGGCGTCGATCGGCGGCCCGAGCGGCAGTTTCGCGCGGCTGCCCGCGGGAACCTCCAGAATCGACGAGTGGGTCCACGGGGCTCCGGGCATGCGATAGAACTGCCAATCACGCCCGGCCGTGTCTTTGAAAGTGAAGTTCGACTGGAGCACGACGTATCGGCCGGCCGGCACCGTCACGGACTCACCGCTTGTCGAAACGTGCAGCACGTCCGCCCGACGATTGTCCGCCCTAACCAATCCCAGGACTAGTGAACCGACCGAACCGGTCCACTCCAGCGTGGCCGTTGGCAGGTCGGTCGGAGAAACCGTGATGCTCGTCCCATCCGATGCAATGTCGAGCGAGTACAACCGTCCTTTGACGACGATGAATCGGCCGAGAGTCATCCGCTCCGGTTCCGGGCCACGGCGGTCGTCGAACTGGCCTTCACTGTCGCGGTCAATGAGCAGCCGGTCAGGCGAGTGGCCGAATCTGGCTGCATTCTGGTTCTGCTCTGCGTCAGCCTCGCCCACTTGGTCTTCCTCTTGGGAACCGGTCCGGGGGAGAAGGAACGAGTTGGTGGAGTACACACCGTCGCCGTTTGCATCCGACACGCCCACCAGCAGCTTTTCGTCGCCGAACTGGACGCGGCCCATGTAGTAACCCATGTTCGTCAGCGATATCACGAAGTCGGGTCGCTTGCGATTGGACCTTTGCGTCGCCTCGGCCACTGCCGCGGGCTGTACGAATCCGCCAATCAAGTCACTCGACATCTGGGCCGGCACTCGCAGCGATGACGGGTAGATCTGGACGGTGAACCACTGCGGCGACCGATCGATCGACCCATTGGCCTGCTTGCGGCTGGCCACATCGATGCGAAACGGGCCAAACGTACTCGGCTCGCGCCCCGGCTCGATGCGCTCCCGGTTGTCGAACCGCTCGTTGCGGTCCAGATCGACGTAGATCACGTCGTACTGGGTCGTCGTCCCCGAGGAGCTGTCTACAGCGATGAAGAACTCCTCTGCCGGCAGGCCGAGCCGGACCCAACCGAAGATCGGCTGCGGGGACTTCCACTGTCGGCCCTGAATTCTGTCGGGCAACTCGTCGAGCAGATTATTGTCCCAGAAGAAGGGATACGACTGCCTGCCAACCTCATCCTCCGGCTTGTGAGTGAGGCGATACTTGAGCGGAGCTGCTCGCGGCGGCTCGTCCGCGTGCACGGACACGATTAGCCAGGGCACGATGATCACGGTTGCGAGCAGCTTGCGCGAGAACATGATGAAATCTCCATTAGCTCAATGCCGATTACTTTCGTAACTCCGCCTCGATGGCCCCAATCAGTTCGTCATCATCGAGGCCCGCGGCGATCAGGCGACCGTCCTTGCCAACGAGGAATCGCTCGGGCAGTGCTCGAACATCAAATTCGGCAAGCAGCCCGGCGGCGTGTTCGGGCGACACATGGACTTGTTGCCAACTGATACTAAACTCCTTGATCGCCCGCTTGAGGTCGTCCAAATCTTTGTCAAGGTTTGCGCCGGCGATGACCAGATCGGTGCCGGCAAACTTCTCGTGCAGCTTCTTCGTCGTGTCCAGACCGACAAGCGAAGGTTTATTCCAGGTCGCCCAGAATTCCAGCAACAGCACTTTGCCTTGAATTCCTGCAATGCGGACATCAAGGCCTTCGGGCGTGATACCCGCGATGGGCGGGATTCGATCAGGTGTTCTGAGTCGCGCGCCGCCGTGAGGACGAAACTCGATCGCGATCCGCTGTTCGGCATGCTCCGGCTTTACGGCGAATTGTGTGTAGAGCTGGAAATCGGGATTGATCCCGCCACGGCGGAACATGACATGATAGAAACCGGCCGACAGTTCGGGCACCGCGAACTTGCCGGCCGAATCGGTGTGCAGGACCATGGAAGCCAGCACGGGCGATCGCGCCGCCGGTGCGGCCGGGTCGTCGTCTTCTACCGAATACGGCACGGCCGTCGCTCCGCCCCGTTGGCCGAGTGGCGGCTGAGTGCCTACATACGTGATGTACGTGAAGATCCCGGGCAACGGCTTGCCGTCCTTGTCGAGGAGCGTTCCGTCGAGCGAGGCACCCGGCCCGCCCAGACCGAGAACTTCAATCGTTTTGTCCGACTCAACTTCAACGAGCACGCTGCGGCGGAACTTTGTCAGTTGCTGGCCGCCGACGAAGATGAAGCCGTCATAGACTTGAACCTCGTATTGGCCCGGATTCAGTCCGCCGAACAGAAACGTACCATCGCCAGCCGTGCGACCATTGCGTTCGGAACGATAGTCCGGACGTGGGATGAGGCCGACCTGCGCGTTCGCCAGTGGCTTGCCGTCGCGTGTCGCCCGCAACAGGATGTTGCCCACTCGCGCGGCGGCTGGCGCGGCAGTCGACTTAGCTGCGGCGGCGGAAGCGGTCCTCGGCGGGGTCGTCGTGGCAGGTTGTGTCTTTACCACGGCAGTTGCTGGTTTGGCCTGCTGCACGATCCGCACAACGTACTCCTTCGTGGCCAGTACAGGCCCGATCTCGATTTCCTCCTCATACACCGGGGTCGCCGTAGAATCGTAGACCGTGAGCAACTGCTTGCCGGCGGCGGCATTGGTGATGCGGGCACGGCCACTGGAGTCGAGTGCCGCCGCAATGGGCTGGGCCGCCTGCAGCAAGCTCATGCGGCCCCCGCGGACCGTCCCCTGAAGCTGCCGAATGTCCGAGTCCGTCGGGCTCCGTACTTCGACGACGAAGTCTTTCGCCGGGTGCCCCTCGTTCGTCAGCACCCGCAATGAGATCGGGTGCGACCGTTTAAGTCCGAAGACTTGGTCCGGTTTGCCGTATTGATTGATCGGCGGCTTCAGCACGAGCGGCTCGAAGCCGTCGGCAAGAATTCGCAGCACAGCGTTCGCTGGCACCTCATTAAACTTCATCTCGAATTGTCCGTCGTCGAAGTTGACCGGCCGCTGGAACCGCCAAGTGGTGTAGCCGGAGGACGCAGTGCCCTGGTGCACTGTGATTCGGCCGAGCTGCTCGTCCGTCACTTGGTCAACGACCCGGCCGGCCACGACGAGATGCGGCACGAGCGTAAGCTGGTGATCAGCCTTGCCCGGCGTGAACTCTTGCCCGCGCAGGTTCGTGTAGTCCCGGTGCATGACGCTGAACGATGCGGTCACGTCGGTCGGAAAGTGAGTGAACCAGAAGACGCCGGTCGCGTCCGTCCGGGCCACGAGCTTGACGGTCGGCGGGTTCGTCCGGCCGAGAAAATCGTTCGCGATCATCACGCTGGCGATCGGCTTGCCCGCCGCGTCCACCACGTGGCCGCCCACCGGCTTGCCCGGCGACAGCCGAATCGTGACCGGCTCGTCCGGCTGGTTCACCGACACGACCGCCACGGCGAATCCAGGCGCGTCCACACTGACCAGCGGCGGCGGCTTAGTGCCCGAGCCGAACCGCGTGTCGGTCGTGACCGCATCCACGGTGAACTGGCCGGCCGGCCAATCACGCAATAGCACAGGCACGTTGCCGGGCCCGTAGCCAGTGACAATCCGTGCGTGCGTGACCGGGCGATCTTGATCGTCCACCAGTCGCCCGCGGACCGTGCGCGTCGCCGGGAGCTTGATCTCAAGCATCTCCGACACCGGCTCACCCGGCCGCAGCGACACCTGATGCGACCGCGTGAAGCCCGGCCAGATTAGGTCGAAGAAGGAGTAGCTCATCTCCTCCGGCCTGAGCACTGGACCAATCGTCAGCTTGCCTTGATCGTCGCCGTCGAATACGAGCGTCTGCCCGGCGTGCCGCCAGACAGCCCGAGCACCCGCCACTGGCTCGCCGCCGGCTCGCACGACGCGCGCGGCGAATTGCACGCCACGCTTCACTTTCACCTGCACGTCGCCGACCTCTCTGCCCGCGTGCTGGGCCAGGCCCTGATCGGCCCACCCCAGCGGCGTGCCATCGGTCAACTCCCACATCCCCACCTGCACCGGATAACCTTCCGCGAGCACTACGGGTGGGGTCCGGGCCATAAGCCTCCGCTCCGCGCCACGCACGTCGATATCCAGCGCGAATGACCCGTCGGCACCGATCGGCTCAAAGCGTCGCTCCAAGAACGCTCCTTGGTAGAAAGCGTCGAACCGGACATCGGCCAGCATCGCGTTCTTGATCGGTTGGCCTGTAGCATCGTCCACCAGGCAGCCGTGGAACACGGCACAATCCTCGCGCCGCGCCAGCGTCGGCGTTGTCGCGACGTGCGTGCCCGGTTCAATCACGCCCGGCCCCAGCGTCATAGAGATCACTCCGAACGGTTCGATCGCCAGCGGGCTTTGCGTCACGGAACGGAACCCCGCCTTCTCCACCGAGACGAGCACCGCACACGAGGCATGGCGACTGTCCCAACGAACGACGGCCTGACCGTCATCGCCCGTCGTCGCCTTTTTATTGCCGTCGATTTTTGTCGCCGCACCCGGCCGCGGCATTGGCCAATGGCCATTCACAAGCGCCGAGCGGTATGGCCAATTTTGTCCGTCGCCGAATTCCACCGTCACATCGGCCTTCGGGACCGTCTGGCCGGATTTGTCTCGGATGATGAGCTTGAGTTCATAAGCCGCCGGCTCCGCGAGGTCGGGCACTCGCTCACTCGACGGGGCCGCGGCGTTGGATTCCGTGGCCGAGTCGCCTGGATCGCGCGCCGCCTGGTCCTGCGGTCCAACGATCGATTCCACCCCCACTTGAGTGACTTCCGTCGCTGGCTCGGCCGCCGGCGCGGCGCGGCAGGGGAGGCTCGGTAATAACAGCAAGGCTGCAACCGCGGTCAGCAACAGTTCGATGCGTCGAAGGTGCGTGGCGCGCGGACCTGGCTCCATGATCCGTTGCAGCCGGTCTGCCACCGGCTCGACGGCCTCGGCCATGCCCAGGCCCCACGCCGGGAGCCGACGCCGCAGGCTCGCGCGGGCCAGCGTACCCAAGACGAGGTCGGCGTACTGCCGCCGCTCACAGCACTCGCGGGCCAGCACCAGGTCGTCGCAACATCGCTCGCGCTCGCGCCGAATCAACCGGCCCAGCCACCACGCGAGCGGGTTCCACCAGAGCCACGACACGAGAATGCACTGAGCCGCCGCCATCCAATGATCGCCGCGACAGGCGGTAAATCCGAAATCGTTCGTTCGCCCGCTCCGAGGCCGGGTCTCGAATCAGTCATGTCGATCGACTGAGTCGCGGGCATCGTGGAATCGCCGGTCTCGATGAGAGCAGCCGCAGACGGTGCTTCCGCCCGCGGCCCGCTCGGCGAGAAATCGAACCACGTGAACGCACCGACCGGGAATCCCGGCAGCGGCGGCATCGCCAGCTTGACCAGCAGCAAGATCATGAGTCCGTAACGCAACGGCGCCGACAGCCGACGCCGACCGAACCACACGATCGCGCCCACCACCAGGGCCGACAGCAACCCCTGCCACAGACCACGCACGAACCAGCCCCACCAGGCGTCGGCCAGTTCGGTCAGAACTCGCAAGAGGTCGCTCGTGATGATTGCGTTCATGGCAGACTCCTCTTTCGTATGGAGCGGCGCGGGGCGGCCTCCTGTTCGTCGAGCATGCGGCGCAGCTCTTGAATCTGGCGGGGCGAGAGTGGTTCGGTTTCGACCAGGGCCGAGACGAGCGACACGGCGTCGCCGGCAAAGAGGCGACGCGCGAATTTCTTCACGGCCGACGATTGGACGTGTTCCTGCTCGTGGCGGGCCTCGTAGAGAAACGCCTTGCCCCGGTCAGCCTTGCGGAACTCCACAAGTCCCTTCTGGTGCAGACGATTCAGAATCGTCGCGACGCTCGCGTGCGCCAGCGGCCGATGCGGTTCGATCGCCTCTCGAATCTCACGGGCCGTCGAGGCGCCCCGCTCCCAGAGCATCTGCAAAATGTCCAGCTCGGCCGGTCCCAGGTTCGGTAGTTCTTTCGGCATCCCTTCTCTCCTTCGTCATCGTTCGTCCAAGTCGACAGCCAGATTATCTACGCGCGTCGATATTCTCAAGGCCGAAAAACGACGATCGTCGATTTCATTTCGGGAGACCCACAGTCTTATTGTCTGGCAAGATGCCAGCCTGTATCCTGCCTGCACGCTGCGTGCTCTAACCGCAATTATTCTGATCCCCTCGCTCGCGCGTCGGGCTTGTGTAAGGAGTGGAACAATTCCGGTCGATCGTCGGGAATTTCCCGCAGCGCGTTCTTGAGCATGTTGAGCCGTCTATGCCTGTCATCCTCTCTGGTATCCAGCCGTCCGGCAACCTGCACCTCGGAAATTATTTCGGGGCCGTGCAGCAGTACCTCGAGTTCATCGCTCGCGGCGAACGGTGTTACTACTTCCTGGCGAACTACCACGCACTCACGTCGTTGCGCGATCGGGCGCGGTTGTTGGAATTGACTCGCAGCACAGCGGCCGACTATCTGGCGATGGGGTTGGACCCGGACCGCTGTGTGATCTACCGCCAGAGCGACATGCCGGAGGTGTGCGAGCTGACGTGGATTCTCTCCACGCTGACGCCGATGGGACTTTTGGAACGCTGCCACGCCTACAAGGACAAAGTGCAACAGGGCCTGTCGGCTGATCACGGGCTGTTTGCCTATCCGGTGTTGCAAGCGGCGGACATTTTGATCGTGCGCGCGAACCTTGTGCCGGTCGGCCAGGACCAGAAGCAGCACGTCGAAGTGACTCGCGACATCGCCATCCGATTTAATAACACGTTCGGCGAGGTGCTGACCATCCCCGAGCCGTACATTCGCTCCGACGTGGCCGTGGTGCCCGGCCGCGACGGACGGAAGATGTCCAAATCGTACGGCAACACGATCGAGCTTTTTGCCCCGGAGAAAGAGCTTCGAAACCAGATTTACTCGATCGTGACCGATTCGGCGACCGTGGCCGAACCGAAGGACCCCGATAAGAGTAACCTCTACGCCATCCTCAAGCTTTTCTGCACGCCGCAGGAGCAGGCCACGTGGGCCGACCGCTTTCGAGCCGGTGGGCTCGGCTACGGCGAGGTGAAAAAGGCGATCTTCGAGAAGTTCATGGATCGCTTCGGCGCGGCCCGCCGCCGTCGAGATGAGTTGGCATCGAAACCTGACTACGTCGAAGACGTGCTCAGTCGCGGCATCGCCAAGGCCCGCGCCGTCGGCCAGCCGCTCGTTCGCCAAATCCGCGACGCCGTCGGAATTCCCTATCCATAAACCGAGCGGCCCGCCGGTCGGCAACACCTATCCAGGGCGAGACACGGCATTGGCCGGCAACTCATCTTCGACTCGCCAAGAATTCTGACACGCCTCTTGATACTAGGGCTTTACATCGCAACCATAGGGTTGCTTTTGGTGCCATTCCTTGGTTGAAATCTTTCCCCAAGTCTGGAGCGGCACTGAAACGAATTGGTTGTTACAACGAAATAGCATCAGGGGGCCATTGGCATGCCAAGCGCTGTAGTCGAAACGTTGTTGGAGGTCGCGCCCGTTTTCGCCAATTTTACGGCCGCCGATCGCAAGGATTTGCTCGATTTGGTTGTGGAAGAGACTTATGCCCCGGGCCTTGAAATAGTTTCGGTGGGCGAGAAGGCGCGGAGCATGTTTGTGTTGGCCGAAGGGACGGTCGAGGTGCTGGAGACGTCGGGGGCGGATAACGGAGCGGCATTGGCTACCTTGATCCCACCTTGCTCGTTCGGCGACGTGGCATTTTTTGAGAAGAGTAAGCACTCGATTACCGTGCGAACACTGACGCCGGTTCACGTGATATCCATTGATCGCACCGGCTACGATCGGTTGCTGGAACGTCAGAGCATTGCGGCGTACAAACTGGCCCTGAACGTACTGCTCAAACTTGGCGATCAGGTGCGCCGAGTCGAGGAATGGGTGGCAGAGGAGCTAGCCAAGTCGCCCAGTATCACTCAGGCGCAGTGGTCTGCCTTTCGGGCAAAGCTCTATCAAGGATGGGAGATCTGAGTCGCGATCGAGATGGAATTACAAGCGTGCTGGCTAATCCTCAAACAAGCGACCCGCGCGTGTGTTGGTGTTCCCTCTCTCCTGTACTCAGGGGAGAGGGTTTGGGTGAGGGGTCCGCAGCGTGCATTCGAACAGAACCCCTCACCCCGACCCTCTCCCCTGAGTACAGTGGAGAGGGAGCAATTCATTGAGTGTTTGAAGGCTAATGCAGCGCCCGCTTGACGGATATTTCGGATGCTCGATAACATCGACCGAAAGACACAGTGGCCTACGGGGAGGACTTGCCATGACAATCCGATCGTCCGGGACCAAACTGGGTACCACTCACCACTCACTACTCACCACTCACTCCTTTGCGATGAAGCTCGTGCTGGTGCCGGTCGTCGCCGGCCTGTTGCTTGGCTTTCCGAGTCTGGCGAGTTCGCAGGGCCAGGGTCAGACGGTGCCGCCGAAATCAGCGGTGCCACCGGCGACCAAGAAGGGCGGGACGACGCCGCCACCGGCCGCAAAGAATCCGCCGCCACCGGCCGCAAAGAATCCGCCGCCACCGGCCGCAAAGAATCCGCCGCCGCCAGCCAACAATCCGCCACCGCCGGCTGCTCAGACCAAGCCAGCCGGTCCGCTTCCTCAAGGCCTCATTACGAGCGATGATGATCCGCGCGTGAAGGCAACGGTAGCGAGAGCTATTGCAAATTTGAGAACGAACGACCCCAGTCAGTTGCCGTCCGGCCAATTGGCATTGGTCATTCACGCGATGGCCAAGGTTCGAGAAAAGTACCCGGACCTTGTTCCCGCGGAAGACCCGCAGTTGAAGCAGTTAGTCGCCAAGCTCCGTACCTTCTGCCAAGGCGGATTCAAGCCCGAAGCAATGGGCGGTCATGACAATTACGATGCCGGCTGTGTGGCCATGGCGTTGGCCGCCGCCGATGCCCAAGAATACCAGGCGGAACTTAACTATGTTTCCCAGTACATCATGACCAAGCAGAAAGAAACGGGTGCCTGGGGTTACGAAGGCCGCGGTTCATCGGGCGATACTTCTCAGACGCAATATGCGGTTCTCGGCCTTTGGGAGGCGGCGGCGGCCAGCGGGCTGCCCATCCCCAAATCAGTTTGGGATAGAATCGCGCAGTGGTACATCAAGTCGCAATTGGCCGACGGCGGATTTGAATATCAGGCCGGTGAGGGCGGGCACGGCAGTCACACCATGGCCGTGGCCAGTCTGGGCAGCCTCTATATTTGCCGAGACCACTTACCGGGCGGCAAGCGCAAGAACACTCGCGGGCTGCTCATGCAAATCCAAGAGGGAGAACAGGCCAAAGATCCGGGCGGCTTCAGGCCCGTGACCACGCCGGATGCAATCAACGCGGCCATTGAGAAGGGCACCGGCTGGCTGCAAAACCACTTCACCTTGGACAAAGCGACGGGAGAAGGCGATGCGGGCGGCGGCCCCTGGTATTACTACTACCTCTATGCATTCGAACGATTCGGCACACTGGCAGGTATCAAACAAATCAACGGCGTGGACTGGTACGATCAAGGGGCTCGATTGATCATGGCGAAACAGGAGAAGGAGGGGCATTTCAGCGGCGGCTACAGCCCAAATATCGATACGGCGTTCGCCATTTTGTTCCTGATTCGTTCGACAAAGATTTCGGAAAAGATACACCATAAACGCATCGGCCGAGGCACGTTGGTAAGCGGGCGCGGTCTGCCCCAGAACCTGGCGGACCTCGAGCAAACCAACAGTGGGTTCAAGCCCAAGGCACTGCGCGGATCGACGGGCCTACTGCTCGACAAACTCGAAACGGGAAAGCCGGAGGAGTTGGAGGCGGCTGCACTTGGCCTGATCCGACAACGGTATGAAGAAAGAGAGAAATGGACCGCCATCGGTGATAAGGGAGATAAATTGAAAAAGGCGTACGAACGCGGTGTCAAACTCAAAAGTCCTGAGGTAATCAAGTTTGCCATGAAGGCCCTGGCCGAAACCGGCGATTACCGCGTTGTGCCGATCTTGATCGACGGCATGTACTACGAGGACGATGCCGAAGTTCAGATCGAGGCGCGAAAGGCCCTGTGCTTGATCAGCCGCAAATTCAACGGATTCGGGACCATCTACCCCGAAGAAGCCACCAAGGAAGAGTGGGAGGGGGAAATCGCCCGGTGGAAAGACTGGTATCGAAAGGTCCGACCGGAGTCCTCGTTCGAGGACGATGTCGAGGTCGGAAAATAGGGTCCGCGACGAGCCAATTCCAGAATGACTGATAGCAACTCGAAAAGTGATACATCTCCGGATCGTGTCACTGATCCGGTACTCGGGGTTACGCGATACGAGCGTGTCACGGCGATGCTGCTGACGCTGATCTTCACGCTCGGCGGCGCGACCGTCTCATTCGGATTCCTCTGGGCTTCGCACCAGCCGATGTTCCAAGCCCGCAAGCCGCCGCAGCTCGGCACGGTGCCCACCAGAAATCTTTCCGACCTGGACGACGACGATTGGGGTGGCGACCGAAAGAGTAGTCCCGACGATACCGGCATCAACCGTGATGGACCGGACGGTCCGGATCCCTCGGTGGGCGATGACCCCGAGCGAATCGTGGCCGAGGTTCGCGACTTGAATCTCGTGCTGACTAACTTCGTGACGCAACTGGAAGGATCGATCTGGGAGTTTGATGAGATAGCGCTGCGATCCGATGAGATGCGTTCGAGCCTGCTGGTCGGGTCTCGCGGCGCCGGGGAACTAAAGAAACTCGGCGATGGGCCCGGCAAGCTCGGCGGTGTGAAGGCGGCCGAGCGTTGGGAGATCGTCTTCGAGTCGGGGATGACCGAAGACGAGTACTCCCGCCAATTGGATTTTTTCAAGATTGAACTCGGCGTGATCGTAGGCGGAAAACTGCACAAAGTTTCACGCCTGGCCGCCCGAGTGCCCGCGGTCGTGTACGATGCTTCCGTGGGTCCGGAGCGATATTTCCGCTGGCGCGACGAGGCTCGCCGCTTGACTGATCTGAGGCTCTTGAAGAAAGTACACGATCTGCCGTTGGCCGATGACACGATTGTGTTGCACTTTTACCCGCTCGAAACTCAAATAAGACTAATTCAGTTGGAACGCCAATATGCCGCCGACCACGGCCGGAACGATTTGAAGCTGGTGGCCAAGACGAAGTTCGTCGTCAGGAGGACGGAAAACGGATACGATTTCGACGTCGCCAAGCAAACGTACTTGAGCGAATAAAGGGCGAAGCCATGAGTACAGCAACAGAAACCAATGACGCGGCCCAACCGGCGGGCAACCCACCGGGCCAAACGCCTCCACAGGCTCCGCAACCAAACC
>Ga0247727_10006044_pt1 | contig 24025 bp, 37 predicted proteins | sample WisWelCaveWW1625_FD_202498 | JGI IMG/M metagenome (GOLD analysis project Ga0247727, IMG submission 202498) | Biofilm microbial communities from Wishing Well Cave, Virginia, United States - WW16-25 | ecosystem: Environmental > Aquatic > Deep subsurface > Groundwater > Cave microbial mat | place... | reverse complement strand
CTCCAGGCCGCCAATCGCCGTGCGACGACATCGGCGGGGACATCTAAATCGACTGTACGCTGTTCGATATCGAAGACAATCCGGTCGCCATCCTGGACGGCGGCAATCGGACCTCCGTCGGCGGCTTCGGGCGCGACATGGCCGGCCATGAAACCTCGGGTGGCTCCGCTGAACCGGCCGTCGGTCAGCAGGGCGACGGTCTCGCCCAGGCCGGCGCCGACGATGGCTCCGGTCACGCCGAGCATTTCCCGCATGCCGGGGCCGCCCTTGGGTCCTTCGTATCGAATCACGAGCACGTCTCCGGCAGCGATCCGACCCTGGATGACGGCTTCCATGGCGTCCTCTTCGCGCTCGAAGACACGCGCCGGTCCGCTGTGCCGCTTCCGGTCGACCCCGGTGACCTTGATGACGCAGCCGTCCGGCGCGAGGCTGCCGCGAAGAATCACCAGGCCGCCGGTCGGTTTGATCGGATCCGAGATGGGGCGGATGACCTTCTGGTCGGCGGTTTCACGCGCATCGGCGCTTTCCTCGGCGAACGTCCGGCCGGTGATGGTCAAGGCGTCGCCATGCACCCAACCGCCATCGAGCAGCCTCCGGCAGATGACGGGAATCCCGCCGGCGCGGTCGACATCGACCGCCGTGTACTGGCCGGCGGGTTTCAGGTCGGCCAGCAGGGGAGTACGGCTGCTGATGGTTTGGAAGTCGTCAATCGCCAAAGAAACCCCGGCTTCGCGCGCCATCGCCAGCAGATGTAGGACGGCATTGGTCGAGCCTCCGGAGGCGGCCACGGCGGCGATGGCATTCTCGAAAGCGGCGCGGGTGCAGATGTCGCGCGGCTTGCGGTCGGCGCCGACGGCATCGAGCAGGATCCCGGCGCAGCGAAAGCCGATTTCCTCTTTGCGCGGATCCACCTGCGGGATGGAGGCGGTTCCGAACGGCGACAGGCCGATCGCTTCCATCACCGTCGCCATTGTGTTTGCGGTGAACTGGCCTCCGCAGGCGCCAGCGCCGGGGCAGGCGACATTCTCGAGATCGCAAAGTTCCTGCTCGGTCATCTTTCCGGCCGAAAAGGCGCCGATGGCCTCGTAGACATCCTGAATGGTGACGTCGCGCCCTTGGTAGCGGCCGGGCAGAATCGAGCCGCCATAAAGAATCAGACCGGGAATGTTCAGACGGAGCAACGCCATGGCCGCGCCGGGAATGGTCTTGTCGCATGCGACCAGGGCGATGATGCCGTCGAACATGTGCCCGCGCGCGACCAGCTCGATCGAGTCGGCGATCAGATCGCGGCTCACCAGTGAGGCTTTCATGCCCTCGGTGCCCATCGTGACGCCGTCGCTGATGGCCACCGTGTTGAATTCCATCGGCGTGCCGCCGGCGGCTCGCACGCCGGCCTTCACTGTGCCGGCCAACTGGCGCAGATTGTAGTTGCATGGCATCGTTTCGATCCACGTGTTGGCGATGCCGATATTCGGTTTCCGGAGATCTTCGTCGGTGAAGCCGATGGCCTTCAACATGGCCCGGGCGCCGGCGCGGGTCGGCCCCTGGGTGATCGTGTGACTTCGTAGAGGCATTCGGATTCTCAATATAGCGCATCCCCGGCACCGATCACGGCTACGGACCGGGGAACCCGGACCGGACAAGCTTCAGCTTGTCGGTCCGCCGGCTGAAGCCGACGCTACCTGGTGGGACAAGCTTCAGCTTGTCGAGGACCGGGGAACCCGGACCAAGGATTGACGGGCCACGCGAGTCACGCTAGTCTATTATGGGAGAGCGAATGTCGCGGTACACCTCCTCGCGCGGCTATTGGACGGCGGGCATCGCCGGCTTTGCCGGTTCGCTCTTCTCGGCCTGGGTCGGCCTGGAGTGGCCGCTGGCGTTCGTTCCGGCGGTGCTATTGCTGATGAGTGCCACGCTGCTGACGCTGCTGGCTACCCGGCCGCCGATCGAGATTCGCCGTACCCACATGGTGGTGGGCGAGCGGGAGATTCCCTGGGAGACGGTACGACGCGTGGACCGGACCGGCTGGAGCTCGCCGCTGGTGGTTCGGCTCACTCTGGGAGACGAATCGCGGCTGCTGGTGGTGTTCGCCGGCGACCCGCCGGCCTGCCGGACGCTGCTCAGTCAAATCCTGCGTCTATCGCGGGAAGCGCTAATCGATAACGTGCCGCATCCACAGTTCTGGGGAGAATCGCCGGGGTCACGCCACGCCGCCCATCTCGCCTCGCCGCGGTACCCGGTACTCTGCCCGGAAGACGAGGCGGAAGTGGAACGGCTCTACCAGCGGCTCAAGACGGTCGGCCATATCGACCCCAAGAGTTCCGACGAGAAATAAGACTTGGCTGCCTGGAAAAGCCGCCGCTGGTGGGGGTTGGTGGTGGCGGCGCCGTTTCTGGCCCTGGCGATCGCGTTTCCCTCCTGGTGGCTGACAGCGCTCGGCAGATTCCTGATCGTGGGGGAACCGCCGAAGAATGCCGATGTAATCGTTGTGCTGGCCGGGGACTGGCGGGGAAGGCGGATCTTGCATGCCGCGGAACTGATCAAACAGGGTTATGCTTCCCGCGCGCTGGTCAGCGGCCCCAGGCATCATTATGGCTTGTACGAACACGAGCTGGCGATTGCGTTCGCCGTAAAGCACGGCTACCCGGCGGATTGGTTTATCGGGGTTCCGATGAACACCGCCGACTCGACCGAGGACGAAGCCGCGCAAATGGTGCCGGAGCTGCGCCGGCGCGGCGCGCGTCGCGTTCTGGTGGTGACCAGCGACTACCATACCCGCCGCGCGGGACGGATCTACCGGCGGAAGGCTCCGGATCTGGACATCCGGCTGGTGGCCGCCGCCGACGCGGTTTTTCATGCCGAGAGCTGGTGGAAAACCCGCGAAGCGCGCAAGAGTTTCTTTCTCGAGATGGTGAAAGTGGTGACCTCGCCGCTGGGGATCTGACCGATGTGGGAAACGGTTCGTCAGCTCTGGCCGTACCTTCGCCGCTATCGCCGGGCCTTGATTCTCGGATTGGCGGCGCTGGTGGCCAAGGACATTCTCGCGGCCATGATGCCGTTGATGATCAAGTACGGCGTGGATGCCCTGATCGCCGGGTTCCGTGTCGAGGTCATGTTGTGGTTCCTGGCCGGGCTCATGGGGTTCTCGATCGTCAAGGGAATATTCAATTATTGGACGCGCGTGATTTTGATCGGCATCTCGCGCGACGTCGAATACGATTTGCGCGGCGAACTGTTCGACCGCCTGGTCACGCTCTCGGCGGACTTTTACGCGCGGTTTCGCACCGGCGACATCATGGCGCGCTCGACCTCCGATCTGAACTCAGTGCGGATGCTTTGCGGACCGGGGATCAGCTATTCGTTCACGGCCGCGATCACGTTCCTGCTGGCGGTGGTGGTGATGGGTTCGGTCGACTGGCAGCTCACCGCCGTCATGCTGTTGCCCACGCCGGTGGTCAGTTTCGCTTTCCTTCAGTATGGACAGCGGGTTCACTTTCGCTTCAGCCGGATCCAGGCGCTGTTTGCCGATCTGAGCAGCCGGGTGCAGGAGAACATCTCCGGCGTTCGGATCATCCGGTCCTATGTGCAGGAAGAGCGGGAGATGCGGCGCTTCGAGGACCTGAGCGTGGATCTCATCGACCAGAACCTTCGCCTGGTGCGCACCTCGGCGACGTTCATGCCGCTGATGCACGCCCTCATCGGGATTTCCTTCCTGTTGGTGCTGTGGGCGGGAGGTTACCGCGTCATGTCGGGGGAGCTCTCGATCGGAGGCTTTCTCATGTTCAATTTCTACATGGGCATGCTGGTGTTCCCGATGATCGCGATGGGTTGGGTGGTCAATATCCTCCAACGGGGGTCGGCGTCGATGAAGCGGCTGAACTCGATTCTCCAGGAGCGTCCGGCGATCGACGCTCCGCGGGCTCCGGCGCCAATCCCGCATCCGCTGCGGGGCGAGATCGAGTTTCGTAACGTCACCGTCCGGCGCCCGGCCGGCGAAGCTTTGCGCGGAATCGACCTGCGGATTCCCGGCGGCGCCACCGTCGCCATCGTCGGTCAGACGGGAGGCGGAAAGAGCACGCTCGTCCACTTGATTCCACGCCTGATCGATCCGACCGAAGGCTCCGTGTTGCTGGACGGGGTCGATCTGCGAACACTCGATCCGGCCGAGCTGCGTCGTCAAATCGGCTACGTGCCCCAGGAGACGTTCCTGTTCAGCACGACGCTGGCGGAGAACATCGCCTTCGGAGTCGAGGAAGCTCCCGAGGAAGACATTCGACGGGTCGCCGAACTGGCCGGCCTGGGGCCCGATGTGGCCGGGTTCCCCGACGGGTACCAAACAATGATCGGCGAGCGCGGCATCACCCTGTCGGGCGGCCAGAAACAGCGCACCGCGATCGCGCGGGCCATTCTGCGCAACCCATCCATCCTGATTCTGGACGACGCGCTCTCGAGCGTCGATACGATGACCGAAGAGCGCATCCTGCGCGGCCTCTCGACCATCATGCGGGACCGCACGACCGTGCTGATCTCGCACCGCGTTTCGACCGTCCGTCACGCCGACCGCATCTTTGTCATCGCCGGGGGGCGGGTCGCCGAGACCGGCACGCACCAGGACCTGCTCGCCTCCAGCGGCTACTACGCCGAGCTCCACGAAAAGCAACTGCTCGAAGAGGAATTGGAAGCTATTTAGAGCGGGATTCACGGCGTCGCTGGGTAGTGTGAATACCTTACGACGGTATCATTGAGGAAAGGCCTACTACGGTTCACTTACCAGACTTTCAGTGAATGTCCACATAATCGTAGCAGGTTCTTCTTATTCCCATTCTTCTTATTCCAGGTTATGGTAGAGCCATTAGGGTAGTGCTATGCGTTTCCTTGACGGAATCGAATCGAACCAGGAGCGAAAGAGGGTACATAATGTCTCTAGCCGTCGGTACCGCGTTTGTCGCGTATCTGTTGACGGGCGGTTGTGCCGTCTACCTGCACCGCCGCGCGTCGAATCGTCGCATACGTTTATTGTCGTTTACGGTCGCTGTTCTGGCGCTCTGCCGGACCCTGAGCATTCTGCACGATAACGGCACCTCGGTCGCATCGGCTTTCGGAAACTCTCTCGAACTGCTCGAAGTAACAGCGAGCGCACTTTCGCTGACGGTAATCCATTTTCTGAACCGGGAAAATCGCGATCGCCGTATGACCGACATGCGGCTGCGTCTTGCCGAATCCGCCGAGCTGGTTCTCAGCGGGGCCGATCAGATTGGTAAACCGCCCGGAACCGCGGAAACCGGCAGGAACGGCCGGGCAATGGGGTCTGTAAATGACCCGAGCGGGCGTCCCGCCGTGAATCAACCTTCAGCCAGGCCGCCCCGTTAGGGTTTCCGCCCCGCGGCGTACTCGGTTTAGTAGGCGAAGCCGCGTCCCTGTAAAAGGGTGCGTGTTGTCGCAGCACGCGCGGACGGCCCGCACCACGGCTCGGTACAATGGTTGGCGGGAGACCTCATGCGACGATTCTTCACGATTTTGCCGATTCTCTACACGATTGCAATCGCGGCCGACTGGCCGCAATTCCGCGGGCCGGGCGCACTGGGCGTCTCGGAGGAAAAGGGCTTGCCGGAGCGCTGGAGCGCTTCCGAGAACGTCGCCTGGTCGGCGCCGATACCCGGCTACGGGTGGTCCTCGCCGGTGGTTTCGGGCGACCGGATCTATGTCACCGCGGTCATTCCCAGCGAAGTCGTCGAGCCGATCAAGAAAGGTCTCTATTTTGGCGGCAATCGCGGGACGCCGTCGGATGCGCACCGCTGGATGGTCTACGCCGTCGACTGGGCGAGCGGCCGAGTCGTGTGGGAGCGCGAAGTCCACCGGGGGGCGCCCAAGCAGGCGCGGCACCTGAAGAACACGTTTGCGTCGGAAACGCCGGTGACCGACGGCGAGCGGCTGTACGCGTATTTCGGCAATGTCGGTGTTTTCTGTTTTGACCGCTCCGGCAAGCTGCTGTGGTCGGTTCCCTTCGAAGCCCGCAACACGCGCTATGGGTGGGGCACGGCCGCCTCCCCGGTGCTCGACGGCGAGCGGCTCTACATTGTCGCCGATAACGACGACGAATCGTTTCTGGTGTCGCTCGACAAGAGGACGGGCCGCCAGGTCTGGCGGGTCGCGCGCGACGAGAAGAGTAATTGGGCGACGCCCTATGTCTGGCGGACTGCGGGACGGGTCGAGATCGTCACGCCGGGCACGGCGCGAATCCGGTCGTACGATACCGACGGCAAACTGCTCTGGGAACTCGGCGGAATGTCCTCGATCGTGATTCCGACGCCGTTCTCCAGCCATGGCCTTCTCTATCTGGCTTCCGGTTACGTCGGCGATCAGGTCCGCCCGGTCTTCGCCGTTCGCCACGGGGCGCGCGGCGACATCAGCCTCAAGCCGGGACAGACCTCCAACGAGTTTGTCGCCTGGTCTCTGCCGCAGGCGGGACCCTACAATCCGTCGCCGCTGGTCTACGGCGACATCTACTACACGCTGCTCGACCGAGGGTTCCTCACCGCGCACGAAGCCCGCACCGGCAAAGAAATCTACGGCAGGCAGAGAATCGACCCGGAGGCGGCCGCGTTCACCGCTTCGCCCTGGGCTTATGACGGCAAGATCTTTCTGTTGAGCGAGGACGGCGATACCTTCGTGGTTCAAGCGGGGGCGGAGTACAAGCTGATTGGCCGGAACAAGCTGGACGAGATGTGCATGGCGACGCCGGCGATCTCGAGCGGCAGCCTGATCATCCGCACGCTGACGAAGCTCTACCGGATCTCCGAGACGCGCCGCTGAGGTCGACCGGGCTGGAGCAGGAAACAGCATCCCATGCCACGAGGCGAGAGACTCCTGCTTCTGGCTGAAACCACTGGCTACCAGACGCGCGTTTTTGCCGCCGCCGTCGAACGGCTCGGCCTGGAACTGGTGCTCGCCACCGACCGCTGTCACGTGCTCCACGATCCTTGGGCCGACCATGCCATCCCGGTCCGATTCGAGGACCCGGAGAAATCGGAATCGTTGCTGGCGGCCGGGCGGCGCTGCGAGGCGGTGACGGCGGTCGGCGACCGGACCACATATCTGGCGGCGCGAATCGCCGCCCGCTGGGGAGCGCCCGGCCATCCGCCCGAGGCGGCCGCGGCCTGTCGCAACAAGTTTCTGGCGCGGGAGCGCTGGAAGGCGGCCGGCCTGCTGGCGCCCGAGTATTTCCGCGTGGACACGGCGCGGGATGCGCGGGAAGCGGCCGGCCGCGCGCCGTACCCGTGCGTGCTGAAGCCTCTCGGCCTTTCCGCCAGCCGGGGTGTGATCCGCGCCAACAACGAGGCGGCGTTTGTGGCGGCATTCGGGCGGATCGCCGCCCTGCTGTCGATTCCCGAAATCCTGCGTTTCCGCGACCGGGTCGACCGCTACATACAGGTGGAACGCTTCATCGAAGGAAACGAATACGCGCTCGAGGGATTAGTCACCGCCGGCCGCCTCCAGGTGCTGGCGCTGTTCGACAAGCCGGATCGGCTCGACGGTCCGTTCTTCGAGGAGACCCTCTACGTGACGCCTTCGCGGGAGCCGGATCCGGTCCAGCGGGCCATCGTGGATACCACTCAAAGCGCGATCACGGCGCTCGGTTTACGGCACGGTCCGGTGCACGCCGAGATGCGCGTCAACCGGCGAGGCGTGTGGATGCTCGAGGTGGCTGCCCGTACGATCGGCGGCCTGTGCGCCCGGGCGCTGCGCTTCGATCCGGAGATGACGCTTGAAGAGCTGGTCGTGCGGCACGCCCTCGGCGAAGACGTCTCGGGCGCGCGCCGGAACAAGGAAGCGGCCGGCGTCATGATGATCCCGATTCCGGCGGCCGGAGTTTTTGTCCAGGCCGGCGGCGTCGAGCGGGCGGGCTCGGTCGCCGGCATCGACGAGGTCATCATCACCGCCAAGCGGGGCCAAATGCTGTTGCCGCTGCCGGAAGGATCGAGCTACCTGGGGTTTCTGTTCGCCCGCGGTCCCGATCCCGAAGCCGTCGAAGCGAGCCTTCGGCGCGCACACGCCGCTCTCGAATTTGAGATCGCCGCCGTGTTGCCGGTCGTGGCGAGCGGAAAGCAAGTACCATAATACCGATGACCATTGAGGAGTTGTCCGAGAAGATGCGCCGCGAATGGGACGAGCGCGCGCGCACGAATGCGCGGCACTATATCGCGGATTCACGCCAGGATTGGCCGGAGGAGGAGTTCTACCGGCTCGGGCAGCAAACCGTCGCCGACGACATCCTCACCGACATGTACAACATCTGCCAGGACAAGAATCCGCGGGACATGAGAGTTCTCGAGATCGGCTGTGGCGCCGGGCGGGTGACCCGCGCGCTGGCCGATGTTTTCGGTGAAGTGCACGCCGTCGATGTGAGCGGCGAAATGGTTCGTCTCGCCGGTGCCGCCTGCCGGGACAAACCGAACGCTTATGTGTACCAGAACAACGGAGTCGATCTGAGCGTGCTGAGCGGCGGGAGCCGCTTCGACTTCGCGTTCTCGATGTGCTGCTTCCACCACATCCCATCGCGTGAAGTGATCGGGAACTATGTTCGTGAGGTGGGCCGGCTGCTCGCTCCGGGCCGGTTGTTCAAATTTGAAGTGCAGGGTTTCCCGGACGTGGAATCGAGCCCGGGCGACACCTGGCTCGGGGCGTCGTTCTCCGACGAACAGGCTGTGGAAATGGCGCGGCAGGGCGGTTTTGAGGCCCGCTATCGCGTGGGCGCCGGTCAAGAGAGATTCTGGTTGTGGTTCTTTAAGGCGGACCCGGGCTAGGCTTCGGCTTCGCCTCCGCCCTCGCGGCCTTCGCGCATGGCCTGGAGGCGCTCCTCTTTGCGCTTGGCGCGGTCGGCGGCGCGCTTGACCAACTGGGCGCCGACCAGTTCGATCAGGCATTGCTCGGCGCCATCGCCTTTGCGCCACCCCAGGCGCACGATGCGCGTGTAGCCGCCTTGGCGCTGGCCGAACCGGGCGCCCAGCTTGTCGAACAGCTTCTTTACCGAGCCGGGCGTCGCGAGAATTGCCGCCGCCAGCCGCCGGCTATGCAGCGTGTCGCGCTTGGCCATCGTGATCAGCTTCTCGACCATCGGCCGCACGGCCTTCGCCTTCGGCACGGTCGTTACGATTCGCTCATGCTCGATCACGCTGGTGGCCAGCCCACGGAGCAGCGCCTTGCGCGCTGCCACGTTGCGCCCGAGCTTGTACCCGCTTCGAAGATGTCGCATCCGAGACTCCGCTACTGGTCCGGGGGAGCGGTCCCGGACGCCTCCGCCGGCCCGATGACCTCTTCACTCAAAGTGACCGGAGTGCCGGCCGGCGAGACCAGCCGGCCCTGCGAGTCGAAGCGCATTCCGAACGACAGGCCGAGCCCGTCGAGGATCTCCTTGATCTCGTTGAGCGACTTGCGGCCGAAGTTCTTGGTGCGCAGCATTTCGGATTCGCTCTTTTGCACCAGATCGCCGATGGTTTGAATGTTGGCGTTCTTCAGGCAGTTGTAGGAGCGCACGCTCAGCTCAAGCTCCTCGACGCTCCGGTTCAGGACCTCGTTCATCTGGTTGAGCACGCGGTCGGCCGGCTCTTCGGCGCCCGTCGTCAGCTCCTCGAAGTTGATGAAGATGGTCATGTGGTCTTTGAGGAGCTTGGCCGCCTGGCCGAGGGAGTCCTGCGGCGAGATCGCGCCGTTGGTCCAGACCTCCAGCGTCAGCTTGTCGTAGTCGGTCATCTGACCGAGACGGGAGCTCTCGACGAAATAATTGACCTTGCGGACCGGCGAGTGAACCGAGTCGATGGGAATGTAACCGAGCGGCAAATCCTCGTCGAAGTTGCGATCGGCGCTGACATAGCCGCGGCCGGGTTTGAGGCGCATTTCGATCGCCAGCCGGCCGCCCTGGCTGACGGTGGCGATGTGCATGTGGCGGTCGAGCACCTCGACGTCGTGGCCGGTCTCGATCTGGCTGCTCATCACGAGCCCGGGCTGGTCGACGCGGATGCGGGCGGTGCGCACGCCGTCACCGGACATCTTGAAAGGAATCTGCTTGAGGTTGAGGATGATATCGGTGGCGTCCTCGACGACGCCGGGAATCGGTTTGAATTCGTGCTCCACGCCTTCGATCTGCACGGCGGTGATCGCGGCGCCTTCGATGGAGCTCAGCAGGACGCGGCGGAGGCTGTTGCCCACGGTGCTGCCGAATCCACGCTCAAACGGCTGCGCCCAGAACATGCCGTAGCGCTCGTTGAGGGATTCGGTGTTGGCCACCAGACGTTTCGGCTTCTGAAAACCCTTGAACATGAGGTCTCCTCCTTACTTGGAATACAGCTCGACGATGAGCTGTTCGTTGAGCTGGATCTGGACCAGGTCTCCGCGTTTGGGCATCCCCAGCACGCGCCCCTTGAGGCCCTCGCGGTCCACCTCGAGCCAGTTCGGCGACGGCTGATGCGCGGTCGTGTCCCGGGCGGAGAGAATCGCCGGGTTCTGGCGGCTCTTCGGGCGAACCTCGATGAGGGAGTTCTGCTTGACGAGGAAAGAAGGAATGTTCACTTTGCGGCCGTCCACCTGGATGTGGCCGTGGCGGACGATCTGACGCGCCTGGGCGCGGCTGGTCCCGAACCCGATGCGGTAGATGACGTTATCGAGGCGCCGCTCGAGCATCCCCATCAGGTTCTCGCCGGTGACCCCCTTCATATGGCTAGCCTTCTCGAACAGGTTGCGGAATTGCGTCTCGAACAGCCCGTAGATGCGCCGCACCTTCTGCTTCTCGCGCAGCCGGATGCCGTAGCCGGCCATCTTCGGTTTCCGGTCCTTACCGTGCTGCCCGGGAGGAAAGTTGCGTTTCTCGATCGCGCACTTGTCGGTGTGACAGCGCTCTCCTTTCAGGAACAGCTTCATGCCCTCTCGCCGGCAAAGCCGGCAAACCGGGCCAATGTGTCGTGCCACTGGATCTGCCTCCTTACACGCGCCGCTTCTTCGGGGGGCGGCACCCGTTGTGGGGAATCGGGGTACGGTCGTGGATGGACTTCACTTCGATGCCCGCGGTCGCCAGGGCGCGAACCGCCGACTCCCGGCCCGACCCGGGCCCGCTGACGCTGACAATCACGGTCCGCACGCCCGCTTCTTTGGCCTTGGTGGCCGCCGTCAGCGCGGCTTGCTGGGCGGCGAACGGCGTGCCTTTGCGGGAGCCCCGGAATCCGAGCGAGCCGGAGCTGGACCAACACAGCACGTTGCCCTTCGGATCGGTGAACGTCACGATGGTGTTGTTAAACGTCGCCTGGACGTGCACCATTCCGTAGGGAACATTCTTTTTTTCCTTCTTCTTGAAGGATTTCTTCTTGCCCGGTTTTGCCGCCGCTTTCGCCATGGTAGCTGTTGCCTTCCGTGTTTACGTCTTGCTGGCCTTCTTCTTGTTGGCCACCGTGCCGCGCCGCGGGCCCTTTCGCGTCCGGGCATTGGTGTGCGTGCGCTGTCCGCGGACCGGAAGACCGCGCCGATGGCGATAGCCGCGATAGGCGCCCATCTCGATCAACCGCTTGACGTTTAACGAGACCTCCTTGCGCAGGTCGCCCTCGACGGAGCCTTCCTCCTCGATGATCTGGCGGATGTGATTGACTTCCGCTTCGGTCAAATCGGCAACCTTCTTACCGGCGGCCACGCCGGCTCGAAACAGAATCGACTTCGAGCGGGTTCGCCCGATGCCGTAGATGTATGTCAGCCCGACCTCCGCCCGCTTCCGGGCGGGCAGGTCGACGCCGGCGATGCGCGCCATAATCCCTCCTCAGTCAACGGCGGTTTCACCGTTGATCGATTCCAGCGACAGGGCGCCGATCCGCCCAGGGACGGAATGCGGTCGGCCCGCCGGCCGCTCCTGAAATCCACGCGCGGCGACTCCGCCCGGGGGGCGGCGCCCGCGGGTGCTCCCTATCCTTGCCGCTGCTTGTGTTTCGGGTTCACGCAGATCACCCGTACCGTCCCGTAACGGTGGACAATCTTGCATTTATCGCAAATCTTTCTCACCGAAGCCCGCACCTTCATTTGCCGTTCTCCCGCTCCATTTTGCTCACGATGCGCCCGCGCGTTGGATCGTGGGGCGACAGTTCGATCGCCACCCGGTCGCCGATGCGCACGCGCACGAAGTTCGCTTCCCGGGCCCCGGCGGAGTGCGCCAGCACGCGCCGCCGGTTGGCGAGCTCGACGCGCCAGGTGGCGTTCGGCAGCTCGCCGACCACGGTGGCCACCACGCGTCCGGCCTTACCGGTCATGCCCCCTCCCGTTCGCCGGCGGCCGGGTCAGCACCCACGGACCATTGGAAGTGATCGCCACGCAATGCTCGAAGTGCGCCGAAAACGAGCCATCCCGGGTCATCGCCGTCCAGCGGTCCCGCGCCAGCTTCGTGTCCGGCTTGCCGGCGGTCACCATCGGCTCGATCGCCAGCACCATCCCTTCCTTCAGCCGCGGGTTCTCGTTCCGGCGGTCGACATAGTTGGGTACCTGCGGCTCTTCGTGGAGCTGCGTCCCGATTCCATGCCCGACGAACTCCCGCACCACGCTGAAGCCGTTGACGGTCACATGCCGCTCGACGGCTCCGCAGATGTCGAACAGCCGGTTGCCCATCCTCGCCTGGCCGATCGCCAGCTCGAGCGACTCCTCGGTCACCCGGAGCAGACGCTGGGTCTCCGGGCTCACCGGCTTCACCGGCACGGTGATCGCCGAATCCCCGAAGTAGCCGTTCAACTGCACCCCGGTGTCGATTTTGACGATGTCTCCCTTCTTCAGCAGGCGCCGCGACGACGGCACGCCGTGGATGATTTCGTCGTTGATCGAAGTACACAACACATTCTCAAACCTCGCGCCGACGGCCTGCACAAAGTATCCCTTGAACGCCGGCCGCGCGCCCGCCTCCTCGATCAGCTTCGCGGCCGCCCGCTCCAGATCGAGCGTCGATACGCCTTCCTCGACCATGCCCGCCAGGTTGCTCAGAATCCGCCACACCAGCAAGCCGCTGGCGTGCATTCTCTCGAGCTCGGCGGCCGTCTTGCGAATGATCATCGGATACCAACCAGCATCGCGGCCCGGGGAAGGCGCAGGCGGGGTATCCTTTCATTATATTCCATGACTCGCCTCTTCGGAGCCTCGTCGTTAAAAGGAACTCCGCCTCCCCCGAATGCGGCCCGCCCGCGGGGTGAATCCCTCGTAGTGGCGCATGATGAGCTGCGCCTCGACCTGGTTGACGGTGTCCATGGCCACGCCGACGACGATCAGCAGCGAGGTGCCGCCGAAATAGAACGTCACTCCCAGCCCGTCCAGCAGGAACCGCGGGAACACCGCATCGATCCAGTTGCCGACCAGCGGCAGCCGCTGCAACTTGATGCCGGAAATCATGATCTCCGGGATCAACGACAGGATGGAAAGATACAGGCCGCCGACCACCGTGATCCGGGTCAGGATCTTGTTCATGTGATCGGAAGTGTTGCGGCCGGGCCGGATCCCCGGAATAAAGCCGCCGTACTTGCGCATGTTGTCGGCCGCCTCGTTGGGGTTGAAGATGATCGACACATAGAAGAAACAGAAAAAGATGATCCCCGCCGTATACAGCAGGTAATAGAGCGGCTGCGACTGCCCGATCGCCTCGAGCATTCCGCGCAGCCACGGGTTGTCCTTGACCCAGGCCATTTGCAGGAATGTCTGTGGAAACGCCAGCAGGCTCGAGGCGAAAATGACGGGAATCACGCCGCCGGCGTTGACCTTCAGCGGCATGTGCGTCGACTGCCCGCCCATCTGCTTCCGGCCCACGACACGCTTGGCGTATTGGACAGGAATGCGCCGCTCCCCGCGCTCGACCAGCACGATGAACGCGACGACGGCGATCATGACGAGCACGATCACCAGCACCTGGAAGACGTTCCAGTCCTTGGTGACGAAGGTTCGAGTCCACATCTCGCCCATGGCCGAAGGCAGTCCGACGATGATGCCGGTGAAGATGATCAACGACATTCCGTTGCCGATTCCGCGTTCGGTGATCTGCTCGCCGAGCCACATGATGAACGCCGTGCCGGTGGTCAGGGTGATCATCGTCGTGATGAGGAAGCCGTAGCCCGGGTTGAGGACGAAGTCGCCTTGCGACTGGAGGACGCTGGCGAACCCGAACGACTGCATCACCGCCAGGCCGACGGTCAGGTAGCGGGTCCATTGGGTGATCTTGCGCCGCCCCAGCTCGCCCTCTTTCTGCAACTTTTCCAGTGTCGGGACGACCACCGTCAGCAACTGGAGGATGATCGACGAGGTGATATAGGGCATGATGCCCAGTGCGAAGATCGTGAGGCGGCGGAACATCCGGCCGCTGAACAGGTCGATGAAACCGAACAGCGTGCCCTGGTTCTGCTCGAAGAACTGCTCGAGCTTCACGGTGTCGATGCCGGGCGTCGGGATGAGCGCTCCCAGCCGGTAGACGGCCAGCAGCCCGAGGGTGAACAGGACGCGTCGGCGGAGGTCCGGGATCCGGAAAATGTTGGCGACGGCGTCAAAGAATTTGTTCATGCCCGGCTTGCCTCCATTGGCCTGGTCACCCGCCGGCGGGATCCTTACGGCCGCCGATCCTTTCGGCTTCGCCGCCGGCGGCGCGAATCTTCTCCTCGGCCGTGCGGGAGAACCAGTGCGCCTGGACGCGGATCTTGCGCTTCAGCTCGCCGCCGCCAAGGATCTTCAGACCGTCGCGCAGCCGGCGCACCACGCCGAGCTCGATCAGGCGCGCCGGATCGAAGCGGTCGCCGTCGAGGGCCGCCAGCCGGCCGACGTTCACGACCACGTACTCGCGGCGGAAGATATTGGTGAACCCGCGCTTGGGCATCCGCCGGTGAAACGGCATCTGCCCGCCTTCGAAACCGCGCATCAGGCTGTATCCCGAGATCGAGCGCTGGCCCTTGGCCCCGCGCCCGGAAGTCTTGCCGCGGCCCGATCCCATTCCGCGGCCGATGCGCCGCGAGCGGCGTTTCTGACCGGCCGGCGGTTTGAGTTGACTGAGGTTCATACGATCTCCAGCAGGTGGGGCACTTTGGCCACCATCCCGCGAAACCCGGGAGAATCCGGTTTCTCGACGACCTGGTTCAGCTTTCGCAGCCCGAGCGCCCGGACGATCTTCTTCTGCTTCTCGGCGCGCCCGATCGGGCTGCGCACCAGCTTGATCCGAATTGTGCTTCCGGCCATCGTGATCCGCCTTACATCAATCGCTCGACCGGCACGCCGCGCATGTCGGCGACCGCGGCACGGTCCCGCAACTGGCCGAGGGCGTCGGCGGTCGCCCGGACCACGTTGTGCGGGTTGTGGGAGCCAATCGACTTGGTCAGCACGTTGGAGATCCCGGCCGCCTGCATGACGGCGCGCACCGGCCCGCCGGCGATCACACCGGTCCCCTCCCGAGCCGGTTTCAACAGCACCAGACCGCTGCCGTAGCGGCCGAGCACGGTGTGCAGAATGGTGTGCCCGTCGAGGTGGACTTTCCTGAGGTTCTTCTTCGCCGCTTCGATGCCCTTCTTGATCGCGGCCGGCACTTCGCGCGCCTTCCCGGTGCCAAAACCGAACACCTTGGCGCCGGGGTCGCCGACGACCACCAGCGCCGAAAAGCTCAGGTTCTTGCCGCCCTTCACCACCTTGGTGACGCGGTTGATGGTGATGACCTGCTCCTTAAGCGTCAGCGACGCAGGGTCGATTCTCTTGACTGGTTCCGTCATTTCTTTTTTCGCCTCAGAATTCCAATCCCGCCTGGCGGGCCGCTTCCGCCAGCGCCTTCACGCGGCCGTGGTAGAGGTATCCGCCGCGGTCGAACACCACGCGTTTGACGCCTTTGGCCTGCGCCCGCGAGGCGATGAGCTTGCCCACCTCGACGGCGCCGGCCACGTTGCCGCCACCGGGGATCGGGCCGCTTTTCTCGTCTGAGGAAGCCGAGACCACCGTCCGGCCGGCGCGATCGTCGATGATCTGTGCGTAAATCTGCTTCAGGCTGCGGAAGACGCTCAACCGGGGCCGGGCGCCCCCGCCGATGCGCCGCCGAAGCCGGCGGTGAATCCGCTGCCGATGCGCGTCTTTGGAGAGCTTCTTGATCATGACCTTTCCGTGTGGGGCCGCCTCTATTTGCCGCCGGCGGTGGCGCCGGTCTTGCCGACTTTCTTGCGCAACGCCTCGCCGGTGTACCGGACGCCCTTGTTCTTATAAGGGTCCGGCGGACGCAGGGCGCGGATGTTGGCGGCCACCTGTCCGACCATCTGCTTGTCGGCGCCGCTGACAATCATGTGCGTCTGTTTGTCGATTTTCAGCTCGATGCCGTCGGGGAGCAGGAACTCGATCGAGTGCGAATAGCCGAGGGTAAAAGTCGCGACGCGGCCTTTGACATCGGCGCGGTAGCCGATCCCGACGATATCCATCTCCTTGCTGAAGCCGGTGGTAACGCCTTGGACGGCGTTGGCGGCGAGCGCCCGGGTCAACCCGTGCAGAGCCGCCTGGCGGTCGCCGGCGCGCGCCACTTTGAGCGTCCCGTCGGCCTGGCTCACTTCGATCCCAGGCGGAATCGGGACCGCGATGGCGCCCTTGGGACCCTTGACCTGGAGCCGGTCGCCGACGGCGACGGTGACGCCCTTCGGCAGCGGAATGGGTTTGTTGCCTACTCTCGACATGTTTGTGGTCCTCCGTCTACCAGAGATGGCACAGCACCTCGCCGCCGATCCCGGACTTGCGCGCCTCGGAGCCGGTCATCACGCCCCGCGAAGTCGTCAGGATGTTGATGCCGAGTCCTCCGAGCACTCGCGGTACTTCCTTGCTGGCGACGTAGATGCGGCATCCCGGCCGCGACACCCGCTCGATACGGGAGATCACCGGCACGTTACCCGGCGTGTATTTCAGATAGATGCGGATGGTTTTTCGCACGCCGTCCTCGACGGGCTTGAAATTCAGGATGTAGCCCTCTTCCTTCAGGATCCGCGCGATCTCGATTTTGACGCGGGACGCCGGCACATCCACCTTCGTGTGCCTGGTCGCCAGCGCGTTGCGGATACGCGTGAGCATGTCGGCTATGGGATCCGATATCATATGCCTCTACCTCTCATCCTCTCCACCCGTGGGTGCGCGGTCCTCACCAGCTCGCTTTTCGCACTCCCGGGATTTCCCCCAACAGCGCCAGGTTGCGGAAGCAGATCCGGCACAACTTGAACTTCCCGAGGTAGCCGCGCGGGCGGCCGCAGCGGAAACACCGGTTGCGGCGCCGGATCGCGTACTTCTGCTTCTTGAGGTCCTTGGCGATTTTCGCTGTGGTTGCCATTTCCTTGTGCGTCCCTCTACTGCTGGCGGAGCGGCATCCCGAGGTGCTTGAGCAGCGCCCGTCCCTCGGCGTCGGTTCGCGCCGTGGTCGTGATCGAGATGTTCATCCCCTTCAGCTTGTCAATCTTGTTGTAGTCGATTTCCGGGAAGATCGACTGATCCTTGAGTCCCAGGGTATAGTTGCCGCGGCCGTCGAAGGACTTGGTGGACACGCCGCGAAAGTCGCGCACGCGGGGCAGCGCGGTGTTCACCAGCCGGTCGAGGAACTCGTACATCCGCTCGCCGCGGAGGGTGACCATGCAGCCGATCGGCATGCCTTCACGGACCTTGAACGCGGCCACCGACTTACGCGCCTTGGTCACCACCGGCTTCTGACCGGCGATCATGGCCAGCTCCTGGGTCGCCCCGTCCATCATTTTCGGAGTCTGGGTCGCTTCGCCTAGGCCGATGTTCAACGAAATCTTCTCGATCCTGGGAACCGCGTTGACGTTGGGGTAGCCGAACTCCTTCATCAGCGCCGGCACGACCGTCTTCTGGTAGTGCTGCTTCAATCGCGTCGCCATAACCTGTTACGCCTTCTTATCCAAAACTTCGCCGGTCTTGCGGGCCACCCGGAGGCGCCGCGCCGAGGCGGGACCAGCGGCCTCGGTCTTGTAGCCGACGCGGGTGGCCACGCCGCCGGAGGTCACCATCATGACGTTGGAGACGTGGATGGCGCTCTCACGCTCGGCGATGCCGCCCTTGATCTGCTTGGACGGGTTGGGCTTGGTGTGCCGCTTGACGAGCATGATCCCTTCCACCAGCAAGCGCCCGCGGGAGCGGTCGACCTCGAGCACGCGGCCCGTTTTGCCGCGGTCCTTGCCGGCGATCACCTTGACCACGTCGTTCTTGCGAATCCGGATCCGCCGCGGCACCACCGTCGGCTTGCGGGGCTTCATCAGATCACCTCCGGGGCCAGCGAGACGATCTTCATGAATCGTTTGTCGCGCAGCTCGCGGGCCACCGGCCCGAAAACGCGCGTGCCCACCGGTTCGCCGAGCTCGGTAATCAGGACGGCGGCGTTGGAGTCGAACCGGATGTAGGTGCCGTCCCGCCGCCGGGTCTCCTTCCGCATGCGCACGATCACGCACCGCACCACTTTCCCTTTCTTGATCGCCGACTCCGGCGCCGCTTCCTTCACGCTGGCGGTGACCACGTCTCCCAGCCCCGCCCGCAGGCCCAGGTCGCCGCCCCGCGGCAGGATGCACATCAGCCGGCGCGCGCCGCTGTTGTCGGCCACCTCGAGGATGGTTCTCATTCCGATCATGGCTTATTCTCCCGCCGCCACCGGCGCGCGGCGTACGATCGCGCCCAACCGCCACCGCTTCAGCCGGCTCAGCGGCCGGCACTCCTCGATACGCACCACGTCGCCCATCCGCGCCAGAGACTCCTCGTCGTGCGCGTAGAATTTCTTGCGCTTGGTCACGATGCGCTTGTACAGCGGATGGGACACCCGGCGCAACACTTCCACCACAATCGTCTTCGGCATCCTCGTCGAGACGACTTCCCCTACTTGCTCGTTCTTGCGCCCCGCTGGGCTCTGGCCGGCCATCAGTTAGCTGCTCTCCTTCGCGACGGCCAGTTGCCGCTCGCGCAAAACGCCCAGAACGCGCGCCCGGTCCTTGCGGAGCGCGCGATACTTCTTCAACCCTTCGGTTTGCCCCATTCCGATCTGCAACCGCAGGCGGAACAGTTGTTCTTCGATCTCGTGGCTCTGCCGTTCGAGTTCCTTTTCATCCGATTCACGAACCTTGTCCGCTTTCATCTCGCCTTCCTTCCGCGTCCTCCGAGCCCGGGTGTCAGGCTGCCTGTTCGCGGCTGACGAACTTGCAGGGGATCGGCAGTTTTTGCGCCGCCAGCCGCATGGCTTCGCTGGCCACCTGCCGGCTGACGCCTTCCATCTCGAAAAGCACTTTGCCTGGCCGGACCACGCACACCCAGCCTTCCGGAGCCCCTTTGCCTTTGCCCATGCGCGTCTCCTGCGGCTTCTTGGTGATGGGCTTGTCGGGGAACGCCCGGATCCAGACCTTGCCGCCGCGCTTGATGAACCGCGTCATGGCGACTCGGGCGGCTTCGAGCTGCCGGTCGGTGACCCAGGCGACGCGGAGCGCTTTGAGCCCGTAATCGCCGAAGGCCAACGACGAGCCTCGCCAGGCCTTTCCCATGCGGCGGCCGCGTTGCTGCTTGCGGTACTTGACCTTCTTGGGCATCATCATGGCGCTACGGCTCCTTTTGTTCGGTTGGAGGCGGCGCGGGCGTGGTGTCCGGCGTCGGGGTCTCCGGCTCCAGCCTCCCCTCCTGCTTCCAACTCGGCTGCGGCGCCACCAGCGGCGGCGGCAGCACGGCGGCGCGAGCCGGCTGCGGCAGATCTCCCGGCGGCGGCTGGACCGCCCCTCCCGGAGGCGCGGCGGCGGGGCCGGAGCGTGGAGGCCGGTCGCGGCGCACGGGCGAGCGGCGGGGCTCCGGCTCGCCGCGCATTCTCAGGTGACGGACTCCCGGCTCGAGCACCTCGCCTTTATAGACCCAGGTCTTGACGCCGATGACTCCGTAGGTGGTGTGCGCTTCGGCGAACCCGTAATCGATATCCGCGCGCAGGGTGTGCAGCGGCAGCTGGCCTTGCAGGTACCATTCGCTGCGGGCGATCTCGGCCCCGTTCAACCGCCCCGAGACCCGGACCTTAATGCCCTTGCAGCCGAAACGCAGAGCGCTGTCGACCGCCTTGCGCATCGCGCGGCGGAACGCCACGCGCTTCTCGAGTTGCAGCGCGATCGACTCGGACACCAGCTGCGCTTCCAGCTCCGGCTTGTGCACTTCCTGGATGTCGATGAATACCTCGCGGCCGGTCTTGCGCGCCAGCTCGACCTTGAGTTTTTCAATCTCGGCGCCCTTGCGGCCGATGATGATACCCGGCCGGGAGGTGAAAATCGTCACCCGCAGCTTGTTGCCCGGCCGGTCCACCTCGATGGTGCTGACGCCGGCCGCCTTCAGCCGGCCGAGCAGCGAGGCCTTCAGATCCAGGTCCTCGCGGAGCAGCTTGGCGTAGTCATGCTTGGAGAACCAGCGCGAGTGCCAGGTCTTGGTGTAGCCGATGCGAAATCCGTACGGGTGTACTTTTTGTCCCATTTACTTTTTCGCCTCCGGCTCGGGGGCGCGGTCGGAAACCTTCACCACGATGTGCGAAGTCCGCCGCTGGTATCGAAAGGCGCGTCCCATCGGCGCCGGGCGCACGCGCTTGGAGCGCGGCCCTTCATTGACGTAGGCCTCCGCGACCACCAGCTGGTCGACGTCCACGTTGCCGGTGCCGTGCTCGGCGTTGGCGATCGCCGACCGCAGCACCTTCTCGACCGTCGGCGCGATGCCTTTGTTGGTGGCCCGGAGCGTCGAGACCGCCTGGCCCACTTTGCGGCCGCGAATCAGGTCCACCACCAGCCGCGCCTTCTGCGGCGAAATCCGCACGTATCTGGCTTCCGCCTTCGCCTTCATTGTTCCCACCTCATCGGCGTCTCCCCGCTCATCCGGCCGGCTTGGCCGTTTTGTCGGCGGCCGCCTTGGCCGAGTGGCCCTTGAACGTTCGTGTGGAGGAAAACTCCCCCAGCTTGTGCCCGACCATGTTCTCGGTGATGTAAACCGGAATGAACTTCCTGCCATTGTGCACGGCGATGGTCTGGCCGACGAACTCCGGCAGGACCGTCGACCGACGCGACCAGGTCCTTATCACCTTCTTGTCATTGCGCTCGACCGCCACCTGCACTTTCTGCTGGAGGTGAGTGTCGGTGAAAGGTCCTTTCTTGATTGATCGCCCCATAGTGTTCCTTTACTTTCTCCGCTTGACGATCATCTTCTCGGTGCGCTTGTTGTTCCGCGTCTTGAAGCCCCGCGTCGGTTGTCCCCACGGTGTCACCGGGTGCCGGCCGCCGGAGGTCTTGCCTTCGCCGCCGCCATGCGGATGATCGACCGGGTTCATCGAGACGCCCCGGTTATGCGGCTTCCGGCCGAGCCAACGCTTTCTGCCGGCCTTGCCGAGCGAGATGTTCTCGTGGTCCAGGTTGCCGACCTGGCCAATCGTCGCCAGGCAGTCCAGCAGCACGCGGCGCGTCTCACCCGACGGCATCTTCATCAGCGCGTAGGCGCCTTCCTTGGAGATCAGCTGCGCTTGGGCGCCGGCGGCGCGCGCCAACTGCGCGCCTTTGCCCGGCCGCAGCTCGATGTTGTGGACCACCGTGCCGGCGGGTATGTTCTTCAGCGGCAGGGCGTTGCCGGCCAGGATATCGGATTCCGGACCGGACACCACATTCTGCCCCAGCCGCAATCCGACCGGCGCCAGAATATAGCGCTTCTCCCCGTCCCGGTAGTGAAGCAGCGCGATGCGCGCCGTGCGGTTCGGGTCATACTCGATGGCCGCCACGCGCGCCGGAACCCCGGGCTTATCCCGCCGGAAATCGACCTCGCGCAGGCTGCGCTTGCTGCCGCCGCCGCGGAACCGGGACGTGATTGAGCCGCCGCTGTTGCGCCCGCCGGAACGCTGTTTGCCGCGTGTCAGCGACTTCTGGGGCTGGTCCCGCGAGAGGTCCGCCCGCGACGTGACGGTCTGGAAGCGGCGCGTCGGGGTCGTCGGCCGGTAACTCTTGATCGCCATCGCCTACACCTCGATGAACTCGGGCATCTTTTGGCCTTCCTGGAGCCGCACGTAGGCCTTCTTCCAGTCTTTCTTGTATCCGGAGAAGCGCCCGCGCCGGCGCAGTTTGCCGGTCATGCTCACGATCCGCACACCCTCGACTTTGACCTTGAACAGGCTCTTGACGGCGGCCCGGATCGCGGTCTTGTTGGCGGCGGCGTCCACTTCAAAACAAAGCGTTCTCTCGTTTTCCTTTTTCAGCGCGGCCTTCTCGGTGATGAGCGGCCGCCGGATCACCTGGTAGTGCGTCATTGGGCCAGCGCCTCCGAGAGTTTCCGGGCGGCGGCCTCCGACAGCAGCACCTGGCGGTGGCCGAGCACGTCATAGGTGTTGACCTGGCGCGTGGCCACCAGCTTCACGCCGGAGAGGTTCCGCGACCCGAGCGCCAGGTTGCGGTTCTCCGCGTTGTCCACCACCAGCACCGAGCGCGGCGCGTCCAGCGTTTTGAGGGCGGCGGCCATCGACCGGGTTTTGTGATCGGCGAGCGTGAACTCGCGGACCACCTTGAGCTCGCCGTCGCGCAGTTTCGCGCTGAGCGCCGACCGGAGGGCTCCGAGCAGCATCTTGCGCGGCAGCCGGTAGCTATAATCGCGCGGCCGCGGACCGTGAGTCGTCCCGCCGTGCCTCCACAGCGGCGACCGTATGGATCCCACACGCGCGCGGCCGGTGCCTTTCTGCTTCCACAGTTTCTTGCCTGAGCCAGATACCTCGCGGCGCTCTTTGGTCTTGGCGGTGCCGCTTCGCTCGCCGGCCCGCTGGTGCCGGACCGCTTCGTAAAGCAGCGCTTCGTTGACCGGGGCGGCGAAAACCGCATCGGCCAGATCGACCTCGCCGACCCGCTGGTTGTTGAGATCGTACACATCCACCTTCGGCATGGCCTTATCTCCTCGCCCGGGCGCGCCGCACGACGACGTAGCCGCCGTTGGGCCCGGGCACGGCCCCTTTGACGAGCAGCAGATTGTCATCGGCGTCGACTTCGATCACTTCGAGGTTCCGCACGGTGACCCGCTGCGCGCCCATGTGGCCGGCCATCTTCATGCCGGGGAACACGCGCGAGGGGTAGCTGGAGGCGCCGATCGAGCCCTGGGCGCGATGGAACATCGACCCGTGGCTCGCCGGGCCGCCCTTGAAATTATGTCGCTTTATGACGCTGGCGAAGCCACGGCCTTTGCTGACGCCTATGACGTCGACCATGTCGCGCGGCCGGAACTGGTCGACCAGCACGCGGTCGCCCGGCTTGAGATCGCCGTCACCGGGCCGCAGGCGGAATTCCCGCAGATACCGGACTCCGTCCACGCCGGCCTTCTTCAAGTGGCCCGCATTCGGTTTCCGGATCCGGCTCGCCTTGATCCCCTCCACCAGGCCCAACTGCACGGCGTCATAGCCGCTATTGGTCGGCGTTTTCCGCTGCACGACCACGCACGGGCCGGCCTTGAGGACGGTCACCGGAACCGCCTGCCCGTCGGAGCGGTATAACTGCGTCATCCCAATTTTTTTGCCAAGAATTCCGGGACTCACTTCAGACTCCTGACTTCCGACTTCCTACTTCTTTCCGAAGGCCTTGATCTCGACGTCGACGCCGGCCGGCAGATCCAGCTTCATCAGCGCATCGACGGTGTCCTGGTTGGGCTCGAGAATGTCGAGCAGCCGCTTGTGGGTGCGGATCTCAAACTGCTCCCGGGACTTCTTGTCGACGTGCGGCGAGCGCAACACGGTGTACCGGTTCTTCACTGTCGGCAGCGGGATCGGGCCGGCCACCTGCGCACCCGTCTTGCGGGCGGTGGCCACGATGTCGCTGGTCGACTGATCCAGGACGCGGTGATCGTAGGCCTTGAGCCGGATTCGAATTCTGTCTCGAAGCGCCATAGCAACTGCCTTATGCCACAATCTCGGCGACGGTGCCGGCGCCGACGGTGCGGCCGCCCTCGCGGATGGCGAACCGCAGCCCTTTGTCCATCGCCACCGGCGTGATCAGCTCGACTTCCA